>ENA-OROS01001069-OROS01001069.1-human-gut-metagenome-genome-assembly--contig:-NODE-1069-length-12690-cov-4.586783_pt1 | contig 12690 bp, 8 predicted proteins | sample MGYA00242134_ERZ509059 | MGnify/ENA primary metagenome ERZ509059 (study PRJEB26280, sample SAMEA2338753) | human gut metagenome | biome: human gut; feature: human-associated habitat; material: faeces... | reverse complement strand
CTGCCGCACCTCGCTCGCCGTATCGGCACTTAGAATTATGCGGTATTGCCCTAAGACAAGCACACATCATGCTTCGTCTCTGCCGCGCGGCAGAAATTTTTATACCATGTAACCGCACAGCCGTTCTGTATAGGATCAGGCTTTTTCCGGCAATGGAAGGAGAACGCTCAGATGGAACCAGTTATCTGAACAATCTGCCGAAACCGATCCGCCATACTTCTCTGCTGTATATCGGATGCTTTTTATCCCGTAGCCATGCATATCCTTATCATGCTTCGTTGTGCGATACTCTCCGTCCACAACAGAAAGTTTCGCTGTACAGTAGTTTTCCACCCGGATGATCAAAAACACATTCTGCGTATAGACAGCCACCCGGATAAGGCGCTGCTGCGGGTCAGCCAGCTTTTCCACACCCTCTATTGCATTGTCAAGCGCATTGCCGAATATGCTGCAGATGTCCATCGTTTCAATAAAATCCAACCTTGCACCGTCCGCAACGATCGTCAGCGTGATCTGATGCTGGCTGCAATACAGCTGCTTATCTGACAGGATCGTATCCAGCACATCATTTCCGGTATGCTGATTCACACCCAGGCTCTGCATTCCTTTTTCCAGTTGCGAAAGGTATTCCTCTCTTCTGGCCGCATCTGACTCCATCCGAATGACCTGTATCTGATGCTTTAAGTCGTGGTATTTGCGGTTGATTGCTTCACTGTTATCACGACTGATGCGGTATTGCTCATACTGCCGCTTTAAAAGTGTCTGGATTGCCGTTAATTCGTGTTGGGTCTGCATGTCCTGCCACCTATCCTGCATGGAAAGCAGCACAGCCACGCCCGCGAAATCCACCAGCGTTCGTATCCAGAATATTTCCGTGGTCATACGCCCGCTGAACGGCGTATTGGTCGTCACATAGCTGATATTGCTGATTAAAAATGTGCAGATCGCTATAACGGCCGCCGATATGCTTTCACGCCTTGTCATATGCAGTGGCGCTTTATCTCTCAGCCTTTTCTGCTCAAGTCGCAGAAAAACGCCAAAGCCGCCGCCATAAAAAGCCAGCAAGAACAGTCCCTGTATCCACCAACTGCCCGGCATCTTTGATGCGCCGAATGAATAGAGCTGCCACTCCAGCGATGCAACAAACTCTGCCAGCGTGAACGCCAGCGCCCACCAAAAACCCGTATCACAAAAGTTCAAGCGGCAGCACAACCAGATCGTAGCATACATCAAAACCAAAGCCACGATCATGCCGGGAATCCAAAGGCTTAGCGGAACAATGCCGATCAACCACTGCACCAAGCCGAATAAGGGCAGCGCTGCTGCCAGGATCCCGGCCGTTTTTACTGCATTATAACGCTGGGGCAGCAGCCTTACAAACAGCACACATGCCAACCACTCCGCCAGCGCAGTATACAATTTCGGAATATCCTGTATCACGCCTGTTATTCGCCTCCCATATATGCAGCAAGGGCTTCCATAAAGCTTTTCTTCCGTGCGCGGCTAATTTGCAGAGCCTGCCCTTTTACGGTTACGACCAGCTGATTCACACGCTCCACATGCGCCAGATTTACCAAATAGCAGTTGTTGCACTTATAGTAATGCCTCTGCGCGAGCTTTTCCTCGGCGCTTTTCAGTGATCCTCTCTCTGCATACTCACCGATCTCGGTATGGTAGATAATTGTATGTCCGCGGCTTTCAATATACAGTATCTGGTCTGCATCCAGCCGGATCATCTTGCTCTCCTGTATCAGATGTATATAGAACTTGGATTTTCCATGTACTTTTTTAACCGCATTATGCAGCACCTGGGAGAAGGCAAAGTATTGAATGGGCTTCAATACATAGTCTAATGCCTCGACCTTATATCCCTGCACAGCAAATTGCGCAGAATTTGTAATAAATATAATGATGACATTTTTATCCATATCCCGTATGCGCATGGCCGCCTGCATACCGTCCATATGCTTCATTTGGATATCCATCAGGATTATGTCATACTCGGATTTATATTTTTCGACAATTTCCAATCCGTCTGAAAATTCAGATACACTGACCGTTTCCGAAAAATCGCTTTGATACTGATCAATGTACTTTCCGAGTTGACTGCGATACCCTGTATCATCCTCTACGATTGCGATGCGTATCATGGTAAATCCCCGTTTCGTGATCCGATGCAGCTTACCCGCCAAATATGGCAATCGCCTTGCATCAACTGATATTGTGCGTTTCTGTCTTGCCTTACCGTATATTTCCTATGCCGATTGTTCAGATTATACTCTTTTTTCCTTCCTTTTGTAAAGCTACAGAACGGTGCAGACATATTGCTCTTTTTTCCTGCGGGCAGGTCTATTTGCCTTATTGCAGCCCACCCCGCCAATACCTTTTCTGAATTAACGCTCAGGTTGTTTGGGGTCGTTCCACCACAAAACGGGGGTCTTCCTCCCCTGTTTTCCCGTTTGGCACAAAGCCGCATTTTTCCAATGCCCGGCAACAAGGGTGATTATGACAACCTGCTGCAGGGCATCGACAGCGGCGCAGTGACGCTGGAGCAGGTAAAAATCAATGCCTCCCGCGTGGTCAGAACGGTCCGGGCGCTGACACAAGAATAAAACACAAAAACCTCTGCCAGACTGGATGTTTGCCTGGCAGAGGTTTTTTAATAAGTATTTACTTTTCACGGTACTCCATTGGGGTTTGGCCAGTGACCTCCTGAAAAATCCGGCTGAAATAGTTGCGTGTGCTAAAAGAAAGTGCAGCGGCAATGTCCTGCACGGTCTGGTTGGTGCTTTTCAGCAAAACCTTGGCGCGCTCAATCTTGGCAAATTTTATGTAATCTGTCACGCTCAAGCCCGTTTCTTCCTTGAATTTGTGGGTCATATAATATTCCGTATAGCCCACCAGCGCTGCAATATCTGCAGCGCGTATTTTTTTATCGAGATTCATCTCAATATAGTCCACGCACTTTTGCACCTGCTGGCTGAGATGCGGGTTGGTGCGGCATTTATGCACGCGCCGGACAAAGTCGTCATACATCATAAGGCCGAGCGGTTCAAGATCTTCCAATGTTTTTGCATTTTCAGCGGATTGGATGTAGCTGTCCCCCAGCGCGTAGGCTTCCTCCGGCGAAAGCCCGCCCTCGATGGCGGCACGGCATACCAGCGAGGTAAACACGATGATGCTGGTCTTGCTCTGGCGCAAAGCGTCATCGCTGCGCACCGGCACACCCGCGCTGATTCCCATACTGGCGGAAAGGGCCTGCCTGTAGTTCAAATCACCGGTGCGCACCATCTGCAGAAGTCCCTGCTCTGCCATCCAGACCTTGTGGCGATCGTGAGCGGGCTGCTGCACTGTATTGCGCACCTGCGCCAAAAACTCGCTGTTGATGTCGCTGATCGCAAGGTGGTTGCCGGTCAGACAATAGTGCATCATCAGCGCGTAGCGGTGCAGGACCGTGCATTGCAGCACAGGGACGGTTTTCAACGCCTCGTACAGCTGCATGGTCCATGCCACACTTGTTTCCAGACGGTTATAGTATTGCAGCCCCTGCTCAATCCCGCGCAGCGAAACATCCTGATAAAACACCGGCCCGATGACCCAGGCGCGTTTCAGCACACTGCCGTCCTTTTCAAAGGCAGCTGCCCATGTCATGCCAATGGCCGTGCCGAGCGTGACCGGCGTTGTGTGCCGGCTGCCGTAGTCCAGCATTTTTTTCTTGCAGCCGAATATCTCAAATGCGCCGGAGAGGAACCCCGCCTCCGGGCAGTTGCTCTGCAGCAGACTGCCATCGGCATTATAGCACCATGTATAAATGTTGCCGCCGCACTGGACCAGCTCAGAAAACAGCTCCATATTTTGAAAAACATCCATCGAACCACCCTCATTTTATACCAGTATACCAAAAAAAGTGGCTGCCGTACAGACAACCACTGATGTTTTTATGCGTTGGCGTATCCGCCCAGCGCCGCAAGGCTGGGCTTCGGGGTACGCCCCATCGTTTCGCGGTTTACGGCAATCAGGCCAAAGTTCATAGCATAGCCCTTCTGCCACTCAAAGTTATCCATCAGGCTCCAGTGGAAGTATCCCTTGACCGGAATACCATCAGCGATGCAGTTTTGCACACCAGCCAATGCGGCCTCGATAAACGCCACGCGGCGGGTATCATCGGCGGTGGCAATGCCGTTTTCGGTCACGATCAGATCATCGTGGAAATCCTGCGCCACCTTGCGGATTACATTTTCCAGTGCCTGCGGATAAAACTCGTAGTCCATCTGGGTCAGCTCGGCCCCCTGCGGTGCGGGCAACTGCCCATGCGCACCGTACAGCGTGCGAGTGTAGTTCTGCACGCCGAGGAAGTCATCCTCCTTAATATAAGGAAGATAGTGGGTGAACTCTTCCTCCCACGCAGCGGCGGCAAAGGCTTCACCGCCCGGCTGGGCCTGCAGGTCATGCAGCGAGAGGGTCAGACCGACCTTAACCTCAGGACAGATTGTCTTGATGGCCTCCCGCGCGGCGGCGTGAGCGCGTAGAACCAGCAGATCGCCCTCCGGCGTGCGCTCGCTGACGAAAATTTTCGGCTGCGGCGTACCGAACACGGCGGCGTTTTCAGCGGCAGCGTACTTCATATTCTCCATCATCTTCTGGAAGTTCATACCCACCTGCACGCTGCCCTCGGCGGATTTGCCTGCATTGGCAGCAGCCTTGGCGGCCTGCTCTGCCATCAGGCGGAACCGCTTGGAGATAGCCGCCAGCTGCAGCCCCATATTCGCCTCATTGATGGTGCAGACGATGTGAAGCTCACTGCCCAACTGCTCCGTCACATAGCTGACATAGCGCTTGAAATATTCGACCGTGCTTTCAGCCTCCCAGCCGCCCTTGGCAATCAGCCATTTGGGGCTGGTGAAATGCAGCAGCGTCACAACGGGTTCCACACCGTGCGCCTTGCAGCAGGCAATGACCTTGCGGTAATGCTCGATCTCGGCAGGGTCAAACTTGCCCTCCTCCGGCTCGATGCGCGCCCACTCGATGGAGAAGCGGTAGGCGTTCAGGCCCGCATCGGCCAGCAGTTTAATGTCCTCCTCATACTTATTATAATGGTCGCAGGCAATGCCGCTCGGCTCGGTAAAGCTGGTGTGGGGCAGCTGCTCCTGCGCCCAGTAGTCGGAATGGATATTGTTACCCTCGACCTGATGGGCGGCAGTGGCCGCGCCGACAAAGAAACCTTTTTCAAATTTCTGCATAATTTTCTCCTTACCTGTGCTGTCTAAAGCAAATCAAGAAACTTCTGTACCTGTATCATAACATAACAAGCGCAAGCCACGAGGGCATTATTTAGCAAAGCGGAACAATATTTCGTGTTATTTGAAATAATGCATGAATTTTTGTTCCTCATCTGCTGATTTTTATCCCCTGCTGCCGTTTTGCTTCTGGTATAGTGGTGTCAGTGAGAAAAATCGCTGCGGAATTTTTAGGAGGAAAACAAAATGTTCAAAAAGAAACCCACTGCTTCAGAAGTTGACGGCGTACAATATCGCCGCGCCAAGCTTTGGCAAATCATCTGCTATGCCTGCAACGGTCTTGTCGGTATGAGCGTCTATTCCCTCATCGGCATGGCGAGTTATTCCGCCAGCATCGGCTACGGCATTACGACCGCTGCCGTTGGCATTATCCTGACCTGCTCCCGTATTCTGGACGGCATCACCGATCCCCTGCTTGCCTTTGTCTATGACCGCGTCAACACCAAGTTCGGCAAGCTGCGCATCCTGATGGTTGCCGGCTTCCTGATTGAGGCACTCGCCCTCTACGGAATGTTCACCGGCTTCTCGTCCAAGGGTCTGGGCCTGCCGGTGTTTGCCCTGCTGTACATTGTCTACATCATCGGCTACACCATCACCAACATGACTGCGCAGACAATTCCCGCCATCATGACGAATGATCCGCGCCAGCGCCCGACCATCGGCGTATGGACAACCGCCTTCAACTATCTGGTGCCGATGGCAATGTCGATGATTTTCAATGTTGTGCTGCTGCCCAAATGCGGCGGCACCTACAACCAGGCCTTCCTGTCCGCTGCCTGCAATATGACGCTGCTTGCCGCGGGTATCGGCACCGCTTTGGTCTGTCTGGGCGTTTCTGCCTACGATAAGCCGGAAACCTTTGTCGGCACCAAAAAGTCCGAACCGCTGAAAATGTCCGACATTGTCGAGGTTCTCAAGCACAACAAACCCTTGCAGTGCTACATTGCCTCCAACGCTTCTGACAAGCTGGCACAGCAGGTGGCCAGCCAAGCCATCATCAACACGCTGTTCAACGGTATTTTGATCGGCAATATGGGTCTGGCCACCATTCTGACCGTCATCAGCATGGTTCCCTCCATCTTCTTTGCGGCGTTCGGTGCCAAGTATGTCGGCAAGCACGGCAGCAAAAACGGCATCGTCACTTGGACCTATGTCAGTATGACCATCACCGCCGCGCTGGTTCTGTTCTTTATCTTTGGCGACCCCACGCAAATCGGCGTTATGGGCAGCCCCTCCATGATTCTCTATGTGGTGCTGACCCTTTTGCAGAACGGTTCCAATATGTGCATCACCACCTCCAACACCTCGTATATGGCGGATGCCATTGACTTTGAGCTGGACCGCAGCGGACGTTATATCCCCGCCGTTGTTTCCGGCACCTACAGCCTGGTCGATAAGCTCATCACCTCCTTTGCCGCTGTAATTGCTACCGGCGCTGTTGCACTGCTGGGCTACACCACCACGATGCCTCAGCCCACCGACCCTTGCACAAGCGCGATTTTCTGGATGACGCTGAGCCTAAAGTTCGGTCTGCCCCTCATCGGCTGGGTCATTACGCTGGTTGCCATGCGCGAATGCCCGCTGACCAAGGAGGAAATGGTCAACGTCCAAAAGCGCATTGCCGAGAAAAAGGCTGCTGCGCAGTCTGAGTTCTATAAAAAACAGCTTCAGTAAGCCCATTAACCAAAGCCGAAAGGGTTTGCAGCCTTTTCGGTTCTTTGAAGTTAAAACCACCCATAAGGAGTCATTCTATGAGCAAAGCAATTCTGTTGAACACCGGTTGGACTTTTACCAAGGAAGGTCATGACGAGCCGGTCACCCTTCCCCACACTTGGAACGCTGTAGACGGTCAGGACGGCGGCAACGACTACTACCGCGGCACCTGCAGCTACACCCGTAACCTGGAGAAACCAGAGCTGTCCGATGGCGACCGCGCGGTTTTGCAGTTTGACGGCGTTGCTATGACTGCAGTTGTCAACCTGAACGGGGAGAAAGTAGCCGAGCACAAGGGCGGCTACTCCACCTTCCGTGTGGACATCACCGATGCCCTGCACGATGGTGCAAATGAGTTGATTGTTTCTGTTGACAACAGCGACAACGACACCGTCTACCCCCAGAAGGCCGACTTCACCTTCTACGGCGGCATTTACCGCGATGTAACGCTGCATGTTGTGCCCGCTGCACACTTTGCCCTTGCCGAAAACGGCGCTGTGCCCGTCAAGGTCACGCCTGCTGTGACGGACCTTGACGAGCGCCGCTGTGAGGTGACTGTTGAGGCGTTCGTTGTCGGCGCGCAGAGCGTCAACTTCACGCTTGACGGCCAGCAGACGAGCGCCGCCGTCAAGGACGGCACCGCCAGAGCCGTGTTCACGCTGGAGCACGCCCGCCTGTGGGACGGTCTTGATGACCCGTATCTCTACACCGTAACTGTGCGGCTGGACAATGGCGAGACCGAGACCGCCCGCTTCGGCTGCCGCAAGTTTGAGATTGACCCGCAGAAGGGCTTCATTTTGAACGGCCACCCCTATCCCCTGCGCGGTGTCTCCCGCCATCAGGACCGCAAGGGTGCGGGTGTAGCCATCACCAAAGAGATGATGGAAGAGGATATGGCGCTGATTCTGGAGATGGGCGCCAACACCATCCGCCTTGCCCACTACCAGCACGCGCAGGCATTCTATGACCTGTGCGACGAAAAGGGTCTTGTCATCTGGGCCGAGATCCCCTACATCACGATGCATATGCACAACGGGCGCGCCAACACGCTGACCCAGATGGAAGAACTGATTGTTCAGAACTACAACCATCCCTGTATTGCCGTTTGGGGGCTGTCCAACGAAATTACTGCCGCATCGGCTGTCAATGAGGAGCTACTGGAAAACCACCGCGCCCTGAATGATTTGGCGCACAAGATTGACCCGACCCGCCCGACCACGATGGCGAATGTCTTTATGCTGGAGATTACCAGCCCGATTCTGGAAATCCCCGATGTGAACAGCTACAACCTGTATTTTGGCTGGTATCTGGGTGAACTGGACCAGAACGACGACTTTTTTGATACCTACCACGCCAAATATCCCGACCGCTGCATCGGTTTTTCGGAGTACGGCGCGGACGCAAACCCCGCCTACCAGAGCGCCCACCCCGAAAAGGGCGACTATACCGAAACCTACCAGTGCGTCTACCACGAGCACATGGCAAAAATGATTGCCGACCGCCCGTGGCTGTGGGCGACCCATGTCTGGAATATGTTCGACTTTGCTGCCGATGGCCGCGATGAGGGCGGCAAAAACGGCGAGAACCAGAAAGGACTTGTCACCTTTGACCGCAAAATCAAGAAGGACGCCTTCTACCTGTACAAGGCCTACTGGAGCAAGCAGCCCTTTGTACATACCTGCGGCAGCCGCTATGTGGACCGCACGGAGGATGTGACCGAGGTCAGAGTATACTCCAACCTGCCGGAGGTTTCTCTGTACAAGGACGGGCACCTTGTCGAAACAAAAAAAGGCGACAAAGTGTTTGTTTTCAATGTGCCCATCACCGGCAAGCACAGCATTGAGGCCCGCGCGGGGGCGTATTCCAGCGTGATTCTGGTCAACAAGGCTACAGAGCCGAACCCCGCCTACGCGATGTCCAACCGTCAGGTCGTGAACAACTGGTTTGACGGCGAGCTGGACGAAACCTGCTGGAGCGTCAAGGACAATATGGCCGCTGCCATGGCGGACGCCAAGGTGGGGCCTGTCTTGAAGGCCATCACCGACAAGGCGGCTGCCGCCCGCGGTGATGTAGCTGCCGCCGTCAAGGATAACCCGGCGCTGGTTGCCATGATGGAGCGCGCCATGCAGCGCATGACCGTGGAGGGAATGCTCAAGCAGGCCGGCGCAGATGCCGAGAGCATCAAGCAGCTGAACCGCGTTTTGCAGGGCATCAAAAAGGATGTGTAATACGATGAAAACCTACTGCAACCCCTTGGATCTGGGCTACCGCTACCAGCACATGAAGGAGGGTGAGCGCGCCGCGGGCTTCCGCGAAGGCGCCGACCCGACGCTGGTGTACTTCAAGGGCAAATACTACCTGTTTGTTTCTATGTCGGCAGGGTTCTGGTACTCGGACGATCTGCTGCACTGGGACTTCCACGCCGACCCCGATCTGCTGATTTACGACTACGCACCCGATGTGCGCCAAGTCGGCGACTACCTGTATTTTTCTGCCAGCCGCAAGGGGCGCAACTGTCCTATTCTGCGCACCGCCGACCCACTGATCGAGCCGTTTACCGAGGTCAGCGCCCCGTTCGCCTTTTGGGATCCCGATATGTTCTGCGATGATGACGGGCGTGTATATTTTTACTGGGGCTGCTCCAACACCTCGCCCATCTGGGGCGTGGAGCTTGACCCCGATACCATGACGCCCATCGGAGAAAAGAAAGAACTGATTTTCGGGCGCGAAGAAGAACTGGGCTATGAGCGCCCCGGTAACAACGGGATTGTGGATAAAGAGGCAAGCGTGCTTTACAAAGCCATGAAGCCTTTCTATAACGAGGCAACCGGCAAGCTGGAGCTGCCGCCCCAGATGGCGCAGATGCCGGGGCTGAACGCCGAGGCGCTGACCGCTATGTTCAACGCCGTCGGCAAGCCCTACATTGAGGGCGCGTTTATGACAAAGCACAACGGTACGTATTATCTGCAATACGCCTGCCCCGGCACCCAGTACAACACCTACGCCGATGGTGTGTACACCTCCAAGTCCCCGCTGGGACCGTTCACGCTGCAAGCGTCCAACCCATTTTCCTCCAAGCCGGGCGGGTTTATGACCGGCGCAGGCCACGGCAGCACGATTGCCGACAAATACGGCAACTACTGGCACGCGTCCACGATGCGCATTTCGGTCAACCACGACTTTGAGCGTCGCGTGGGGCTGTTTCCTGCCGGGTTTGACAAGGACGGCGTGCTGTTCTGCAACCAGAATTTTGCCGACTACCCGCACGAAATTCCGGCAGGCAAATTCGACGCCGCCAGCCAGCAGCCCAAGTGGATGCTGTTAAGCTACCGCAAGGCCGTGACGGCATCCTCCACCGCTGAGGGCAGCGACCCGGTGAATGCCGTGGACGAGGACTGCCGCCGCTGGTGGAGCGCGGGCAGCGACCAGCCCGGCGAATGGCTGTGTGTGGATTTAGGCCGTGATTATGATGTCCGCGCGATTCAGGTCAACATGGCCGATGAAAAACTCGTCGTGGACTTCCCTGCCGACAGCTACGGCGATGACCGCAAAACGCGGCATATCGAGACGCGCCTGCAGATTTCTTGCTATACCGTGGAAACCAGTCTTGACGGCGAGACCTGGACGCTGCGCGAGGATGTCGCCCGCGAATGCTCCAGCGGCTATTATGAGTATGCCGGCGGTATCCGTGCGCGGTATATTCGCGTGACGGGCGGTGCCCTCCCCTACGGCCAGACGCTGCGTGTAAGCGGGCTGCGGGTGTTCGGCAACGTCGAGGGCGACCGCCCTGCCCAAGCCGACGCCAAAGCCGTGCGCGTGGATGCGCTGGACGGCAAAATCAGCTGGCAGCACATCGAGAACGCGCAGGGCTGCAATGTACGCTACGGCATTGCACCGGATAAGCTGTACCAGAGCTGGCTTGTCTATGATGCCGATGAGGTCACGCTTTCCACGCTGATGTCTGGGCAAACCTATTATGTCTGCGTGGACAGCTTCAACGAAAACGGCATCACAACGGGAAAAATCATCAAGATGGAGGGCTGAACCATGCCCACAAAGGCAGTCCAGCAATTTATGCTGGGAACCGTTTTAAGCAACGAAAACGAGGCACGGCAGACGCTTGCCGCCATGAAAGCCGCAGGCTATGACGGCATTGAGCTGTGCGGGTTTATGATCCACCCCATCGGCTTTATGGTGCGGCTGCTGACCAAGGCGGCGGGTATGCCCGTGGGCAAGGGCGGCAATCTCAACTGGCACGCTTTGGTCGAAGAAGCGGGGCTGCAGGTCGTCAGCCTGCACACCGATTTGGGCAGTCTGGAGCGCGATGCCAAAGCGGTGGCGGACGAAGCCAAAAGCTTTGGCACTAAGTATGTCGTTATTACCGGAATGTATCGCTTTGATTACGGCGATGAAGCCACGATGCACGACCTTGCCGCACGGCTGAACAAGGCGGGTGAGGCGCTGAAGGGCGAGGGCGTGGAGCTTTTGTACCACAACCACAACTGTGAGCTGCGTCATGTCAACGCCGAAAAGCGTGCCTACGACATTTTGCTGGAGGAAACCGACCCGCAGTTCGTCAACTTTGAGTTTGACAGCTACTGGTTTACCGAGGGCGGCGCTAACGCCCTTGCGTGGATGCAGCGTCTGGAGACCCGCATGAAGCTGTGGCATATCAACGACCGCGGCACCCGCATTTCGGGCAGCGCCGTGACGCCGATTCTGAAAACCGACAGCATGGAGCTGGGTACCGGCAATATGGATCTCGACAGCCTGATGGCACAGGCGCTTACTATCGGCGTAGATGCCGTGATTTTGGAAAGCCACCGCAACTGGGTGGATAACTCCCCCATAAAGAGTTTGCAACTCAGCGCCGAATATCTCAAACAGCATGGTTAAACCGCAATCCCCTGCCCGAAAGGACAGGGGATTTGCTTTTCCTGCGTTGAAACTCAGTTTTTTGTGTGATAAACTTAGGGCAGAAAATCGGAATTTGCGCATTTCAATAGGTCGAACAGATGAAAATTTGAAGATGACGGAGGATATAATGAAGAAAACAGCAGTATTGATTTATAATTCTTTTTGTAATTTTGAATTTAGTGTGGCTCTTGAAATACTTGCTTTAGCAGAAAAAGAGGTTGTAATATTTGCACATACAAAGGAAGCTGTTAAGAGTGAAGATGGATTGATGGTTTTGCCTAACCAGACAATTTCTGAAATAAATATTGATGAGTATGATAGCTTAATCTTGCCAGGAGCTATGGATATTAGGGAAGCAATAGAAAATGAAGAAGTTATAGAATTTATCCGTAAGTTTGAAAATAAAGCGATTGGAGCAATTTCTATTGCTCCGCTCATGCTTGTTAAAGCAGGTTTGTTGAGTGGTAAACCATTTATGGCAGGTGTAAATAAAGAAGAAATCATGGAAGAAGGTTTTACCGAACAAGATTTAGAAAAGATGGTAGGGTGGGATGCCAACTTAGAATCTCCAGTTAAAGAGGGATATATTATTACAGATAATATAATTACATCCATATCATATAATTTTGTGAAATGGGGACTTGCATTTGGACGAATGATTGGAATAGATATCCCACCAGAAACCTTTGGAATTTGATAAGGGGTAAATTCAATTTGACCGAGGGGGCAAATTCCATTTTATAAAAAACAGCGCCTGCCCTGC
>ENA-OROS01001064-OROS01001064.1-human-gut-metagenome-genome-assembly--contig:-NODE-1064-length-12757-cov-17.397654_pt1 | contig 12757 bp, 7 predicted proteins | sample MGYA00242134_ERZ509059 | MGnify/ENA primary metagenome ERZ509059 (study PRJEB26280, sample SAMEA2338753) | human gut metagenome | biome: human gut; feature: human-associated habitat; material: faeces... | reverse complement strand
GCTCCGGCGTGCGGTCATCCGCCGCGACCTCCGGCGTGGGCGTCGCTGACAGTTCCTCCGCATACAGCAGATTCAGCGTCTTGACATCCGCCGTCCCCGTCGCAGACAAACTGTTCGCCTTCTGGAACGCTTTCACCGCGTTCTGCGTGCCCGCCAGGAACGTGCCGGAGCACTTGCCCGAATAGTAGCCAAGATCCGTCAGCTTCCGCTGCATCCAGTACACATCCTCGCCGGAGCTGTTCACTTTCAGCGTCCGGAAGGGCTGCGGCGGCATCGTCCCGGCGCGATAATCCGGCTCGGCGGTCGGCTGCGGCGTGACGTAGGGCAGCATGTTCTTCGTGTTCAGCGAGGGGAGCTTCAGCGCGGCGCGGAGTTCCGGGTCAGCGGGCATATCGGCGCGAATCGTGACGACCGTCCCTGCGCCGCAGTTGTTATAAATCCACTTCGCATCCGCAACGGTCAGGCGAATGCACCCGTGCGACGCGCGCTTGCCGAGGTTCTTGTAGGACTTGACCGACAAATCCATCGTGTTGACCGTGTTGTAAATGACGGAATGGAACGCAATGGACGAGTTGATGCGCGTCCAGTACTGCGCGTGGCTGCCCCACTCCGGGAAGTAGCACCAGCGCGCCGTACGCCCGTTGAGTGTGAATGTGCCGATATCCGACGGATTCTTGCGCGTGCCGGTGGAGCAGAGCATCTGCCGCACAACAACGGTGTAATCGCCGTTTTCGTCGCGCCCGTAGACGGTCGTCACCTGATTGTTGACGTCCACCGTGATGGCAAACGGCACAGGCGTCGGTTCGGGCGTAGGCTTCGGATCATCAGCCGCGGCACGCACATCCGGGTCGTTGAACAGCGCGTTCCATGTGTTTTCGCCCACGATGCCGTCCACACTCAGCGCGTTCTGCTGCTGGAATGCCTTCACCGCGTTGCGCGTGTGCCCCAGAAAATTGCCGCTGATGTTGCCGGAATAGTACCCCAGTTCCGTCAGGCGGGTCTGCACGAGCTTGACTTCTTCGCCCTTGGACTTGTTGTATTGCAGTTTCTTGACGAACGCCACCGTCGGCGCGGGCGTCGGGGTGGTGGTTTCATCCGAGAGGTGCATTCCGGGCGTGGGCGACGGGGTGGGCGTCGCCGCGGCGGACGAATCCCGGCTGATGGCATCACCGCTGAACAGGCGTTCCAGCGTCTGCACATCCGCTTCGCCCGTAATCGGCAGGGCGTTCGCCGTCTGGAACAGGCGGATGGCTTCCTGCGTCGCGGGCAGATAGCGCCCGGAAATCTTGCCCGTGTAGTAGCCCAGCGCCATCAGGCGAATCTGCGCCTGCCGCACGTCCTCGCCCACGCATCCCAGCCGCAGCGGGCGATACTCCGCCGCATAGATGGCTTCCTGCGTCGCTTTGTCCGCCACGCCCGTCACCGCAAGGGCAAAATCACGCTGGAAGTCCTCCACAGCGGTCTTCGTTGCCTCGCCGTAGCGCCCGGTCACGTCGCCGCTGTAATAGCACAAATCCGTCAGCGCGGTTTGCAGGGCGGACACGTCGTCACCCTCATCATTCAGGGTCAAATCACGCGTGATGTTCACCGCGCCTTCCGTCCACTCCACGCTGTCATCCGGCACGGCCTCCCCCGCATCCTCCGCCGACGCGAAGGGCAGTATCATCATCACCGCCAGCAGGAGCGCCGCCAGCGTTCGTTTCCACAAAGGCATCAAAAGCACCTCGTTCATGCTGATATTCAGGGATACGATTCTATTGTACTGGTTTTTCGCGCAGTTTGCAAGCGGATTTTTCCCCACGCAAAAGGCTGCCAAGCGTCCTGCGCCTGACAGCCCTGCGGTTATTGCCATTAGGAAGTTATTTTTTCAGCGACACCTTGTGTGTCTCCTGATTTTCGCCGTCCGTCTGCGGCTTCTGCGCTTCTGCCGGAACGCTCTGTGCTTGCAGCTTCTCCAGCTTTTCGGCGATTGCCTGCATGTTGGCGGCGATGCTGCGTATGTTCTCGTCGCGCGTTTCCTCCACCCACGGCGAACCATCCGCCGGACGGAGCGAATCAACACCGATTCGGATGAAGTCAATCAGCGCCCAAATGCCAAGGCCGCCCGCGGTGAGCAGCTTCAACACGCCCAATGCCGTGTAGCCGAGGTAGAAGCGGTCAACACTGAAGACCCCCGTGAATCAAGCCCAGCAGCCGAAGCACCACCGCCAGCACGATAAATGCCCGATTCAGCCCTTTTCTTTGAATTTCCACGTCATTTCCTTCCCTTGTGATTCCTTACTTTCATTCTACCTTCCCCTCAAAAAAACTCAAGCGTTCTCTTTTTGAATAATATGATTTTGGCATTCCTAACAAAAGCATTCCAAATTGTTGTGGAACTTTACAAGAGGATTCCGCTGCTTGCGCCGTCCGGGCAGCAAAAAAGACTGCCCGCACTCGGCAGGCAGCCTTGCTTCTGGTAAGCCCCTCATCAATATCGGTAGTTATACTGATAGCTGCTGAACCCATCCATGATCGACACGCCCATCACCATCCCGACAATCGACAGGATAACCACCACCAGCACCATTCACCAGTAACCGCGCGCAAAGTTGCGGCGGTTCAGGTTGTCGTCATTCAGCGCAAAGACGATGGCGAGAATCCAGCCAATGACCGGAAGCGTGAACAGGAGGCCATAGCCCACATACGCCCACGGCGACAGCAGTCGATACTGATTGTTTTCGTTTTCACTCATGCAAAAAGCCTCCTTTTTCATCAGGCGGATTTGTCCGCCGTGATACCCCTTTCAGTTTTCCCTTACTCCTGATAGTCCTGCAGCGACACCGACACCATCCGGCTCACGCCCTGTTCCTCCATCGCCACCCCGAACAGGCTGTTGCAGCGCTCCATCGTCCCCTTGCGGTGCGTCACGACGATAAACTGCGTTCCCTTCGAGTATTCCTTCAAATAATCCGCGTAATACCCGATGTTCGCATCGTCCAGCGCGGCTTCAATCTCGTCCAGAATGCAGAACGGCGTGGGCTTCAATTTCAGCATCGCGAACAGAATCGCAATCGCCGTCAGCGCGCGTTCCCCGCCGGAGAGCAGCGACAGGAGCTGCAATTTCTTTCCCGGCGGCTGGGCGTTGACCTCGATGCCGCAGTTCAGCGGGTCGTCGGGATCCATCAGCTTCAGTTCCGCGTGACCGCCGCCGAACAGGCGCGTGAACGTCTCGGCGAAGTACCCCTGCATCTTCGAGAAGTTCTCCACAAACGTCGACCGCATTTGAATCAGCAGCCGCTCAATGAGTTCGCGCAAGTCCATTTCCGCGCGCTTCAAGTCCTGCTGCTGGGTGGTCAGGTCGTCCACACGCGCCTTGGTTTCGGCGTATTCCTCCACCGCCCCAACGTTGACCGTTCCCAGCGCGCGAATCTGCCCTTGCAGCTCGGCGGCGCGGCGGTCGCTTTCCTTCTCGTCGAACGGCGTGCGGCGGAATTCCTCTGCCCCGGCGTAGGTCAGCTTGTAGGTGTCCCAAATGCGGTTTTGCAGATTCTTCTGGTCGCCCTCGATGCGCGCCTTTGCCAGCTCGGTCTTGTGCAGCTTCTCGCTGTCGCGGTTGTAGGCTTCGTGCAGGTTTTCCATGTCGCTGAGGATGTCGCGCAGGTCACTTTGCGCCTGTGAACGTCGCTGCTCGATGGCCTGCGCGGCGCTCTCCTGCCGCAGCTGCTCCTTCTGGCGGCGGGCGGATTCGGCTTCCTCGCGCTTCATTTCGTTTTCATCGACGGTGTCCAGTTCGTCCATCTCGTGCAGCAGCTGTTCGCGGCGCTCCTGTTCGCGGAGGATTTGCGCCTGATCCTGCTGCGCGTGGGCTTCGTCGCGCTCCAAGTCGCTCAAGCCGTGGCGCAGGTCGGACAATTGCAGCGTGCGCACCATCAGGCGGTCATTTTCCGCGCTGGCTTCCGCGCGCGCCTTGATGAGCGCGTTCTGCATCTCGATGGTCTTCTGCTCCATCGCGCTCTGATCGCCCTGCGCGCCCGTGCGCTGATGCTCAATGTTCTCCAGCTGCTGGCGAATATCCTCCAGCGACTGGTGCAGCTGCACGCGCGCCTGCTCGGTCTCCCGCATCCGCTGCAAGTGCGCGTTCAGGTCGGCGAACGTGCTTTCGCGGCGCGCCTGTTCGCGGGCGACGGCAATCTCCTGCTGATGCAGGGCGTTCACCGCGTCGCTGACCTTCTGCCGCTTCTCCTGCGCCATCTGCTGACGCTGCGTCAGTTCCTGACGGCACTTGTCCAGTTCCGCGCGCCCGGTTTGCAGCTTCGCGGTCAATTCCTTCAGTTCGCGCTCACGGCTGAGCAGGTTGGACACCTTCGACTGTGCCGAACCGCCCGTCATCGAGCCGCCGGAGTGCATCACGTCGCCCTCCAGCGTCACCAAGCGGAACGCGTGATTGCCCGCGCGCATAATCGGAATGCCGTGGTCGAGGTTGTCGGCAATCACCGTGCGCCCCAGCAGATTTTCCACAATACCGCGGTATTCCGGCGCGCACTGCACCAGTTCGCTCGCCACGCCGAGGCAGCCCGGCAGCTTCAACGCATTGCGCTCATTGCCATAGAGCGTTTTGCCGCGGATGGCGCTCATCGGCAGGAACGTCGCGCGCCCCAGCCGATTCTGGCGCAGGTAGTTAATCAGCTCCTTCGCCGTCTCTTCGGTGTCGGTGACAATGTTCTGCTGCGCCGCGCCCAGCGCCATGTCAATCGCCGTTTCGTACGCCTGCGGAACGGTCATCAGCTGCGCCAGTACGCCCTTGACGCCCGTCAAGCCGCGCTGCTTGGCGTAGGTCATCGCGCGGCGAACCGCCATGTTGTAGCCTTCCATGTCGCGCGTCATTTCGGTCAGGACGTTATGACGGCTCGCCGCCGCCTGCATATCGGCGGATTGCTTTTCGACATCCGCGCGCAAATTGGCATACGCGGTATCCGCCTCATCCGACGCTTGCCGCGCCTGCGCCAGCTTCTCCTGACACTGCTGCTGATGCTGATTTTCTGTTTCCAGCTGCTTTTCGACGGCAGTCAAGGCTTCCCGCAGGGCAGCTTTCTGCTCCTGCAGTGCCCCTCCAGATTCTTCAATCTCCGTCAAACGCGTTTCCATCTGCGCTTGCATCGTGTTCAGGCGCGTCTTGTCGTTGCGCACATCGGACAGGCGATTCATTTGGTCAATGACAGCGGCTTTCTGCGTTTCCAGCGCTGCGTCCGCTTCCTTTTCCTTCGCCTGCGCCTTTTCGGCGGCTTCCTGCGTCGCCCGGAGGATTTGCTCCGCGTCGGCAATCAGGCTGTGCTGCTTCTCCACGTCCGCCTGAATCCGCGCATGATCCTTCTCGATTTCCGCCAGCCGCTCCTGGGCTTCCTCCTGCTCGCGGACGATGCGCTGCCGGTTCTCGCTGCGCGTCTCGCGGCGGCTTTGCAGGGCGGAGAGTTTCTTCTGCGATTCGTGCACATGCTCGGCGCATTCCATCAGTTCGGTGCGCGCCTTCGTGATGGCTTCCTCCAGCTGATCGATGCGGTTCTGCGTCTCGTCGCGGCGGGTGGTCTTGTCGGTCAGGTTGCTTTCCGTGTCCGCCAGAATCGTCTGGACAGTCAGCAGTTCGCTTTCCAGTTCGGACAAGCGCGCCCGCGCCCGGTCGGAGCGAATCAGGAAAAGGTTCAAGTCCAAATCCTTCAATTCGGTGGACAGTTCCAGATACACGCGGGCGTTGCGGCTCTGTTCTTCCAGCGGCTTCACGCGCTTCGTCAGCTCATCCAGAATATCATCGACGCGCTCCAGATTTTCCAGCGTCCGCTGCAATTTCTTGTCCGCTTCTTCCTTGCGCGCCTTGAACTTAACGATGCCCGCTGCTTCCTCGAACACCTGCCGGCGATCCTCGCTCTTGCGGGAGAGGATTTCGTCAATGCGCCCCTGTCCGATGATGGAGTATCCCTCTTTGCCGATGCCCGTATCGCGGAAGAGGTCGACCACGTCCTTCAAGCGGCAGGCGGTGCGGTTTAAGTAGTATTCGGATTCGCCATTGCGGTAGACGCGGCGCGTGACCATGACCTCGGCAGCTTCCATCGCCAGCGCATGGTCATCGTTGTCAAACACCAGCGATACTTCGCAGTAGGACAGCGGTTTGCGCTTCTGCGTGCCGTTGAAAATCACGTCGGACATGCTCGCGCCGCGCAGGGTTTTCGCGCTCTGCTCGCCCAGCACCCAGCGCACCGCGTCACCGATGTTGCTCTTGCCCGACCCATTCGGCCCGACGATGCCCGTTATGCCCTCATCAAAGACGATTTCCGTCCGCTGGGCAAAGGATTTGAAGCCATACAGCTCCAATTTTTTCAGCTTCATTTATTAACTCCCATAGCGGGGATGCCCGCTGGTTCATGGGCATTCCAATAAACACCCATAATAAGTATAGCACAAACCCTCTTCTTGGACAACTGCCGCCGCCTGATTTTCCATGCTTTTTCCCCTCCCTTTTTCCCTTCTACCCGTTGCAAAGGCGGGCATTTCCTGCTATACTGCAAGCAGATTCCTGCAAAGCAAAGGAGAAGCATTATGTTCCGTCCCCTCTGCGCGGAAAATCCGCTGCCTGCCGCTCGGCGCGTCTATGAATACCTGCAATCGCTTTCCGGCAAGTGCCTGACCGGGCAGATGGAAAGCCAATGGTGCCGCTCGACTGAGCATGAAATCAGCTATCTGACCGATGTCACCGGTCGTCAGCCTGCCATTCGAGGGCTGGATTTCATGGATAACGACTATCTGGGCGTGACGCAGCGCGCAAAGGACTGGTGGGCGCGCGGCGGCATTCCCACCATCTGCTGGCACACGGGCGCGGATTTCTTCTCCGGTTACCCCGAATGCCGCGAAAGCGAGCTGGACTGGGCTTTCGCTTTTGTGGACGGCACGGAAGCGAACCGCCGTCTGCTGGATGGGCTTGACCACGCCGTCCCCTACCTCAAGCGCTTGCAGTCAGATGGCGTTCCCGTTCTTTGGCGGCCTTTCCACGAGATGGACGGCGGCTGGTTCTGGTGGGGCCGCGGCAGCGCGGAGAATTTCGTGCGCCTGTGGCGGCTGATGTACGACCGCTACACGCATGTTCACGGTTTGCGGAATCTAATTTGGGTGCTGGGCTTCTCTGACGCGGCGGAGGATTTGCGCCCGTGGTATCCGGGGGACGACGCGGTGGACATTCTCGGCGGCGACAGCTACAAGGGCGGTGCGCAGGGGGATTTATACCGGCGCTGTGCCGCGCTTGCCCCGGCAGGGATGCCGATTGTGTTCCACGAGTGCGGACAGATTCCGACCCGCGCGGAAATGGACGCGGCGAATGCCCCGTGGGCGTACTTCATGGTGTGGCACACCAGCTGGCTGACGGACAGCAGCAAGGGGAACACGCCGGAGTCGCTGCGGGCGATTTACCGGGATAGCAGCTTTGTGACGCTGCATCAGCTGCCGGATTTTATCGAAAACGACGAATGATTGCTGAAAAACATGCAAGGAGGTTATTCTCATGACCCTTCACGAACAAGTCACCGATATTCTCGCCTCCGCTGTCGAAGCGCAGGAATGCGCGGGCATCAGCGTACTGGTGCGGCGCTGCGGAGAGGAAATGCTCTATACGCAGGCGGGCATGTCCGACGTTGCGTCGGGGCGGCTGATCCACCGCGACAGCATCTTCCGCCTGTACAGCCAGTCCAAGCCGATTACGGCCGCCGCTGTCATGCTGCTTGCGGAGCGCGGGCAGATTGACCTGATGGACGGCGTAGACCGCTATCTGCCGGGCTTCCGAAATGCGCGCGTCGTCGATAAGCAGGGCACGATTCGCCCCGCGACCCGCGCGCCGTGGCTGATGGAGCTGCTCGGCATGACGGCGGGCGTCTGCTACCCTGACAGCGACCCGGCGGGGCAGTACGCCGCGAAGGTGTTTGACGAAGCAACGCAGGAAATCCTTGCGGGCGGCGGCGTGCCGACAGTGGAGTTCTGCAACCGTCTGGGGCAGCAGCCGCTGTCCTTCCAGCCGGGCACGCACTGGCGCTACTCCACCTGCGCGGACATCCTCGGCGCGGTGGTGGAGGTCGTCAGCGGAATGCGCTTCGGCGAGTTCCTCCGCAAGGAGTTCTTTGAGCCGCTGGACATGGTGGACACCGGCTTCTACGTTCCCGAAAGCAAGCGAAATCGCCTTGTGACCGCCTACAAGCGCACGGAAAACGGACTTGTGCCGTGGACAAGCACCCACCTTGCCGTCGGTGTTTACGACCGCGAACCTGCCTTTGAATCTGGCGGCGCGGGGCTTGTTTCGACGCTGGAGGATTACAGCCACTTTGCCGACATGCTGCTGGCAGGCGGCACTTACGAGGGGCGGCGGATTCTCTCGCCCGCAACAGTCGCCTGCATGACGCAGCCGCAGCTGAAAGACGCTGTTCGCCGCGATATGTGGGATTCGCTGGACGGGTACAGCTACGGGCACTTGATGCGTATTTGCGCTGAACCGGGGCGCATCGCCGGATTAGCTTGCGCGGGCGAATACGGCTGGGATGGCTGGCTGGGAACATACTTTGCCAACTTCCCCGGACAGCAGATGACGATTCTGTCGATGCAGAACACGGTTGATTCCGGTACGACACGGGTGGTTCGACAGATGCGCAACGCGGTTCTGGCGGCACTCAGCCGCGAAAATTAACCATAAAGGAAACGCGCTCAAGCCGGGGCGCAAAAAAAGGGTCAAGGGACAATGTCCCTTGCGGAGTCCAGAGGCAGCGCCTCTGGTGGGGCTTGGGGCAACGCCCCAACGGTTGGGCGTGTGACCATTCCAAAGGAAAAGTCAAGCCCGACACCTTTGTCGCAGGCAGCGAAGCGTCCCTGCGCAGTAACTAAAAATGTTTCGATAAAAGTCAAGAAACATGGGAGTGCATCCGAAGGAGTCCAGAGGGCGACCGCAGACTTCGTCTGTTTTCATTGCCCTCTGGTTGCTGCATAAAAGACCTATATTGGAAAAGCAGCCAACTCCGGCAGCCACGCTCCACAATTATATTATTATAATGAAGGAAGTACACACCATGCAATGCGGTGACTACACCTACCGCGTCATCGACACCGGCGCGGAAATCATGGAATACTACGGGCAAGGCGGCGCAATCAACCTCCCGGAAACGCTCGACAGCCTCCCCGTTGTGAGCGTCGGGCTGTGCGCGTTCATCATGCGCACCGATCTGACCGCCGTCACGCTCCCTAAAACGCTCCGACACATCGGCGGCAGTGCCTTCGAGGGCTGCTCGGCGCTGACAAGCATCACGCTGAATGACGGGCTGGAAACCATCGAGTACCGCGCGTTCGCGTCCTGCACCGCGCTGCGCGAAATCGTGTTCCCCGATTCAGTGACAACCGTCGGCGGCGCTGTCTTTTCGGGCTGCACCGCGCTGAATAGCGTCCACCTGCCGAACGCACTGACCGTCCTGCCCATGCAGGCGCTGATGAACTGCACATCGCTGGAATTCTTGAATCTCCCGGACACCCTGACCCGCATCGACCACGAAGCCCTGCGCGGCTGCACACACCTGACGGCACTCGCCATTCCCGCAACCGTGCGCGAAATCGGGCATGACGCGCTGACGGGCTGCTCCCGGCTGAACGCGCTGACCCTCCCTGCCCCCTTCAGCGCCTATGCGCGTGACCTGCGCGTCGGGCTGGGGCTGATGACAGAGGGCGATACGCTCATCGTCGGCTCGTATCTGGGACAGGCAGAGAAGGGCAGCACCTACTCGGTCATTGAGTACATCGGTTCGGATACGGAACTCATCATCCCCGCGTTCATCGAGGGCTGCCGCGTGACGAAGTTCAATCAGCGGATTCTGGAGGACATGGACAGTCTGCGGATTTTGTCCGTCCCGGCGGGGTTTGTGGTTGAACCGACGCTGGTGCCGGAAGGCGCTCAGGTGGTTGTGCGCCCGCAGGTTTAAGGTAACTTTCCATTTGCAAACATAGTTTCCACGGACGAAAGTTGGATAAAAAGGAGTAATAAAATGAAGAAACTGCTGAGTTTGCTGCTGATGGTGCTGATGCTGCTGGGCGGCGCCGCATTCGCGGAGGAGAACGAAGAGGACACGACCCCCGCCGTTGCGCCGATTGTCACGTTCAAGAGTGGATTCTACGTCGGGTATCTCGACCGCGAAATCAAAATCACCGTATCGTGCAAGAACAAAAACAGCGCAACTGTGCCGGAGAAGTATCTGGAACTGCGCAACCACCGCGGCGAAGTGCTGGAGCGCGCGTTCTGGCGCAATCCGCGCTACGACCTGACCTTCTCGGTCTATGTGACGGAGGACATGCTGGGCGGCAACAAGCTGTCCGTCTGGCTGGACGGCGAGAAAGTGAACGAAACGGATTCCTTCGCCGCGTTTTCGGACATCAGCCTGCCGCGCGTCACCCGCCTGACCCCCTCTGAGCCTGCTGTCGGCGTGATGATTGTGTGCAGCGGCGCATCAGAAAAGCAGCTGACTGACATGCTGAACACGCTGGACAAATACGGCGTGAAGGGGACATTCTACGTCACGGGCGATTTCGTGCGCCGCAACCCGGAGCGCATCCAGCGCATCATTGATGCGGGCCACGAGCTTGGCAGCCACGGCAACAACCTCATCAACATGACCGAAGTCTCCTACGCGCGTGTGCAGGAGAACATCCGCGAGCTGAACGACCTGTGCGAAGAGACTTTCGGCGTACGGCCGCGGTTGTTCTGTGCGCATTTGGGCGCGACGAACAGCATCGTCACCGCCATTGCCCGCGCGGAAGGCGTAGAGGACTGCCTGTTCGCAATCGACGCGTGCGACTGGTCGGACGCGTATAAGGATAAGGTGTATCAGATGGTGTACCGCGTGACGAGCGACCGGGTGACGAGCGGGTGCGTGGTGCAGTTCCATATCAATGGGTATCATACGGCGGAGGTGCTGGATAAGGCGCTGGATAATTGGATTAACGTAAAGGGATTGCGCCCGGTGACGGTGGGTGAATTGATGCAGCTGTCTGGGCGGGATTTCCCCCCGCTCCCCGATTACGATTAAGGGAAGGGAAAAAGAGGATAAACACGCGGGCAAAGCATGGGAGTGAGACCAACTCAATCGCGCGAAGGGGTCAAGGGGGGGGATTCCCCCTTGCGGGGTCAAGGGGCGGAGCTCCCTTGTGGGGTTTGGGGCAACGCCCCAACTGTTTCACGGGCGACCAACTCCAAGGAAGCTCCCAACAAAGGCGCAGGCAGCGAAGCGTCCCTGCCACTAACTTCGCGCTCCCGCAGGAGCGCCCCCAAGCTGCTCTACCCGCTGCTTGCACATTGTCGCGCCAAATGGGTGCGACCACGCTGCATGATTTCCGACCATAGCTGGTCTTTTCCGCAAGCAGGGGATTTCGCCTCTGCGGAGGCGACAAGGGGCAATAGAAACAGACGAAGTCTGCGGTCGCCCCCTTGACCCCTTCGGCGCCGCCACTTTTTGGGGTTATCTTCGGCTTGGCTTTGATTGTTTTGGGAAAATTTGCGTTAAGTTAGTCTCACTTAACTTTTTTCTTCCGCATCAAGCAGGAATTTTCGCCTGCAACCGCGAAATATCATTCTCGACCCCATGATTTCAGCATAAGGAGGAATTTTCCCATGTACGAAAAAGTATTTGCTTATCTGGATGCGCACGCGGAGGACTATGCCGCGCAGCTGTGCCGCTGGGTGGAAGTGCCGTCGGTGAAGGGCGAAGCCACGCCCGATGCGCCGTTTGGCAAGGATGTGCGCCGGATGCTGGATGTGGCCATGGCGGACGCAAAGGCGTTCGGCTATGAAACCCGCGATTTCGACGGCTATGCGTGCGATATCACCCTGCCGGGCGAATCGGAAGAAGCCATTGCCGTGCTGGGACACCTCGACGTTGTTCCGGCGGGCGACAACTGGGCGACCCCGCCGTTCACCGCGACGCGCGTGGGCGACCAGATTTTCGCGCGCGGCACGAGCGACGACAAGGGGCCGGCGCTGGCGGCGCTGTATGCCATGAACGCCATCAAGGCAGCGGGAATTCCGCTGAAGAAGTCCATCCGCCTGATTCTTGGCTGCGACGAGGAATCCGACTGGGAAGACATGGCGTATTACTGCGCGCACACGGAAATGCCGGAAGTCGGCTTCTCCCCGGACGCTTCCTTCCCTATCATCAACACCGAAAAGGGCATGATTCACGGCTTCTTCACGGGCAAACTCGCGGAGGACGGCCTGCAGGTCAAGCAGCTGTGGACGGGTGAGCGCGTGAACGTCATCCCCGGCGAATCCAAGGCGCTCATCGCGGGCGGTCAGGAGGTTGCCGACAAGGTGGCGGCCTATGCCGAAAAGACCGGGCTTCCCTACACGGCGGAGGTGACCGCGGATGGCGTGTGGGTGACGGCGGAGGGCATCCCCGGCCACAGCGCGTATCCCGAAGGACGCCGCAACGCCATCGGCATGATGCTGGTACTCCTGCGCGAGATGGGCGTGACCGTAATCGCGGGCGAGGACTGCGTCACGGTGAAGAGCACTGGCAGGCTGAGAAAGGTCAACATCAAGACCATGCCGTATCCCGGCTTCCCGACGGACATGCAGCCGCAGATCGCGGCGCTACTCTCCATTGCGCAGGGTACGAGTATTTTAAACGAGAGCGTGTGGGAAAACCGTTTCCGCTATGTGGAAGAGTTGAAGCGCATGGGCGCACAGATCACCGTAGAGGGCAAGAGCGCCATTATT
>ENA-OROS01001050-OROS01001050.1-human-gut-metagenome-genome-assembly--contig:-NODE-1050-length-12960-cov-18.661217_pt1 | contig 12960 bp, 9 predicted proteins | sample MGYA00242134_ERZ509059 | MGnify/ENA primary metagenome ERZ509059 (study PRJEB26280, sample SAMEA2338753) | human gut metagenome | biome: human gut; feature: human-associated habitat; material: faeces... | reverse complement strand
GCCTCTGGACTCCGCAAGGGAGTTCCTCCCTTGACCCTTTCGCGCGATTGAGTTGCGCGCAACTTCATACTGTGTCCGCGTGTTTAGCTGTGTATTGCAAGGAGGAGCCTTATGCGCAAGTTTCTTTCGGGTATCCTGTCTCTGCTTCTGCTCATGGGGCTTCTCCCTGCCGCGTATGCAGAAGAACCTGCCCTCGGCGTGACCTACGAAATTTTCGTTGCCTCCTTCCAAGATTCGGGCGGCGACGGCATCGGGGATTTGCAGGGCATCATCGACCGCCTGGATTATTTGCAGTCGCTGGGCGTTCGGCAGATTTGGCTCATGCCTATCCACCCCTCCCCCAGCTATCATAAGTACGATGTGCTGGATTACTACGCCGTTGACCCGTCTTACGGCACGCTTGATGACTTCGACCGCCTGACCGCCGCCTGCAAGGAGCGCGGCATCCGCGTCATCCTCGATTTGGTGCTGAATCACTCGTCAAGTTCGCATCCGTGGTTTCTCGCGGCGTGCGACGACAAATTCTTCTCCCGCACGGGCGAAACGACCGACTGGTACGTTTTTTACCCGGAGGAAGGGAACGCGCGGCACAAAATCAGCGGCTGTTCGTGGTGGTATGAAGGGCAGTTCGGCAGCCACATGCCGGATTTCAACCTCGACAGCGAATCGCTGCGGGCGGAGTTCGCCAAAATCATCACGTTCTGGCAGTCGCATGGCGTGGGCGGCTTCCGCCTGGATGCCGTGACCAGCTACTACACGGGTGCAAACGCCTCCACTGCTGATTTCCTGCGCTTCGTTTGCGAAACGGCGAAAGCGAACGACCCGGACTGCTACCTCGTTGGCGAAGCGTGGACGGACGAAGCAACCATTCTGACCCTCTACAAAAGCGGCATTGACAGCCTGTTCAACTTCCCCGCGTCGGACAGCACCGGGCGCTTCGTGAAAGCAGCGCTGGCGGGCAAAAGCAGCACCGTCGCCACTGCGCAGGCAGACTGGAACGCACGAATCCGCGCCGTCTCTCCGGCTTCGGTGGACGCGCCGTTTGTGAGCAACCACGATATGGCGCGCGCACGCGGGATGCTCCGCTCCAAGGTACCGAACGAGAAAGCCGCCGCGCTGCTGTATCTGCTCATGCCGGGTGTCCCAACCGTCTACTATGGCGAAGAACTTGGCATGTCCGGCTCCGGGAGCGACGAAAACAAACGCCTGCCGATGGTGTGGTCAAGCGACGCAGCCACGCAGTGCAAAGCGCCCGCCGCTGCCGACCAAGCCCAGCGCTTGACAGACGGCGTTGCGGAGCAGGACAGCGACCCGGATAGCCTGCTGAACTGGTATCGCCAGCTGATTGCCCTGCGTAATCTCGCGCCCGAGCTGACCCGCGGCGAAATGACCGCGCTGGACGGCGGCAATGACGCAATTTGCGCCTACACTGTGACCGACGCGGGCAGCACCGTCGCCATCATCAGCAATGTCAGCCAGAAAGATACGCTGACCGTCTCGCTGGATGTGCTGCGCGGTGCGGAGCTGCTGGGCGGCATCGGCGGTGCGGCATTTGCGGATGGTACGGCGAATCTGCCGCCGCTGTCGGGCATGATCGTGCGTTTACCGTAAACTTTTTCCCCGAAATCAGCAGGATTTTCGCGTTTGACAGCGAATCTTCTTCCTTGAACAAGAATGCGGGATGAAAAACCCGCATTTCTTTCCACGATTTTCGGAAACGTTTCCGATTTCTCCATTTTTCCCGAAAGGATGGACTCGACTCATGCGCAAAAGCGGTATTTTGATGCACATCTCTTCCCTGCCCGGTGCAGGCGGCATCGGCAGTCTGGGCAAGGAAGCCTATGCGTTTGCGGACTTTCTGGAAGCAAGCGGCATGAAGCTGTGGCAGGTGTTGCCGATGGGACCGACCGGCTACGGTGAATCTCCTTACCAGTCTTTCAGCGTCCACGCGGGCAATCCAATGCTGATTTCCACCGAGAAGCTGGTGGCGGATGGTCTGCTGACGCTTGACCCCGGTGAAGAATTTGTGCCCACGCAGGATGAGCGGGTGGAATTTGACCAAGTGCGCGAGAACAAGGAGAAGCTGCTGCGCAAAGCGTTCCATCAGAGCGAAAAGGGACTTCTGCCGGAGATTCGCCAATTTCTGCGTGACGAGCGCTGGGTGAGCGACTTCGCGCTGTTCACCGCCGTCAAGCAGCATTTCGGCGGCGTCATGTGGCGTCAGTGGCCAGACGAGGGCATCAAGATGCGCAGGAAGGAATCGCTGCTGCAATACCGCATGATGCTCGACGAGGATGTGCGCTACCACGTCTTCTGCCAGTTCATTTTCTTCCGCCAGTGGAAGGAATTCAAGGCTTACTGCAACAGCAAGGGGATTGAGCTTTTCGGCGACATGCCGATTTACGTCGCCGAGGACAGCGCGGACACATGGACGCAGCCGGAAGTTTTCCAACTGGACAAGAACCGTGCGCCGAAGCGCGTCGCGGGTGTGCCGCCGGACTACTTCTCCGCTGATGGGCAGATGTGGGGCAATCCGCTCTACCGCTGGACGTACCTGTTCTTCCGCCGCTACGACTGGTGGGTGGAGCGGATGCGCGGCATGAGCAAGCTCTACGACATTGTGCGCGTTGACCACTTCATTGGCTTTGCGAACTACTACTCCATCCCCTACGGCGCGCCGAATGCCCGCAGCGGCAAGTGGATTGTCGGGCCGGGCAAGAAGCTGTTCCGCCGCCTGAAGAAGGAGCTGCCGAATCTGCGCGTTGTGGCGGAGGATCTCGGCGTACAGAGCGACCGTGTGCGTGAATTGCTGAAATTCGTCGGCTATCCGGGCATGAAAGTCGCGACGTTCGGCTTCGGCGGCGATGCGGACGGCAACCAGCACTTTCCCGGCAACTGGTCGGAGAACTACGTTGCCTACACCGGCACGCACGACAATGACACCACCGCCGGGTGGATTGCCACCGCCGACGAAACCACGCTCAAAGCCGCGAAGGACTACCTGCACTTTGACAGCACGGACGATGGCGTGGAAGCTTTCATCCGCTGCGTGCTGTCTTCCCCGTGCTGCATGGCGGTTGTGCCGATGCAGGACGTGCTGCATCTGGGCAGCGAAGCCCGCATGAACCTACCCGGCACCATCGGCGGCAACTGGGCATGGCGCATGAAGCCCGGCGCCGCGACGGAGGATGTCGCCCGCCATCTGCGCGAAATGAATCAGGAGTATCAGCGTATCTGATTTTGTGGAATCCCCACTATCAATCGACGAATATAAAGGAGAGAGCAACATGATGAACGCCAAGGAACTGCTTCGGCAGACCGAATCGCTGCTGCTGCAGAACGACCACATCACCCTTGCGGAAGCCTCCGCGACACAGCTGCACAATGCCCTGTCCACCGCCGCCATGAACGCGCTCACCCCCACTTGGGTCAAGTGCGAAGCGAAACGGCAGGCGCATCGGCAGGCGTACTACCTGTCGGCAGAATACCTCGTCGGCCGCATGGTGTACAACAACCTGTTCTGCCTTGGGCTGCTGGACGACGTGAAGGCACTGCTGGCGGAAAAAGGCGTTGACATCGCGATTCTGGAAGACATTGAGGACGATGCGTTCGGCAACGGCGGTTTGGGGCGTCTGGCAGCTTGCTTCCTTGATTCCGCGGTTACGACGAACGTCCCGCTGACCGGCTACGGGCTGCGCTACCGCTACGGGCTGTTCAAGCAGACATTTGTCAACGCCTATCAGCACGAAGAGCCGGACGATTGGAGCCGCTTCGGCGACCCGTGGAGCATCCGCCGCATTGACCAAGCGGCCGTCGTGAAAATGAAGACCGGCGACGTGCTGGCTGTCCCCTACGACATGCCGATTATCGGCTATGGCGCGAAGAACATCGGTACGCTGCGCCTGTGGCAGACCGAATCCCTGCACGAAATCGACTTCACTGCCTTCAACAATCAGCATTACGCGCAGGCATCCGCCGACAAGAACAAGGCGGAGGACATCACCAAGTTCCTTTACCCCAACGACGACCGCCGCGAGGGCAAGCAGATGCGCATCAAGCAGCAGTATGTGCTGGTCAGTGCGTCCCTGCAGGATATGCTGCGCGCCTACAAGAAGCGTCACGGCGATGATTACGCGTGGTTCGCCGAGGAACACGCCGTGCAGCTGAATGACACGCACCCGGTCATGGCGATTCCGGAGCTGACCCGCCTGCTGATGGAGGACGGCTTCACCTTCGACGCGGCGTTTGAGATTGTCCGCAACGTCTTTGCGTACACGAACCACACCGTGATGCAGGAAGCGCTGGAAAAGTGGGATTTGGCGCTGCTTGCAAGCGTCTGCCCGGAGCTTGTTGCCATCATCCGCAAAATCGATGCGAAGTTCAAGGCGGACATGGCTGCACGCGGTGCGGAGGTCAAGGCAACCCGCTGCATCATCTGGAACAATCAGGTGCATATGGCGCAGCTGGCGGTTTATGCGACCGTCGCCACGAACGGCGTCGCCGCGATTCATACCGAAATCCTCAAGGACGACGTGTTTGCGGACTGGTACGCGCTGTACCCGGAGCGCTTCCAGAACAAGACGAACGGCATCACGCAGCGCCGTTGGCTGGGGCTGTGCAATCCGGAACTGACCGCGCTGATTGAGAAGCACATCGGCAGCGGCTTCCTGACCGATTTGGACAAGCTGGAGGCGCTGAAGCCGCAGATCAGCGACGACCTGTGCCGCGAGTTCATCGCCGTGAAGAAGGAAAAGAAAGCGCAGCTTGCCGCCGAGATTGAGAAACGCGAAGGCGTGAAGCTCGACCCGAACATGATTTTCGACATTCAGGTGAAGCGCCTGCATGAATACAAGCGCCAGCTGATGAACACCATGTCCATCCTGCACCTGTATTTCTGCCTCAAGGACGGCACGCTGACCGACTTCACGCCCACGGCGTTCATCTTCGGTGCGAAGGCTGCACCGGGCTATGCGCGCGCCAAGGCGATTATCCACCTGACCAACATGGTCGCCGACATGGTGAATAACGACCCTGACACCTCTTCCCTGCTGAAGGTGGTGTTCGTGCACAACTACAACTGCTCGTGGGCGGAGAAGCTGATTCCCGCAGCGGATGTGTCCGAGCAGATTTCCACCGCCGGCACGGAAGCGTCTGGCACGGGCAACATGAAGCTGATGCTCAACGGCGCAGTCACGCTGGGAACATATGACGGCGCAAACGTCGAGATTACCGAGCAGGCAGGCCGCGAGAACGAGTACATTTTCGGTGCGACGGTTGAAGAAATCAACGCGCTGAAGAAGAACGGCTACGACCCGCGCGCGATTTACAAGGCCGACAAGGAAATTGCGCGCGTGCTGGACACGATGGTGGACGGCACCTTCCCCGACCCGGACGGCTCCATCAAGGAGCTGGTGTCTTCCCTGCTGCTGGGCGCAAGCTGGCACAAGCCCGACCACTACTTCATCCTCCACGACTTCCACAGCTATGTGGACGCGAAACTGGCGGTCAACCGCGATTACCGCGACGAGTTGTCCTTCGCGCGCAAGTGCCTGATGAACATCGCCAGCGCAGGCATGTTCTCCTCCGACCGCACGATTGCGCAGTACGCGAAGGAGATTTGGAAGGTCTAAGTTCTTCGTTCCCTATAAAAATTGCCCTGCGGGTTTAAACCGCAGGGTTTTTTGATGTGCTTGTTTGGGGGGAAATCCCACACTATTTCCAGATGGATTTTGAAATAATATCAGATGTAATCTATCATCCTTCTCTTGCCCTGCGTGCGCAGCTGCTTCAGCGCTGTTCACGTAGGGCTTTTGTTTTGCCATGCTATCCGGTCGCGCCCATCGGCGCGACAATGTGCAGGTTATGGGTAATGCTGATTGGGGGGCGCGTCTGCGGACGCGCAAAGATACAACCACTGCGCTGAAAGCGCTTCGCTGTTCAGCGCTCGTGGAGCGGAATTGTCGCGTTTGGCATAACTGGTCTAACGGTGCAGCAGTTGGGGCGTTGCCCCAAGCCCCACAAGGGGCGCCGCCCCTTGACCCTGCAAGGGACATTGTCCCTTGACCCTTTTTGGGCTGCCCGGCTTGGTCGCTTCTCCATACTCCCCCTCCCGCAAATTTTTCTTTCCCCCGCCCTTCCCCTTTTCCCTCCTCCACATATTCTACCATTGGAGGGCAGGGGCATTTCCCCCTGCAAGAAAGGGAGTGACGCCATGCCTACACCTTATTTCGAGGTTGCACACCTCACCAAACACTTCTCCACCGATGAATCCACCGTCGCCGCCATTCAGGATGTCTCTTTTTCCTTGCAGAAGGGGCAGTTTTTCTCCATCTTGGGGCCCAGCGGCTGCGGAAAATCCACCCTCTTCAACCTCATCGCCGGGCTGATGCAGCCGGATTGCGGCGACATTCGGCTGCAAGGCGAATCCATGCTCCTGCGCCCCGGTCTGACCGGCTACATGCTGCAAAAAGATCTACTCCTGCCGTGGCGGACGATTGCGGATAACATCGTCCTCCCCAAAACACTTCACGGCACACGGCGGCAAGCAGCGCTGAAATCCGCCGTCAGCGACATTGCTGCGTGCGGGCTGCGCGACCTGCTGAATCGCCGCCCAGACGAATGCTCCGGCGGGCAGCGGCAGCGTGCGGCGCTTGTGCGGACGCTGCAGACAGGCAAACCGCTTCTGCTGCTTGATGAGCCGTTCGGCGCGCTCGACGCCATCACCCGCCTGCACCTGCAAGCCCTGCTGACCGAAGTCGCAACGAAGAAGCGCCTGACGATTCTCTTTGTCACGCACGACGTGGATGAGGCGCTGCTGTTGTCGGACGCGATTCTGGTCATGGGCACTGCGCCGGGGCGAATCCTGCGGCAGTACACGCTGGAAGAACCGCGGCCTCGTACGATGCGGGTGCTTTCGCAGCCAGAGTTCATCCGCGTCAAGGGCGAAATTCTGACACTGCTGGACAAGGAGGTGACTGCCGATGCGTGAGGGCAAGAAGCATCCATTCGCCATCAACGTCTGGCGCTGGGGGCTGCTGATTCTGCTGCTCGTTCTCTGGGAAATCGGCGCGCGGCTCAAGTGGATTGACCCGTTTTTCTTTTCCAGCCCTTTGGAGATTGCCCGAACCGCCGTCATTAAGTGGCAGGGCGGCACGCTCTGGCGCGACATTGCCTATACGGGCGCATCAACGCTCCTCGGCTTCGTGCTGGGAACGGTCATCGGGTCGGTCGTCGGGCTGCTGTTCTGGTTCTCGCGCCCCGTGGCGCAGGTCGCTGAACCGTGGCTGATTGTGCTGAACGCACTGCCGAAACTCGCGCTCGCGCCCGTGCTGGTCATCTGGTTCGGCATCGGCTTCCTGTCAAAGGTGATTCTGGCATTCCTGATGACCGTCGTCGTCGCGGCGATGTCCGCATACAGCGGCGTCCGCACGGCTGATTCGGCGCTGGAAACGCTGATGGTCTCCCTCGGCGCGCGGCGGATGCAGATTTTCACCCGCCTGATTGTGCCGTCCGCCATGCCGAGCATCATTACCGGCCTGCGGGTAAATATCGCGCTGGCGATGGCGGGGTCGATTGTCGGCGAGTTTATTGCATCAGACCGTGGGCTGGGGCGTATGATTGTTTATGCCGGCACGACGTTCGATCTCAAACTGGTGTGGGTCGGCGTGACGGTGCTGTCCATCTTATCCGTGCTGATGTACGCATCGGTCGTCCTGCTGGAAAAGGTGCTGATGCGGCACTGGCGCGGCGCGGTAACCGAATAATCAGAAGGGGGAATTTCCATGAAAACCCGATTGCTCTGCTTCCTGATGGTATTAGCGCTGCTCCCCTGCCTTGCGCTGGCAGAGGACGCGCCGCAGAAGCTCGTCGTCGCCGAGCCGGTGCACCTCATCGGCTATCTGCCCCTGTATGTCGCGATTCACGAGGGCTATTTTGCGGATGAGGGGCTGGACGTGACGGTCGTGCAGGCGACGGGCGGCGCGCATGTGACTGCGGTCGTCTCCGGCGATGCATTCGCGGTCATCGGCGGCGTAGACAGCAACAATTTTGCCAATCAGGGCAATGCTGATCCCATCGTTGCCATCGTCAACTGCGTCAACCGCGCCAACGTCTACCTGTTCGCGCGCACGGGGCTCTCCCCCGCATCCGACAGCGACGAGGATATGGCAGATTTTCTCCGCGGCAAAATCATCATTGCAGGGCGTTACGGCGGTTCGCCGAACGTGCTGACGCGCTACCTTGTCAAGCGCGTCGGACTTGACCCGGAGACGGACGTTACCTTGCTGGAAAATGCCGACGCCGCGACCGTCACCGCCATGCTGCAATACGGACAGGGCGACATTGGCAACGGCGGCGAACCGCAGATTTCCGAGGGCGTGACGGCGGGTATCTTCGAGGAGCCATTCGTCGCCTTCCCCGATTTGGGGGACTACGCCTATTCGGTCATCGGCGTGAAGCGCTCGACGATGGAGCAGCAGCCTGAGACGTGCCTGCGGTTCGTGCGGGCGATGATGAAGGCGCTCAAGGCGGTGCAGGATGATCACGAACTGGCGGCGCGTGTGCTGGAACTGGAATTTCCGACGCTGACGGAAGCCGGGCGGCAAGCTGCGCTGGAGCGTGCATACGCTGACAACCTTTGGAGCGCGGACGGCATCATTTCGCGTCAAGCGGTGGATACGTTGATGGAGGTTGTGATTTCCTCCGGTATTTTCGACGGGACGTATGACGTAGACGCTTTGATTGACATGCGCTTTGTGGAGCAGGTCATGCAGGAAAGTGCGCAGGAGTAAGGGAGGTTCGCCGTCAGACGAAGGAGCTGGCGGCGAGTTTTTCTGCATGTCTAAATATAGCTTTCAGCACATCCCCTTTTGTTTCTTAGATCCCCCGGAATTTACCTTTTACGTCTGCTTTAGTTCACTGAAGTATGGGAAAAAAGAGCCTTCAAACCCAGTCAAATCAAGGCATTGCGGATTTGGCAGTAGGGGAAAAAGTAGGGGGAATCGGCAAAAACGCATTTTTGCCCCGAAAAACACTTCTATTTTCATCACAATGAAAAACCCGGAAGCCCTTGCGAATCAAGGCTTCCGGGGAAAGTGGGGTTAAATGGGCTCGAACCATCGACCTTCACGATGTCAACGTGACGCTCTAACCAACTGAGCTATAACCCCATCTGCTTGCTGTCAGTGCTTTAAGAAGAAGCGCTGTCAACGTTTGATAGTATAGCAGAGAATCGGCAGATTGTCAAGAGGATTTTCGGAATTTTTTGCGTTTTTTTGCGCACGTTTTCGTTTTTTGCCGATGATTTTCCTTTTTTCCCTCACCTCACCCCAAAATCAAACGCCCGATACACCAGCATCACGCCATCTTCCTCGCTGTACGCGCAGATCAGCTTCTCATCCTCCCTTGCAATCTCCCTCCACGCCGAAAAGCAGATGTTCTCAAACTGCTTCGCGTGTTCCGCATCTTCGCGCACTGTCAGTTTCTTCCCCACTATCTCGAAGGGATACGCCTCCTGCGTCCAGCGCGAATCCGACTGCACCTGCTGCGCCATCGCTGCGTTTTGGGCATCCGACAGGCGCATCAGCAGAATTTCGTAGTTATCCGTGTAGCCAAGCCCCATAAGATTGCGGCTGTACCACAATTCCCGGCTGTTCGTGTAGTCCGCCAGTTCCGCCCGATTCAGCAGCGTCCGAACCGTATTATAGTGGAAATAGCTCACCGCGCCCCACACGACGCAGACCAGCACCGTTAGCACGCAGAGTATCTTCATCCAGCGTTTCATGCGTTTTCCTCCTTGATTTTTCCAGTCTGGTTGATTGCATGATACCACATTTCCCCTGCCCTGTCAACTTTGCCACCGCGCTCCCTCTTTATTTCGCTTTTCCCGCCGCCTTTGCAGGAATCTCGCCCTTTTATCTCGAATATAGGAAGGTGGCGGATTCTCTGCTTTCCGCCTTGATGACTGCATTGTTCGCGCATACGCGCAGAAAGAGGTATTATTATGCCGAATCAATCCCAAAAGCCCGTCGATATTGGCGGACAGGCTGTTCTCGAAGGCGTCATGATGAAGGGGCCGGACGCGATTGCCATCACGGTGCGCCGCCCAGACAAGACGATGGTGGTGGACTACAAGAAGTCCGAGCCGCTCAGCAAGAAGCACAAGTGGATGGGGCTGCCCATCATCCGCGGCGCGGTCAACATGGTCAACATGCTCGCGATGGGCATGACGACGCTGGAAACGTCCGCGAAGATGCTCGGCACAGAAGAGGAAGAGCCGACGAAGTTCGAGAAGTGGCTCGCGGCGAAGCTCGGCAAGAGCATTGACAAGGTCGTCATGGGCGTGGCGATGGTGCTGGCGGTGCTGCTGAGCGTCGGGCTTTTCATCGTCCTGCCGTCGCTTGCGGAAAAAGGGATGCTGTCGCTGGGCGCGTCCGGCACGGTCGCGACGCTCATCGGCGGCTTGACGAAAGTGCTGATTCTGATTGCGTACATGATTTTCTGCGGCATGGTGCCGGATGTGCGCCGCACGTTCCAGTACCACGGTGCGGAACACAAGACTGTCTACTGCCATGAGCATAACCTTCCCCTGACGCCCAAGAACGCCCAGCAGTTCACGACCCTGCACCCGCGCTGCGGCACGGCGTTCCTGCTGATTGTCATGCTGATTTCCATCGTTCTGTTCCTCTTTGTCGGGCGTGACATCACTAATGCCGCCCTGCGGATGCTGGTGCACCTGTGCCTGCTGCCGGTCGTGGCGGGCGTGAGCTACGAGGTATTGAAGGGGCTGGCGCACTCGGAGAGCAAAATCGCGAAGATTCTGCGCTGGCCGGGCTTGCAGCTGCAGCGTCTGACCACCCGTCAGCCGGACGACGGAATGCTCGAATGCGCCATCATTTCCATGAACGTCGCGCTGTATGGGCTGCCGAAGGACGCGCCGCGTACGGAAGAAGGCTGGGCGATTCTGACCTCCTACGAGCAGAGCGAGCCGGACTACGTTTTCCCGCAGAAGGGCGAGGACAAGCAGTGAATCCGCGCGCTTTGCTGAAAGCGACCGCGTCTGCCTTCCGGAATGCCGGGATTCCCGATCCGGAGGTGGACGCGGCGCTGCTGCTGTCCCATGTGACGGGTCAGCCGCCTTTGTCCCTGCGTCTGGATATGACGACCGTGTTGTCTGATGACGTGCTGACCCGCTTCGATGCCCTTGTTTCCCGCCGTCTGACCCGTCAGCCCCTGCAATATCTGCTCAACACGCAGCCTTTTTTAGGGCGTGATTTCTATGTGGATGAACGGGTGCTGATTCCGCGCCCGGAGACGGAGCTGCTGGCGGAACGCGCGATTGCAGCGCTGCGGGAACATCCGCATCCGGTCGCGCTGGACTTGTGCTGCGGCAACGGTGCGCTGGCGGTGTCAATGGCGCTGGAAGTGCCCGGCGCGCAGGTACACGCTGCGGATTTATCCCCCGATGCGCTGGCGGTCACGGCGAAGAACGCGGAACTGCTTGGCGCGTCCGTCACCCTGCATCAGGGGGATTTGTTCGCTGCCGTGCCGGAAATCGCGTTTGACGTGATTGTCAGCAACCCGCCCTACATTCCCTCTGCCGACTGCCTGACTTTGCAAGAAGAAGTCCGCCGTGAGCCGATGATGGCGTTGGACGGCGGCGCAGACGGGCTGAATTTCTACCGCCGGATTGCATCGGACGCGCCGAAATTCCTGCGTCCGGGCGGCGTGCTGCTGCTGGAGGTCGGCTTCGACCAGGCCGAAGCGGTCATGGCGTTGCTGGCGGATTTTGCGGATGTGCAGGCGCACGAGGACTATCAGCACATCCCCCGAATGATTGAGGCAAGGAAGCATGTTTGAAAAATACCCGCTGATTGTCAGCCGCTATGAGGAACTGAGCGAAGCGATTGTCCAGCAGGACATCATTGCGGACACGGCGCGCTATCAGGCGTACCTGAAGGAACGGGCGGCGCTGGAGGAGCAGGTGACGGCGTGGCAGTCGTACCAGTCGCTTCTGCGCCACCGTGAACAGGCGCAGGAAATGCTGTCCGACCCGGATCTGCACGAGATGGCGGCGGAGGAATTGCAGTCGCTGGCGGCGCAAATCGCCGAGGCGGAGCAGCAATTGCGGATTCTGCTCCTGCCGCGTGACCCGGACGACGACCATTCTATCATCATGGAGATTCGCGGCGGCGCGGGCGGCGAGGAATCGTGCCTGTTCGCGGCGGAGCTAATGCGCATGTACATCCGCTATGCCGAGCGGCATCACTTCCGCGTCGAGCCGATTTCGACGACGGAAACGGAGCTTGGCGGCATCAAGGAAGCCGTGTTCAGCATTGCGGGCAGCGGCGTTTTCGCGCGCATGAAGTACGAGAGCGGCGTCCACCGGGTGCAGCGCGTGCCGATTACGGAGTCCAACGGCAAAATCCAGTCCTCCACCTGCACGGTGGCGGTGCTGCCGGAAGCGGAGGACGTCGAATTGCAGATTGACCCGAAAGATTTGCGGATTGACGTGTACCGCTCGACGGGTCACGGTGGGCAGTGCGTGAACACGACGGACAGCGCCGTGCGGATTACGCACCTGCCGACCGGGCTGGTGGTGACGTGCCAAGACCAGAAGAGCCAGCTGAAGAACCGCGACACAGCGATGCAGGTGCTTCGCAGCCGCTTATTGGCGAAGATGCGCGCGGAGAAGGACGCTGCCTACGCGGAGAACCGCCGTGTACAAGTCGGCACAGGCGACCGCAGCGAGCGCATCCGCACCTACAACTTCCGCGAAGGCCGCGTGACCGACCACCGCATTGGTCTGACCCTCTACCGCATCCAAGACATCATCGACGGCGACTTAGACGAAATCATCGACGCGCTGCACGCGGAAGAGATTGTCGAAAGGCTACGGGAAATGCGGTGACCCAAGGGGCGCTGCCCCTTGACCCCGCAAGGGAGTTCCTCCCTTGACCCTTT
>ENA-OROS01001047-OROS01001047.1-human-gut-metagenome-genome-assembly--contig:-NODE-1047-length-12976-cov-13.906896_pt1 | contig 12976 bp, 12 predicted proteins | sample MGYA00242134_ERZ509059 | MGnify/ENA primary metagenome ERZ509059 (study PRJEB26280, sample SAMEA2338753) | human gut metagenome | biome: human gut; feature: human-associated habitat; material: faeces... | reverse complement strand
GCGTCCGCAGACGCGCCCCCAAGCTGCTCTTCCCCCAAGATTCCGTGAAGAACCAAATAAGACGGCTTCCAGTCCCGTGATTTTGGGATTGGAAGCCGTCTTTGCGCTATCATTCTTTGGGCAGCATCGCCGCACTGCGCACGGGCTTGTCCAGCCGCAGCTCGACATACTGCCGCATCAGGCGGTACGGCGCCATCATCTCTGGCGAATCCACCCATCCGGCGGAACCCGTCGTCAGCATTGTTCGCAGCCAGTTCACCTGCGCCGCCGAAATCGGCACATGAACGGGCAGGCGGCAGTCGCGGCAGACCAGTCCGCCCTCGGTCAGGTCGAACCACGTCGATTCGCCGTCCGCAATCCGCCGCTGACAGTGGACGCAGTGGTGCAGGCGCGGCACGAATCCCTCGCTCTGCGACAGGTGCAGCAGAAAGCCGGTCAGCAGCGGCCGCCATGGCTGATTGGAGAAGGTCAGGCGCGACAGCGTGTGCAGCAGGAGCATGAAGGTTTCCTGCGCGGGGACGCCGGGCTGGATGACGTTCTCGACGACGCCGAGGAGGTACGTTCCGACGGCCAAGCGGTCGAAATCAGCGCGCAGGGGGTAGAACGTCTCCATCAGGTTTGCGCTGATGACGGTAAGGTGATTGCCGCGCTCGTACAGCTCGAAATCGCCCAAGGCGAACAGCTCGCTGGCGTTGAGAATAGGGGAGCGCGGTTTGCGGCATCCGCGGGCAAGCGCCTCAATGCGCCCCTTCGTCGGGCTGAAGAGGGTCAGCATTCGGTCGTTGTCCCGGTAATTGGCGTAGCGGAGGACAATCGCGGTGTGTTCGGTCTGTTTCATAGCATCTTACCCAAAAGGCTGCGCACAGTCGCCCATGCGCAGCCTTTGCTTATTTGCTTACTCGTTCGGAATCAGGGTCGCGAAGTAAATGCAGTCACCCACCTCGCGGCGCTTCGGGTTCGATGGGGAGTTAATCTTCTCGTTGTTCAGCACCACGGTGCAGGAGGAACCGCCATCGAGGTTGTAGGCGTTCTGCAAGCCGAACGCACCCGCCAGCTTTGCCGCGCCCCACAGGTCAAAACCGATGGACTTCGGGCTTTGGCTTTCCGGGCCTTCTGTGCAAAGGATGACGAACTCCATCGGGGTAATCTGTCCGAAAATCATGCGCTGCGCCAGCGTCTTGGGGCCGTTGTCCATGCGGGAGTCGAATTCGTCGCGGACGACGCCGTCAATCACCAGTCCAGGGCCGAAGCAGAACGTGTGGGCGACCGTGCCGCCGTTTTCCAGATAATCCTGCCATTTTTGATGCGTCGTGCCCTGAATGATGTGCATACCGCCCTCTGTGTCGATAATCATCGTGTCGCGGTATTCGCGGGGCAGTTCACGCAGACGGTGCGTGTTGCGATAGACGATTCCTTCAGAATGGTAGATGAAGTAGTCGCCGTTGATGGCGAGGACGGCGTTATTCTGCTTTGCCATGCGTTCGACGCGCACGGTGTTCTTGGACGGGTAGGGGAACGCCAGCGCAGTGCGAATCTGCGTCGGATCGGTGATTTTGACGTACACCGCCATGACGGTCGTCGTGCCCTCGCCGGGTTCATCAACACGCTCGATGTCCTGCGTCCAGTAGGACGTTTCGACGCGAATATCCAGCGAATCGTCGTGATATCCGCCCTGATCGGGCAGATAGCAGTCCGGATTCGGCAGATACGGCGCGGCAAGGAGTTTTCTGCCCGTGCTGTCCAGCCAAGGAAGCGGCTCGTAGGTCGTTTCCTCCGCCAGCGCAGGGCAAAGCATCGCCAGCAGCGCACACGCGGCGATGAGTTTCCGCAGATATTTCATTTGTCTATTCCTTTCCGTAGAGGGGGGAGGCGCAAGGGGCGCTGCCCCTTGACCCTGCCAAAGGGTCTTCGACCCTCTGGACTCCCTTTCGCGCGATTGGGTTGAGCGCGGCTGCATACAGTGCCCGCGTGTTTATGAGGGAAACGGGCGAAATTAGAAGCGCATCCGCTCCTCGATGTAGCTGCGCAGATCCTTCAGCGCCACACGCTCCTGCAGCATGGTGTCGCGGTCGCGAACCGTGACCGACTGCGTCGCTTCGGTGTCAAAGTCCACGCAGATCGTGAACGGCGTGCCGATTTCGTCCTGACGGCGATAGCGCTTGCCAATCGAACCCGTCTCGTCGTAATCCACCGGGAAATACTTCGCCAAATCCGCGTGGATTTCGCTCGCCAGCGCGCCCAGCTTGTTCTTTTGCAGCGGCAGAACGGCAGCCTTGTAGGGCGCCAGCGCCGGATGCAGGTGCAGCACCGTGCGCACGTCGCCGCCCTCCAGCTCCTGCTCCTCGTAGGCATTGCACAGGAATGCCAGCACCATGCGGTCAACGCCCAGCGACGGCTCGATGCAGTAGGGGATGTAGCGCTCGTTCGTCACCGGGTCGAGGTATTCCAGCGACTTGCCGGAATGGTTTTGATGCTGCGTCAGGTCGTAATCCGTGCGGTCGGCGATGCCCCAGAGTTCACCCCAGCCGAACGGGAACAGGAATTCGAAGTCTGTCGTCGCCTTGGAGTAGAACGCCAGCTTTTCCGGCTCATGGTCGCGCAGGCGCAGGCTGTCCTCCTTGATGCCCAGCGAAAGCAGCCACTGCTTGCAGAACGAACGCCAGTAGTCGAACCACTGCAAGTCCTCGCCGGGCTTGCAGAAGAATTCCAGCTCCATCTGCTCAAATTCGCGGACACGGAAGATGAAGTTGCCGGGGGTGATTTCGTTGCGGAAGGATTTGCCAATCTGCGCGATGCCCGCCGGAAGCTTCTTGCGCATGGAGCGCATGACGTTGGCGAAGTTGACGAAGATGCCCTGCGCGGTTTCCGGGCGCAGATAAATCTCGTTCTCCGGCGTTTCCATCACGCCCGCATGGGTCTTGAACATCAGGTTGAACTGGCGGATGCCGGTGAAATCCTTCTTGCCGCACTTTGGGCAGACGATGTCGTGCTCGGCAATGTACTTCTCCAGCTCAGCGTTCGTCCAGCCGTCGCCGGTTTCCGCGCCGCCGGTGAAGTCCTCAATCAGCTTGTCTGCACGGTAGCGCGCCTTGCACGCCTTGCAGTCCATCAGCGGGTCGTTGAAGCCGCCGACGTGGCCCGACGCCACCCACACTTCGCGGTTCATCAGAATTGCGCAGTCAAGCCCCACGTTGTACTTGCTCTCCTGCACAAATTTCTGCCACCACGCCTTTTTCACATTGTTCTTAAATTCCACACCAAGCGGGCCGTAGTCCCATGTATTTGCCAAACCGCCGTACAGTTCGCTTCCGGCAAAAATCAGACCGCGGTTTTTGCACAGCGCAACCAGTTTGTCCATCGTCAAATCAGCCATCGTGATTTCCTCCTGAAAAAGTGAGAATCTAACAAATATAATGATAGGCGCAAACGCTCACTTTGTCAAGGCTGGAACGCATTTTTTCCACCGAAAACGCTGATTTTCCGTGCTGAAATCTGCTGATTTTCCCGCAAACGATATTTTTCGCAAATTTCCCGAAAAAAATTTCATTTTCCCTCTTGCATTTTCCGAAGAAGTGTGCTATTATATCAATGTTGTCAGTGCGATTCACTCGCTGGCACACGGATGCTGATATAGCTCAGTTGGTAGAGCGCATCCTTGGTAAGGATGAGGTCACCAGTTCAAATCTGGTTATCAGCTCCATAAGCCTTGCATTTTGCAGGGCTTTTTTCGTGTTTTGGGGCAGATTTTGCATTTATAAGCAGAACGCATTGCAGTCTCGACATTCTCCTGACCTCATCCCTATTTTTCTGCACCTGCCGCTTCCTTGACGGTGAATTTGCCCCCCAAAAAAGCACGGTGCGCAGGTCTGCCAATCGCCTGCGCACCGCAAGGTTCACTTATTTTCCTCCACTTCTACCGTCTGTACCGACTCCTCCTCCCGCCACGTCTCTTCCTTCACCAGCGTCGCGAACCAAATGCAATCCCCAACCATGCGGTTCTTATGGCTCGACGGCGAGTTAATCTTCTGATTATTCAGCGCAATCGTGCTCGATGAGCCGCCGTCGAGGTTGTAGGCGTTGTCCAGCCCAAACTGCACGCACAGGTTCGCCATCTGCACAAGGTCGAAGCCGACGGATTTCGGGGCGGTGCTTTCCGGCCCCTCGTTCGTCAGTATCAGGTATTCCAGCTTGCCGACTTGCCCGATGACCATTCGCTGGGCTTTCTTGGCTTTGCCGTTGTCGATGGTCACGTCATCAAGGCTCGTGAGCGGAACGCCGTCCACCACCAGCGCGGGGCCGAAGCAGAAGGCGTGCAGGACGGTGCCGCCGCCGGCGATGTACTCGTCCCACTTCGCCTGCGTTGTGCAGGTGATGAGGTGAAAGTCGCCATTTTCGTCCACAATCAGCTCGTCGCGGCCCTTGTGCGGGCGCATCCGCAGCGTCTGACCGTTGCGGACGACGATGCCCTGCTCATGGTAGAGGCAGTAGTCGCCGTCGATGCCCATGACGGCGTTGAAGCGCTTCGTCATGTCGTTGACGTGGCGCGCCTGCTTCGACGGGTACTTGTTCGCGAAGCCTGTGCGGAATTGGCTCACGTCAGTCAGCTTGACGCGTGCGGACATGACGGTCGTTGTGCCTTCGCCGGGTGCATCAACCTGCTGCAAATCCTGCGTCCAGTAGGTGACGTTAATCTGGATGTCGATGGAATCATCATGGTAGCCGCCGTTATTGGGCAGGTAGCAATCCGGGTTCGGCAGGTTGGGGGAAACCTTGATGTCCCACGGAATTGGCTCGAAATCAGGCGCGTCCTCCGCCAAAGCGGGAACAATCAGCAGCGCGCAGAGCAAAAGCGAAATCAGGCGTTTCATCGGGAAATGTACCTCCTACGGTGTTCTACATATCAGACGAATCAAAAGGGGAAAACGTTGTCATGTACGAAAATTTAATTTTTTTGTAACAACTTTGCGGATGCGCACCATTTCGCCCAAAAGTTGAAATTCCCTCTTGCATCAGCGCGCAAAATGGCGTATAATAAGCCTGTCAAATGACCCCGCTTGACGGGAGAAAAGCAGCTTTTGTCCTTCCAGAGAGCCGCCGGATGGTGCGAGGCGGCAGGGCGCGGGTGCTTCTTCCACTCCTGAATGGGGGCAGACGAGGAGTCTGCCGGGTTCGCCCGATACCGCGAGCATGAGTGGTCTGACGTGCGTCAGGCAAACTGGGTGGCAACGCGAGCTTCTCGTCCCGGAATTTTACGGGATGGGAAGCCTTTTTGGTTTCCGCCAAGCAAAAAAGGAGGATTTTTTCCGATGCTGGACATCAATCTGCTCCGTACCAATCCCGAATTGGTGAAGGAGAACATCCGCAAGAAGTTTCAGGACGAAAAGCTCGTCATGGTTGACGAAGTCGTCGAGATGGACAAGGAGTACCGCGCCGCGATTCAGCAGGCGGACACCCTGCGCAACCAAATTAAGGTTGCGTCCAAGCAGATCGGCATGCTGATGGGCAAGGGTCAGAAGGAAGAGGCCGAAAAGGCGAAGGAACAGGTCGCCGTTTACAAGGCGGATCTGGAGGGTCTGGCGGCGAAGGAAGACGAACTGCAGGCGGAAATCCGCAAGCGGATGCTCGTCATTCCGAACATCATTGACCCGTCTGTGCCGATTGGCAAGGATGACAGCCAGAACGTGGAAATCGAGCGCTTCGGCGAGCCCGTCGTGCCGGATTTCGAGATTCCGTATCATGTGGATATCATGGAGCGCCTGCACGGCATCGACCTTGACAGCGCCCGCAGGACCTCCGGCAACGGCTTCTATTACCTCATGGGCGATATTGCTCGCCTGCACTCCGCGATTCTGTCCTATGGCCGTGATTTCATGATCGACCGCGGCTTCACCTACTGCATTCCGCCGTACATGATCCACGGCGACGTGGTGACGGGCGTGATGAGCTTCGCCGAGATGGAGAACATGATGTACAAGATTGAGGGCGAAGACCTCTATCTGATTGGTACGTCCGAGCACTCGATGATCGGCAAGTTCATCGACACGATTCTGGACGAAAGCCAGCTGCCGCAGACGCTGACCAGCTATTCCCCCTGCTTCCGCAAGGAAGTTGGCGCGCATGGCATTGAGGAGCGCGGCGTGTACCGCATCCACCAGTTCGAGAAGCAGGAGATGATCGTCGTCTGCAAGCCGGAGGACAGCCCGATGTGGTTCAACCGCCTGTGGCAGAACACCGTCGATTTCTTCCGCTCGATGGACATCCCGGTTCGCACGCTGGAATGCTGCTCCGGCGACCTTGCTGACCTGAAGGTGAAGTCGCTGGACGTGGAAGCGTGGTCTCCGCGCCAGAAGAAGTACTTTGAGGTCGGCAGCTGCTCGAATCTGGGCGATGCGCAGGCGCGCCGCTTGAAGATTCGCGTCAAGGGCGACGACGGCCGCAAATACTTCGCGCATACGCTGAACAACACCTGTGTTGCGCCGCCGCGTATGCTGATTGCCTTCCTCGAAAACAACCTGCAGGCCGACGGCCGCGTCCGCATTCCGGAAGCGCTGCGGATGTACATGGGCGGGAAGGAATATATCGGCTGATTGGGCTGAAGGGAAAATTGCAAAGGGACGGGTGCAGGGGGGGATGCAATGCTCCCTGCCCCCGTTTTTTCTTTTCCACACGCCCTTCTTTTCCGCCGCCCGCCTGCATACCATCCATCAGCCGAATCAACGGGCAAGGAGGCGGACAAACATGAAACTTCCCAAACTTCCGAAACTTCCATTCCTCAAATCCCTTCATCTCCCCAGCCGCATCACGATGGAACGGCTGCTCATTGTCTCTGCGGCGGCGCTTGTAGTTGTCCTCGCCGTCCGCGGCGGACAGCAGACCCAAACCGCCATGCAGCAGACTGACTTCACCCCCGATGTCAGCACCCAAACCATCGCGGACGCATCGCCTGATGTCGAAGTGACCTCTACCGTCTGCTGGTATGAGGACGGCGAGGGGTATCTCGTGCCGGTCACGCGCCAGATTCCGCTGCAGGACGGCGTGGCGAAGGCGACGCTGAGCCTGATGGTGAAGTCATCCGAGAATGACCTCGCGGCGGCGCGGATGGGGCTGCGGAACGTTATTCCAGAGGGCGTGACGTTCGATTTGGACATTTCTGGCGGCAAGGCGCGCGTGGACTTGAGCAAGGAGGCGCTGAGCTGCCAGAACGCGGAAGAAGAGCTGCTGATGGTGCAGGGGACGGCGGCGGCGCTGTGCGGGTTCGACAGCGTACAGGAAGTGACATTCCTCTTTGACGGTCAGAAGCGCTCGCAGTTGACGCACGGGACAGACGTATCCGGCGTGTTCAAGGCGGACAGCGTGAATCTGGAAAGCGTGGAGACGACGGCGAACCTGACGAATGCGTCGCGGGTGCAGCTGTATTTCCCGTCGGCGGACGGGCGGCTGATGGTGCCTGTTACGCGGACGGTATTCTCCCCAGCTGACCTGACCACGGCAATGCTGGAACTGGCGAAAGGCCCGGAGAAGGACAGTGGGCTGGAAATTCCGCTGCCGAAGGACTGCGGTCTGCGGTCGGTGACGCTGAAGAACGGTGTCGCGACAATTGACTTCACAAAAGAATTTGCGTCCCTTGCGACGGCGGAGGACGCGAGCGCGGCGACAAGCCAGGCGCTCCGGGCGATTGTGTTCACGGCGAGCCAATTTCCGGGCGTGAAGAAAGTCGAGGTGCTGGTGGAAGGAAAGCCGTTTGAGGCGCAGCCGTCGGCAGTGACGACGTTCGTGAATCAGGCGGACGAAGTGATGGCGCAGTATCCGGGGTTGATTACGGTGGATTAAAAAACGGGTGCGTGGAGCGTAAAACTCCATGCACCCATTTTGAGTATAGAATCCTATTGCGCTGCTTACTTGCTCTTTCCCCCGAACAGCCCCGTGATTCCGCCAAGAATCCCGCGCGTCACCTGCCGCGTCACTTCGCGGGTCGCGGTGCTAATCGCCGTATTCTGCACGCGCCCCAGCAATGAGTCGTTCTTTCGGGCGCGCGCGGCACGTTCTTCGCGCAGTTCATCCGCGTGCTTCCGGCGTTCTTCCGCCTGACGTTCCTTCTCGGCTTTTTCAGCTGCTTTGCGCTGCTTCTCCGCCTCGCGCTCCTGCGCCTTCGTCGTTGTCGGCGCTGCTGCGGGCTGCGCCTGAGCCGGGACGTAATTGCCCGTCGCGGGGTCAAGCTGCATCGGCATCATCTTCTGCACATACTGCCCGCTTGCCGGGTCATAGACCATCACCAGCATGTTTTGCACCTGCGGCTGCTGCACGGTCAGCACCGGGACAGGCTGCGCCTGACCTATCGGCTGCTGCTCCTGCTGATTCTGATTCTGATTTTGGTTCTGCTTGTTCTGCTTCTGCTGATTCTGGTTCTGCTGATTCTGGTTCTGCTGATTTTTGCCGGACATCGAGGCACCTCCTTCCGTATCTGCGATACAGCTTCAGTTTGCCCGAAAACCGGCGGAGCATACATCCTCCCGTGAAAAATTTCCGGCGGCAGATAAAAAATCCGCTTGACAGGCGGGAGGAGCGATGGTATAATACTGGAGAAAACAAAGAAGGCAGGATGCATCCGCCTCACCTCCAGCAAAGGCAAAGAGGTCAACAGCGAGTATGGCGGCGGTCCGGAAGGGGCGCAGGCTTTGTTGTGCGGATGCAGCTTTGCATCCGTGTTTTTATTTTCTGAAGGAGGTGCTTCGGTTATTAGCAATGTAGTGCATCAACTCAACGAGGAGATCCGTGACAAGGAGATCCGCCTCATCGGTGAGACCGGTGAACAGCTGGGTATCATGTCCTCCGCCGACGCTCTGCACATTGCGGACGAGCGGGGGCTGGATCTGGTGAAGATCTCTCCCCAGGCGACCCCGCCGGTGTGCAAGCTCATGAACTACGGCAAATACCGGTTCGAGCAGAGCAAGCGGGAGAAGGAAGCCAGAAAGAACCAGCACGTGGTGGAGATCAAGGAGATCCGGATGTCTCCGGGCATTGACGTGGGGGATTTCAACACCAAACTGAAAAATGCCCAGAAGTTCCTGACGGAGGGGAACCGGGTGAAGGTCTCTGTTCGCTTCCGTGGCCGTGAGATGGCACATACCGAGATCGGCCGGGAGCTTCTGAAGAAGTTTGCCGAACAGTGCGCCGAGGTCGCCACCATGGATAAGGCCGCCAAGCTGGAGGGCCGGAATATGTCGATGTTCCTCTCTCCCAAGACCGGCAAGTAAACAAAAGTTCTGCTTGCCCCCGGCAAGAGAATAGATGGAAGGAGTAAAAATTATGCCTAAACTGAAGACTCACAGCGGCGCCAAGAAGCGCTTCAATCTGACGAAATCCGGCAAGGTCAAGAGAGCTCACGCTTTCAAGAGCCACATCCTCACCAAGAAGGACACCAAGCGTGGCCGTCGCCTGCGGTCCGGCACCTACGCCGACTGCACCAACGAGGCGACCATCCGCAAGATGATCCCCTACAAATAAGAGACGGAATCGTTAGAATAGGAGGCAATTAAGATATGGCACGTGTAAAAGGCGCTATGATGGCGCGTAAAAGAAGAAATAAGACGCTGAAGCTGGCCAAGGGTTACTGGGGCGCTAAGTCCAAGCACTTCAAGATGGCCAATGAGCAGGTCATGAAGTCTCTGACCTACGCCTATGTGGGCCGCCGCCTGAAGAAGCGGGACTTCCGTCAGCTGTGGATCACCCGCATCTCCGCCGCCTGCAAGATCAACGGCATGAATTACTCTACCTTCATGCACGGTCTGAAGGTGGCCGGCATCCAGATCAACCGCAAGATGCTCTCCGAGATGGCCATCTACGATGCCCCGGCGTTCGCCGCCCTGTGCGACATCGCCAAGAAGGCGTAACTGTCTTAAAAAGCACGTCGCATATGCGGCGTGCTTTTTCCTGTGGCAAAGGGCGGAAATATCTGGTATACTATCAGGGAAACACATCATCGATGGTACCAAGAGAAAGGAGCATTTCCATGTACTGCACGAGAAGGATCAATGACGATTACACATGGGTGGGTGCCGACGGGAGGCGGCTGGCCATGTTTGAGGGCGTGTTCGACGTACCGGCAGGCATCTCCTTCAACAGCTATCTGCTGCGGGACGAAAAGACCGTACTGTTTGACACGACGGATGCGGCGGTGCGCCGCACCTTCCGGGAAAATCTCCTCCATGCGCTGGAGGGGCGGTCGCTGGACTGCGTGGTGGTACACCACATGGAGCCGGATCACACGGCGGAGCTGGAGGAGCTGGTGCTGCGCTTCCCGGAGGTGCAGATCTATTGCAGCGCTATGGCCAAGACCATGATGACCCAGTTCTTCGGCCCCGGCTTTCAGGAGCACATCCATGTGGTGAAGGAGGGGGATACCCTCTGCACCGGGCGGCACACGCTGCGCTTTATTGCGGCCCCCATGGTCCACTGGCCGGAGGTACTGATGACCTATGATGAGACGGATCGTCTGCTGCTGACGGCGGATGCCTTCGGCTGCTTCGGGGCCTTGAATGGACGGCTGTTTGCCGATGAGGTGGACTTCGACCGGGATTATCTGGACGAGACCCGGCGGTACTACACCAATATCGTGGGCAAATACGGCTCTCAGGTACAGGCGGTGCTGAAGAAGGTGGCGGAGCTGGACATCACCATGCTGCTGCCCCTCCACGGCTTTGTGTGGCGGAAGGAGTTGGGGTATCTCCTGCACAAGTACGACCTCTGGAGCCGCTACGAGCCGGAGGAGCGGGGGGTGCTCATCGCCTATGCCTCCGTGTATGGCAACACGGAGAACGCCGCCAACATTCTGGCCTGCCGGCTGTCGGAGCGGGGTGTGAGGGTGCAGATGTTCGATACCTCCGTGACGCCTACCTCTTACATTCTGTCGGCGGCCTTCCGTTACAGCCATCTGGTGTTTGCTGCCACTACCTACAACGCCGGGGTGTTCATCACCATGGAGGAGCTGCTCCACGATATCGCTGCCCACGATCTCCAGAATCGCCGGGTGGTGCTGCTGGAGAACGGCTCCTGGGCCCCGGCCAGCGGCAAGGGGATGCAGAAGATCCTCCAGCCTCTGAAGGGGTGGCAGCAGATGGAGGACACCTTTACCATCCGTTCCGCCCTGCGGGAGGATCAGACCATGCAGCTGGAGCGGCTGGCGGCCACGCTGGCGGCGGACGTACAGACTGCGGCCCCGGCGGAGGAAAAGCCGGAGGGGCAGCACCGCTATGTGTGCAAGGTCTGCGGCTATGTATACGAGGGGGACTCCCTGCCGGAGGATTATAAGTGCCCCCTGTGCGGCGCCGGTGCGGAGTATTTCAAGCAGGAGTCGTAAAGAGCGCTTTTCCCCATGAAAAAACAGCAGGATGGCAATACCATCCTGCTGTTCTTATATCATTCTGCGGAAGAAGCTTCCACCGGAGCAGCCTCCGCAGGTTCCTCCTCCGGCTCCGTCCACGGCTCCATGGTAGCCACGCAGCGGTTGATGTTCTTCCCCAGCTCATAGAACTTGGCCTCGTAGTCCGTCATGACCCCCACGGGGCCGTCGGCGTGGAGGTCACGGGTCACCTCCGACAGGGCGAAGCCGTACTGGGGGATCTCCTCCACGGACCACTGGAACAGCTTGTCGTTGTCCGTCTTAAAGTGGATCTGCCCGCCCATAGGCAGCACCTGCCGGTAGCACTTGAGAAAATTGCCGTGGGTCAGACGGCGGCGCTTCTGGTTGCTCTTGGGCCACGGGTCGCAGAAGTTGATGTACAGCCGGTCCACCTCCGCCGGGGCAAACATATCCGGCAGCAGGGCGGCGTCCCCCACCACGAAGAATACGTTGTGCAGCCCCGCCGCCTGCGCCCGTTCCATGGCCACCACCATGGCGTCCGGCACCTTCTCCACGGCGATGAGCAGAACATCCGGCTCCGCTTGGGCCGTACCCACGGTGAAGCGCCCCTTGCCGCAGCCAAGCTCAAGCTGCAGCGCCTGATGTTCTACCCGCAGCTCACGGGCATCGGGCATCAGCTCCCGCCAGTGGCCCCGCATGGCGAAGGGGTCCTGTACCTGACAGGTCCGGCAGGCCTCCATCCGGGGCAGTAGATTCTTCTTTTTCCGCATACGCATGGTGTCGTTCCTCCTGAAAAACGCCGCATGGCGATGGTATCCGACTACCCAATATACCGGTTTTCCGGTGAAAAAGCAAGAGGGAACGCCGGAAAATCTCTCCCGGTAAGGGAGAGCAGCCGAAGCAACGTTTTCGTAGGACGGCGCATCGAAGAACAGGTGCGGCAAAAAGCTGGAAAAGTACGCAAAAAATCCGACGAAATTTGTGATTTCCTCTAAAAAGAGAAAAGCCGGGTGAGAAGTGCTTGATAAATTTTAGACGAACGTCTATAATGGATAAGGTATATGAGAAAGTGCATTTTGCGGGTGAAACACCCCCCGCAGAAAGCGCTTTTTCCCATGACATTGCCGCTGCTTCGGCGGCGGCTGCCACAGTAAGGAGGAACCATTGTGACGAACGTACTGTTGGAGAAAAAAGGTCCATATGCCGTGGCCACCATCCACCGTCCGGAGGCGCTGAACGCCCTGAATTCTCAGGTGCTGGCGGATCTGGCGGAGCTGCTGGACACCGTGGAGGCCGACGAGGAGATCCGGGCGCTGGTCATCACCGGCGCAGGAGAGAAAGCCTTCGTGGCGGGGGCCGACATCGGAGAGATGAGCACCCTCACCAAGGCCGAGGGCGAGGCCTTCGGCAAGAAGGGCAACGACGTATTCCGCCGGCTGGAGACGCTGCCCATCCCCACCATCGCCGCTGTCAACGGCTTTGCACTGGGCGGCGGCTGCGAGCTGAGCATGAGCTGCGACATTCGCATCTGCGCCGACACCGCCGTGTTCGGTCAGCCGGAGGCCGGTCTGGGTATTACCCCCGGCTTCGGCGGCACCCAGCGGCTGGCCCGTCTGG
>ENA-OROS01001043-OROS01001043.1-human-gut-metagenome-genome-assembly--contig:-NODE-1043-length-13087-cov-7.811541_pt1 | contig 13087 bp, 10 predicted proteins | sample MGYA00242134_ERZ509059 | MGnify/ENA primary metagenome ERZ509059 (study PRJEB26280, sample SAMEA2338753) | human gut metagenome | biome: human gut; feature: human-associated habitat; material: faeces... | reverse complement strand
AAAGGACAAAGAACTTGAATAGCAAGCATAGGAAGCGGGTACCCACTTCCGTAAAATCCCTGCCACTCTAACCGAGCTTGGCGGGGATTTTGCTTGTTGGGAAGTTTCCCAAACCCTCTAAAAATCCTCAAAAATCTTTGGCAGAAATGCGGGCGCACCGTAGTAGGACTATGTAACCACAAACGCAGCGTCCGCGCTGCCATACGCGAAAGGAGGTTTTACACATGGCAAGTTTGCGCGACAGCGTAAAGGACTATCAAGAGGAACTTAGGGACGGTATTGCATGGGTAGCATTTTGGAAAGAGGGACGTTCATGGAACGCCGAGCTGTTTCATCTTGAAGTGGACGGTACTTTAGAACCGTTTGACAGGAGCCGGTTAGAGGAAATCAAGGCGGCTGACCCCGCCGCCGTTATTCTAAACGGCTACTACTGCGGGCATTTAGGCGAGAATATGAGCCTTGACGAGCTGACCGCCGGAGTGCGCCACCACTACAAAAACGGCACAAATGACGTTGCCGGATTTATCGAAGCCCACGACGACAGACTTCCCCCGGAGCTTATCGATGAAGCAAAAGCCGCCGCCCATGCAGCGGGGCTTCCCTTTTCCGAAAAGCCCTACCGGGACGGGGAAGATTTTGACCCTTATGTATTTGACGGGAGCATGAGTATTGAGGACTACGAGCTTATGCACCGCATGATTGAAAAAGAAAGGAGCGAGCAAATGGACGAATGGAAAACAGGTTATTCCTCATACGACCATGACAGACTGGAAGCCGCCGACAAGATGAAGATTGAGCGCGGTATCTATTTTGACACGAAAGGCGCGGATATTTCCCCGCTGACCGCCTTACCTCTTGCCGAGCTTGTGAAGCTGCGGGAGGAAAGCGCGGCTGCGGAGCAGACTGTTTTTGAAAATCTGAAAGTACAGGCTTCCGCATGGGAGGAACAGGCAGGAAAGACCCTGCTATTTGACAAGGCGATTGAGTATGCGAGAATACCCGAAGTGAAGCATACGGCGAACAAGTGGCAGGACGAGGACAACGACCGCCACACCATCAGCAACCGGGTATATAAAATGAGCTACCATGTGTATGAAAATACCCGCTACGACAAGGCAGCACAGAAATCTATCCCGTATTCCTATACGCTGTCTTGGAACATCTACACCAACAGCCCCCACGGGTACGGACAGGCGAAAATCGCCGGACAGGACAGAAAGGTATTTGCTGACCGGGCGGCTATGGAAAAATATCTGAATGGGCGTATCAAGGCGTATGAAAAACTTTTTACGGAAATCTCCCCGGCTATCCCGCCGGAATACGCGGAACAGTTTAGGGTAAACGGGCAGCTCTTACCGGGCTACACCGTAGAGGGCGAGGAAATCAAGCAGCCCGCCGCCGACATTCCCGCCGCTGCACCGAGAACCGAGCCGGGACAGGAAACGGAACAATTTGCAATCCTGATTGACAGCCGCACCCGCTTTGAAACGGGAGAACCGGGCGGCTACTGGCTTTCCATGCCCGCCACAAAGAAAGAACTTCACAAAGCTATGCAAAGCGTAGGCATTACCACTGACAATCCGCAGGATTTTTTCATTCACGGCTACTCTGACCGGGAGGACAGGCACATTGCCCTGCCTTATGACATGGTATGCGCGGCACAGGTGGACGAGCTGAATTTTCTTGCGGCACGACTGGAAACCCTTGACGCTGCCGGTATTGCCGCGCTGAACGCAGCCACGCAGCGAAAGAACGGTTTTGAGAATATCGGGCAGCTCATTGACTTTACCTATAACGAGGACTTTTTCGTGCATATCCCCGAAGTACATAATCCCCGCGAATTGGGCGATTATTACCTTAACAAATCCGGCATGGTGCAAATGCCCGCTGAATGGAAAAACAGCATTGACCCTATCGCCTTTGGACGAAACGCCGCCGCGCAGGAAAAAGGCAGCTTTACGGAATACGGCTATCTTGTGGAAAGCGGCGACGCATGGGAGAAACACTTTGAGGGGCGCGATGTGCCGGAGGAATACCGCATTATGAGCTATCCGCAGCCGACCGTCGAACGGGACGCAGCCCCGGCAGTACAGACAGCAGCTATTCCCGAAGCGCAGCCGCAGGAGCCGCGCCCGGTTATCCCTATCGTGCTGACGAGCGAGAAGCCCGCCGAAAAGCTCAAAGAGATTACCGACCGTTTGGAGCAAGGCATTACGGAACTGTTTGACAGCGAGCGTTACAAGGAATATCTGCGCGTCATGTCAAAGTTTCATAATTACAGCTTTAACAATACGCTGCTGATCGCCATGCAAAAGCCCGACGCTTCCCTTATCGCCGGATTTTCCGCATGGAAAAATAACTTTGGACGAAACGTGATGAAAGGACAAAAGGGTATCAAAATCCTTGCCCCGTCGCCGTTCAAGATTAAAAAAGAAATGGAGAAAATCGACCCGCAGACGGGAAAAGCCTTTATCGGCAAGGACGGAAAGCCCGTAACCGAGGAAAAGGAAATCACGATACCCGCCTTTAAGGTGGTATCTGTCTTTGACGTATCGCAGACCGAGGGCAGGGAAATCCCCAATATTGCCGTAAATATGCTGACCGGGGACGTGGAGCATTACAAGGACGTTTTCGCTGCCCTTGAAAAGACTTCTCCTGTTCCTGTCGGCTTTGAAAAAATCGAGGGCGGCGCACATGGTTACTACCACTTGGAGGACAAGCGCATTGCACTTGATGAGGGCATGAGCGAGCTGCAAACCTTAAAAACCCTTATCCATGAAATCGCCCATGCGAAGCTGCACGACATTGACCTTAACGCCCCGTTGGAGGACTTGGAGAACAGACCCGACCGCCGCACCCGTGAAGTACAGGCAGAAAGTATCGCCTATACCGTGTGCCAGCATTACGGGCTTGATACTTCTGACTATTCCTTTGGGTACGTTGCCGGGTGGAGTGCCGGACGGGAGCTTGCCGAACTGAAAAGCTCTCTTGAAACAATCCGCAGCACCGCAGCGGAAATCATCAACAGCATTGATGAACATATCGCAGAGCTGCAAAAGGCACAGGAACAGGAGCAGACTTCCGAGGTACAGGAAATCGGGCAAGACGCACCACCGCAGGAGCAGCCGGAAATCCCCGTACCCGACGCCTCTATCAGCATAAAAGAAATGCAGGACTACGGCTATTCTTGGGACGGTATGTTTCCGCTGCAACAGGAAGCCGCCGAGCATTTGTTTACACAGGACGGTATCGAGGTTTTCCGTATCTATGAGGACGGCACCGAGGGAGCCGTTACCAGTCTGACCGATTTACAGGAACACGCAGAAAAAGGCGGCTTGTTCGGTGTAGAAAAGGAAACTTGGGAAGCCCTGCATGAATACAACGCCATGAAGCAGCAGCTACGGGAAAGTGAGCCGACAAAGGAAGCTCTTTTACTCTATGGCAAAGAGGACAGCTACGGGATTTATCAGTTAGCCCGCGGCGACGCCACAAGGGACTTGCACTTTGAGCCTTACGACCGCCTGCAGGCGGCGGGACACACCGTAGAGAGAGCAAACTATGAGCTTATCTATACCGCGCCCCTTGCACCGGGAACTTCCCTTGAAGATATTTATACCCGTTTCAATATCGACCACCCGAAAGATTTTAAGGGACACAGCCTTTCCGTTTCCGATATTGTGGTGCTTCATCAGAATGGCGGGAACACCGCCCACTATGTAGACAGTATCGGTTTTCAGAACGTGCCGGAGTTTTTACAGGAGAAACAGCCGCAGCTTATCCCCGACGAGCATTTGACCGGGGAACAGATTAAAACGCCGCGCGGCAGTTTTTATGTATCGGATATGAGTGTTGAACAGATGAAAGAAGCCGGGTATGGACTTCATCATCAATCCGACGACGGGAAATATCTGATTATGGGAAACGGTACGCGGGCGTTTGCCGTTGCCGCCGAGCAGCCGGAAAAAGCTAACCCGTTAAAACATATCGAGGACACTATCGAGCAGAACGACAATAACTTTGACGGTATCATCAACAACACGCCGCAGACGCCGACCGTGGACGCTCTGGAGCAGAAAGCAAAGGCGGGCGAGGTTATTTCTCTTACTGACCTTGCCGAAGCGATTAAGACCGACCGTGAAAACGGCAGGGGCAAGAAAGCCGCAGCGAAAGAAAAGCCCTCTATCCGGGCGCAGCTCAAAGCGGATAAGGAACGGACGGGAAAGAAGAAACCCACGAAGCAAAAATCGCAGGATTTGGAAAGGAGCTGACCTATGAATAAGTTTGAAGATGTGGACGTTATCGCTTCCCTTGAAGCGATTATGAAACAAAATACCGCTTTTTATCAGAATGATTTTGACCTTGATAGAAACATTTTACAGAAAGCGGCGGCAAGCCCCACAGCCGAGGACAGGCGGCTTTTATGGTTTTCCCGTCCGTCCGGGACGAGCTGCTTCCGGGAGCGCGACGTTTTTCTAAAAGGCACAAGACAGCATAACACATGGCGGTTTTACGGGGAACAGACGCGCGATAAAGTCCTTGCCTATGCGGTGGAGCTGACCGGGATTGTAAACGGAAAAATCAAAGGCAATCTCTATGAGCTTGACTATCCGCAGCATTTCCGGCACGTTAAGGAACAGGCATTACCCGTAGATAATTACACGCTGCTCTATGAGCACGGAGAACGGGTGCAGCCCGCCGGACAGTATCTTGACGGCAATCCCGACCCGCAGCTTGGGAAGTTTGAACGCTTTGAAGCGCAGCCTAATGACCCGGAAGCATTGCATTTTCTCATGCGGGAGGAAAAGCGCAGCTATGACCGCTTAAAGCCGGGGGATTTCAAGGCGCATATTACCGTATTGCATGACAGCCGGATTGAAGCCGAAGCACAGCGCATTTTAGCGGAAATGAAGCGGCAGGACAGCCCTAACAGCCCCAACAAAACACATTTCATGGTGGAGCTTTCGCCTTACTTTATGCAGTTAGCTTCTACAAAGGACACCGACCGTCTGTTTGCTATGCTGCCATACAAAACACTTTCTTTTTCTAAGATTGAGGGCAGACATGGCACTTTTGCATTTTTAGATAAAAGCGAGGACAGAAGCCGGAATATCCGAAAAGCGCGCCCCTCTGTCCGGGCGCAGCTTACCGCAGACAAGAAAACAGCCGCCCCGAAAAAGGCAGCGGCAAAAAGAAAAAATCACGATTTGGAGGTATGAGCATGAATAGATTTACTGTTGAGGAAACAAACCTTTTGAGCATTTACCATGAGGGAAGCAAGGCGCAGCTTATAGAGAACATGACCGCTGCGCTGCCTTACATGGACGCGGGATTACGGGAGCTTGCAAAGCGCACCCTTTTCAAAGTAGGCGCGCTGACCGAAGCCGAGTACAGGGAGCTTGCCGTTTATCCTGCTGATGAAGTATGACCGGGATTAAGCGGCTGTCGTCGCGACAAAGCCGCAAGGTAAACACCCTTGTGAAAAAGGAGTGCTGCAACTGCGAGAATGGCAACTGTATTTTACTGGACGACGGGGACACTTGCGTATGCCCGCAGCTCATTTCCTATTCCCTGCTCTGTAAGTGGTTTCGGATTGCCGTACTTCCTCTTGATAAGCTGCTCTATGCGGAACTCTATCAGACCGAGGACAGAAAGAAATGTACCGTGTGTGGCACGTTCTTTGCGTCCACCTCTAACAGCGTCAAATACTGCCCGGACTGTCGGAAGCGGATTACCCGCAGACAGGCAGCCGAGCGCATGAGAAAAAAGCGTACTCTTGTTACGCAGTAGGGGCGAAAAAAGCCTTTGATTGCAGGGCTTTTCGGACACAAAAACAAAGAGGTAAAGGATTGATACCTTTACCCCTAAAATCGCGGTTCTACTGCGTAACATTTCAAAAGCTGCACCTATGAGAAAACGGGCGCGGTGGCCAACATATCGGCTGCCGCGTCCGTTCTTTTTTTGCGCTCATTTATCCGCGCTCTGCTTCTTTTTCCCGTTCAGGCTGACGTTCCACTTTCAAAATACTGTCGATATTCTTCTTGATAACGTCGTATTCCTTGACCTGCTTTTTCAGCTTCCCATAGTCGGCATACAGGGCTTCTTTCTGCTCTTGAAGTGCTGCGTACTCTGCTTGCAGGGCGGCAAGGCTTGGTAGCTTGGTTATCCCCGCCGCCTTAATTGCCTTTGCCGCTGCTTCATAGAGAATAATATCGCTCTCATGGGCTGTCCGGTATTTCTCCTTATCTTTTGCCTTGCGGTAGGCAGCATAGGCGGGCTTGGTCTTTTGATAGGTATTGATATTCTTGATAAGCAGCGTCATATCGGTAAGCCGCTTTTCAACCTCTTTCAAGCTGTCCGCTGCCTGTTCGCTTGCTTTGGCAACTTCCGTGATTTTCGCGGTCAATTCTGCGTACTGTTCAATCTTATGTTCTGTCAAGAAATTCATGGTTTTCGCTGCCTGTTTCAGATTATGGATTTTTGCCCATTGCTCATAGCCCCGGCTTTCCTGCACCTTGATACTGTTCTGAATATCAATGAGCAGACTAACGCCGCCGCGATCTGCGCGGGGAGCTTTCGCAGCGCGGGCGCGTTTGCCGCTTATCCGTTCTCTGATAGCTTCCTCTGTATAATCTGCGCCGAGGGTTTTTAAGCGGGTAAACCGTTCCTGTCCGGGAGCGCGGCAGGATATATATTTTCCCTGCTTTATCTCATAGCCCGCCGCCTGCAATTTGGATAGCAATTCTTCAAAACTTGATACTTGGGGAATGAGCGCGTCCACGGCAATTTTCAGCTTGCCTTTCCAACTGGTACCTGTTTTCTCTGCCTGGTACTCTGCATAGCTTTTTCCCTTGCTGCCCCGGTTCGGAAGGACAACTGATAAGCCATGTTCCCGGCACAGCTTATCGCTCATGTTCCGTATACCGTAATAGCTGCGCTTGTTGGAATTGTACTTGTGGTGGTCTACGAAATTGACCGCGCAGAAAATAATGTGGTTATGGATATGCCCCTTGTCAATGTGAGTAGTCAAAACATATTCGTGCTGACCTTTGGTTACTGCGTCGGCAAGCTGCCGCCCTATTTCATGGGCGGTCTGATAGTCTACCTCTCCCGGCTCAAAGGCTTGTATCAAGTGGTGGGCTAAATTGCTGCCCTTATCCAACGCCTGCGACAGGGTAAAGGCAAACTCAATGTCTGCCGTTTCATAGGAGCAGCCAAAGGAGGACACAAGCATTTTCCCGTCCGTTTTCTCCGGGTTTTGGATATAGTCAAGGGCTTTGTTTAGCGTTCCCTTAATAGGCTTAATCTTTGTAACCGCCATATTTCCGCAAGCACCCCCTTTATTTCCTCTATGTCCTCTTGGTAGACGCTGCCCGTACTGTTCACACGCTTTGCAATCTGATTGACGTTGACACCGATTTTCTGTATCTCCGCTGTCATTGCTTTTATGTCGGTATGGTCTACTTGCACGATATACCCGTCAATGGCAATCTTGCGAAGATACGCCGCCATATTCCGGGTGGGTATCAGCTTCATTTTTTCAAGAATTAAATCCCGTTCTGCTTCCGTTACTCTGAATTTGATTTGCACCGTCCTTTTTCGTCCGTCCATGCTTTGACGCTCCTTTCCATTCCGAGGGTTTGGGACACTTCCCAACAAGCAATTTTGCCGACGTTGCCGCAGAGCAGGGCGGGCAAAATACGGAAGTGGGTACCCGCTTCCTATGCTTGCTACGAATGTTTTTATCCCTTATGCCTTACTACGGAGCTATGCCCGGTTTTGCCAAACTTCCGCAAAAGAAAAACGCTGCAATCCTCAAAAAAAGATTACAACGCTCTCTAAACCTTATTCAATTCTGACGGACACTTCTTATCTGCCCTCTGTTTCGACTTCCGCTATCTCCTTTGCCGTTGCGCTCACAATCCGTATGCCTGTATCGCTCATACCGTCAAGAAGCGCGTCAAGCTGCCGCCGCTGCGTGTTCTTCTCTGGCGGCGTTTCCAAAAGAAACTGGTCTACGGATATATTGTAGCAGAGCATAAGCTCAAAGAAAATCTGTAAACTTGGGTGCTGCCCCTTGTTCTCAATGTTCGCAAGGTAGCGCGGCGAGATAAACATTTCGTCGCTCACTTTCTTGCGGCTCTCCTTGCGCCCTGTCCGCGCCGCCTTTATCGCTGCCCCAAAAGCCTTGAAATCGTATTTCGGTACTGGTCTTTTTGCCATAGTTATTCACCCTGTTACATTTTACTGTTCCCCTTTCTTCTTGGATATGTCTACACAATTCAATCAGTTAGCCAAAATAATTCATATGTATATGTTGACAATTAGCCGCTTTTTTTGTATAGTATTATTAAAAGGGGGAAATGTTTATGTTACATAGCATGCGTATTCGATAAGCATTGAAATCAAAAAGATTTTTCCCATTTTCAATATGGGCTTTTTTGTCATGCTTATTTTGCGTATGCTATACAACAAAACTAACGATGTATAGACATAGTATAAAAACTATGCCTTAATTTTGTTGTAGTGTTATATGTATAAATGCAGGTCAATGCTCATGTTGAGAATTGACCTGTATTTTTTTGCGCAAAAGGAGAAATATTATGCTTGAAAAATATTGGATAAAATGTCCAATTTGTAACGGAAAGACGAGGGTTCAAGTATTTTATAATACGGTATTAAGAAATTTTCCTCTTTTCTGCCCTAAATGTAAATTAACACATATCGTTGATGTTGAAAAATTAGAAATCATAATCAAAAACTCTGAAAAACAAACTTTTTAATTTTGAAAAGGAAGGATATTAAATGAAACACTTACCTAAAAGTACACCTACGGAAATATTGAATGACCCATACGGATTTACTTACAAAGAAATGTCGGAAGTAATTGGAGAGGATAAAGCAAGAGCCTTATATGCGAAATTGTATAAACAGCCATTTCACAAAAAAAATCTATCAATATCAACAAAAAAAGTCTATAAAAGTAGCGATACTGAAAAGTATGTTTATGAATTGAAAGACAACAGGTATATCGAAACGGTTTTTATTAAACGGCGAGATGGTGGGACTGTTTGCGTAAGTACGCAAGTTGGTTGTTCTGTTGGCTGTATTTTTTGTGAGTCCGGACGCAATGGTTTCGTTCGTAATCTAACACCGTCTGAAATTGTGCAGCAGGTCATATTGATACGTCAAAAAGTAAATCGTATCGTTTTTATGGGAATGGGAGAACCTTTATTCAATTACGACAACTTGATTGCAGCAATCCATATTCTTCGAGATAGAAATGGACTTAACTTTCCAACCGACGGCATTACCGTATCAACAGTTGGTCCAGTTAATCAATTAAAAAAATTGCGCGAAGAACATCTAAAAATTCAGTTGACAATATCTTTACATGCAGCAACACAGGCTGCGAGAAACTGTATCATTCCTCATATGCACATGTACGCTATTGAAGATGTTGTTAAGCAAGCATTGTCCTATTCACAAAGGCATAATCGAAAAGTGGTATTTGCGTATTTGCTTTTACCAGGTATAAATGACCGTTCCTCAGATATAAGGCAACTTGCAAAATGGTTTAAGGGCAAAAATGTTATGATTAACGTGCTGCAATACAACCCGACGAGTAATTCAAAAATTAGAGCACCACAAAAACAAGAAATGGTTGCGTTCAAACATCAATTAGAGCAAACAGGACTTGAAGTTACCATGAGAGTTTCTCATGGTAGAGAGATTAAAGCAGCTTGTGGACAGTTAGCTAATACATATAATAAAGCCAAAAAACAACAAAAATAATTTAATTAAAAGAGCCAGACGCACAGACGCAGAGCCGATAATATGCAGTTTGAAATACTGCTGTTATCGGCTCTTTTTTGATTTAATTTGTGCCCCCAATAACCATATTGGAGCAAAATCAGAACTGTTGCTTGTCGTTCTTTGATTTCCGCAGCAGCTTTGAAAAATCAAAGCCGCCGTTTCTTTTTATTTTATGTAAAAATATATGAGCGGTGAGGATACAACTCCCCCTTTCCCGTAAATCATACTTTGTCAATCTCAGTTTGCCGCGGCTGGCTGGGGTAGTTTGGCTTGAGATGCCCGGATCAGCTGGCGAAGCCGCGCACAGTTGTACACCAGCATGTCAAAGAAAATTTCATGGGTCGCTCTGCGCAAACCGATGCAGCGCAGTTTCATGTGACCCATGCTCCCTTCGAGAAATCCGAAGATATGCTCGATGCGGCTTCTGATTTTGGAAAACCGGTGATTGTCCTCCTCTTGCTCAGCCGTCAGAGGTCGACCAACAAATGCTTTCTGGCAAATCATCGGGATCATTCCTGCCGCAAAGATTTGAGCTGACTGTTTTGCCCCTACATAACCGGCGTCGGCAAAGAGGATGCGGCCGCTGCCGATGTCATAACCCGAAAGCAGGGGAACAATTACCTGCGAGTCGTGGACGCTGGCCGAAGTGACGTTGCACCCCACAATTAACTTGGTAGCGCTGTCGGCGTTTACATGACCCTTGTAGCCGTAATGCGTAACATCATGTTTTTTAGCCCATCTGGCATCGATGTCCTTGTGACATTGCTTATGGGGGTTATCGTTCCAGAGAGTTTGGCCTTTTCCTGCTTTGATGAGCGCGTTTTCCGTACGAGTGTTTCGCTGTTTGGGCACGTCGTAAAAGGTCGAATCCACAATACGGGCTGACTTCCGGGGCACTACACCAAGCTCATGGAGAAGCTCGACCTGCTGATCGAAGAGGGTTTGAAAAAGATCGGACTTGGCAAAGTATTCGTTGTACTGCCACAAGGTCTGATACGAGGGAACTTCGTCGGGGAAGGTGATGTCCAAAACCGACTGCAGCACAGCATCTTTCAGCAGATTGTCACTGAACTTCGTCATCGGCTGACCGAGGCGGTGCATCAACCAAAGAGCTTTTGCCATGAACACCGGGTCGAAGGACGGCCGTCCTCGTTTGGATTTTTTCGGCTTTACCTGCATCGCTACGGCAGCCTCGATCTGAGGACGGAAGGATTCGAAATCGAACACTTCATCGATACCAAGGTATTCCTCGAGATCTTTTTTGCTCCGGAGACGGCGCAAAAAACCATCCGTACGCTGATTGAAGAAAAGAGACGGCTGGGCGTTGGATTTGCGGTAGAATATCGCCATGTCTGAACGTTGGGTTTTGTATTTTTAGCACCACAATTATCCTCCATTCAGACATCAAACTCAAAGGGGAGTGGTCATGACGGCCAACTCCCCTTTTTTCGAATTTTTGGAACTCCCCAAAAAAATCAAGCCTTCGGGCTTGATTTTTTTGATCCAACCGAGTAAAATATTACTCGGAGGAATTGCGTCATGTATGTAGGTAAAGTTGAGCCTGTTGAGATCCCGAAATCCGGCGGTAAGACCCGCCGAAATACCAGCGGCTATATTTGGTGGATCACGGAGTCCAAGTGGGATAACGACTTGGGGTATACCAAGGACAATCGCATAACGATCGGCAAAGAAGTGCCCGGCAGGCCCGGTTGGATCTACCCGAACAACAACTTCTTCAAACTCTTCGGGGACAAGCTCGCATCCGAGAAACAGCTTCCGGTACGCGGAGAGTTTTCCGTTTTGCTCAACTACGGTGCTTATGCCGCTCTGCATGCGGCTGCCGAGAAGATCGGCTGTCTCGAGGTCCTTCGACAGACTTTCCCTGATGTCTGCGAACGGATTTTCTCAATTGCACTTCACAGTATTGACGCAGAAAATAGCGTTGCTCAGGATTATTCAAATTGGATTTTTTGGAATTACTGCGGTATTTCCAAAAACTACAGCGACAGTGAAGTCAGCGCCCTGTACAAAGACATCGGTTCGAGACATGAATCCATGCTGGACTTCATGAGACTGTTCCGTGAGGCGTATTTCAAGGCTGTTCCCGACAGCGAACGTGGTGTGCTTGCCTTCGACTCGACGAATCAAAACACTTCATCCTGCGGGATAAGTCTCGCTGAATTCGGTCACGCCAAACTCAACGAAAATCTGCCGGACATCAATACCGCTTTGTTCGTAGATGAAAAAACATCGATCCCGCTGTACTACGAGCACTTCTACGGATCCCTGCTCGATAAAACAGAGACGCCGACCACGCTCTCCAAGGCTAAAGAGCTGGGCTTTCAGAAGCTGTTCCTCATGATGGACAGAGGCTACATGAGCAGGGAAGCGCTCAATGCCTTGAAGAAAGACAACAAATTTGCCGTCATGTGTCCGTCCAATCTGGTCTTTGTCCGCGAGCTGATTGCCGCGAATCGTCAGGAAATCAAAGACCGCGAAAACCACTACATTCCCTCGGAAAATATCTACGGCATCCATGTTCCCGGGGTCGAGTATGACGGAGAACAGTACGACGCCTACGTTTTCTATGACGGCGTCCGTGCGCAGGAAGAACGGGAAAGCATTCACAACAGGCTCAACTTCTGGCAGGCAGATGTGATGAACCGCAAGCGCTACAGTGAAGCACTTCGCCGTCGTTATGCTCCTTATTTAAATGTCGTTAAAACTGAGACGAAGGACAGTGAGGGAAGGAACTTCTCAGTGAAGGTGAATCACGACAAGGTTCAGGAATATATCGATGATGCAGGCTATTTTGTCATTCTCTCCAATGCCGGACTGCCGGCCGACAGAATGATCGAAATTGCCAGAATGAGGGATCGGGGGGAAAAGGCCTTCAGAAGACTCAAGTACCACTTTGGTCTGACCAAGACTTACACGCATTCAACCGCGACATACCACGGCAAAATGTTTATCGCGTTCGTCGCCCTGATCATCGTTGAGAGCTTCCGCTATTTCGCCAAGGAGATTCTGAAAAGCAAGACCTCGATGACGACAAAGACGCTGTTGGCCGAGCTGAGGAAGTACCAGATACGGTATACCAAAAATGGCAAATGGGAGCCTCAATACGCGATGACGGCTTCCCAGAAGAGGATTTTCAAACTCTTGGATCGGAACTCACGCGAGGTGACGAGTGCCGTTCATAAGATACACCTCCGAGTACAAAATGCTCGAGTCTAGGCTTTATTCCGGTCTTCTTTACATGGTTTGTTTCTAA
>ENA-OROS01001041-OROS01001041.1-human-gut-metagenome-genome-assembly--contig:-NODE-1041-length-13101-cov-9.758470_pt1 | contig 13101 bp, 14 predicted proteins | sample MGYA00242134_ERZ509059 | MGnify/ENA primary metagenome ERZ509059 (study PRJEB26280, sample SAMEA2338753) | human gut metagenome | biome: human gut; feature: human-associated habitat; material: faeces... | reverse complement strand
ACAAAGGATTGCCTTGCGGCTGTCCGGGAACTGAAGGAACTCGGCGTCAGCGTCCAGTTCGAGGAACAGGGCATCGACACCAGCAAGGTGTCTAGTGAAATGGTCACGGCAATCATGGCATCGCTGGCACAGAAAGGCAGCGAGTCGATTTCAGGCAATGTCAGATGGGGCGTCCAGAATCGGATGCAGGATGGAACTTATATGACAGCATCCGTTCCATTCGGGTATGAACTTTGCGATAAGAAAATGAAGATAAATCAGGAAGAAGCCCAGATAGTGCGTCAAATTTTTGACCTCTATTTGTCAGGCGTTAGTATCGAAAAAATTGTGCTTGAGTTAAACGCTGGATGTCATGAAATCAGCGATAAGAAAATCTGGTGTAAAACTGCAGTTTCCTATATTTTGGGGAACGAACGATATATCGGGGATCGACTGCTGCAGAAATTCTACATGACGGATACTCTTCCGACGAAGCAAGTAAGAAATAATGGTGAGAAGGCGCAATATTATGTAGAAAATACACATCCTGCAATCATCGATAGAGAACGATTTCATGCGGCGCAGGCATTACGCGTGTGCCGGAAAAAGCGAAACGGATGCGCCATCACCATGCGCCAGAGCAATTTAAGAGGGAACTGTTTCTGCGGAATGTGTGGTGGAAAACTAAGATCAAAAGAGGAAAACGGCAGAATCTATTGGGTTTGTAAAACGCATAGCAAAGATAAGAAGTCATGTGCTAATTCGCCTGTGCAGGAAAAAATCATGGGGCAGGCTTTCTGCCGTCTATATTACAAACTCAAACACCACGGCGGCCCCATCTTCACACAAATGCTCTCCAATCTCCAAAAGATCCGCTACAGCAGGATGCTCTGGAGTGAGGATGTAATCTCTCTCAACAAGAAAATATCGGACACACTCAGTCAGGTTCAATTCCTAACCCAACTTCAACAGACGGGCGGCGTTGATCCTGATACTTTTATCTCATCAAACAACAAGCTCAGCGAACAGCTTCGCAGGCTGAAACAGGAAAAGGCAAGGCTTCTCGACACCGACAGCGACGATCTGGCAGACCGCACCCGCGATCTCATGGACGCACTGGAGGACGGGCCGGATTTCCTCGACAGCTTTGATGCGGAGCTGTTCGATGCGCTTGTAGAGAAAATCATCGTGGACAACAACGAGCGCCTGCGGTTTCGACTGAAAAACGGTTTGGAATTGACAGAGCAGATTGAGAGGACGAAGCGGTAATGGGGAATCGGAAACTGCCGTTTGGCTACCAGATGCGCATGGGCGAGATCGTCCGGAACGAGCCGGAAGCAAAAGCGGTGCAGGACATCTTCCTACAATATACGCTCGGCGCGTCGCTGAAGGAAATCGCAGAGCAGATGAGCAAAACCGGCCCCGCTTACGACGAGGGCAAGTTGTGGAACAAGAACATGATCGCACGAATCTTGGAAAACACCAAGTACACTGGGGCAGACAGCTATCCGAGATTAGTTGACATAAAATTATTTGAAGCAGCCGCCGAGAAGCGGCAGACCAAACAGCGCCTGCCGGAGCGGACGCCTGCACAGAAAGTGCTCAAGCGGGTCTGCTCCAAACTGCCTACGCCGGAGATCGAGCAGCAGGTCGTACATCTGCTCGGCAGGCTGGCAGAGCAGCCGGAGCGCATCACACAGCCTGAAAAACAGTTTGCACCGAACAGCACCACGCAGGCTGAATTGGACGAGATCCTGAACACCCAACCGCTCGACGAGGACGCTGCCAGAAGCCTGATCTGCAAGCTGGCGCAGGAGCAATACGACGACATCGGCAACGAAGAATACGAAACCGAGCGCCTGCGGCGGCTGTTCGCGGCGTTCGAATGCACAGCAGAGCTCAACGCGGAGCTGCTGCAAAGCACAGTCTCCGCCGTGCTGGTGACGCGCCAGGCGGTGCGCTTGCAGCTTAAAAACGGACAGATCATTGGAAAGGACGATTTGGTATGACAGACGAAAAACCGCGCGTCATTATCATTCCGCCAAAGCCGGAATTGCAGCAAACGACCACGGTCACAAAGCAGCTCCGCGTAGCAGCGTACTGCCGTGTCTCGACCAAGGAAGAAGAACAAGCCAGCAGTTATGAGGCGCAGTGCCAGTATTACACCGACAAGATCATGTCCAACAAAGAGTGGACGATGGCTGGCATTTTCGCAGACGAAGGTATCACCGGCACGTCAACAAAAAAGCGCACCGAGTTTCTCCGTATGATTCGTCAGTGCAAGCAGAAAAAGATTGACCTCATCCTTACAAAGTCCATCCAACGATTTGCCCGCAACACGCTCGACTGCATCAATTATACGCGCATCCTTCGGCAGCTCGGCATTGGCGTCCTGTTTGAAAAAGAGAATATCAACTCCCTGCCGCCCGACAGCGAGTTCATGATTACCATGTACGGCGCGATGGCGCAGTCCGAAAGTGAATCCATCTCCGGCAACATCCGGCGCGGCAAGCAGATGCACGCAAAGGTCGGAACACTGAAAATCCCTTGCTACCGGCTCTATGGATACGAAAAAGATGCAGATGGCAAATTCCGCGTCATACCAGAACAGGCAGAAATCGTGCGCGAACTCTACAAGCGATATGAGAGCGGCGCCAGCCTGCGCAATCTGCAAGACTGGCTGGAGGAAAAACAGATCAAAACGGTTCTCGGGGAATCAAAATGGACAACGACAGCCATCAAGGGCATCCTGACGAATGAGAAGTACTGCGGCGACGTTCTGCTCCAGAAAACATTCCGGACAGATGTCATCAGCAAGAAGGTTATCAAAAACGTTGGACAGATGGCGCAATACTATATGCCTGACCACCACGAGGGCATCGTCAGCCGGGAGCAGTACAACGCAGTGAAGGCAGAGATGGCACGCAGGAGCGCCCTGCGCAGCCCGTCCAAATCGGCTGTGACAGGATGCTCCTGTTATACAAGCAAATACGCCTTATCGGACAGACTCGTCTGCGGCGAGTGCGGAACACTTTACCGGCGCTGCACATGGACATCCCTTGGCCGAAAATACCCCGTCTGGCGCTGCACCAGCCGCCTGAACTACGGCACAAAATACTGCCACGAGTCCCCGACGATCAAGGAAGAACCGCTGCAAGCGGCAATTCTGGCGGCGATTAACTCCGCCATGAGCAACAAAACGTCCCTGCTCGACCGTATCAAGAATGCGGTTTTCTTAGAGCATCTGCCAGTGCAGGGTCAGACCAAGAGTCTTGCCGACATTGAACGCCGACTGGCGCAGCTCGACGGGCAGTTCCAACAGCTTCTGGCGGAAGCCATTGATGCAGAAGATAAAGAAGCCTGCAATACGCAGTTCGCAGAAATTTTGGCCGAGCAGACCACGCTTAAAAAGCAGAAAGAAGCGATCCTGCAAAGTAGCATGGATGCTGACCGCGTTTGCACCCGCATGAAGCAGGCAGAGCAAGCCGTAGAGAACGCCGCGCAGACGATCACAGAGTGGAATGAAAACGCCGTCCGGCAGATTGTAGAGCGCGTGACCGTCCTGTCCACTGATGAGATTCTGGTGCAGATCAAGGGCGGCGCGGAAATCAAGCAACGATTGGAGCGATGAAAATGATATATGCAACCGGCGATCTTCACGGAAACACTCTTCGATTCCAGCCGCGGTATTTCCCAGAGCAAGCCGAGATGACGAAGAATGACTACATGATCGTCTGCGGCGATGCAGGGCTTGTTTGGCATGGCGATAAGAACGACGATCCTCAGCTCGACCGACTGGAAGCCTTGCCGTTCACTGTCTTGTTCCTGGACGGCAATCATGAAAACTTCGATGCGCTGAACGAATATCCCGTGGAGGAATGGCACGACGGAAAGGTGCATAGAATTCGCCCGCACGTCATTCACCTGATGCGCGGTCAAGCGTTCGAGCTGCAAGGCCGCACGTTCTTCACAATGGGCGGCGCACAGAGCCACGACATTGCAGACGGCATTCTGGATATGGACAGCCCGGATTTTTATGAGCGATACGATTCCATGCGCCGCAATCGTGGACAGTTCCGCATCAACCATATTTCGTGGTGGCTGGAAGAATTGCCGTCCGGCAAGGAATATGCCGAAGCCCAGCAGACGTTGGAACGACTGGACTGGAAGACCGATTACATCATCACACACTGCGCACCGACAGCAATTCAGCAGAAGATTAATGCCAATTTCAAGCCAGATAAGCTGACAGACTTCTTGGAAGAAATCCGAACGCGCAGCCAGTTCCACTACTGGCTGTTTGGGCATTACCACGACAACCGAATTATCGATGAAAAGTACGTCATGCTTTACGAGCAGATGGTGCGGATATTATAAAACAGGGCAGAGAAAAATGCGGTTACGGCGACTGCGCTTTTCTTTGCCCTGTCGGACATTTTGGAGGTGGAACCTATGTTATTTGAAATTTCGGAATATTATACGGGTGGGAAGATTCGGCTGAAGCCGCGGGTCGAATTGTATGACACACGCGATTACATGGGCAAGCAAATGCCAGGACTGGCGATTGTTCTTGACGAAGTGGATCAAAATGAGAACGTGACCGAGCAATACGCCGTCCTCATGGTGTCCTTCGGAGACTTCCTCACCTTGAAAAATTGCGCATTCATTGACACCAACAACTGCCCGTTCGCGCCGCAGCTCCTTTCCGACAAAATCGCACAGGACACCGGCCACAGTAAAATCAGCGGCTATTGCGAATATCCCCTGTGGGTGTTCAAGGAGGACTTCCTGAAGGAAATCGGCGGCGAAAAGTACGAGCAGTATTCTGAGCAGTTCGATGCCTATATGCGCAGAAAGATGTCTGAGGATGGTATGAAAATGAATGAGGTGCAGTATATGAAGAAAGTGCCGATCTGTTGTGACAGTTGCAACGCAACTAAAAGCATTACGAGTTGCTATTGGCAAAACATCCCAACTAGCTCTTGATTTGACCGAAAAATATGTGTATAATAACAAACCAGAAAGAAATATGTCTCATTATAGGAGAGTTAGACCTGTAACGATTATCAAGGTGTAGGGAGATGTGTAAATATGGACGTTGCTAGTAGCACACAACAAACCACAGCTTCTTCAACATTTAATAAAAATGAGTTCCTGTTATCCAAATTATCTGAAATGGCTACTCGTTCTGATCAAATATCTAATGCAATGCAGATTGCGCTTGGCTTTATAATGACCTTGACCGCGGCGCTGCTGGCAATATTAGTCAGCATAGGGCAAACTATCAATGGGAATAGTTGCGATGCGCTTTATGATGCGAATAGCTTCGCAGATTATTTGTTCTTTCTTTTTTCACAGGAGAACATCATCCTTTGGGCGGCCTGTGTCGTTTTTTCGTTTATTGGAAGTTTTTCAAATCTGACAGCTCTTGCTATCCATGAGCATGCCGACGAACACTATAACGAACTTGAAGAAAATTATCATGCTATTGTCAGCGAATTGGTTCAAGGAGATGCCTTTTTGAGAAATATAACGCCCTTACCACACTTCCAAAATTACAACGTCGAATTAAGGAAGGGCGTGTTGAAAATATTTATCTTAGAACAGCTTGCGCATTTCATTGTTTGTTTGCGCTTTTTCTGGCGTGCTTTTTAGAGTCGCTGTCTATGCTTATCATGATTCAGCTTAATGAATGTTCGATAATTATGAGTTCAATAGTCTTCTTAGCACTCTCTATTGATGTAGCTTTGGGAATATTTTGTCGATTAAAAATTGAGAATAAAAACCCTTCTGTGAGTGACAACGCATAATCAACTGACGGTTACATAGACAAGCTGAATCCCTATGGCTATCAGCCGTTTACGATAGAAGAACTGCTGGACGAGTTGATGAAGTCCAGCTACCTGTTCGATTCTGTGCCGTACTTCTTTGTGTGGGCAAGCAAAGTCCTTACTGCGAAGTCCGGCACGAAGAAGAACACCAGACAGCCGCACCTGCTGAATTAAGCAACCAACGAAACGCATATAGCAAAGGCACAACCAAGCGTCGTGCCTTTTGCGTTATCCACAATTAGCGAGAGATATTCAACAGCACCGTTGTCCTTGCATTGACACCCATAAGCTCCCGCTGCGTCTGCCGATTTGATTGACACATGGGCATCAGAAAGTTCACAGCTTTTCGAATCTGCTGAAGATCAGAGGACGTGAGAGCATTCTGGTGCAGATGTTCCAAAACGCGGCTGTAAGCGTCCTTCAAAGATGCGGACACGGCAGGCTGAAAGAAATAAGTTGAGATCAGACCGCCGATCAAGGCGGCTTCGGTATCGGTGTACTGCATGATTGCTCCTCCCTCGCAAGAATCAAACGAACAGGGCAATCATACCACAAAATATTGTAGCAGGCTATTCGCAAAACGACGAAATATACGGTGCGCATCGACTCGGAAAGGAGAAGTTATGAACGTCAGAAAACCTGTGGATTACGGCACAATGTACCGGGAATTGACTGCAATTCTTGCGCAAAATCTTTCGCAAATGGAAGAAGTGTACGCCATTGGCAAGGCTATCAGCCAACGCTCGGAGAAGGGCGCAGCGGTCGCAGCCGCAGAGTTTTTGCAGGCAAATTTCCTTGACCGCACAGGCTTTTCCCCGCGCAACGTGCGCCGGATGCGTGATTTTTATAAGACTTATGAAAATGACGAACCGCTCCTCCGGCTGGCAATGAAAATCAGCTGGACACTGAACGTGATCATTATGGAGGCAGGGCTGACAAGAGATGCGCGCAGGTGGTATCTGAAACAGGCGCGGGAGCGGCAATGGTCGAAGAAAGAACTGTTGGACATTCTCAGCAGCGGCTGTAAACCGGATGCGGAAGCAGATCAGGAAAACTCTTCTTTGCGTTTTTCTGAGAGCTGTGGTATAATAAATCAAGAATTGAAGGAGCAGCCGCTATGCAGCCACGTTATTACATCATCGAAAGCCAAACAAGCGCGAAGCTTCCTGCCTCTATTCGGGAAGCGACTGCCACTGATTTTGAACGAACAGCGAGAGAGCATTGGCAGACCGACTGGCGCACAGATTTTATTCAGGACACTACGCTCGAAAAATATGCGCTGGAACTGGATGCAACCAAGGAACTGGTCGGACTTGCTGCTTATCGGGATATGCCGGAGGGCGTGCTGGTTTATGTGGAGTATATGGAAAGTGCACCCAGCGGAAATCCGACACTGTCCAAGCCTAGAAAATACGCTGGAATCGGCGCGGCGCTGCTGGCTTTCGGGATTCAACTCTCCATTGATTATGGCTACGGCGGCGCAATTTACCTGAAGGCCAAAACGACGCAGCTTCGGGAACACTATATGCAGACTTACGGCGCGATTCCATTCAGCCGGTTTGACCCGTTCCTGCTGCTGATTGATGGTGATGCTGCGCGGGAATTATTCGGGCAATACTTGAAGGAGGTTTGACAGATGCAGAACGAAAAATATCTGGAGCTGGACGCGCTTGCTGCGCCGAACGGCTATGTCGTACCTCCGACGAAAGAGGATCTGGCCTACGTTGTCCACTTCCGCAAGACCTGCCAGCGTTATCAGATCGACTTTGCAAAGGCCGATCCGGACGAACGCGACTTCGTGATCCGTATGGCAGAGAAAACATTTTTACAGAAGCGTGCTTGATTTTGTAGTTGATCGGAGTCACTCCGACAAGATGTGTGTTCATCTATAGTGTAGTGAAAGCACAAATTAGACAAAAACCATGTATAACTTGAGTTATACATGGTTTTTGCTTTTTCTGCCGGAAAATCACATGAAATAAACTCGCAAACTGTGCAGAATGTGCATACAGAAGATAACAAAATATCATTTATTCCTATGTTTTATCTCTTGGATGAGGTGGCAACATAGGAATTTTTATTTTAGGAGGAACAAAACATGAGAATACCATATGGTTTTACTTTGACCAACAGTGGGGGACTTGAAACCAATAAGAGCGAAGCAGAAAATGTTGCCTTGATTTTTAACTTCTATATGGCAGGGGCAAGTTTGGGAAAGGTTGTGGATATGCTTTATGCAAAACAAATACCGTCTCCGACTGGAAAGGCAAAATGGACTCGTGCCGCGGTAGACCATCTTCTTTCTAACGGAAAATATGTGGCGATCATCGGGCTAAAGAAGTTTCTGGATGTACAATTTGAAAAGGCGGCACGCTGTAACATTGATTATGACAAAGCGGGCTTGCCGAGAAAAAGCACGCGCTATGTTTCGCATATTATGCCTCAGAACTGATCCATCTTTTATATTTCTGTGCATTATGCTACAATGACCTTAAGAGGTGAGAGATGTGGCAGAGAAACTTATTTTGGTGGATATGATCGGTATCGGAAACTTGTTGGAGCCCCTCGTAGCTGAGGATATCATCACCTGTGAGGAGCGGGACCGAATTATATTGCGAATTGCGAAGGACAATGAGATTGACGAATACAGGCTTTCTGTTCTTGCCGGCTATAAGAGAAGTAAGGCGGAGGTGTTGGCCCGCATGGAACAGAGAAAGCAGTCGAAGTCTCAGCCCCAAAAGCAGGATGATAGTTACATTTCGCTGACTGAGCTTGCACGAAATCACAGCAAGAATACCCCAGGATATGTGATACAGAGCTGGCTGCGCAGTGAAAACACATTAGCATTTTTAAATCTGTGGGAGCAGGAAAACAATCCCGATTATAGAGAAGCGGGCTACATTGAACTTTTAGAGAAAAAGAAAACTGCCTCGTTTACTTTGACGCCAAAGCTATGGATTGAGAAGACAGAGGCGATCGGTATCGCTTCCAAACAAGGCAAAGGCGGCGGAACATTTGCGCATCCGATGATTGGCTGCGAATTCGCGTCATGGATATCGCCGGAATTCAAGATGCTGTTGCTGAAGTTGTCACTGGATAGGGAGCGGTTAAAGGAATGACTAAGGCTGCATATAGTCGGTTCTTTCTTTGCGAGTAATACATTCAGAGTCAGACTTACACGGAGGATGGCAATATGAATTTCTTCGATTTTATGCGCAACACATTCGTGACAAACGAACCTGTTTGGAACTATTATGGCACAGAAATCTATACTGATCCTGTTGCTTCACCGGGACGGTCCGCACAGTTTATTCAAGATTATTTCTTGCAAGGTCAAAAAGGCGACATTGTCTATGAGTTGGATGCACATCACGACGTGAACATACACGGCATATCGCTCCTGCTTTCCGAATACAGAGCGACTCACACGGTGTCGGCATTCTTCTTGGGGATATTCCTTGAGGATTGTCTGACACAGGGGCAGTGTGGCGCGGATCTCGCGGTGCACGGTGATTTCTTCCCGTTTTCATATCTTTGGTTTCTGACCTGTTTATATCATGATTATGGTTATATTGTGGAAGAAAACTGGAAGCCAAGCTGTAGACGATACAATGAAGCAAGAATATGCAGTTTGGATGGATATTATAGACTGCGTAATATCAAGCGTGAATTAGACATTACATATTCACCGTACCAGCAGATCACTCCGCTGCGCAGAAGTGTGCAGCGACACAATAAATCTCACAGAGAAACGCACGATAGGTCGACAATTATTTCCTATTTGTTGGGCAACAGTCCATCATTGAAGGATGGTCTACAGTTTGCATGCGGAGCAACGGTCACTGGTTTCCGGTATCCGCAAAAACTCCTTATGCAATACTTTTCTTACGGCATACATAGGCTTTTTCCGCCATGCTATAACCACGGTATCATCGGCGGATATCTACTCTTTGACAGGTTGTTAAAAGTATACGAATCTGCTTACAGACATAGATATCCGGAACACGGAGAAGAATATGCTGGCATCGAGTCATTTGAGTGGAGCGGAAAGCACTTTTGTATCGAGCAAATTCCCGTATTTGCCCATATTGCAGATTGCGTCATTTCTCACAACGTTTGGAAAGCAAATGACGCATCAGAAACAGAATATCTGGAGTGCGGGCTGGAGGCATTGGTGGGAGAACGATTCAAAAAGATTGAATTTCAGGAAAACCCGCTGCTGTTCATCTTGGCCGTTGTCGATACGATCGAACCGTATAAAATCTATAGCTCGAAAGCGGCGGATCGGGACGCAGTTCGTATTTGGAAATCCATTGATATCTCTTTTACAAATAATACGTTAACGCTCTCGTCTCGCTATAAATGCCGCCCGATTACAAAAATATACGAGCGAGCAAAAGGATTGGAGGCATGGGTGGATATCGAAAGTATTGAGCTCAGCAGTGATAGAAAAAGCCTTCGTATCAAATTTAAATGACTGAAACCGAAGCGGGGGTTTGAATATGGCGTAGACGATTTATGGTATTCCGATGTTTGAGTGGATGGCAACGAAGCCTTGTACATTTGCTTTTCCTGTTTTTCTCTGTTACAATAAGTCCATAAGGAGGGGAGGACAATGCTGATGAACGCAAACGAATACTTGGAAACGGTGGAACTGGTCAAACAGGAGATCCGCACGGCACAGTATCGGGCAACAGTTCAGGTGAACGGCGAACTGCTTCGGCTGTACCACGCGATTGGAACGGTCATCAACGCGCATAAGGTCTGGGGCAGTAAGTTTGTCGAAAACCTTGCCGCAGATATCAAGTTGTCCTTCCCGGAGATGAAGGGGTATTCTGCCCGAAATCTCAAGTATATGGCAAAGTTCGCGGTGCGTTTTCCAGCTGATGAAATTGTGCAAGCACCGCTTGCACAAATCACTTGGTACCATCACATCACACTGATGGACAAGATAAAAGAACCGACAGCGCATATCTGGTACGCGGAACAAGCTGCAAAGAATGGCTGGTCGCGCAATGTCCTTGTCCATCAGATCGAGAGCGGTCTATATCAGCGGCAGGCTTTAGCCGAAAAGGTATCCAATTTTGAATTGCGCCTGCCTTCTCCGCAAAGCGAGCTCGCCATCCAGACAATGAAAGACCCGTATATTTTTGATTTCATTCCGTTCAAGACGGATATGCTGGAACGGGAAATCGAAGAGGCGCTCGTGAAAGATGTGACGAAGCTTCTGTTGGAGCTTGGAACCGGTTTTGCATTCCTCGGAAATCAATATCATCTGAACGTTGGCGGCGACGATTTTTATATAGACCTATTGTTCTACAACCTGAACCTTCGCTGCTATGTGGTGATTGAACTCAAAACCGGTGAATTTAAGCCGGAGTATGCGGGACAGTTGAATTTTTATCTCTCCGCAGTTGATGGGATTTTGAAAAAAGAACAGGACAATCCGTCAGTCGGACTGCTGCTCTGCAAGAGCAAAAATGATCTGGTCGCGGAATACTCGCTGAAGGATATGAGCAAGCCCATCGGCGTGAGTGCGTATCAGGTGACAAGCAAGCTGCCGGAGGAGCTGGAAAAGCAGCTGCCGTCCGTGGAGGATATTCAGAAGCGGATCAAGTAAAGCAGCGAAAGCCCAAATGGAGGATTGATAGATGCAGAACAAAAAATATCTGGAGTTGGATGCGCTTGCTGCGCCGAACGGCTATGTCGTACCTCCGACGAAAGAGGATCTGGCCTACGTTGTCCACTTCCGCAAGACCTGCCAGCGTTATCAGATCGACTTTGCAAAGGCCGATCCGGACGAACGCGACTTCGTGATCCGTATGGCAGAGAAAACATTTTTACAGAAGCGTGCTTGATTTTGTAGTTGATCGGAGTCGCTCCGACAAGATGTGTGTTCATCTATAGTGTAGTGAAAGCACAATAAAGAAAAGACACGCTTTGGCGTGTCTTTTCTTTATTGGTGCGAGTGTGGTCTGCTTCGCAGACCGTGCCGCCTGCGGGCGGGAATTGAACGCGGGGGTGTCTCAAAGTGGTTTTTGAGACACCCACGTTTTTTACGCAAATTCGATCTCATCGCAGATGATCCTTGTGTCGATCAGGGCGGCGGCGCAGATTTTTCGGTATACGGGGCCTGCGGGCGCTTCGAACAGGATGTGCACCTCGTAGCCGCGCCCGCTCTTGTGCCGGTAAAGCTCCCGGTACAGCCAGACCGCGCCGACGCGGGGCGGCTCCTGCTTCACATTTGCATTGCGGAAGGTCACGGTATGGTATTCAGAAAACGGGCTGTCGATGCGGAGCGTGAGGTCTGTTCCGGTGACGATCTCCCGTACCGCGCTGTCATGGAAGAAAAGCCGCTGTAACAGTCCATCCGGCAGCGCCTCGCGCGTCTGCGCGGCGCAGTACGCCCGATCGATCTCGTCCAGCCGCTTCTGCACCTCCGGCGTCATGGGGTCTGTCTGACAGGTGATGTACCAGTCCTTTGTGAGATACCGCATAACTGCCCTCCTCTATTTGATCGACATAATCCATTCATCGCCGCGGAGCAGATATTGGAATTCCGTCAGCTCCGGCGTGTTCATCATGTGCAGCATTTCTTCGAGATCGTCCACGGTTTGCAGGGACAGGAGCTTGCTGTATTCGATCCACGCCATTTCTCCTTCCTCCGACGAGGTCAGCGTTCCCGACCATTCCACGGCCTTGAACAGCAGCACGACGTACCGGCCTGCTTCGATTGGGAACTGCTTGACGCCGACGAGCCTCGGGTGCCGGATCGTCAGGCCGGTTTCCTCCTGCATCTCCCGGATGACAGCGTCTACGAACGACTCCCCCGGCTCCACATGGCCGCCCGGCAGCGCCCAGCCGTGCCAGTCCTCCTTTTTCCGGTTCTGGAGCAGCACCCTGCCGCCGTCCTCCAGCAGACATACTACGGCCAGCTCTACATTCTCCGTTCTGCTCATATCCGAACTCCCCTCAGTTTTTCTTATTGTAGCAGAGAACCGCAGTCCGCGCAACCGTGCTGCCCGGAAAACCTCTGCGCGCTTCCCGTGTTTTCTTGCATTTTCCAGTCGAAGCTGGTACAATATTGCTATCCAGATTCTATCGGGCCGGGCGGCGTTCCGGGCCTGAAATATGTCAAAGGCAGGTGCGCTGTCATGCCGCTTATTATCGTTCGAAACGACATCACGACTATGCGCGTGGACGCCATTGTCAATGCAGCCAACGAGTCTTTGCTCGGCGGAGGCGGCGTGGACGGCTGCATCCACCGGGCGGCCGGGCCGGAGCTGCTGGC
>ENA-OROS01001037-OROS01001037.1-human-gut-metagenome-genome-assembly--contig:-NODE-1037-length-13208-cov-2.262754_pt1 | contig 13208 bp, 6 predicted proteins | sample MGYA00242134_ERZ509059 | MGnify/ENA primary metagenome ERZ509059 (study PRJEB26280, sample SAMEA2338753) | human gut metagenome | biome: human gut; feature: human-associated habitat; material: faeces... | reverse complement strand
GCCTCATCGGCATGGTGGCTGGAGGAGCTGCAGGCGCAGCCATCACAGGGCAGGCCAGTTCCAAATACGGAAACGAAGAGCCCGTCGACGTCCAAGGATATTACAACGACTACCAGTCGCGCCGCTCTTCACGCGCCACGGCCAGCCTCTCGCAATGGTCTTACCTGGAAGTCACCAACGTGCGACTCATCGACCCCAACCACAATCAGCGGCTGGACCCCAACGAGCATGTCTGTGTCACGATGGACATCTACAACCGAAGCGACAACATGATGTACGACATCGCGCCCATCATCACCTGCGACAACCGCCGCGTCATCATCTCGCCAACAGCCATCGTCAGCGAACTGGCTTCGGGAGAGGGCTTCCGCTATAAAGTGGAAATCATCGCTCCCTCAAAACTGAAGAGCGACCTCGTCACCTTTACGGTGCAATTTGGCGACAAGCAGCAACGCGTGACGCTCAAGACTTTCTCTCTGAGAACAAATAGATAAGCAGGAGGGCAGAAACACCACTCACGCTCGCCCCCACGACTAAGATACACCACGAAACGATTCTTTTATCGCTATCATAAGAAGCCATAAAAGACCGCGCGACTCTGCGCCATGCCGGAGTTGCGCGGTCTTTTTATGGAAAAGAAAAACATGCTGGCAGGAAAGTCTGTTCTTCCTGCCAAAACGTCCAGCGGCAGCGTCTCCCGACACACAACGCCCGCCAATTCCACAGGCTGACACTGCCAACCTCCAGCGCCAGCCGCTCCTCCAAACACCATCCAACACAACAGCTTATGTCTAAACTACTCCCCCACTACAAAGCCACCCTTCGCCTGGGCATTCCCATTGCCATCGGACAAATCGGCGTCATCATCATGGGATTTGCCGACACGATGATGGTGGGCCGTTACGCCACGGAAGCCCTCGCTTCGGCGTCGTTTGTCAACAGCGTGTTCAACCTCATTTCCTTTCTGCTCATGGGATACAGCTACGGTCTCACGCCGCTCGTCAGCGCCCATTGCGGCCGCGGCGAGAAGCACGAAGCTGGCGGTCTGCTCAAGCAGGCGCTCATGGCCAACGGACTTTTCACGCTTGTCCTGCTCACCATCATGACCGTGCTATATTTCTATGTCGACCGCATGGGCCAGCCGCCGCAACTTCTGCCCCACATACGCCCCTACTACATCGTCATCGGCATCTCCATGATCTTCGTGGCCCTCTTCAACGCCGTGCGCCAATTCACCGACGGCACGAGCGACACCGCCACCGGCATGTGGATTCTCCTAACGGGCAATGCGCTCAACATTGTCGGCAACGTCCTGCTCATCTACGGCGTCGGCCCGTTCCCCGAACTCGGTTTGCTCGGCGCTGGCCTCTCCACGCTTTTCTCGCGCATATACATGGCATTAGCCATCGTTGCCGTCGTGGCCTTCCGCAAGCGCTATGCCGCCTACCGCACCGGTTTCAACGCCACCCCGCTTTCGTGGCGTACTACACGCTTTGTCAACACCAAATCACTCCCCATCGGTTTGCAGATGGGCATGGAGAGCGGTGCTTTCACCTTCAGCTGCATCATGGCTGGCTGGATTGACGCCCCGTCGTTGGCCGCCTTCCAGGTGATGCTCACCATCGGAACGCTCGGTTTCCTCTTCTATTACAGCTTCGGCTCGGGAATGAGCATCCGCGTGGCCACCTTTGTCGGGTTGAACGACTGGCACCAAGTGCGCCTCGCCACGCGTGCCGGACAGCACATCCTCTGCGCCATGGCCACGCTCTCCTCGCTCACCTTCCTCATCCTCGGCCCCACGTTCATCCACTTCTTCACGCACGACCCCACAGTTGTCGGCATCGCCGTGTCGCTCATCGTGCCGCTCATCATCTATCAGTTTGGCGATGCGATGCAGATTTGCTACGCCAACGCCCTCCGCGGCACGTCGCAGGTGATGTCAATGATGTGGATTGCCTTCGTGAGCTACATCGTAGTCAACATCCCAGCAGGCTATTTCCTCGGATTCCCCTGCCACCTCAAGACAACGGGCATCTTCCTGGCCATCTCCCTCGGCCTCTTCACCGCCGCCCCACTCTTTTACTGGCAATTCCAAAAGGTGTTGAAAAAACATCCGGCGGAATGAGGAGAACCTTATTAATGGTAAGTAGGTGGTAAAAAATATTGTTACGCGATGGCATAAAGCAACCAGTTCTGCAGGAAAGAAATGGAGAAGGGGCATGGCGTTCAAGATGGCAACATAAACGGAGAGGATTTAACTGACAACCGCAACGCCTTCTAAACAGCATATCATTGTAAATAGATTCTATCGCTTTCAAAAATCCATGCCCCCATTATAATGAAGTTCACTGTGTATATTTGCGTATTATAATAAGGGTTAAGTAGGTGTAAGGGGTGAGCACGGTACAACGAGTGAAGCGATGGCTAAGAGTGCAATCACCGCAATAAAACCAATGATTTTATGTTCTTTTCATAGAAAGGGTTTGTGCGATAGTGGTTTAAAGGCTAAAAGAACCACCTTTGCATGCTATAAAACAATACGTTTAAGGACACAATTTGTGATTTTGAAGATAGATATAAATATGGCAAATATAACAGACAAGAGCGAGAACAACCAGTTGGTTGTCATGGATAATATAGAGTCTCTAATAAAGGTAATTAGAGGGCAACAAGTTATGCTTGATCGTGACCTTGCCACACTTTATGGTGTTGAAACAAAGCGTCTTAACGAACAAGTAAAACGTAATATCAAACGATTCCCTGAGGATTTCATGTTTCAATTGACCAAGGAAGAATGTTTAAGGTCGCAAATTGCGACCTTAAACGAAGGACGTGGACAGCACATGAAATACAGACCTTATGTATTCACGGAAAACGGAGTTGCCATGCTTAGCAGCGTTTTGCGTTCTGATACTGCAATTGAGGTGAACATTCGCATTATGCGAGCTTTCACATCAATGCGGCACTTTCTTCTGAATAACGCCGAAGTGTTTCAACGTCTCTCAACCATGGAGTATCATCAATTAGAAATGCAACAACACTTACAAGAGTCAGACAAGCGTATAGAAGAAGTGTTCCGCAGATTGGACGAGGGTAATGCAAAGCCGAAACAGGGCGTGTTCTACAATGGACAAATTTATGACGCATACACTTTCGTATCCGACTTGATTAAGTGTGCGAAGAGACGCATTGTACTTATAGATAATTATGTGGATGAAACAGTATTGACATTGCTTGACAAAAGGGGAGCAGAAGTATCCGCTGTAATCTATACCCAACAGATAGGCCGTCAATTCCAACTTGACATAGACCGCCATAATGCTCAATATGCTCCTGTAGAAGTGAACACTTTTCGTCTATCGCATGACCGTTTCCTTTGTATTGACGACGATGTTTATCACATTGGAGCATCCATCAAAGACCTGGGCAAAAAGTGGTTCGGCTTCTCAAAGATGGAAATACTAACACCAAATGAATTGGTGGCACGAATCAACAGAGAGTGATCCATACACAATAAGCAGGTGGTAAGTTAGTCTCTCGCAGCGACATATAACAAAAGCGGAACAACGCTTCTTGCTCCATTCCCTATACTTGCCAGCGAACGCGGGACGAAGCACGACCGAACGTCGCCCTGCGTGCGGTCGTGTCTCGTCCCACATGCGGTCGTACCTCGTCCCGCGTTCGCTGACAAGTAAGGAATCTGTAGTTTTTCTCCTTAGGCTGAGGTGTAATCGTCTGTTGCGGCGCCAGCATTGTAGCTCACTTTGCTTGCAAAGTGAGGGCCACGAACACGTAGCGAATATAGCCAGCGCTTTAGGGCATATCTTCGTTGGATTTTTAGCCGTGTTTGGCCGCCACAATATTCGTCCCCCTCACTTTGCGAGCAAAGTGAGCTACAGTGCTTCGCCTCAGACCTTCGCCGAATGTTCGCGCAGCGCCTCCTTTCCAACCTTGATTTTCTGGATTTTGAACACCCACTTATACCCCCAAAAACTGTGAGTTTCCCACTGGGTCGCATACAAAAAGCCCCGCGGCGCTCCTTGATGAAACAAGGAATGCCGCGGGGCTTATCATTTGCCTGCCGCCTTCCGCTGCCGCTGTATTGGCGAGGCGAAAGGAGCAGAGAGGCAATTATGTGTTGCTATGGCCTCAGGGCATTGCCGCCGACGAGGCCATCAGCCGTTTTTTTGCGGTTTTCAGAACTTCACCGTTCCGAGGTTGCGGTCGACGAGCATGCCATCTTGGGCCTTGAGGTTGAACTTGCCAGCCTTCTTGGCCTTAAACTTGATGGTGAAGAGTTCGTGGCTACCTTCGTCAAGGAGGAAGTTGTTGCCGCGGTTGACGAAGGTCGGATAGAGCGCCTTCTGGCCGTTGGTGTGCAAGCGGTCGTAGGTGAGGTTATCCATTTCCTTCATGCCGACCAGCGTTGTGCCAACATATTCCAGTTCGTTGACGTTGTAAGGCAAAGCGAAGCTCAAGCCGTTCACGTAGTGGAGGTCCTTGCCCGACACTTTGATTTCGATGATGTCGCCAGCGGCAAACGTCTTCTTGTTTGGCGTGAGCACGAGCGAACCGCTCACCTTGTCGTTGCTGTTGCGAACACCGCCATCGAGTTCCGTGGTGACCACAGAGATGTCGTAAGCATCGATGAGTCCGTTTTGGTTGATGTCACCGTCCTTCACGTAGTCGAAGTCGGCATCGCCAGCACGCAGACCCGTGTAGTTCATATAAGAGGTGAGGTCGTTTTCGTCAATGCGCTTGTCGTGGTTGATGTCGCCCTGGATGAAGCTTTCGCTGCCCTCTTTCTTGAAGATATACATTTCACGACCGGAACCGAAGTCGCCAACAGCTTCCGTGATGGCAATCTTCACGTAGCGTGCCTTCGGCATGCCTTCAAACTTAAAGGTCTTCGTGGTGTTGTCGCGCTTCCAAGTGAAGGCCACAGGCGCGGTCCAAGTCTGGCGGTCGGTGCTGTAAGAGACAGAGCCCTTGAGGAGCGTACCGTTGGCAGCGTCTTCACGCGGCATGTATTCGATGCGGTCGAGTTCGCTCACGGCGCGAAGGTCGAGCGTCATGTCAAACGGAACGGCTTTGGCGCCCCACTTCGTGTGCCAGCCCGACTTCTCGTCGAAGTCGAAGAGCTTGCTCACGCCCTGTCCGCCCTGACCTTCTGCGGTGCAGGTGGCCTTGATATTCTTGACAGCCCATTCGAGCGGATTGCTCTGGGTGGTGCCACTGACGGTGGTCCAAGGCGAATAGCCGTCTTTGTTCACGGCACGCACCTTGAAACTGTAGGTTGTTTCAGGCTGGAGCTCGTCGAAGGTAAATTCCGTATCGCGGATGGTTGAATACAGCATATCGCCAAATTCCACTTCATAGAAGTCGGCATTTGCCACCTTCTCCCAAGAGGGGGTGAGGGTGAAGACGCCGGTGCCGTTTTCAGCGACAACAGCCTTCGGTGCCTGCAAACTGCCGCTGCTGACGGCGAGACGGTTTTCAGGTGCAAATTCGAAGCCGTTGACAACGACTTCCACGCCCTGTTCAACCACGTCGGCCTTGCCGAGCTTGACGAGCAACTGCGGATTCTTCTTGATCACCACCTTGGCCATTTCGGTGCCCGGCGTTGAGAAGCGGTTGAGGTTGGGAGCGGCGTTGTAGAAGTAAACGTTGGTGCCCTTCTCGAAGTCTTCAAGCGAAGAAACAGCGGTGAGCTTCACGCTCTTGCCTCCCACCTTGGCGGTGAGTTTCTTGGGCTGTGCCGAAACGTTGATGCGCAGTTCTGTCTCCTTTTCGCGAACGAAACCGTTGTATCCGCCAATGGTCGGAGCGATGCTAACCGTTAGTTTCTGCTTGTCGACATGCGTATGAACGAGCGTACGCGTGTTGCGTCCGGATAGGTATTCCTGCGTCGTGCCGTCGTCGTCGTATTCCGTGAACTCAGCATCGCTGTCGGCATAGATTTCATAGGCACGGTAATCCTGGCGTATGCCGCTCGGATTGTTGTTGGGGTTGGTCATCGGGATGATGGCGTCGGCCTTGACAAAGACAGGGAGCTTCCAAAGCGGCGCGTCGAAGTTGTTAATGATGCGTCCGCCAGTGTAAACGTCGCCCGTGTAGTAGTCCACCCACTTGCCGTTTGGCAGATAGATGCCGTTGCGCACGTCGTTGCCTTCCTTGTCCATCTTGGTGTCTTTATAGATTGGAGCCACGAGGAAGGAAGGACCGTACATAAACTGATACTGAGTTTTCGTGCCGAAGGTATAGTCGCTCGGATAGTCGAGGAACATGGCGCGAATCATCGGTTTGCCGTCAACGGCCTCAGCAGCGATGCTGTAGGTGTAAGGGATCAGTTCCGACTTCAGTTTGAGGTAAGAGCGGTTGATGCTCGTTGCCGGTTCGCCGAGCACATGCGGATATTTCGGGTTGCTGCCCCAGCCGTCCATGTTGAGCTCCATCGGCGTGAAGGTCTTCCACTGAAATTCGCGCACATTGACAGGCAGGTTCTTTCCGCCGAAGATACCGTCGACGTCCGACGTGATGTTGGGTTGTCCGGAGAGTCCAGAACCGATGAATGTCGGGATGTGGAAGCGAATGTATTCCCAGTCGCCGCCAGTCTGGTCGCCGCTCCAAATACCAGCATAGCGCTGTGTGCCGGCCCAGCCGTCGAGAGAGATGATGAACGGACGGGCGTTTGAGCCATAGTATGGCATCACTTCGCCAACGTCGGCCACACCGTTGAGGCCGAAGCTATAGCCGGCGCCCACCCAGGCAACGTCGGTTTTCAGAACACGCACACCAGCGTCGCGCACTTCCTTGATGATGTCGCGCTGAAGCAATCCTTCAACGCCTTCGCGCGGATGGAGGTCGCTCTGGGTCCAGAGTCCCACCTCTACGCCCTTTGAGCGGGCATAATCGCCAAACTGCTTGAGGTTTTGGATGTTGCCGTCCAGCGTACCAGTCTGGCCGTAGCCAGCACCGTAGCCGTCGTTAGGCAGGAACCATCCGAGGGGCATATCGTTGTTGAGGTAACGGTCGATGGCAGCGCGGGCAGAGAACTGGTAGTTGTTTTTCTCCCCATTGAGGCTTTCCTTGATGCCGCCGTTGTCCTTCTGGCTCTCGTTGTAGCGCTTGCCGTCTTCATAGAGCATGAAGCCGTTTTCCGCTTGCTTCCAGTAGTCGCGGTTGTAGGCGTTGAGGTGGCCCTGATAGAAGCCAAACTTTGGCAGGAGCACGGGATTACCGGTGAGCTGATAGAAGTCGTTGAGGAGTTCAACGGCACCGTTGTCAACCATGACGAAAGCATCGAGATAATCCTCGTCGTGCGTCAGCACCACCTTGCCTGGCTCCGTTGCACCGAAGTCATAACGGCCCGGCTTGAAGGTGTACCACATCACGCCGTAGCCACGGGTGCTCCAATAGAAAGGCGTTGGAGAAGCCACACCGCCGTCAACCCAGTTGTTGGTGTTGACGATTGCAATGCTCTTGCCCTTGTGTGAGAAGCGTCCGTTTTGCACACCGCCGCCGAAGAAATATTCATCAGGACGCGCAGCAAACGTCAGTTTGGTTTTGCTCTTATCGAAAACCACCGGTGCGATTTCGTCAACCACCGTTTCGCCCGTCTGCTTGTTCACGACGGAGAAAAGGCCCGTGGTGCAGTTGATATTGATGGCAGCGCGTGAGGTGGAGACGGAGACTGTGCCGTTTTGCTTGCTCACGGTCACACCGCCAGTGGCGCGGCGGGCGTTGGCCGTCAAGATCTGTGCTTCAGGCTTGGCCTTCGGGTCGCGGAGGATGCCGCCATTGTCGTCGCGGAAGATGCGCACGATGTTTGGTCCGTAGAAGTCGAACATCATCATCTTGCCATCGGCATAGATGACTTCAACGGTTGTCGGGTTGATTTGCCGAACATCGGCAATGAGCTGCGAGCCGGCCGTCTGCGTTGTGGTTGGCAACGGCAGGGGTTTGGCGTCAAGCGCAGCACTGCCAACAAGGGTCAGCGGCAACGCCAAAGCGATGGCGGCGCAGCGCCCTGTGAGGTTCTTGCGATTTTTTTTCATTGCGTATAGTGTGTAATTGTGTTTTGTATGCAAAAATCAGTCTGAACAGAATGCTGTTCAGTCTCCAAAGTTAAACAAAAAAATGCAGATGGTGTCACGCGAAAAAGAAAAAGGTGTTCTGAAAATATGGAACTGAATCTGCGAGATTCAAAATCCTTATTTTCAGGACACCTTCTATGGCTTTCCAAACGGCGGTTGGGCCAACTGCCGATGAGTTTTTTACTTGGTAATGATAAGCCATTACTTGTTTTCGAAACGACTGTAGACCACGTCCATCTTGACGAGTCCCTGCGGCCCACCCTTAAGCATGGTACTATACATTCCCAACTGGTTTTTCACGCTGTGGATAACGGTGGAGACAACGCCGTAACTGTTGGTCGACGTCGTGGTCACGACATCCACCGGAATGAGGTACACCTTGTTCCAGTCGGGGTTTTGCGCTTCCCAAGCGGCCCATTTCGCCTTGCGAACGGCCTCGCTGTCTTGCGGCGTAACGCGAGCTTCCCTATCGCGTTTGTTCTTCAGATTGGTGATGAGGCGCGAGATGTTTGAGAAGGAGTAGGCGTTATAGGTTTTGTTGTATTCTGCCAGGAAAGAATAGGAATCGTCGGTGACGCGGCTGTTTTCGAAGAACGAATAAGCCATACTCTTCGGCACGAGCATGATGCGCTTTGGCGCACCGATGGCGTTGGCGGTGTGGTTGTTGGTGTTGACCGTGGTCAAGGTGACAGAGGCCGCGTTAATCGTGTCGTTGTAATGCGCTCCATCAACGATTTCATTCATCGGCAGTTCCAGTTCGGTGAAAAGTCCGGCTGGCGACTTGATATAGGTATAGTCGTTGTCGGGGTTGAGCATCGAAGCCGGAATCGTATTATCGATCATGGTTTGCTGGATGACTTCCTGCGTGGCTGCCATGCGCTGCATACCATTGACGATGGTGTCTTTACCCTTTTCCGTGCTGTGGTAACGGAAGAAGATGTCGAGCGTGGAAGTACGCGCCTGCGCCATCGAACCAACACCGCCTTTTATCTGGAAATAGAAGCCGGGGCAGACGTGATGGATAAACTGGTAGGAATTGCTGTAAAACTTAGGATTCTCGTAGTATTTCTCAACGAGGAAACGTCCGTAGTCCTCTGGCAGACGCACCACGATGTTGCGGCTGAGCGACGTGATGGAATCCGGACGGCTGAGGTCTTTGATGGCATAGCTCAGCGTGGTGTGCTGACCCTTGCCCGGCGTGTAATAGTCTTCGGGCGAGAGGTTGGTATAGAAATTCTCGTTTTCCTTTATCACCTTGGCCGTATCAAGTTCCTGCACGGCGAGCTTCATCGTCTGCAGCGAGTCGCCGTAATAGTCGTTGATGAAAATGCGGATGGCGCAGGAGTCGATAATCAGTTTGCCCTCGGCATCGGTCAGCATCTTCTTGCGCTCTGGATAGATGGTGTTTTCGAGCACATTAAACTGCGCCATGAAGTTGCACGTGGTCTTGGCACGCGTTTCTGGGTCAACCACGCAACCAAGATAGCTGTTGTTGGTGTTGGCCAACACGGAGTCTGAAAGCACGGTGCGCGATTTGACGCTAAACGTCTGCTGGGAACTTGCCACCACGTCCTGGCCGGGCATAACGCCAGAGCCAATGGCAGCCGTATCGTCGTCGCAGGCTGCGAAGAACACCGCAGAAATGGCAACAGCCATGAAAAGGCGAATGGATTTGCTGAATATTTTTTTCACGTTGAGTTGGTTTGTTTGTTATGGGGAGCCGAATGGCTATGCTTTTGCGTGGCAAATTTACGTAGCATTTTTGAAACGCGGTGGTTTCTTATTACTATTTTTTCCTAATTCACTGATTTCTCCGTGATTTTCCAATCAGGAGTTTGCCTCCTCAGAGATGTTTTTCCCTGCTTGGAGCCGTCAGACTCACGCCTCAAAAGCCGCCGTCGGCGCTTGGATGGAAGAATCTCAAGGCGGGCCCAATCCCCCCGCTTCTCACTCCACCTCCAGCTTCATCCAAACGCCCTTATGGTCGGTTGGCCACACGCCGAGAGGCTTGATGAAATTTTCGCGCGTTGGATTCGGGCATCGGCGACTGTATGCGATGCAGCCTTCAGGACCAAAGATGCGACAGTCCGTCACCCGCGCATTCTTTCCTTTATACCACAGATAGTCAATGCGGTCGCGCTCGTCGGCCAGAGGTGCCCATGTCAGTTTTTGAGGCGACACGTCTGGGTTGTCTGAGGGGAAGGTGAAGCCGGGATGCGTCAAAACATTCGGATAGAAGGTGCGATAGGCATCGCGAAAGCCAGCCTCAGCGAGGAGCGACGTCACGGTCCAGGGAACAACCAGGCCGTGATGGTCATAGAGGTAACGCGTGGCCTCCGTCCAGTCTTCATGCGAAGGTTCGTTGAAGTCGCCGCCGATGACAACGGTATATCCCGCTGCTTCGTCTTTCTTGGCCTGCTCGATAAAGCAGCGGATGGCATCGTCACGCTGCGACTTGACATTGCGTTCGAGCACTTCTTCAACGGTACGGGGAATGGGTATCTCGCGAAACGAACTGCCATCGTAGCCCCTCACATTGTAGTAGGCATCATCGAGATAATCGAGATGGGCAGTATAGACCGCCATTTTTTTGCCCTTGGCATCACAGAGCAGACGGTAGATAGAACCGTGGTCGTTGTGTTCAGGAAAAACGGTGAGGGAATCGGTGATGGGGTAACGGCTGAGCAATCCGGTGTCCTTAGTTTTGAAACTGTAATAGGTCAGTCCGCGCTGAAGCAGCGACTGGGTCAGCCGCCGGGTGAAGTTGGTGTTATGATAGTTGCGCACTTCGCTGAGCGTGACGAAATCGGGCTTGAGACGAACTATCTCCTCCACGATGGCATCATAGCCGCCCTTAACCATCGTGCCTTCCTGCCAGATATTCCATTGCAAAATCGTAAATTCCTCGGCCCGTGCGGTCGACGGCACAAGCCATGTGCAAGCTGCAAGCGCCATCAGAGAGAGGGCCTTCGTTCGGAAAAAAGAAAGAATTTGTGTCAGCATTTTCTTGTCGGTATTTTGTGATAGTTGGTTAATCGTTCAAAGCGGAGAAGGGATGGATTCTGGAAGCGGAGCGAATACGGCAGCAACCGCCGTCAGGCAAGCAGGAAAAAGACGCCACATCGTCGGCATTGATAGGACAGATTTTTTCTGATCACCCTCCCACGGCCATTCTCCACAGACAAAATTACGTTTTTCAGACGAGCTATTCGGTTTGAACTTCGTATATTATTGAAAAACATGTTGTACCTTTGCACGTTCAAAACCCTTTACCGGGATTCTCACCCCCTTTCAACCAAAGCAAAAGCCTTTAAAAAATACAAATCATACATGGTATCAGTTGATGGATTGACCGTCGAGTTTGGCGGCACCACCCTTTTCAAAGACATTTCATTTGTCATCAACGACAAAGACCGCATTGCCCTGATGGGAAAGAACGGCGCGGGAAAGAGCACGTTGCTCAAGATTCTGGCAGGCGTGCGCCAAGCCTCGCGCGGCTCGGTCTCTGCCCCGAAAGATACAACGATTGCCTATCTTCCCCAGCACCTCATGACGGAAGACGGACGCACGGTGTTTGAAGAAGCCTCGCAAGCGTTTGCACACCTCCACAAGATGGAGGCGGAAATTGAGGCAATCAACAAGCAACTGGCGGAGCGCACCGACTACGAGAGCGATGAATATATGGCACTGATTGAGCAGGTGGCCACCATGAGCGAGAAGTTCTATGCGATTGACATGACCCACTTCGAGGAAGACGTGGAGAAAACGCTGCTCGGACTGGGATTTGAGCGCACGGACTTCAACCGTCAGACGTCGGAGTTTTCTGGCGGATGGCGCATGCGTATCGAATTGGCCAAGATGCTGCTGCAAAATCCCGACGTATTGCTCCTCGACGAACCGACGAACCACCTCGACATCGAGAGTATCGGATGGCTGGAAGATTTCCTCATCCAGAGTGGCAAGGCCGTGGTGGTGATCAGCCACGACCGCAAATTCGTTGACAACATCACGACGCGCACCATCGAGGTGACGATGGGACGCATCTACGATTATAAGGTCAACTATTCTGAATATCTGCGACTGAGAGCGGAACGCCGCGAACAGCAGATGAAGCAGTATGAGGAACAGCAAAAGATGATTCAGGAGACCAAGGATTTCATCGAGCGCTTCAAAGGCACGTATTCCAAGACCTTCCAGGTACAGAGCCGTGTGAAGATGCTGGAAAAACTGGAACTGGTGGAGGTGGACGAGGAAGACACCTCGGCATTGCGTCTCAAGTTCCCGCCGTCGCCGCGCAGCGGCCAGTATCCGGTCATTATGGACAGCGTTGGCAAGGCCTTCGGCGAGAAGCGCATCTTCGCCAATGTGTCGCTCACGATTGAGCGCGGCGACAAGGTGGCCTTCGTGGGAAGAAACGGCGAAGGTAAGTCCACCTTGGTGAAGTGTATCATGAACGAACTGCAGCACGAGGGCTCCCTGCAACTCGGCCACAACGTGCAGATTGGCTATTTCGCACAAAACCAGGCTTCGCTGCTCGATGGCGAACTGACCGTTTTCCAAACCATCGATGACGTGGCGAAGGGCGAAATCAGAAACAAAATCCGCGACCTCTTGGGCGCGTTTATGTTTGGCGGCGAAGCGAGCACGAAGAAGGTGAAGGTGCTTTCGGGCGGAGAGCGCACGCGATTGGCGTTGCTGAAACTGCTCTTGGAACCCGTCAACCTGCTGATTCTCGACGAACCGACGAACCACCTCGACCTGCGCACAAAAGACGTGCTGAAGCAGGCGCTGAAGGACTTCGATGGAACGCTCATCTGTGTCTCACACGACCGCGACTTCCTCGACGGACTGGTCACGAAGGTCTATGAATTTGGACACGGACGCGTGCGCGAACATCTCTGCGGCATCTATGAATTCTTGGAAAACAAGAAGTTGGAGAGCCTGCAAGAACTGGAACGCAAATGATTTATGGGGTGCCTTGAAACCATTGTTTCGGGGCGCCCCATAAATAGTTTACAAGTATAATAATAGCTCCCCTCCTGATGCCGCCCGCCCAAATGCCGCTCTGGAATTTGTTTTTCGACATACTTAAAATTTCCAACATCACGTTGG
>ENA-OROS01001025-OROS01001025.1-human-gut-metagenome-genome-assembly--contig:-NODE-1025-length-13410-cov-2.525197_pt1 | contig 13410 bp, 10 predicted proteins | sample MGYA00242134_ERZ509059 | MGnify/ENA primary metagenome ERZ509059 (study PRJEB26280, sample SAMEA2338753) | human gut metagenome | biome: human gut; feature: human-associated habitat; material: faeces... | reverse complement strand
GTAGTGACGGGAGGGTTAAATAATACCGGTAGCGGTAACAGGGGTAAGCCTCCTCTCCCCCTGCCGTATCCCGCAGCATGGCGGGGTGTTCTGTATAAAATCGGAGCAAAGGCGAAAGAGGAATACATCTCAACCTCTCCCCCTGTGTTCCTGCAAGGAATATAGGGGGAGTGCCCGAAGGGCGAGGGGGTTAGAATACAAGCAAAAGCACAAACCCAGATCTTTTTACCCCCTCTCATTCATTAACATTCAAGTCTATCCCCATGAATTTTCTACTGAACCCACAACACCAACAAAAACACAATACTTTCACCCAGCCATAGAACGCCAATAACGATTATTCCCCGATACGACCGACGGCTTCCTCTCAAAAAAAATAATTTGCAGACTACCCTTTTCCACTATATATTTGTCTTGTATATAAATAGCCGTAAGATTTTCGACAACACGTCGGCTTTCAAAACAAAAACATTTATCATGAAAAAAATTACTCTATTACTCGCGTTTTTTATCTGTCTGAACATCAGTTTAAACGCTCAGACATACCCCAAAAAAGAAAATGTCATTCGTCTGCTCACCTACAACACTCATTATTGCAAAGGAGGAAGCGACCCCGGCTCTATCGACGATTACAACACTCGGCGCCTTGCCTCGGTTATCGAAGCCCTCGACCCCGACGTAGTTGCCCTGCAAGAACTGGACAGCGCCATGAGCGATCGTAGAAGAAGAGATCTGTTAAAACAAATCTCCGAATTCACCGGACTCGATTATCAGCACTTCTTCGGAGGCTTAGCTCCCATCAATGGAGGCAAAGTAGGGCCGGGATTACTCATTAAAAAGAACCTGAAAGTAGTAAAGAAAGACATTATCCCGTTGGCAGGCGACGAAGCCCGCAGTGCGGTACGGGTAGACTTCGAGACATTCTCTTTCATGGGCACCCACCTCGACCTGAACGATGCAAAAAGGACCCAAAGCGCAAGTACATTGGTCAATGAAACCGACTTTATCCGTAAACCCTGTTTCCTCGCCGGCGATTTGAACGATTCTCACCGATGGGGCAACGGAGGAATCGCATTCCCCGTACTGGCCGATAAATTTTCTATCGTCAGCGATACGGAAGGTAACACCATTCCGGGTCGGACCGACAACGGGGCTCTCATCGATTATATCTTGTTCAAAGATTATAAAGACTCGGGAATTAAAATCGTTGAGACACACATTGTCCGCACGTTGAAAGTAAACGGGTCTGTCATTGACTTGGGATCGATATCCGACCACTACCCCGTTTATGTAGACATCGAGATTCCCGGGCTAAGTGGAATCGAAAATACCACTCGGAGCAATTCGATTCAAATATATCCCACCCAAGTACAAAACACATTAAACATTCAAAGCGAATCCCCCGTCAGAAAAATAAACATCTACTCGATGACCGGCCAAAAACAATTAGAGGCAAATAATCCCGAAATGGAATCGGTCGACATCTCCTCTTTACCGAAAGGAATATACATCGTGGAAATTTTCGCAGATAACGGCACGACATTCAAAGGAAAGATTATCAAGAGATAAGTCTTTTTTATTAAACTTGTTTATACAATTATCAAAGTCCATATAAATGAACTTCGAGTTCTTTTTATCCCTATAAAAACAGCCGACAAACACATAAAACACATCATGAAGAAAGCGATATTACTCTCCATTGTTTTGGTCGGGACATTGTTCTCGGTAAAACCGCAGTCCTATCCCAAAGCCCCGGGAACAATCAGACTACTCACTTACAACACCCATTATTGTAAAGGAGGTTATGATCCGGGAGAAATTAACGAAAGCAACGTGAAAAAACTTGCACAAGTCATCAAAGCTCTGGATGCCGATGTCATCGCCTTGCAAGAATTGGACAGTGCCTCTCAAAGCCGTGGAAACCGTTATCTGCTGCACGAAATAGCCAAACATACTGGTATCGAATATACCGATGTGTATGCCAATGCGGCTCGCTTCGACAAGAAGGGAAGCATCGGTTGCGGCGCATTGGTTAGAAAAAATCTGCCGATTGTCAGCCGGTACATCGCTTATCTCCCGGGAGACGAGCCGAGAGCGGCCATTCAACTGGAACTCGAAAAATTTGTATTCATCGCCACACATTCCGACCTCAATAACGAAAAACGCAGACAAGGAACTAAAATCATTTGCAACGACTCCCGCAAAATGAAAAAACCCGTATTCGTGGCCGGAGACCTCAACGATTCTTTCCGCTGGTCGCGAAACAGCGCATCTTTCCCTCTATACCAAAAAGATTTTATCATTGCAAGCGACACGGTCGGCAACACGATCCCCGGAAGAACCGACAACGGCACATTGATCGACTTCATTTTATTGAGCAAAAAAGGGAAGAATAAGATAAAGATAGTCGACAGCAAAATCGTGCGAGAAATAAATATCGAGGGAAAAACGATAGATTTGGGTGAAATTTCGGACCACTATCCTGTATTCACAGACATTATATGTAAATAAATTTAATTGAAACTTTCATAAAGCCATGTCAAGACACTGTTTCTTATTCATAGGACTCATAGCCTTATGTATTACCTCTTGCTCCCGGACTCCGGAATACACCGACTCTGCCGCCCGGCTCGCCGGACGCATTGTGCCATCGCACTCCGATGATTTCATCTTTACGCTCGTTCCTGCCGAAAAAGATTTCTTCGAACTAAGGCAGAATGGCGATAAAATAGAGATACAAGGGAATAACGGAATCTCTATGGCACGCGGACTAAACCACTACCTGCGCCACTATTGCCATGCCTCTGTTTCTTGGTGTGGCGATAATCTGGCTTCCATACCCGACACACTGCCCGCAGTCGGTGAACCGGTTCATATCGAAGCCTCTCAACCCCTGCGGTATTATCTGAATTATTGCACATATAGCTACTCTATGGCTTTTTGGGGGTGGGAAGAATGGGAAAAAGAAATAGACCGCATGGCCCTACAAGGTGTCAACCTCCCTCTCATGGCTGTCAACAGCCAGTACGCCGTTTGGCAAAACACGCTCAAAAGACTGGGATATAACGAAAAAGAAATATCGGAATTCCTTCCCGGAGCCGGCTATGAAGCGTGGTGGCTCATGGGTAATCTCGAAGGCTTCGGTGGCCCCGTTTCCCAAAAATTCATAGACCGGCAAACCGACCTCCAACAAAAAATGCTGCGTCGCATGAGAGAGTTGGGTATGGCTCCCGTCTTTCAAGGATTCTATGGCATGGTTCCCAACAGTTTGAAAGAAAAATTCCCCGAAGCCAATATCAAGGAACAAGGTGAATGGCAAACCTATCAGCGTCCTGCGTTCCTAGATCCGAACGATCCCCTTTTCGATAAAATCGCCGACATATACTACGACGAACAGGAAAAACTGTTCGGTAAAGCCGTCTATTTCGCCGGAGACCCATTCCACGAAGGAGGTCAGTCGGAAGGTATCGATGTAAAAGCCGCGGCTAAAAAAATACTGCAAGCCATGAGACGTAAAACCCCGGAAGCTGTATGGATCATACAAGGCTGGCAACGTAACCCCATGCGCGACCTATTGGAAGGGCTGGAACATGGCGAGGCCATCATTCTCGACCTCATGGCATGCGAGCGTCCCCAATGGGGCGGCATAAAAAACTCGTTGTTTTATAAAGCCGAAGGACACATGCACCACGACTGGATTTGGTGCGCACTGCCCAATTTCGGCGGGAAAACAGGGCTGCATGGCAAAATGAGCAGTTATGCCTCTGGTGTAGTCTTTGCCAAAAACCACCCGTTGGGAAAAAACCTATGTGGAATAGGAACAGCTCCCGAGGGAATCGGTACGATTCCCGTCGTATATGACATGGTATACGACATGGCTTGGAGAGAAGATAGCATCGATATAAAAGACTGGGTGAACCAATATACGCAATATCGGTACGGTAAAGCCGATCCAAACGGCAATCGAGCTTGGGAAATTCTGTCGAAAACCATTTACGAATGTCACAATGAAATAGGAGGACCCGTCGAATCTTATATATGTGCACGCCCCTCCGATACAATCAAACACGCCTCGTCATGGGGTACTGCCGAGATTTTCTATGATCCCGCAGAAATCGTCACAGCATGGGAATGCATGTATAATGTCCGACACGAATTCGCACAATCCGCAACCTATCAATATGATTTGGTAGATCTCACACGACAAGTTTTAGGTGATTACGCAAAATATCTTCACAAACAGGCGGTAAACGCCTTTTATCGAAACGATTTAAAAGGATTTCAAACCTATTCCTCCAAATTCCTCGCTCTCATTCGAGACGAAGACAAACTGCTGTCCACCCGCAAAGAGTTCAATGTAGGAACATGGATAAACCAAGCACGCAACGCCGCTTGTACGCCTCAGGAACAGGAGCGTTTCGTTGCAAACGCAAAAAGACAAATTACCACTTGGACAAACCACGACTCAAAACTCCACGATTACGCCCTTAAAGAATGGAGCGGATTGATGAGAGACATGTATCTGCCTCGTTGGGAAGCATGGGTCGACTACAAACTGGCTCTATTGAGAGGAGAAACCGCACAAGAACCCGATTATTTCCAAATCGAAAAAAATTGGGTCGGCTCCGATACACGCTACGATAGTACCTCTACCGGAAATGCGATTTCTGCTGTTGAAGAAATCTATAAAAAATACTTCATCGAATTACAACAAACCTATAAAAACATTTAAATATCCCGGTTCTCCTATGTAAAAAAGCCTATGTCGGTTGTCTTTTTACAGAAACAGAATCCTTAAAAACATACCACATTATGCGACACAAAATTTTTATAGCCTTTTTATCCCTTCTCACCGCCACATCGACCCTCGATATGGCAAAAGCCCAATCCCTACCATACAAAAACAAAAATCTCCCCATCGAGGAACGCGTAGAAGACTTGCTGAACCGCATGACTGTTGATGAAAAAATCGCACAAATACGGCACATACACTCTTCGAAAATTTTTAACGGGCAAGAGCTCGATATGAAAAAACTGACCGATTGGGCAGGTAATACTTCATGGGGATTTGTCGAAGGCTTTCCACTCACCGGCGACAATTGCGCTAAAAGCATGTATCTCATTCAAAAATACATGGTAGAAAAAACCCGGTTGGGAATACCCATCTTCACAGTTGCAGAATCTCTGCACGGTGCTGTGCACGACGGAGCCACCATATATCCCCAAAACATCGCTTTGGGGAGCACCTTTAATCCCGAACTGGCACGAGAAAACGCAAATGATTTCCAACGATCTCCACAGCATGGGATTTCGACAAGTTCTATCCCCCTGTATAGACGTAGTACGCGATTTACGTTGGGGACGGGTCGAAGAGTCCTATGGGGAAGACCCATATCTATGCGGCCTTTTCGGCATCGAGGAGGTTTCGGGGTATCTCGAAAACGGCATATCGCCCATGTTGAAGCATTACGGCCCGCACGGCAACCCGTTGAGCGGATTAAATTTAGCCTCGGTAGAATGCGGATTGCGAGATTTGCACGAAATCTATCTCAAACCGTTCGAAATGGTTGTTAAAAACACCGGAATATTGGCAGTCATGTCAACCTATAACTCTTGGAACCATATACCCAACTCAGCATCACATTATCTGCTTACCGATATACTTCGTGACGAATGGGGCTTCAAAGGATATGTATATTCCGACTGGGGTGCTATCGAAATGCTCAAAACATTGCATTTCACAGCCCGCAACTCCTCTGAGGCCGCCATTCAAGCCATTTCCGCCGGGCTCGATGCCGAGGCATCGAGCAAATGCTATCCCTTCCTGAAAGGATTGATCGAAAAAGGCCAGTTCGATGAAAAAATTCTCGACACGGCCGTCCGCCGGGTTTTATTCGCAAAATTCGCTATGGGACTCTTTGAAGACCCTTACGGCAAAACCTTCAAAAACCGTAAACGACACTCCCCGGAAAGCGTTAAACTCGCCAAAACGATTGCCGACGAATCGACCGTTCTGCTGAAAAACGAAAACCAGTTACTGCCGCTCGATGCCAAAAGCCTGAAATCGATCGCCATTATCGGGCCCAATGCCGACCAAGTCCAATTCGGAGATTACACTTGGAGCCGCAACAACAAAGACGGTGTCACCCCGCTACAAGGTATCAAGAACCGGGTAAACAAAAACACCGCCATACACTACGCCAAAGGTTGCAGTCTCACATCATTGGACACATCGGGAATAGCCGAAGCGGTCGAAGCAGCCAAAAACAGCGAAGTAGCCGTAATTTTCGGCGGTAGCGCCAGTGCCGCTTTGGCCCGTGACTACAAAAGCTCCACTTGCGGAGAAGGGTTCGACCTGAACGATTTGAACCTCACGGGCGCGCAATCGCAACTAATACGCGAAGTATATCGAACCGGCACTCCCGTCATACTTGTATTGGTAACAGGAAAACCTTTTGTCATAGAATGGGAAAAGAACAATTTGCCCGCTATACTCGTCCAATGGTATGCCGGTGAACAAGCCGGAAACTCCATTGCCGATATCCTATTCGGAGAAGTCGTTCCTTCGGGAAGACTCACTTTCTCTTTCCCTCGCAGCACCGGACATTTGCCTGTCTACTACAACTATCTGCCGTCCGACCGTGGATTCTACAAAAACCCCGGAAGCTACGACTCACCCGGACGGGACTATGTTTTCTCGGCTCCTTCGGCTCTATATAGTTTCGGATACGGACTTTCCTACACCTCGTTCATTTATAAGAATCTCTCCACCGATAAAGACAAATACGAATTGAACGACACGATACACGCCACAGTAGAAGTAAAAAATACAGGGAAATACACCGGTAAAGAAGTAGTTCAATTATATGTCCGAGACAAAGCCAGTACCTATGTGACACCGGTAAAACAACTGCGCGACTTCAAAAAAATAGAATTAGCGCCCGGTGAAACCCGAACCGTACAACTTCAAGTACCCATCTCCAATCTCTATTTGGTCGACGAGAAAAACCAACGCTTCGTCGAAGCCGGCGAGTTCATTTTGGAAGTAGGACAAGCATCGAATAATATCATTTTGTCGAAAACCATCGTGGCGGGAGAACCATCGACTATCGGAAATGACGAAATCGTAAAACCTAAAAACAAAAAAAGTTCCCGCCAAATGGAAGTGAAAGGAGAAGTGCGTGACGTGCAGGCTACCCTCGTTCCCGATATGCAGATTATTGAAAAAAGCACCGGAAAAACCATTGCTGTTACCGACGCAAAAGGTCAGTTCAAATTCACTACCGGCAATCACGAATATCTCATCTTCAAAAAATCGGGATACCAAACTGTCGAAATAGAAGTAAATAACACGAATGTAATCAACATTACTGTAAACTACGGAGAAAACTAACGACCCTATTATTCATCTCATAAAAATTATTTATAATGAAAAGAGCACTTTCTATTTCTTGCCTATGGATTTGTCTTCTCGTCCTATCGAGTTCTGTAACCATGGGTCAAGACAACCATTTGGACATCACTCCCACTCCCCAAAGTTTGGTTCAGAAAAACGGACATTTTACTTTAAATTCCAAAACCTCTTTTGCCGTTGGGAAAAACCAAAGAGCTGATTTAAAAAAAGTAGCGGCCTATTTTCAGTCAAAAATCCTATACTCCACAGGATACAATCTAAATATAAAAAACAGCGGAAGCTCAAACGCTATCAGTCTGCAAATAGACAAGTCGCTAAAAATAGGGAACGAAGGCTACCAACTGACAGTAACCCCCAAAAAGGTAATTGTCAAAGCCAAAACTCCGCAAGGAATCTTTTATGGCATGCAATCGGTTATGCAGTTGCTTCCTCCCCAAATCGAGAGCGAAACGATTATCGATAACGTAGCATGGGAAATCCCTTGTGTGGAAATCAAAGATGAACCCGCCTATGGATACCGAGGTATGATGCTCGACGTATGTCGCCACTTCCACGACGTGGAATTTGTAAAAAAACAACTCGACATCATGGCCATGTTCAAAATGAATTATTTCCATTGGCACTTGACCGACGACCATCTGTGGACCATAGAAATAAAAAAATATCCCCGTCTCGCCGAGGTTGGCTCTGTACGCCGGAATGCCGATGGAAGCATACATCGGGGCTTCTACACACAGGAACAAATCAAAGAAGTCGTTGCTTACGCAGCAGAGCGGTACATTACCGTTATCCCCGAAGTAGAACTTCCCGGACATGCACTTGCCGCTTTGACCGCATACCCCGAATATTCATGTACAGGAGGCCCGTTTGAACTACGCAACAAATGGGGCGTGGAAGACAACGTATATTGCGCCGGGAATGACAAAACTTTTGAATTCTTACAAGACATTCTCGAAGAAGTCATTCCTCTGTTTCCCGGCAAATTCTTCCATATCGGCGGTGACGAATGCCCCAAAGTAAGATGGAACGAATGCCCCAAATGCCAGAAAAGAATCAAAGACGAAAACTTGAAAGATGCCCACGAACTGCAAAGCTATTTCATTCACCGTATCGAAAAGATAATCCTTGCTCATGGAAAATCGATGATCGGCTGGGACGAAATTCTCGAAGGAGGACTGGCTCCATCAGCAACTGTGATGTCTTGGAGAGGTGAAGAAGGAGGCATTGCCGCCGCTTCTATGGGACACGATGTTATCATGACACCCTCCAAATGGATGTATATGGATCATGGACAAGGAGCCGTCGAAGCCGAACCCATTGCCATTAAATTCGGACTGCCTCTCGAAAAAACTTATAGCTACGACCCCAAATCTCCAAAAATTCCAGAAAATTTGCGGCACCACGTTTTAGGAGCACAATGCAACATGTGGACCGAATATGCCGTAACCCCCGAGTATACCGAATACCTGTTATATCCCCGCATGCTGGCTTTGGCAGAATTGGATTGGACACCCAAAGAGAAAAAAGATTACAACTCTTTCACTCGTCGGCTCGACAATCAATTGATCCGACTCGATATGCACCACATCAACTACCACATACCCATGCCCGAAGGCCCTATGGCCGACCGTATTGCATATACCGAAAATACCACGCTGACGTTCCACAACAGCCGTAACTATCCTATGGTATATACGACCGATGGAAGTGATCCTCAAACAAGTTCGACAAAATACGAAAAGCCGTTATATTTCAATAAAGATGTAACAGTCAAAATAGCCACTATGCTCCCCTCAGGGAAATTAAGTCCGGTACGCTCTATCGAAGTAGTTCACGAAAAGCTTATGCCGGCTACCGAAAAAAGCACCCAACCCGGTATCGAGTTGAGACGTACCGAGGGAAACCTCTATTTTGTAAAAGACCTCGATGGAGCGCATTGGAGTGCACCGAAGATTGTCAAAGATTTTGAATTCAAACCGGATATCGAAGACAAAGGAGCATACTGCTACACCGGCTACTTCGAAGTTCCCGCCGATGGCATATACTATTTTTCCTCCGAAATGGACGAACTGAGAATAGACGGAAAGGTCATCATCAGTAACGACGGTAAACTCATACGCCATTCTCGCACACGTAATTCCATCGCTTTGCAAAAAGGCAAACATGCATTCCAGCTACTGATGATTAACAACAACATCGGCGGCTATCTGCGCACATGGAACAACAAAGGTTTTATCTTGGCTCCCGAAGGGAACGAATTAGAACTACCCAAACCCGAAAAACTAACCCATTAATCAAAGATGCAAATTGAAACAACGGGGAAGTCCTAAGAGTAGGACTTCCCCGTTGTCATATTATCAAGCATATTTGTTTCTGCCCTCGGTTTACACTATCTTTGCCCAAAAGAAAGCAGCAAATGGACTCAGAAAAAATAAACCGGCTCATCGCAGAAAACAATTTGGAAAAAGCTCTTGCATACATCGACGAATGGCTCTCGAACCACTCGAAAGACGACAAGGCATACTACTTGAAAGGACTGGTCTTTTGGAAACAAGGAAACTGGAAACTCACAATCGAGAACTATCTGAAAGCCATAGAAATCAATCCAAACAGCCCGGCCAAACAAGCCTATGAAATGGTAATGAACATTATCAATTTTTCCAATCCCGATCTATACAATCCGTAATCACGGATTAAAAAATCAAAACAAACAAGGCCCAATATACCAGCATTTGCAAACCTTGTAAAATCCACGAAATCTCTCGTCGGGTACTATACACCCGATAACTAATCCACGTAGATAAAACCACATACAAAGGCAATAACATGACCAAAGCCCAAGGTAAAGCATCGCCAGCGGCTTTTTCGACAAATACAAACGTTGCTCGGTTCATCAACCACGGCCACGCAAAAACCGGCAAAGCCGTTATAAGAATTAAAATCTTGAACCAACCGGGAACTTCCCGAGACGACTTTTCTTTCTCCATACTATAAATACTCATTCAAACAAATAGAATCGGCTGACTGTAATCACAGAAAAACCGCAATCATATCTGCACGATCTGTGTTTCCGCCTCCGGGTGCAAAGAGGATCGCCCCGTACAATCAATCCATTCTACACTTTATGCAAATATACAGAAAACAAGATTGAAAAGTGAAAAAGGTTGCAATATAAAAATTTGAGTGTACCTTTGTCCCGAAATTCAAACAATCAAAATTATGTCTACATATACCGAAGATACTCGTAAAGTAACGACTCACCGCCTGATGGAAATGAAACTCCGCGGCGAAAAAATTTCGATGTTAACCGCCTATGACTTTTCAATGGCGACTCTTATAGACCAAGCCGGAATCGATGTCATTCTGGTAGGCGACTCAGCATCCAATGTAATGGCCGGAAATGTAACGACGTTACCTATTACTCTCGACCAAATGATTTATCATGGGAAATCGGTTGTCCGAGCCGTTAAACGTGCCTTAGTCGTCGTCGATATGCCATTCGGCTCCTATCAGGGCAATTCCAAAGAAGCTGTTGCCTCGGCAATCAGAATCATGAAAGAGACGCATGCCGACTGTGTAAAGATGGAAGGCGGAGCCGAAATCCGTGAATCCATCGAGCGCATACTCAGTGCCGGGATACCCGTTATGGGGCATTTAGGTCTGACACCACAATCCATTAACAAATTCGGTACATATACCGTTCGTGCTCGTGAAGAGGCAGAAGCCAATAAACTCATCGAGGATGCTCATCTTCTCGAAGAGATAGGGTGTTTCAGTCTTGTTCTCGAAAAGATTCCGGCAGCATTGGCCACCCGGGTAGCTCAGGAAGTAACCATTCCGGTCATCGGTATCGGAGCCGGTGGTGGTGTAGACGGACAAGTCCTCGTCATGCACGACATGTTAGGCATCAACAAAGGTTTTTCCCCACGGTTCCTTCGTCGATACGCCGATCTAAGTACAACGATCACCGAAGCGGTACAAGCCTACGTAAAAGACGTGAAAACACAAGATTTTCCCAATGAAAAAGAACAATACTAACTACTGTCATTGGAGAAAAACTACGTTTCAACTAATTATTCGATAAAATTCATCACGAACATTTCATAAACAATTATTTTCATGATTAAGAATCGCAATTATTCACTCGATTTATTGAGAGTTATTGCCTGTTACTTGGTCATTCAACAACATGCCAGCGAATTTTACTATATAGGAGAAGGAGGAACGGTTGTTACCGGAAGCAATACTTTTTGGATTGGTATCATAACCACATTATGCCGATCATCTGTACCTCTATTCGTCATGCTGTCGGGATTCTTGTTACTCCCTATGCAAGACAAAATTTCTACATTTTTTCGCAAGCGTTTCACCCGAATCGTATATCCATTCATCGCATGGTGTGTATTATATGCCGGATACTACGTATTAAGCCGTGGGGATTCTTTTAGCCAAATGGCACTTAATATTTTACACATTCCTGTGAATTTCGGGTGTGAAATAGGTCATTTATGGTATATTTACATGTTAATCGGGCTCTATCTGGTAACCCCGATTATTTCCCCCTGGTTACAACAAGCCTCTAAACGAGAACTGGAAGGATATCTCGGCTTGTGGATAATCACAACTTTTCTCCCGTATATTCATTTAGTTTATCCCGAAGTGCTTGGCGAAGCATTCTGGAACGACACACCATTGCTCTATTACTTCACGGGATTCATCGGATACTTCATTTTAGGATATTATCTGAAAAGATTCGGCTATCCTTCTGCGGCATTATCTTGGATAATACTCATAGTCGGTTTCGCGCTCTCGGCCGGGATTTTCTGTTCACGTATCGATACGGTTCCCACTGTGCCCGAATTGGAGCTTAGTTGGGGATTCTGTACGGTAAATGTATTCCTGATGACATTAGGCCTCTTCTCTCTAATCGGCCGATTATCTTTAAAAGGGAAAAATGCAGCCTGCAAACTGCTGTCGGATATATCGATAAAAAGCTATGGAATGTACTTAGCCCACATTCTGTTTCTAAATTTCTATTATGGACTATTCAAGTCTATCTCGGATGCGGCCTATGTCACAATTCCCTTGATCGCCGTGTGTACATTTATTACGGTTTACATATTCGTATATTTGTTATCCTACCTGCCCAAAAGCAAGTATATCATAGGATAATTTATAAAACCTGTCATCAATAATAATGCCGCTTTCTTATCAGAAGCGGCATTATTATTTTTCGCAGAGAACGAGCTCCTTCTCATTCTTCGTTTTTCTTTAACAAGTCCCGAATTTCCGACAACAATTTCACCTCTTCGGAAGGAGCCGGGGCAAGAGCAGGAGCAGGAGCAGGAGCAGGAGCAGGAGCCGTTTGTTCTTCCTTTTTCTTTTCCGTTAACTTCGTCAAAAGTCGAATAAACAAGAAAATAGAAAAAGCAATAATCAAAAAGTCGAAGGTTGCTTGTAAAAAATTACCAAGTGATGGTACATAATTATAGTAATCTATCCATTGTTGTTCATAACCACCTCTATCAACTTGATCACCAGTCATAACAACTAAATTTGGATCAGGAGAATCGGTAGCATTCAAAATACTTTGGATTAAGTTTTCAGCATTTTTGAAAGATGAACCAACACTTTGAATATCTGTTAAAAACATAAATGATTTATCTGAATTATCATTAGATGCGGTAGTAAAACTTTGAATACTAGATTTTACATCATTAGATATTGCTTGATAATAATATGTTGTATTTGATTTAAGATGAGTTAAATTAGCTTTACAAATATATCTTTCTGAAAAACCAGATTGTGTATCTTCTCCAACTTGATCTAATTTCCACAATGTAGAAACAGAATCTACTCTTATGGGGTTTTCAATTTCACTACCATTCAAAGTAGTACCATAAATAACATAAGAGTTATCTACATTACAATGATAGTTAATACCAACCTCATCATAAGATTCTCCTACGCTTGCAGTTAAATATTTGATTTCTCCT
>ENA-OROS01001023-OROS01001023.1-human-gut-metagenome-genome-assembly--contig:-NODE-1023-length-13425-cov-19.339117_pt1 | contig 13425 bp, 12 predicted proteins | sample MGYA00242134_ERZ509059 | MGnify/ENA primary metagenome ERZ509059 (study PRJEB26280, sample SAMEA2338753) | human gut metagenome | biome: human gut; feature: human-associated habitat; material: faeces... | reverse complement strand
AAGTCGCCAACAAAGGTGCAGGCAGCGAAGCGTCCCTGCCAGTAACTTTGCGCGTTCGCAGACGCGCCTCCAAGCTGCTCTTCCCCCCAAGATTCCGTGAAGAACCCACAAAAATCCCCCGACTCTACGCGAATCGGGGGATTTTGCTGTATTGGGAATTAGTCGTTCAGGATGTCCTTGTTAATCGTGGCGTTGGCATCCTTCACCCACTGCGCCACCACTTCGTCGCGCACGGTGCTCTGCTTGCTGCTCAGCAAGGAGGAGGAAATGGTGTCGTGCACCGTCTCCATGTCCACCGCGCCTTCCACCACGTCGGAGGTGTACTGGATGATGTAGTAGCCGTAGCTGCCTTCAATCTTGTCGGAGTAATCGCCGACCTTTTGCAGCGCCATCGCGCCCTCGACAAAGGCAGCGTCAAACTGCGTGAAGCCCTCGCAGACCGGATAGCCGGTTGCCGCGTTCACCGCGCCCGCCTTCATGCCGGGGTCGTCGTTGTGGGCTTCCGCCAGCGTGTCCCAGTCCTGACCTTCCGCCAGCGCCGCCAGCACTTCGTCCGCTTCGGGGGTGATGTTCGCCAGCGCCTTCGTCTTCGCGTCCGCCAGCTGCTGCTCAAGGAACGCGCGCTTCGCCTTCGCTTCGGCAATCGTCACAGCCGTCGCAGCCACCGTCTCGTCGAGGCCTTCCTCGAACGCGGACACGGAGCTTTCAACCTCCACGGTCGCGGTGGGCGTTTCGGTGGCGGGCTTGAGCGTCACAGTGACCTGATTCGCCAGCTCGTCCATGTTCGCCACGCCCAGCTTCGCCATCACGTTGGCGGCGTTGTTCTGCTCGGTAATCACGTTGTCCAGCGCAGTCTGGATGTTGGACACCAGCGCGGAATCTTCGTCGCTGTACTTAATCAGAATCTGCTTGACGTTGCGGTAGCCCGCCGGACGATAGTAGACCGTCGTGCCGTTCAGCACCGCCTTGCCATACGCGGACAGGTCGGATGCGTAGGAGGTCTTCGCCGCTTCAACCTTGCTGTTGAAGTCCGCGACGATTTCGTCCTCCGTCACGGTCACGTCCTTCACCGCGTAATCTTCCGCCTTGGTGATGAGCAGGGATTCGGTCATGCCCTTGCGGACATACTCCTCGGTGTAGCCGAGTTCATCCAGCTTGGCGTTGATTTCCTCCAGCTGCGTTTCGAGGTCAAGGGAGAACTCGGTTGCCGCGCTCTTGCGCAGAGAATCCAGCTGAGACGCGGTATTCTCTTCAATCTTCGTCTTTTCTTCGTCCGTCAGCTGGTCAAGCCCCAGCTCCTTCGCCTTCGCCAGCAGCACAGAACGCTCGACAAGGCTGTTAAGCACGTTGTCGGTAAGGCTGCTCATTACGTCCGCATTGGTGCTGTCGAAAGACAGGCCGTATCTGGAATACAGGGCGGTCATATAGTTGACCTGATTCTGAATCTGCGCTTGCACCTGTGCCTTGGTATAGGTATCATCACCCACGCGGATGACCACGCGCGCGGCATCGACCGCTTCGTCCTTGACAATCAGCGAGCAGCCGCTGAGAATCATCGTGAGCACCAGCAGCAGTGCCAGCAGAGCCTTTTTCTGCATAAACTTATTCTCTCCCATCTCTATACATTTCATTGAGGGGGTACTTTCCTTATTATAGCGCAAGTCAGGGCGAATGACAAGCAAATCCGCCGGAAAAGGTGTTAAAATTTTTTGAATTTCGGTGGGGCGGAAAAAGGGATAAACACGCGGAAGGATTATGGTAAAGAGGTCAACTCAATCGCGCGAAGGGGTCAAGGGGGGGATTTCGTCCCTTTTCGTCTGCCCCTTGCGGAGTCCAGAGGCGGCGTCTCTGGTAGGGTTTGGGGCAACGCCCCAACTGTTGCTTCGTTAAACCAGCTCAAAGAGAAAAGTCAAGTCGGGGAGACGAGCGCTGAACAGCGAAGCGCTTTCAGCGCAGCGGTTGTAACTTTGCGCGTCCGCAGACGCGCCCCCAAGCCGCTTGCCTGACCAACTGCGTGACCAGCCAGTCTGTTTCCCACGCAAAAAGCGCTGCGGCATCAGCCATGCGCAGCGCATTTCATCCCCTTATGCCCGCTCCCTTGCCTTCGTGCAGCGGCTGACCAGTATGCCGATTTCGTACAGCCCGCACATCGGCAGGCCCAGCGCCACCTGCGACACCACATCCGGGGGCGTCAAAATCGCCGCGAGGACGAAAATCGCCAGAATGACATACTTCCGCTTGCTGCGGAGCATGTCGGGCGTCGTCAGCCCAACGCGCGTCGTCAGGTACAGCACCACCGGCAGCTGGAACGCAACCCCGAACGGCACGAGGAAGCCGAACAGGAAGCTGACGTACTTGTCAATGGACAGCATCGGCGTCGCCAGCGAATCGCCCGCAACGAGGAAGAAATCCACCGCCAGAGAATACACGGCGAAATAGCAGAACACAACGCCCGTCAGGAACAGCAGCAGCGCCAGCACGAACAGCAGGCGGAACTTCCGCTTCTCCTGCGGGTACAGCGCGGGTTTGATGAACCCCCAAATCTCCCAGATGACGACGGGACTGGCGATAATCACGCCCGCCAGCAGCGCCACCTTGAACTTCGTCACCAGCGCCTCGGACATGGTGGTGAAAATCACCTGAATCCCGCGCGCCTGAATGGGAGCGAGAATCTGCGCCATCAGCTGGTCAATCGCCAGATAAAAGACGAGGACGAAGCCGATCAGCACCGCCGCGGCGGATATGAGCAGCACTTTGCGCAGCGCCATCAGGTGCGACAGCATGGATTCGCCCGCTTCCTTCAGGCCATCGGAGGATTCGCCATCGGAGGACTCTGCGTCGGATGAGTCCCCGTCGGGCGTCTCATTCGGGCGCTTGTCTTCCGTCTCCTCGGCAGGGGTCGTCTGCTTCTGCTTCATGTTTCGTCCTTTTTGTCCTCTTTGGACTTTTCCTCCGCCTTGTCGTCCTTCACTTCATTCTTGAAGTCCTTGATGCTCTTGCCCAGCGCCTTGCCGACGCCCGCCAGCTTGCCGCCGCCGAACAGCACCAGCGCCAATACGACAATCAGGATGATTTCCGTGGTTCCCAGACGCATGTTTGTGTCCTCCCTCAGTTCGATTTCGTGTCCTTGTCAAACTTTTCCGCGCTGTCCTGCACGGATTTTTTCGCCTCGCGCAATTCCGCGGAGACATCGCCCTGCTTCACGGCGTCCTTGACGTCGTGCTGAACATCGCGAACTTCCTTCTCCAGCTCGTCCCAGCCGGATTCCTTCTTGATTTCGTTCAGCAGGCGGCGCGATTTTTTCACCGTGCGCCCCAGCCAGCGGGCAACCTTGGGCAAATCCTTCGGCCCGACCACCAGAAAGGCGACCAGCAGCACCAGCAGCAGTTCCGAAAAACCAATGTTGAACATGGCTTGATGACCTCCTTTCGGCGCTTATGACCGATGAAAGAAAGGGAGGGCGTGCCGGGCAGCGCCCATGCAAGCCCTCCCAATGTGATACGAAATGCAGCGGATTACTTGCCGACCTTGCTCAGCGCGTCTTCCACAGCCGCCATGATGGCCTTGCTGGAGATGGTTGCGTTCGTCGCCGCGTCAACATTCGTGGACTGCGCTTCGATAATCTTGCCCGGCACGGTGTCGTAGGCGGGATTGCACACGCCGGCGGTGTCGCTGTGGGACAGGATGTCGATCTTAGCGATCTTGTCGCCGTCCATCGTGACCTTCACGCGGAGGGTGCCGCCGAAGGACTGCGCTTCGCCGATGTATTCGTTGGGAGCGAGGGTTTCTTCCTCCGCCACGGGAGAGGCGACCGGCAGCTCCGCGAAGCCGAAGTGTGCGTTCAGCAGCTCAACCGTACGGCGCGCCACGTCGCCGCTCAGGCCGCCGCAGCGGCGCTTGCGGATGATATCGCCGCGCTCGACATTCGCAGCCGTCATGAACTTGGTGATGGAGTCAATGCAGTTGACGCTGGGCGCCACCGTCTGCACGGGTGCAGCCGCTTCAGGCTGGTAAATCGGCAGATTGGTGGAGCAGTACCACGCGAACAGATCCTTGGTCAGCTGGCGGGAATCCGCAGACGCGCAGACCAGACCAATCATCGCCACCGCGCCGCCGAGTGCGCCGCACAGCGTGCCGCAGGTGTAGCCTTCCTTGCCGTTGGCGAACATCTCTTCCGGGATGACGGTATAGGGATAGCCAACCTTCTCGCGCAGGGCAACCAGAATCGCCTTGGCGACGCCGAAGCAGCAGCCGTTCTCGAAGTAGCCTTCATAGGCGAGCTTCTCGACGTATGCCGGATCCAGTTCGACATAGGGGTAGGGGTACGCGGGGACTTCCTGACCGTCCTCCGCCTGCGCCTTCAGCAGTCCGGGAACGCTGCCGACAACCGCGGCGCTGCCCAGCAGGGCGGCGCTCTTCTTCAAAAATTCACGACGAGTCTGCATCTGAATACCCTCTTTTTCGTTCCGCATTTTTTGCGGTGTAATACCATTTATTATACACGACGGGATGGGATTGTCAAGACTTCAACAAAATCTCGGCGTAGAATATGCCGTCGTTTCTTTGTGAGGTTTGACAACTGCGCCTTCATTTTCTTGTGATTATGGGGAAAAAGAAAAGAAGAATGCAGCGCGGGCTTCACATGCGGTCAGTCCATCCGAACCGCCAGCACCGCCATATCCTCCCGACCGGGCAGCGTGAGCACGACACACCCGCTTACGCCCGTTTGCAGCGTCTCGCGGGTCATATTCCATGTGTCCAGCACCTCGACCCGGTATCTATGCGCCGGCGGCAGCTTGATGATTTGCTCCCGAGCGGTTTGCTGACCGTAATACCACAGATAAGCGTCCTCCGCGCAGTGCGCCGCCCAGAGATGCTCCCCGCAAAGCAGCATGTGCCGGTCGGGCGGAGCCATTCGCGACAGGCTTGCAAGGAAGGGGCGAATCCAGTCGGGACGCTGCGCTTCGTCCTGCCGCTCGGCCTCCTCCCATACGCTTTCCAGCGGCGACAGGAAGCCCGGAAGCTCCTCGATGACGCGGCGCAGAAACGCGATGCGCTTCGGGCTTTCGCCCTTCAGGACGCCGCCGCGTGCCCACCACAGCACGTCGTCCGGCGACAAAAAGGTTTCGCCGTGCGTGCAGGCGCCGCCGCCGACATAGCAGCGCCAGAAGCGCCGAACCATCTCCTGACCGGATATGCTTCCCCAGATATGCGGCAGGTCGCCTTCGTAGCAGCATTCATCGATGACGACGGGCTTGCCGTATTCGCGCAGATAACGAGGAATTTCCGTCAGCGCCCGAGTCTGGATGGAGGCATGGGTCACGTCTTTTCTTTTGAAGTCCCAGAAGCAGAAGCAATTATGGCAGGACAGCAGGTGATGATACGGATCGCAGGAGGCGACAAAGGCTTCGAGCGCCTCCCAGTCCGCAAGCGTTTTCTTCGGCATACACAGGTCGTATTCATTGGCCAGCGACCACCAGATTTCCGGCATGGCGGACAGGCGGCGGAGCAGATAGTCTAAATAACGGAAATTATCCGCCTGCGGCATGGCGGCAAAGCCCCAGCGGTCATAGGGGTGGAAGAGAATCAGGTCGAGCTGAATGCCCAGCGCGGCGATGCGGCGAAGGATGCGTTCCAGACGCTGATAGAAGGCGATGCTTGGACGCGATGTGTCCCACGAGCCGTCCTCGCGGCGCGCAAAGGCGTACAGCGGCGGCTCATTGTGGTTGTAGTCGTAATCCTTGGGAAAAACGCACAGGCGGAGCTTATTGAAGGGCGCGGCGGCAAGGGATTGCAGCGTTTGCTCCACCAGCGCGTCGTCCTGCGAGATAAGCGCATAGACGGTTGTGCCGAAGGGAATATAAGGCGCGCCGTCCGCAAAGGCAAAGTGCGTGCCGACGGCGCGGACGATTCCGTGCGCCTCCGGGGAGGACGCTTCGCAGACAATTTCGCCCTCCGCCGTGACCGCGCCGCGGACTTGATAGCGATAAACGCCGGCATATTGCGGCAGGAAGCGCACGACATAAACGCCCCGCCCGTCGCTTTCCCCGTCATAGAAGCCCTTGACCGTCAGGGACTCCTGCGCGCAGGAGAAGGTGGCCGTCAGGTCGATCTGCGCCCACGCGTCCGGCAAGACCTCTCCGCCGAAGCGCAATTCAAACGTTTCATACTGTTTCATGTTCATGCGTTTTTCCCCTCTGCCTTTCGTTGAGCCATGCACCACGCGAAGCCGTCCGCACAGCGCTTCTCTGCGTCCTGAAAGTGATTTCCAACGTTCCATTGCAGCGTATGCCGCACGCCCCGCTCGCTGAGCCGTGCGTCCTCCCGTCGCATGGCGTCGCCGACGCTCGCAAGCACGGGATTGCGGCTCTTTTCCTCCCGGTCGCCCAAGCTGAGGTAGACGACGCGGCTGCGAAGCGCGTGCTGATCCGCATATGCGCGCCAGCCGGGAAACCAGACGGAGGGCGATACCGCGGCGACGGCTGCGAAATCATCCGTCTGCGCCGCGCACCACAGGCTGAACAGCCCCGCCAGCGAATATCCGCCAAGGATGACGGGCGCATCCGGCGAAATCGCGTACTTTGCGCGCACTTCCGGCATCAGGCGCGAGCGCAGCCAATCCAGCGTATCCGCCGCGCCATGCCCGAAGGCTTCCCTGCCGAACACAGGCGGCGCGTCCCACGGGGACAAATCCACATTCCACGCTTCCACCGGAAACGCGACGTGCAGGAAGCTCCGCGTTGTCTGCGCGGCAAGCAGCGGCATTTCCTGCGAAAGCGTGTTCCGCGCGTCAATAGGCTGAAGCAGCACAAAATCCGGCTGATTGCGCAGGGTGACAAGGCAGCGTTTCTCCGCCAGCGCTTCGGCGGCAGGGAGCAAATCCGGCATATCCGCACGACCTTTCCGTTGGATTGCATCCAGTATACCAGATTCGCCCGAAAAGCACAAGTGATACTAATTCGATTCTAAAACATGGCATCGAGCATAGCAGATTTTTCGTTCTGGCAAAGCTGAGTGAAGCGAGGCGTACTGGAGGTACGCGCGAGCGGAACGATGCAAAGCCAGGGCGGAAAAGATGCTGTGCGAATGACATGGTTTCGATGAGAATTAGTATAAACACGAAAATTCCGCAAAGCAAGAGGAGTTCCGGGCATTGACGGCGAATTATCCCATGTTTACAAAAAAGGAGGCTTTCTATGTCCACTGCAACGCGCCGCCCCGACCTCGCGAATGAACCCGTCGGGCGGCTGATGCTGCGCCTGTCAATTCCCACCATCACCGCGCAGCTCGTCAATATGCTCTATAACCTTGTTGACCGCATCTACATCAGCTACATTCCCGACGTGGGCACGCTCGCGCTGACGGGGCTGGGCGTCTGCCTGCCGATTATCCTGCTGGTTTCGGCGTTCGCGGCGCTGTGCGCATCCAGCGGGGCGCCGCTTGCGTCCATCGCCATGGGGCAGCGGAACAACGAGAAGGCGGAGGGAATTTTGGGCAGCTGCACGGCGCTGCTGCTGTGCGTTTCGGCAGTGCTGACGGTTGTGCTGTCCTGCTTCTACACGCCGATTCTGCTGGCGTTCGGCGCAACGGAGGATGCCCTGCCCTACGCCCAGCGCTACATTGCCATTTACAGCCTCGGCACGGTGTTCGTGCAGCTGTCTCTCGGCTTGAACCCGTTCATCACCGCGCAGGGCTTCTCCAAGGCGGGGATGCTGACGGTGCTGATTGGCGCGGTGCTGAACACGCTGCTTGACCCGCTGTTCATCTTCGTTTTCCACATGGATGTGCAGGGCGCGGCGCTGGCGACGGTGATTTCACAGGCCGTGAGCGCGGCGGGCGGCACGCTGGCCGTCGGCACGATGACCATCTGCTCCACGCTGATGCAGTTTGCGCTGCTGCCCTTGCAGGGGCTTTCGCAGGGCGCGCAGCCGATTATCTCCTTCAACTACGGTGCAAAGCGCCCGGAGCGGGTGAAAGCCGCGTTCCGGATACTGCTGATTTCGTGCTTGGCGTTCTCGGCGGTGCTGGGGCTGACGTGCATCTTTGCGCCGCAGATTTTTGTCTATCTGCTGACCCCGGACGCGGCGCTGCGGGAGTACGCAATTCCATGCGTGCGCCTATACATGGCGGGCGTGACGATTTTCGGCGCGCAGATTGCGTGTCAGCAGACGTTTGTGGCGCTGGGGAATGCGAAGTGCAGCCTATTTCTGGCGTGCCTACGCAAGCTGATTCTGCTGATTCCGCTGGTGTATCTGCTGCCGCTGTTCATTCCGGACACGGTGTTTGCGATTTTCCTCGCCGAACCGATTGCGGATGTTTTGGCGGTGCTGTGCACGGTGACGCTGTTCATGCATGTGTTTAGGAAGACAATGCGCGGCATTGCGGCGTGATGGCACTTTCAGGCACTGCTTGCCTGTTGTGCAGGGATTTCGCTCCTGCGGGAGCGACCAAAGGGCTTTGCGATCGCCCTTTGGAAACCTTCGCAGTGCACACTCCCATACTTGACTTTTAGCGCACCTAAAAAGGCGCGTCTGCAAAATCTGCGGGCGCGCTTTTCATTGCTAATTGTTCATTGCTCATTGCTGAAGCCGTCCCACCTGCCGGAGTGTGCGGCGCAGGGCGATAATGCCGACGGCGGTCAGAACGTAGAATATCATCAAATACGCCGGGAAAATGCCCATGCCGAGCAGCTGTCCCAGCACGCCGCAGAGGGCGGGGGCGGCAATGGTGCCGATGGACGCGAAAGTCATCTGCATCCCCATGACCGACTGGCTGACGTCCTTGCCGAAATGCAGGGGGGTCATGTAGTTGAAATTCGGGTACAGCGGGCCGACACCCAAGCCCGTCATCAGCAGCGCCGCCATCGTCAGGACGTTATTGCCGGAAACAAGCAGCGTCGTCTGCGACACGCCGAGGATGCCCATCGAGATAAAGATAATCTGCCACGGGGTCAGCTTCTTCGCCGCAACGCCGGAGAGGAAGCGCCCCAGCGCCATGCCAAGGTAGAAGTACATCGTCGCGCGCGCCGCCAAATTCGCGGGCATGTGCTTCGCTTCCACCATGTACGTTGCGCTCCAGCCGCCGCAGATGACCTCAATCGCGCAGAAGGTCAGGAAGAGCAGGCAGGTCATCAGCGCGCCCGGAATCCGCAGCGTCTGCGAAATCGGCAGGACTTTCATCTTCTTTTCCGCCTGAATAGACTCTTCGCCGTGCGCCTTTTTCCACAAGGGCAGCGCCAGCAGGAGGCTGCTGCCGATAAGCGCCTGAATCAGGCTTGCCGTGCGGTAGCCGCCGCGCCAGCCGACCGCGCTGTTAATGACGACGGACATGATGTACGGGCTGACCATCACGCCAACGCCATAAAAGCAGTGCAGGAAGGACATGACGGTCGCGTTATAGTGGATGGAAACATAATTATTCAGCGCCGAATCAACACAGCCCGCGCCCAGCCCAAGCGGAATCGCCATCAGACACATGAACCAGAAGCTGCCCGAAAAGGAGAAGCCGAGCAGGGCGGCGGCGGTCAAAAGCGTTGAGAACGCGGTCACTTTGCCCGTGCCAAGGCGGGAGATGATGCGGGCGCTGTTCATGCTGGAGATCATCGTCGCGAGGGAGCAGAGGATGCTCACGGCGCTCTGGGACGCAAGCGGCACGCCGAGTTCGCGGTAGAGGACGGGCCACGCCGTGCCAAGCAGCGAATCCGGCACGCCAAGGCTGATGAAGGAAAGATAAATCACGACAAGAAGCAAGGTCGCCATCGGGCAAAATCCTCCGAAAAATGTGAATGCTTCGGCATTTTAGCACAGTCGGCGGCGTTTTGCAAGCAGGTTTTTTGGTTCTTCACGGAAAGTTTGGGGAGCAAATAAGGGCTTAGGCGAAGCACCAAAAAGCTGCACGCGGAAGGAGCATGAAAGTGCGACCAACTCAATCGCGAAAAGGGGTCAAGGGGCAATTGCCCCTTGCAGGGTCAAGGGACAGCGTCCCTTGTGGGGTTTGGGGCAACGCCCCAACTGTTGGTCGGGCGACCAGTTTGTCAAACACGCCCAACAAAAGGTGCAGGCAGCGAAGCGTCCCTGCCAGTAACTTCGCGCGTCCGCAGACGCGCCCCCAAGCTGCTCTTCCCCCAAGATTCCGTGATGAATCGGTTTTTTCGGGGGATGGCGGCAGACTTTCGGCTGAGGGCATGAAAAAACGCACCGCCGCGGGGACGATGCGTTTTGCAGGATTTCCGCTTTACTTTTCGCAGTAGACCAGCGCATCCACGGTCGTGGGCGTGAGGCCTTCGCGGCAGAAGTACATGAGAATATCCTCGTAAATGTACAGCCGAACGGTGATGGTGCTGCCCGGATGCACGCCGATGCCGCTCACCACTTCCGTGTTGATGAACAGCAATCCGCCGTTCTGGTCATACAGCGCCGCCACAATCTCGTAGTCGTAGAGGATTTCGTCGGTTGTGTTGGTGAAGGTGACATCCACATAGTTGTCATCTTCTTCGTCCGGCTCAAAGTGGATTTTCGCTTCCGACGTGAGCTTTTCGTACTCCTCGCCGTTATCGACCGCCCTGATGGAGAACTTGCAGTCCGCAACTTCGGCGGTGTCCAGCGCGTCGTCGTAGATGTTTTCGCAGACGTACGCGTATTCGCCGGGTTCAAGGTACACTTCGTCGGGTGCGGTGCTCACATAGTTTTCGGTCAGGATGATATTGCCCTCCGCGTCAGAAGCGACGATATTCCCCTTATAATCAACGTAACCGGCAGCATCGCCCGTGTTCTGCACCTTCGCGAAGAAGAAGCCGTGCCCGTTGTCCTCCATGTTGATGAGGCGCTGTTCCACCACGGTGATTTTCGCTTCAGGGGCAGCCTCTTCCGCGAAAGCCGCCGTCATCAGGAGCGCAGAACAGAGTATCAGGAGCATTGCGATAAAGCGTTTCATGATTTTCATCCTCCACCCATATTGATGCGTCCATTATAGCACAGCGCGCATTCTGCGTCAACAGGCGCCCCTTGACAAATCGCGCCTTTTGCGCTATGATACACCTGTGCGAGGTGATCAGGCGATCGCGTGCCAGCAATGGTATGAGGAAAGTCCGAGCACCACAGGGCAGGATGCCGGCTAACGGCCGGTGGAGGCGACTCCAAGGAGAGTGCAACAGAGATATACCGCCGCATTTCGGTGCGGTAAGGATGGAAAGGCGAGGTAAGAGCTCACCCACGGCTTGGCGACTTGTCCGTGCTGTAAACCCCATCTGGTGCAAGATGCGTATGAGGACACATGCGGCTGCCCGTCGCGTCCTCGGCATCGCTTGAACCTGCGCGGCAACGTCAGGTCTGGATAGATGATCGTCCCTCGACAGAACTCGGCTTACGGTCACGCTCGCATTTTTTTCGCATGTTTTTCGCCCCGGAAGCTGCTGATGCTTCCGGGGCGAATTTGGTATATGGCAGATGTGCAAAAGAGGGGTCAGGTAAGTCGGAGGATGTTGGCTATCCTCCGACTGGGTTTTGTTTGCGCTGATAGGGGCGGGCAGGCTATGTGGTCGCGCCCATTTGGCGCGACACTGCACAGTGGGTCGATAAAGCAGCTTGGGGGCGCGTCTGAGGACGCGCGAAGTTACTGGCAGGGACGCTTCGCTGCCTGCGCCTTGTTGACTTCTTCCTTTGAGTAGGTTTGACGCGGAACGGTTGGGGCGTTGCCCCAAACCCCACAAGGGACGCTGTCCCTTGACCCTGCAAGGGGGGAATCCCCCCCTTGACCCCTTTTCGCGATTGAGTTGGTCGCTTTTTCCTACTTCTTCCGCGTGTTTATCCTCTTTTTTTTGACCTTATTTCTTCTTCATTAAGTATTCCCTCTTGAAATACCCATCCAGATTCCCATATTCACTCACTGTAATCTGCCCGATATGCATCCGTCGCATAATCGCCCGCAAAATGCAGATTCCATGCACCACAATATCCGCGCGGTTCGGCTGCAATCCCGGCAGCTGCTTGCGCTGCTCCAGCGTCATATCCGCCAGCTGCCGCTCAAAGCGCGCCACATCCGCCTCCGTCAGCACCGTGCCGTGCATGTAGGTTCTATCAGTCCAGTAAATGCCCTTCACCATCGCGGCGAGCGTCGTGAACGTGCCGCCCGTGCCGCGCCAGCTGCCCGGCATCGACAGCACAGGGTAATCCAGCAGCTTGTCTGCCAGAATATCGGCGGCAATCTGCTCCACCGTGTCCAAATCGCCGTGGTCGCGAATCGGAATCCGCTGGAACAGGCGCACCGCCCCCATTTGGCAGGAGAAGGAGCAGCGGATGTTCATCCCCTGCCCGATGATGATTTCGGTTGAGCCACCGCCGATGTCGATGACGCCGGAATCGCCGCCGTCCGTCGCGCCGAAGAAGGACAGCGCGGCCTCCTCATCACCGGAGCAGATTTCGAGCGTCAAGCCGGTTTCGGCTTTGAGCAGCGCCGCGAAATCCGCGTTGTTGGCGGCGTCGCGCGTGGCGCTGGTGGCAAAGAGATGCACTTTTTCCGCGCCTTGACTGCGGGCGGAATCCGCCATGCGTTTGACCGCCGCGCAGGAGGACGCCATTGCCTCCCGCGACAAGTTGCCTGCTTCGTCAAGCCCGGCGAACAGGCGTGTGCCGGCGCGGTCGCGGCTGATGCGGCGGATCTCCCCGTCGGCTGCTTCCGCCACAAGCATCCTCACCGAATTGGAGCCGATCCCGATGACTGCTGCCCTCATGGTTCACCTCTCCTGTCTTTCTGGTTTACAATATGTGTAACGAAAAAGGGACTTGCAGACGCAAAGTCCCCCTTTAATCCCGAAATTCATCCAGCAGCGCGTTCCATTCCGCCTCGGTGTAGCCTCGCAGCACATCCATGCTGGCAAAGTGGAAGTGGATTTCGCCGTCGCGGACATAGCCGAAGTCGTTGCGCGCGGTTTCCTCAATGTACGCATCCGTCGCAACATACGTCAGTTCTTCGCGCAAGTCCCGATTTTTCTGATCCAACGCCGCATACTGCTGCTGCAGCTGCTCATTGCGCGTCGAGAGCGCGTCAAGCCGCTGCCGCGACTGCGCCATCACGACATAGAAGATGATGCCCAACACCACCAGCAGGATGACAACCGCCTTCCAACGCACCAGCCTGCGCCCCAACGCCCTCACTCCTTTTCTCCAGAATCGGAAGTGTTCTTTTCCTTATCTATTCGCTATGATTTTGCATATTCCTGCCTGACGGAAAACTTTTTTTCAGCCGTTTTCCAATCCAGCGGAGGATGCGCCGGATGCCCGTTTCCCACAGCACTGCACCGAGCAGCAGCCCCAGCAGCGCGTACAGCCGCAGCCCTTCCCCGCTGTGGATGAGGACGAGGAGCGCCGCCAGCGTGAGCATCAGCGTGCAGAGCACATCCGCCGCGTCGGACAGGCCGTGCCGATGCCG
>ENA-OROS01001012-OROS01001012.1-human-gut-metagenome-genome-assembly--contig:-NODE-1012-length-13555-cov-2.194667_pt1 | contig 13555 bp, 9 predicted proteins | sample MGYA00242134_ERZ509059 | MGnify/ENA primary metagenome ERZ509059 (study PRJEB26280, sample SAMEA2338753) | human gut metagenome | biome: human gut; feature: human-associated habitat; material: faeces... | reverse complement strand
GCCATGCAGGAAGCCGGTGTAGAACGCCTTTTGATTGACGTGCGTTATTATACGGAAGAAGAAACCGCGCAAATGACGGCGCTTTATAAAGGCGTAATGGACGGCGGTCTGAAGCAGGAGGAAAACCTGCCGCAAACCACGAGAGGGCATTACTTCCGCGGCGTTTTATAAGGAGAATTATGGCTAAGTTTGCAATACAAACACTTGAATTTGATAAAGTAAAAGAAATGCTGGCAGGCAAAACCGCTACTTCGCTTGGGCGCGAGCGCGTGATGAACATGCGCATAGAAAGCAGTTTTGCCGCTGTAAAAAAATTGCAGGAAGAAACAGCAGAAGCACTGCGACTGTTGGATGAAGGCAAGCGTTTTCCCTTTGGCGGCGCATACAATATTTTGCCGCAGGTAAAACGTGCGCGCATCGGCAGCGTGCTGGAACCGGAAGAACTGATGCAGGTAGGCACAACCTGTGAAGCCCTGCGCATGGTTAAGCAGTTTCTGGCATCGGAGGCGGAAACTGCGCCTCAGCTTGCAGAATACGCCAACGAACTGGAAGCCTTCCCTAAAATTGAACGCCTTATTACAAACGCTATTAGCGAAAAGGGCGAAATTTTAGACAGCGCCAGCACCAAACTTGCAGGTTTGCGTACCGGCGTACAGGTTGCCAAAAACCGTGTGCGTGAAAAACTGGACAGCATCCTGCATGACCCCAATAATCAAAAATATTTTCAGGACGCTCTTGTTACCATGCGCGGCGACCGCTATGTAATACCAATTAAGCAGGAGTACCGCTTTAACTTTCCGGGCGTTGTGCATGACCAGTCCGGAAGCGGCGCAACACTGTTTATTGAGCCGATGGCGGTAGTAAACCTGAACAACGACATAAAACGCTATCTTGCGCAGGAGCAGGAAGAAGTTGAACGCATTCTGCGCAGCATCAGCGGTGCGGTAGGTGCGGATGCCGATAAAATTATCCGCGCATTGGAGCAGTTTACTGAACTTGATTTTATTGCCGCACGCGCTTACCTGGCGCAGCAGCAAAAAGCCGTGCGCCCGATTGTAAACATGGGCGGCGGCATTGAAATTGCCAAAGGGCGCCACCCTTTGTTAGACCCTGAAAAAGTTGTGCCGCTGGATATTGAAATTGGCGGCAAATTCAACACGCTTTTAATAACCGGCCCTAATACCGGCGGCAAAACGGTTGCCATTAAAGCTGTCGGCCTGTTTATTTTAATGGTGCAGGCAGGGCTTTTTGTACCGGCAGCAAGTGCCAAAATGCCGGTTATCGGCGCGGTTTATGCCGATATTGGCGATGAACAGAGCATTGAGCAGAGCCTTAGTACCTTCTCCGGCCATATGACGAATATGGTGGAGATTTTAAAACAGGTTAAAGCGGGAGAACTGGTTTTGATAGACGAACTTTGCGCAGGCACAGACCCGAACGAAGGTGCGGCGCTTGCCATGTCGATACTGGAGCATCTGCATCAGCGCGGCGTGCTTACTATTGTTACCACGCATTACAGCGAACTTAAAACTTTTGCTTACGGCAGGCCGGGAATGGAAAACGCCAGCGTGGAGTTTGACCCCGTAACCCTGCGCCCGACTTACCGCCTTTTAATGGGCGTGCCGGGCAGCAGCAATGCGTTTAACATCAGCCGCAGGCTTGGTTTAAGCGAAGAAATTGTAGAAAACGCCGGCAGCTTTTTAACGCAGGAACATGTACACATGGAAGACGTGCTGAAAGAGCTGGAAGGCGAGCGGCGCGAATACGAAACGCAGAATCAGGAAATCCGCAGCTTAAGGGCAGAGAGCGAACGCATTAAAACAGAACTGCAGCGGCAGAAGCAGGAACTTGAACACCGTAAGAACGAAATTCTGCGCAAAGCGCGTGAACAGGCCGATGAACTGTACCGCAGCAGCCGCCGCGAAACAGAAGCCGTTTTAAAAGAACTGCGCAAAATGAAAACCGATTTTGATGCCAAGCAGCTGCAGCAGGCGGCAGAAGCCGCACGTAAAAAACTGCAAAAAAGTTTTGCCAGTGAAACTCCCGTGCCGGAAGGCGAGCCTTTAACGCCTAAAACGGCTAGAGCAGGGCAGACGGTATTTTTAAAATCACTCGGCAAAGATGGCACCATTACCGCTGTAAACGGCAGCGAAGTTACGGTGCAGATAGGCATTTTAAAAACAACCGTTAAGGTTAAGGACTGCATCGCCGTGCGCGGCAAATCCAAAAGCAACGCGGCGGAAGAAAACTTCGGCAAAAAACGCAAAGGCTTTGCGCACCAGTTCTTTGTTTCCAAAAGCATCGGCGCGCGTACAGAGGTTGACGTGCGCGGCATGACGATGGATGAGGCAATACCTGCCGTCGATAAGGCTATGGATGACGCACTTCTGGCAGGGCTTACAAGCCTGCGCATAATCCACGGCAAAGGCACCGGCGCGCTCAAAGCCGGGCTTACGGCTTATTTATCCACGCACGCTGCGGTTAAATCGCTTGCGGAAGCGCCTTTTGAACGAAGGCGGCAGCGGCGCTACAATTATTAATTTTTAAGTTGCGTTTTATAAATTAATTGTTAAACTATTAAATTGTTAACAGTGTATACAATTTATAACGATTATGCTACAATATTTATATGGCAGTTTTTAATTTGGGGGGAACCTGATGGCTATTCTCGTAAAAAAATTCGGCGGCAGTTCCGTGGCTACGCCGGAAAAAATTCACGGCATTGTAGACAGAGTGCTGAAAGAAAACAGCCGGACGATAAAGTTGTTATTATCGTATCGGCAATGGGCGACAGCACGGATGACCTTTTAACTCTTGCCGGGCGCGTAAACCCTGAAATGCCCAAACGTGAGCTTGATATGCTTCTGGCTACGGGCGAACAGGTTACAATCGCCTTAATGGCAGGCGCGTTCTGCGCCAAAGGGCAGCCGGCGGTATCTTTTACCGGCGCGCAGGCAGGAATTCAGACTAATGATAAATTTTCCAAGGCAAGCATTTTAAATGTTGATGCCGCACGTGTGCAAAAAGCGCTTGACGAAGGCAAAGTAGTAATTGTGGCAGGTTTTCAGGGCATTACCGAAAGCGGCGACATTACAACTTTGGGACGCGGCGGCAGCGATACTACCGCAGTTGCCGTTGCGGCAGGCCTTAATGCAGGTATCTGCGATATTTATACCGACGTTGACGGCGTATACACCGCCGACCCGCGCATTGTGCCGTCAGCCCGCAAGCTGGATGAAATTACCTTTGCGGAAATGCTGGAACTGGCAAGGCTCGGCGCAGGCGTAATGCAGCCGCGCGCAGTGGAATACGGAGAACATAACGGCGTTGCCATTCATGTACGCTCAACATTTAATGGAGTACCGGGAACTATTATCAGGGGGGAATATACAGTGCAGGAGAAAAAATTTGTAATCCGCGGCGTAGCGCATGACACCAATGTTGCAAAACTTGCAGCGCGCGGTGTGCCGGATGAACCGGGTGTAGCATATAAAATTTTTGCGGCGCTGGCAGATGCCAACGTAGATGTTGACATGATTGTACAAAGCGCCAGCGTACAGCAGAACAAAAACGATATACTCTTTACCGTAGCCAAAACCGATATGGCAGAAGCCCTTGGAGTTTTGGAAAAACTTAAAACCGAACTGCCTTTTGACAAGGTAGACCTTGAAGTAAACGTAGCCAAGGTTTCCATTGTAGGCGCAGGCATGCTTGGCAGCCCGGGCATTGCGGCAGGCATGTTCGGCGCGCTTGCAGGAGCAGGCATCAATATCGGCGTTATCAGTACATCAGAAATCAGTATTTCCTGCCTTGTACCGGCAGAAGACGTGGCAAAAGCGGTCAACGCCATCCACGAACATTTCTTCCCGCAGGAAGGCAACAACTGATTGATATAAAATTCAGGAGGTAATAATTATGCTGACAAGTGTTGCGGCAAGCCATGCCAAGGGCAAATCCGCAGAAGACAGTATTTTTGCGGCTAACGCAGCCTGCGTTGCCAAAGCAAAAGAAGTAGGAACAGAAAACGTAACCAATGCTACCATCGGCGCTATTTTGGATGAGGACGAAAAACTCGTCTGCCTGCCGACTGTTGATAAAGTTTTCCGCGGCCTTTCTACCGATGAACTTATTGCTTATGCACCTATTTCCGGCCTGCCGGATTATCTTGAAGAAGTTATTAACGCAGCTTTTGGCGACAGCAAACCCGAAGGCTATATGGCTGCGGTTGCTACCAGCGGCGGCACCGGCGTAATCCACCACGCTATCTGGAACTATATGGACGAAGGCGAAACCGCACTCACCAGCGACTGGTACTGGGACCCGTACAGCGTACTGTGCAATGACATGGGCCGCAAACTGGATACCTACACCATGCTGGATGAAAACAACAAATATAACCTGCCTGCTTTAAAAGCCAAGGTTGAAGAAATTTTGAGCAAACAGAAAAGCCTGCTTTTAATTATCAACACTCCTGCGCATAACCCTACCGGTTACAGCCTTTCGGAAGATGATTTGCAGGGCGTTATTGATATTTTAAAAGGCGCAACCGCAGGCACCGATAAAACCGTAACCCTGCTTTTGGATATTGCTTACATTGATTATGCCGGCGAACGCCAGGAAGTACGCAAATTCTTCAAAAAACTTTCTAACCTGCCGGATAACATTTTAACCATTATTGCTTACAGCATGTCCAAAGGCTTTACCATGTACGGCCAGCGCACCGGCGCTATGATTGGCCTTTCTTCTTCCAAAGAAGTTATTGAAGAATTTAAAGGCATTAACCAGTACACCAGCCGTGCAACCTGGTCCAATATTAACCGCCCGGCAATGAAAACCCTGGCTACGGTTTATAAAGACTCTGAACTTCTGGCAGCAGTACAGAAAGAGCGCAACGATTATTATGAAATGATTAAAGCACGCGCTGACCTGTTTATGAAAGAAGCAAATGAATGCGGCTTGAAATGCCTGCCTTATATTGCAGGTTTCTTCCTTTCCATTCCTGATTCCGACCCGGAAGCAGTATGCAATAAACTGCACGAAGACAACATTTTTGCAGTACCGCTTAAAGCAGGCATCCGTATTGCTTTGTGCGCAGTACCGCTTAAAAAAATCGGCGGCATGGCAGCAAAAATTAAAGCAGCCCAGGAAGCAGTACACAAATAAAACTTAATTGCGATGAGTTTTGCGAGGGGAATCTTGAAATATAAGAAAAGGAGAGATGTATTGTGAATAAAACAGACATGAAGTACAAAGCTTATATTCAGATTCTGGAGGAGGAGCTCAAACCGGCAATGGGCTGTACCGAGCCGATTTCTTTGGCCTATGCGGCAGCAGTAGCAGCCAAATATATGGAAGGGCTGCCTGACAAAGTATTGGTTGAAGCAAGCGGCAGTATCATTAAAAACGTAAAATCGGTAATTGTTCCTAACACCAACCACATGAAAGGCATTCCGGTAGCTGCTGCGGCAGGTATTGTTGCCGGCAACCCGGATAAGGAACTGGAAGTTTTGGCTGATGTTACTCCGGAACAGATTGACCAAATGCAGGAGTTTTTGAAAAACACCGAAATTACCACCAAACATATCGAACTGGGATGCACTTTTGACATCATCATTACCCTGTATCAGGGCGAACATTATGTTAAAGTACGTATCGCCAACGACCATACCAATGTAGTGCTGATTGAAAAAGACGGCGAAAAAATTAAATACATTCCCGTTAACGGCGAAACCAATGAAGGCCTTACCGACAGAACTTTGCTGAACATGGCAGACATTTATGATTTTGCCGAAACCGTTGACATTGCAGACATTAAAGATTTGCTTGACCAGCAGATTAAATGCAACATGGCTATTGCAGAAGAAGGTCTGCGCGGCAACTATGGCTCCAACATCGGCAGCACGCTTTTGGCAATGGCAGGCGAAAACCCGGATGTACGCACCCGTGCTCGCGCTATGGCGGCAGCAGGCAGCGATGCCCGCATGAACGGCTGCGAAATGCCGGTTGTAATCTGCTCCGGCAGCGGCAACCAGGGCATGACTACTTCCGTACCGGTAATTGTTTACGCACGCGAACTTAAAGTAAGCGACGAAAAACTTTACCGCGCACTGGTACTGGCAGACCTTGTAACCATTCACGAAAAAACTCCTATCGGCGTGCTTTCCGCATTCTGCGGCGCAGTAAGCGCAGGCGCAGGTGCAGGCGCAGGCATTGCTTATCTGCATGATGCTACATTTGAAGAAATTTGCAATACCGTAAGCAACGCAGTAGGCGTAACTTCCGGCATGATTTGCGACGGTGCAAAAGCTTCCTGCGCTGGTAAAATTGCCAACTCCGTTGAAGCAGCCATTATCGGCTACAACATGAGCAAAACCAATAACAATTACCAGAGCGGCGACGGCATTATCGGCGAAGGCATTGAAGAAACCCTTGCCAATGTCGGCACCCTTGCTAAAAAAGGCATGGAAAAAACCAACGAAGTTATTATCGACATTATGATTAAATAACTTTAAACGCAAATTAAAACCCCGTACCTTTTGGGTACGGGGTTTTTGTATGTTTAATAAACTGGAAGCTATTGTAATGCTTCTTCAAACCGTTTCAGACGTTTTTCATAGGCATCCTTTTTCATAAACATAGAGCGCTCAGGCGCTACAAGGACTGGTTTCAGCAGCCTATACAGTTTTTGATACCGGGCTGCTATCTGTTCCAATTCCGGTTCCGGCATTTTTTCAGATTTCCGGTCAAGTATATCAAGAAAAAGATGGTAATTTACTAATTTTGCGTGTAGTTCATCGGGAATTTCTGAACTTATTTTTTTCATTAACTCCGGATGCAGGATTTGTATAAAATTGGGGCATGGAATACCAAAACGTGTGCTTAAACTCAGTCCGTCCCATTCTGTATAGTAGCTGTTTACATATTTTAAGTTGTTCAAGGCTCTCACGCCATAACCCGGACTTTTTGGGCAGAGGTCATTGAATGCCATCTCATATCCCGCGCTGGCGTAATGAATTGTAAGTTTGCTGTTTACATATTCCATAAATTGATAGATGGCTGACCATTCTGTATTAAGCGGGCATTGAAAATAAAGATAGCTGTATACAAAATAATTTATGGACGGAACCTTATAATTACTCGGCATAATGCGGGTATAAATTGTCTGCAGCTTTTGGGGCGTACAGTTATCTAATATTAAAATATTAGAGTCATCAAAATTATCAAATGTTTTATGAAATACTTTTTTCCATCCGCCGCGAATGTTTCTACGGTTGACATAAACATCCTTGCCGCCATTGCATTTCTTTGTAAATTGCTCCTGCGTCAGAAAAAGAAATTGCTCTAAAATTTCCTCTAATGTGGAAATTATTTTTTCATCAACCCAATCGTTAAAATAAAAAACGATACCTTTTCTGAGGCCTGTCTTTTCTGTTTCTTCAAAATCAAAAATATTATTCATGTTTATTTACCATTTTTAAATACGGTTTTTAGCAGGTGTGCTATATAAAGTATAGCATATCTTCCGCTGAAAACAATTACACTGTCTTGGTTTTATCTTGATTACCTTGCGGTATAACTATAAAACGGATATGAAAACAGACTTTCTGCCGCTCCTTTGCATAAACTTTAATTAATAAAAATTTCCACAGAACTCGCTGCGTTCAAACACCCTCCGGCTAATGCTGCAAGTGCCTGCTTATTTGATAATGAGCCGTTAAGTTTTTTGCTGGAGCAGAGACTTTTTGGTTACTTTTTGGTCTTTTCAAAAAGTGACATGAATGATTGATAAAATAAATAAGCAGTTATATCGTATCATCAAAGGCGTAACGTAAATAAGCATTAAATCTAAAATACAATAGCTTATTTTAATCCGCGTAAGCGGCAAAATGCCTTGTATACTTTAACCGTGCGTTGACTTTGCACGCTAATTTTTATATAATTTTTATATGTGTTGTAGCTATTTTAAAGGAGCGATTGTTGAATATGAAGTATATGTCTGGTAATGAAATCCGCAGCAGATTTCTGAAATTTTTTGAAGAAAGAGGACATCTCGTTCTGCCGAGCGCTTCGCTCATTCCGCAGGATGACCCGACTTTATTGTTAATCGGCGCAGGCATGGCACCTTTTAAACCGTTTTTTACCGGTAAAATGAAACCGCCCTGCACCCGTATTGCAACCTGCCAGCGCTGCGTGCGTACCGGCGATATTGAAAACGTAGGCCGCACTGCGCGCCACCATACTTATTTTGAAATGCTGGGCGACTTTTCCTTCGGCGATTATTTCAAAAAGGAAATTATTCCCTGGAGCTGGGAATTTTTAACCAAAGAACTGGAACTGCCTGCTGATAAACTGTGGGTAACCATTCATCCGACCGATGATGAGGCTTATGAAATCTGGCACAATGTTGTTGGTGTGCCTGATGAACGCATTGTGCGCCTGGAAGAAAACTTCTGGGAAATTGGCAGCGGCCCGTGCGGACCGGACAGCGAATTGCACATTGACCTTGGTGAAGAACGCGGCTGCGGCAGACCGGACTGCAAACCGGGCTGTGACTGCGACCGTTATCTGGAAATCTGGAATCTGGTATTTACCCAGTACAACCAGAACGAAGACGGCACTTACACTCCGCTGGCAAGCAAAAACATTGATACCGGCGCCGGTTTGGAACGTCTTGCTTCTGTTTTGCAGGGCAAACCTTCCAACTTTGAAACCGACCTTATTTTCCCGATTATTGAATATGCAGCCAAAGTTGCAGGCGTAGAATACGGCAAGGATGCCAAAACCGATGTTTCCTTAAAAGTTATTGCCGACCATGTTCGCAGCCTGACCTTTATGATTGCTGACGGCGTGCTGCCTTCCAACGAAGGCCGCGGCTATGTACTGCGCCGCATTCTGCGCCGTGCAATCCGCCACGGACGTTTAATCGGCATCGAAGATAAATTCCTTGAAGGTGCAGTAGATGTTGTTATTGATATGTACAAAGAGCCGTATCCGTACCTTGTTGAAAAGGAAATCTTCCTGCATAAAGTAGTGGATATGGAAGAAACCAGCTTCCTGCGCACTCTGCGCCAGGGTACTGAACTTTTGAATGAAGAAATTGCCAGACTGAAAGCTGAAAATAAAACCGTGCTTGACGGCGCAACTGCTTTCCGTCTGAGCGATACTTTCGGCTTCCCGCGTGAACTGACCGCTGAAATTTTAGAAGAAGAAGGCATGACTCTGGATGAGGATGCTTTTAACGAAGCGCTAGAAGTTCAGCGTAAAATGGCGCGTGATGCCCGCGATGATAAGAGCGGACGTCCGGTTATTTACGATACCAAAGCAGTTGACCATGCTGCGCTGAAAGTTGATGAAAGCGCAGAAGGCGGCAAGATTGTTGCTATTTTCCCGGCGCATGATGCACAGCCGGTTGAAAGCATGGAAGACGGCAAAAAGGCAGCAGTTATCTGCGATGTTACCGCATTCCACGCAGAGGGCGGCGGACAGCTTGGCGATACCGGCCGCATTGTGGCACCTGCCGGCGTAATGGAAGTTGAAAATACTAAAAAACTGCCGGACGGCGCTACCATTATGATTGGTACCGTGCTGGAAGGCACTGTTGCCGTTGGCGATGAAGTTAAATTTGAAATTGAACGTGCGCGCAAAAATGATATTGCCCGCAACCATACAGCAACCCACCTGCTGCATGCAGCGCTCAAACTTGTGCTGGGCGACCATGTAAACCAGGCAGGCAGCTATGTAGGCCCTGACCGCCTGCGTTTTGACTTCTCGCATTTCTCTCCGGTAACGGAAGAAGAACTGCGCAAAGTTGAAGAAATTGTCAACGAGCAGATTCTGGCTGCCAAAGACGTAACCATTGAAGAACTGCCGATTGACGAAGCTAAAAAACGCGGCGCTGTGGCGCTGTTCGGCGAAAAATACGGCAGCATTGTCCGCGTTGTAACCGTGCCGGATTATTCCATGGAATTCTGCGGCGGCGTACATGTTAAAAATACCGCGCAAATCGGTATGTTCAAAATACTTTCCGAATCGAGTACCGGTGCAGGCGTGCGCCGCATTGAGGCTGTAACCGGCCATGGCGCGCTTAACTATGTGCGTGAGATGGAAGACATGGTTAAAACTGCGGCCAATAACCTTAAATGCCGCAGCAACGACCTTTGCGCACGCATTTGCGCATTGCAGGCTGATTATAAAGCTGCTGAGCAGAAAATCGGCGACCTTGAAGGACAGATTGCCAAAGCACAGGTAAGCGGCGCGGCAGACAGCATCTGCGACATTAAAGGCGTGCCCGTGCTTGTGCAGAAAGTAAGCGCAGGCGATGTAGAAGCACTGCGTAACCTCGGCGACCAGATGCGCGATAAAGTTGGCGGCGTTGTTGTACTGGCTGACGTTATCGACAGCGGCAAAATTAACATTCTTGCCATGGCAACCAAAGATGCCGTTGCTAAAGGCATCCATGCAGGACAGATTGTTAAAGAAGTTGCCAAAACCTGCGGCGGCGGCGGCGGCGGACGCCCGGATATGGCGCAGGCAGGCGGCAAAGATGCAGGCAAACTTGATGAAGCATTGCAGGCTGCTTTAAAAGTTATTGAAGCACAGATTAAATAATTCACAAAATAGTAACGGCTGGGTTGAAAAGCTCAGCCGTTTCTTTCTATTAATTTGTGTTAAGGTATGTTAAAATAGAATAAAAGATGTTTAAGGAGGCATAATCATGGGCATCTCAAGTGAAACAATGATGTTTAAACGTAATGACGATAAAAAAGATGTTGCGCAGGTTATCCGCGAAGTTTACGCTGCGTTGGAAGAAAAAGGCTATAACCCGGTTGACCAGCTTGTAGGCTATTTGCTGAGCGGCGACCCCACTTATATTACCAGCCATAACGATTCACGCACCAAGCTGCGCCGTTTTGAACGTTATGAACTGCTGGAAGAACTTGTAAAAAATTATCTTGCAGCGGCAGCTAAAAAATAAGGCGGCGTTATGATGAGAACAATGGGGCTTGACGTAGGCACGCGCACTATCGGCGTGGCAACAAGCGATTTAATGGGCATGATTGCCGGCGGCGTGGAAACAATACGCCGCACCAGCGAAGAACGCGATTTTGCCCGTATTGGCGAACTGATTAAAGAGCATGAGGTAGACACCATTGTTGTGGGCTACCCCAAAAATATGAACGGCACAATAGGCGAGCGTGCGCAGATAAGCGAGGCTTTTGCCGAAGAACTGCGCAATCGCTTTGAAGGCATAAAAGTGGTGCTGTGGGATGAACGGTTATCTACCGTGGCAGCCGAAAAAGTACTGGTAGATGCCGATTTGCGCCGCAGCAAACGCAAAAAAATTATTGATATGATGGCGGCTGTGGTTATTTTGCAGAACTATCTGGACAGCCGCCGCTAATAACGGCAGCGGGGTGATGTTAATGTTACAAAGAAAGCATAAAATAGCCGGCGGGGTAATAGCCGCGCTGATAATTGTCGGCACGCTGGCTGTGCATGTGGCCGGCAACAAGGCGGCAGGCTTTGTAAGCGAAATGGCTGACAAGCAGACGGTGCTTCAGGGCAAACTTGCAATAGGCCATTTCAGCGCCAGCGTATCGGGCAACGTAGTGTTTGAGGACGTTGTGTGGACTGCGCCTAACGGCAAAACGCTTGCCGAAGTGCCGGTAATGAATGTATCGGCCAATTTGTTTGACCTTGTAAAAGGTTCTTTCGGCATTAATTCCATTAACAGCATTTCTATTGAAAAGCCTAAATTTGCGGTAAGCTACACCGATAAAGACGGGCTTGATATTATCAATTACATTAATTTTTCCAAAAAAGAAGACGATAAGCCCACGGAGTTCCGCGGAATGGTAGCCATTGAAGAAGGCGCGCTGGCACTTGATATGAACGGACAGCAGCTTGATTTTGACAATGTGCAGATGCAGGCTAATTTGAAGGAATTTCCGGATATTAACTTTACTTTGCAGGGCAAAAACGGCGATGCTGATTTAATAGGCAGCATTGATAAAAAATATGACGATGTAAATATTGATGCTGAAGTTAAAAACCTGCAGCTTACCGAACTGATGAAGGTACTGCCTTCCTTTGGTGATTTAAGCATTACCGGCGGCGTAATTAACGGCGCCAAACTGGTAAGCAGCCTGCATGATGCGCAGTGGAAGCTGAACCTTGACGGCAGCCTGGCAAATGTATCTGCCAAGGCGCTTGGTTATAATATTACCGATGGCGGCGGCAGCTTTGCCATTAATAACGATGCGGCAACCTTTACCGGCGTCAGTGGCAAGGTTGAAGGGCAGGATGTTACCATGGACGGCAAAATCCTGTTCCAGAAACTTGGCATGCCTACCTACGATTTAAACATAGCAGCTCCGTCCTTCCGTGTTGATGCTGTCAGCCCGGGCCTTGGCATTACGGACAGCGTAAACATTAACGGCAAGGTAACAGGCCCGATAGATGCACCTGTAATTAACGGCAGCTTTACCATGGATAAACTGGAAGTTGCGCCGCTTGTTGCTACCGGCATCAATGGTAATTACAATTATGCAGGCGGGCTGGTAACGCTCAGCAATACTTATGCCAATGTTTATAACGGCACTTTAGGCGTCAGCGGCACGGTAGAAGCGGCAACCAAAAACTTTGCGCTGCATCTTTCCGGCAGCGGCATGGACAGCACCGCGGTAACGGAAACGCAAATCAGCGGGCCTCTTGCTTTTGAAGCAGATGCAACAGGCACCGGCAGTGCTGAAAGCGCTGTGGCAAATGGTACTTTTAACATTGCGCCCGGCAATTTTGCAGGCGTTCCGTTTAATTCGCTTTCCGGCAATTTCAGCCGTGCTAACGGTCAGATGACTTTCTCCGGCATAACTATCGGCACGCCGCTGGGCAGCTTTACCAGCAACGCTGTAATGAACAGCAACGGCAAAATTACATTTGATAAAATGAGCGAATCTTCTTTCAGTGTTCCCACTAAGGAAGAAGTACGCGAAAACGTGCGCCAGCAGGTTGGCGGGGCTGTAAAACAGGGTCTCGGCAAATTGTTCGGCAAATAAAAAAGTCCCGGATTTACATTTGTAAGTCCGGGATTTTTATGTTTGCTTTTTAATTGTCATCCGGTACTTCGCGGTAAAGCTCAGTTACGGAACCGTCTTTAAATTCAACTCGGATAATGTCTACGCTCCAGGGCAGTTTTTTAAAATCTGATTGAAGCAGTGTATTTGTGCGGGGGTCAAACATATCAAGTTCTGCATAGCGGTAGCTGTTAACCGTTTGCCCGTCAGGAAAATTATCGGCGTTATAAACGGTAAAACTGGTAAGTTCCGGACCGTTCTGGCTTTGATAAATTGTAACGCGGTAAGTAAAGTTGGCAATGTCTTTGCCACTGATGTTTTTCATTTGCGTATAAACATTGAGCCAATGCTTTTCATCAACCATAAAGCCGTACTGGTTATTCAGGTCCATTTTGCCGGAAACCAGCTGGATTGTATTGGCAAGTTCTTTGGCAATGGGGGCGTTCAGTTCTGCCAGTTTTGCTTTTTCAGCAGCGTCAACC
>ENA-OROS01000993-OROS01000993.1-human-gut-metagenome-genome-assembly--contig:-NODE-993-length-13876-cov-2.427900_pt1 | contig 13876 bp, 15 predicted proteins | sample MGYA00242134_ERZ509059 | MGnify/ENA primary metagenome ERZ509059 (study PRJEB26280, sample SAMEA2338753) | human gut metagenome | biome: human gut; feature: human-associated habitat; material: faeces... | reverse complement strand
CTTTACAGGTTTATTATAAAAGTTGGAGATGGCTCAAAGTCAATGGGCGGCTGCAAAATATTTACAAAAAAATCTTATAAATAGCATTAAAAATACAAATTGTTTTATGACAATTTTGTTATATATCATTATAAATAATTAAAAATATAAAAATTATGGCCTGCACGGGTGCTTTTGTTACAAAACAAGGAAGATTTTTTGAATTGTTTATGGAGTATATTGACTTGAAGAATGATTAAAACGGTATAGTTAAAACTAACAGTTCCTGAGGGAGGAGGGCAGCGTTATGTTGTTGAGGCAAATAAAATATTTTGTAGCTGTTGTTGATGCAGGCAATTTTACGGAAGCGGCCGAAGAATGTTTTATCTCGCAGTCGGCAATATCGCAGCAGATATTGTCGCTTGAAAAAGAACTTGGCGTGCAGCTGCTGCAGCGCAGTACACGGCGCTTTACTTTAACGGAAGGTGGCAAATACCTGTACAGCCATGGCAAGCATCTGCTTGGAGAAATTGAAAAATTAAAAAATGGCACCATTGCTGCCGCCGGTCAGACAGATGTGCTTAATGTAGGTTATATAAACGGCTTTGCTGATGAAAGGTTCTATCAGGCGGTAAGCCGTTTTAAACAGCAAAATGCCAATGTGCGTTTAAATATCAGCTGCGGCGCGCATGATGAAATAGCATCGCTTTTGCGTGACGGCAAAGCAGATGTGGTGTTCAATATGCAAAGGCATGTTGTATCTGAGGAATATAGACAAGTGCCGGTAACATCGCTGCCGGGTTATGTTTTAATATCGCCGGTGTACGGAAGTTTTGAAAATGGCGCAGCCAAACTTAATGATTTAGAAGATGTGCCCTGCATTTTAGTTGCGGACGAAAAACAGCGAGAGCAGGAAAAAGATTTTTACACACAGGTGCTGGGCTTTAAAGGTAGTTTTATTTTTGCGCGCAGCGCGGAAAGAAGCACGCATTATGGCGGCAGCTGGCAACGGCTTTATGATTGCTGAAAGCTGCGGCCGCCATTTAAAAGCCAATGAAAACATAAACATTTTGCCGCTGCAGCAGGGCGGCAGGCAGGTGCAGAAAAAATACTATCTGTTTTGGAAGAAAGATAACGCTAACTATTACATTAAAAAATTTGCCGGTATGGTTTTACAGGCGTTTAAAACTCCGGAAGGCGAAGAAAATAATTTATAAGCTGCACTGATTATTGGCATTAATTATTAAAATTGCAGTTTAAATATGGCTTTTATATAATAAAAACTGTAAAGAAAGACTGAACAGTCAATGTTAGTTTTACTTTGCCCGGGAAAAGAAGGTTTGGGACAGAAGATTTTTCTCCATCCCTTTGGCAGCTAACTGCCGGAGTTTTTTTACTGTTCCGTATTGCAAGTACGCCTTCTTTTTTTAAGGCTTTGCCTATTCCTCAGGGGCAAAGCCTTGGCTTTGGTTATATTGCGCCAGGGCGCAGATTTAAGGCAGAGTGCAAAACAAGGTAGAGGAAACCAGGAGACTCGCACCGCATGTTTTGCCGGACGCCGGCAATTTGCCCCTCCGCGCTTTATAAAATATAAAGTGTTTTTCTAAAAGGGAGGAAAACAAAATGAAAAAATCTTTAGTATTAGCAATGGCTATGGCTCTCGGCGTTACTGCTTCCGCATATGCAGCTAACCCGTTCAGCGATGTACCGGCTGGCCACTGGGCTTATGACGCAGTAAACAAACTGGCAGCAGAAGGTGTAGTAGACGGTTATCCTGATGGCACCTACGGCGGCGACAAACTGATGACCCGCTATGAAATGGCACAGATTGTAGCAAAAGCAATGGCAAAAGGCGCTAACGTTGATAAATTAGCAGCAGAATTTGCTGACGAACTGGACAGCCTCGGCGTACGCGTAGCTAACCTTGAGAAAAAAGCTGACAACGTAAAAATCACCGGTCAGATCCGTGCTTCTTACAAAGATGCTGACGAAGCTGGCAGCGAAGGCCGTCTGCGTACTCGTTTGATGTTAAACGGTCAGATTAATGAAGATTGGAGCTACACCGGCCGTTTTGAAAACAGTCAGTACTATGCTGGCGACAAAGGTGCAACTGGCGATGACGATGTATCTTTGAACTGGGCATATGTAACTGGTAAAGTTGGTGGCGTTAAAGTAGAAGCAGGTCGTCAAGACTTCGTTAAGTCTGATGTACTTGATAACCGTGGCGATGGCGTAAAACTGTCCTATGGCAAAGATGTTAAAGTATTTGGCTGGGCTATGAAAGCATCTTCTGATAACTATGTAAATGGTGGCCAATTTGATGAAGATGTATTTACTGAACAAGAAATTAAAGATGGAGCTACTTTGATTGAATCTGGCGATCGTATTTATGTAGCTGGTGTAGAAGCTGGCATTGGCGTTGTTGATGCAGCTGTTCGTTATTATAATGCAGATAACTTCCGTGAACAGGATATTTGGGAAGCTGCTGTAGCTGGTGAAATCGCTAAAGATTTGACTTTGAGAGGTTCTTATTTCTATGGCGACAGCGATATTGAAGGTTATGATGGCGACAATAGCGGCTGGTTAGTAGGCCTGAGCTATCGTGGTGCTAAAGCTTCCGAAGTAGGTTCTTGGGGCGTATATGCTAACTACAGCGACCGTCCGCTTGCAACCTTCCTCCAGCCGACTGTATTCAGCGGTGGCTATGCTGATTATCCTACCGATACCTATTTCGATGGTGATGGTTATGAAGGCTTTGATGTAGGCGCTAATGTAACCCTCGCTAAAAACATTGTAGCAGGTGTTAAATACGCTGACTTTGAATCCCGTGAAGGTAATACCGATGATCAAACCATTTGGTCTGAAGTAGTATTCACTTTCTAATTTAATAGTTAGAACTGTTAAAGCGGATGGTTTTATGCCATCCGCTTTTTCTATGCCTAAGTTAAACGCAGATAAAAACAAAAGCACTTAACTTACAAATATTTTACAAACAAAATAGATAATTATTATTGATTAAATTCTTCCGATATGTTATACTTAAACCATCAAAGAGGTTAAGCCTTAAAAATAAGGAGGAATAAATTATGAAAAAGAAAATCTATAAAGCATTTAATGAGCAGGTTCAGGCTGAATTATATTCCGCTTATATGTATCTGGCAATGAGCCTTGATATGGAAGCTAAAAATTTTAAAGGTATGGCACACTGGCTTAAAGCACAATATGAGGAAGAACGCGGCCACGCATTTAAGCTGATGGGCTTTATGCAGGACTGCGGCGAAAAACCGGAACTTTTAGCAATTGAAATGCCGGCTGCCGATTATGGTACTCCGCTGGAACTGTTTAAAAAAGTTCTTGAACATGAAAAATATGTAACTTCCCGCATTCATAATATGTATGAACTTGCGGTTGAAGAAAAAGATTACGCTGCCCAGAGCCATTTGAAATGGTTTATTGACGAGCAGGTAGAAGAAGAAGCAAGCGCATCTGAAATTGTTGAGAAACTGAAAATGGTCGGAGACCATGTTGGCGGTTTGTTTATTATTGATGGTCAGCTTGGCGCAAGGAAATAATTAAATAATCTGTTGACAAGGCTGTAAGTTTATGTTATTATACTTGGGTAACAAAGTAGAAGCCGCTCGCTTCTCACCTTGCAGCTATGCTCGACAGGGTTGGATATGTATTAACGCGGGTGGATTTGTTCTGCCCGCTTTCATTTTTGATTGAATTTTTTTGGAGGTGACTTGTCATAGCTAAAGAAAACTTGCGTATCAACGAAGAAATTCGGGCACGTGAAGTGCGCGTTATCGGCAGCGAAGGCGAACAGCTTGGCATTATGTCCGGGCGTGAAGCTCAGCAGCTTGCTTATGAAAAACATCTTGACCTGGTGGAAATTGCACCTACTGCCAAACCGCCTGTGTGCCGGATTATGGATTACGGCAAGTATCGTTACGAGCAGCAGAAACGTGAAAAAGAATCTCGTAAGAAACAGAAAACCTTTGACATTAAAGAAGTTAAGCTGCGGCCCGGCAGTGAAGAACATGACTTTAACGTTAAGTTTAAAAATGCCGTACGTTTCTTAGAAGATGGCGACAAAGTAAAAGTTACCATTATGTTCCGTGGCCGCGAACTTTCGCACCCGGAACTGGGCGAAGTGCTTTTAAATAAAATGGCTGCCCAGCTTAAAGAGATGGCAGTTGTAGAAAGACAGCCCAAACTTGAAGGCAAAAACATGATTATGATAGTTGCGCCGAAACCGAGTAAATAAGGAGGATTTTTTAAATGAAGTTGAAAATGAAAACCCGCAGAGCTGCTGCAAAACGTTTCAAAAAAACCGCTTCCGGTGAATTTAAACGTGCTAAAGCATATAAGAGCCATATTCTGGAGAAAAAATCTCCTGCCCGCAAGAGAAATCTGCGTAAAGCTACTTTAGTGCATAAAACTGACCATGAACGCGTAGTTAAAATGCTGCCGTACGCATAATTGAGGGACTTTAAGGGAGGAAATTACCAATGGCAAGAATTAAAGTTGGTGTAACTGCACACCGCCGTCATAAACATATTTTAAAACTGGCTAAAGGCTATCGTGGAGCTAAACATTTACAGTTCAAAAAAGCTAACGAAACTGTAATGAAAGCATTGAGCTATGCCCGCCGCGACCGCCGCGCTAAAAAACGTGAATTCCGCCGTCTGTGGATTGCACGTATCAACGCTGCAAGCCGTGCTAACGGCATGAGCTACAGCCGTTTCATCTGCGGCCTTTCCAAAGCCGGTATCCAGCTTGACCGCAAGGTTTTGGCAGATATGGCAATTTATGATGCAGCTGCATTTGCAAAACTGGTTGAAACCGCTAAAGCTGCTCTGTAATTACAATAAAAAGGACTGGTGTTGCAAGCGCCGGTCCTTTTTTTGTTTTGCGTAAAAATTTGCAAAAAATTTATTTTCTGTTATAATCTTGAAGTAGTAATACAAATAAAAAATGCTTTTTATGGGGTGAGAATCCTTGGGAAGAGAAAATAAGTTTTTGCGCTGGATTGGGCAGACTTTTAATGGCAGCCAAATGGTGGCGCTGAGTTTTATTATTTTGATTTTAGGCGGTGCATTTTTGCTCATGCTGCCAATATCAACCCAGGACAGGCAAGGACTTACTTTTTTGGATGCGCTGTTTACATCTACATCAGCTTCGTGTGTAACCGGTTTAACGGTTATTGACGTCGGCAACCAGCTTTCGTGGTTTGGCAAAATGGTGCTTATTGCGCTGATACAGATTGGCGGTCTTGGCATTATGACCATGACTACACTGGTAATGGTTATTGCCGGGCGTAAGGTCAGCCTGCGCGAGCGGCTGCTTTTGCAGGAATCCATGAATCAGACGGAAATATCCGGTGTTGTGCGCATTGCGCTTAATATTATTAAGTATACGCTTTGTATCGAGTTTGTATTCGGTACTATTTTAGCAATTCATTTTGCCTTTGTTAAAGATATGGGGATTGTCGGCATAGTATATGGCTATTGGCATTCCATATCGGCCTTTTGTAATGCAGGCTTTGATTTAATGGGCAATTATAAAAGCTTGATTGATTATCAAAGCGATATAGTAATTAATTTAAGCATTGCTTTGCTGATTACTTTGGGCGGCCTTGGTTTTATGGTTCTTGAGGATTTAAAACGAGGCTGGAACTGGGAAAGGTTTGCTCTGCATACCAAGATTGTACTGTTAAGCAGCGTTGGGCTGAATATAGTAGGTACAGTGCTGTTGTGGGTATTTGAATGTGATAATCCGAATACTTTGGGCAATATGACTGCTTTTGACAGTATAATGGCTGCGTTTTTTCAGGCGGTGTCATCGCGTACTGCCGGTTTTAACACAATTGATTTAATGCAGCTGCATGACAGCAGCTTGTTTGTGCTGATTATATGGATGTTTATTGGTGCAGGCAGCGGTTCTACCGGCGGCGGTATTAAAACAACAACATTTGTTGTACTTATGGCTTCTTTGTGGTATATGATAAAGGGCCAGCGCGATGTTGTAATGTTCGGCAAGCGCATAGATGAAAAGATTGTAGATAAATCGTTTGTAATTACGGTATTATGCTTAATCTGGGTGCTTATTGCCACAATGGCATTATCGGCAATAAATCATGAAAATTATCCGTTCATAGATGTTTTGTTTGAAGTTGTATCAGGTTTTGGTACCGTGGGTCTTGGCATCGGCATTACGCCGGACTGGGCGCCGTTAGGCAAATGGATATTAATTTTTACTATGTATATCGGACGTATCGGCATACTAACATTTATTTTAAGCTTTTTGAGCAGCGGTACAAACAAAATCAGGTATCCGTCGGAACATATTAACATAGGGTAACGAGGTGTAGATAATGGCTAAAAATAATAAACAAAAACAGTTCGCTGTGCTTGGGCTTGGTCGTTTTGGAACCAGTGTTGCGCTTACTTTGCACGAACTTGGCTATCAGGTTTTGGGCGTAGACAGTGATGAAGAAATTGTACAGGATTTATCGCATGAACTTACTCATGTTGTAAGCGCGGATGCTTCTGACGAAAACACTCTGCGCAGTTTGGGCATTAATAATTACGAGGTAGTTATTGTTGGCATAGGCGCCTTGGAGGATAACCTTTTAACTACGCTGAACCTAAAAGAAATGGGTGTGCCTTTTGTTGCCGTAAAAGCAACCAGCGCCGTACACGGCAAAATGCTTGAAAAAATCGGTGCAGATAAAATTATTTACCCTGAACGTGATATGGGCAAGCGTGTAGCGCATAACCTTATTTCCAGCAGCATTGTGGATTATATTGAAATGAGCAATAATATCAGCTTAATGAGCACTAATATACCACATTCTCTTGTTGGCAAAAACCTTATTGAATCTGATTTGCGCAAACGTTATAACGTAAACGTAGTTGCCATTAAGCATGAAGGCGTCACTTATATTAACCCAAAACCGACACAGGTTTTGGAAGAAGGCGACGAGATGATAGTTATTGGCGAACACCAGAATATTAAAGCCTTAGAGGAAATTGTTTAATGAAGGAAATTGCAAGCCTTAATAATGCTGTTGTTAAGGCTGTTGCCGAATTAAAACAGAAAAAGTACCGTGAACGCGCAAACAGTTTTGTAGTAGAAGGTTTGCGCGCTGTGGAGGAAGCAGTAAAATATGCCGATGTCCGCAGCATTTTCGCCGTGCCGGAAAAAGAAAATACCCGCATGTCGCAGATTTTAGCCGATGCCGAAGATAAAGGCATTGATTTATATGCTGTGACAGAAGCAGTTATGCGTAAAATTAGCGATACCGAAGTTCCGCAGGGAATTTTGGCAGTATGCACAAAACCGCAGGGAATAATAGTACGCAGCGGCGATATACTGGTGCTTGACCGTGTGGCTGACCCCGGCAATGCAGGTACGCTTATCCGCGCGGCAGAAGCGGCCGGTATGGCGGGTGTTATTCTGCTGGCGGGCTGTGCTGATGCTTACGCGCCGAAAACCGTGCGTTCAACAATGGGCTCGCTGCTGCGCGTTCCGGTAATTACCGGCATGACAGAAGATGATTTTATTGAATGGTGCCGGAAAAGCGGCTATGAAATTATGGTAACCTGCCTTGACGGTGCGCAGGATTTATACCGGACTGATTTTGCGGAGCGCACGGCAATAGTTGTGGGCAGCGAGGCTTACGGTGCATCCGAAGCATTAAAACAGGTAGCAGCAAAAAGGGTTTTTATTCCCATGCAGGGCAGTGCTGAATCGCTTAATGCGGCAATGGCAGGTGGCATAGTTATGTTTGAAGCACTGCGCCGCCGTCTTGCAACTAAGCAGGCGCTGTGATATAATAATACACGTCAAATTTAAACAAGTTTGCAATGAAAAAGAGAGTAGGCAGCACTTGCGACGCAGAGAGCAGGGCCAAGGCTGAAAGCCCCGTGATACAGGTTTTGCCGAAGTTCACTTTGGAGCATCCGTTTTGAAATTAAGTAGGAACGGCGTGTGCCGCGTTAAGGCGTTATGAGGTACAAAACAGGGTGGTACCGCGGAAGACTTAGCAGCTTTCGCCCCTTTGAGGGGCGGAGGCTTTTTTATTTACCGCCTGCCCCTAATGCTGAATTTTGGGAGGTTAAGTATGAAAGAAGAACTGCAAGCACTTAAAGAGCAGGCGCTGGCAGAACTGGAAACAGTGGCAAGCGTAGACGCGTTGAAAGATTTGCGCGTTAAGTATCTTGGCAAAAAAGGCCGTATGACGGATATTTTGCGCGGCATGGGCGGTCTGCCGGCGGAAGAAAGACCGAAAATCGGCCAAATGGTGAACGAAGTTAAAAAGGTTTTGGAAGAAGCTATTGCTGCCAAAACGGAAGTATTAGAAGCAGAAGCACTGAAACAGCGCCTTGCCAGCGAAAAGGTTGATATTACATTGCCCGGCCGCAAACCGCAGTGCGGGCATTTGCACCCCATTACGCTTACCATGCGCGAAATTAAAAAGATTTTTATGCGCATGGGCTTTGAAGTAATGGAAGGGCCTGAAATTGAAAGCGATTATTACAACTTTGAAGCTCTCAACCTGCCGAAAGACCATCCGGCAAGAGATATGCAGGATACATTCTACATTACTGAAGACATTTTGCTGCGTACGCAGACATCTCCTATGCAGGCACGCAAAATGCAGGCAACTGTGCCGGATTCTCCTATCCGTATGATTTCCCCGGGTACTGTTTACCGCAATGATTATGACGCAACCCATTCCCCGATGTTCCATCAGGTAGAAGGTTTGGTTCTGGGCAAAGATATCAGCCTGGCTGATTTAAAAGGCACTTTGGAAACTTTCTGCAAGGAAATGTTTGGCAGCAGCGTAAGCATCCGCCTGCGCCCGAGTTATTTCCCGTTTACCGAACCGAGCGCAGAGGTTGATATTTCCTGCGTTATCTGCGGCGGCAAAGGCTGCCGTGTTTGCAAAAACAGCGGCTGGCTGGAGATTTTGGGCAGCGGCATGGTTCACCCCAATGTTTTGCGCATGAGCGGCTATGATCCTGACAAAACAAGCGGCTATGCATTCGGCATGGGCGTTGAACGTATAGCAATGCTGAAATACGGCATTGACGATTTGCGCCTGTTCTTTGAAAATGACCTGCGGTTCATCCGCCAGTTTAAATAAGGAGGGATACCATGTTAGCATCTATTGATTGGCTTAAACAATATGTAGATATTGATGTCACTCCTGAGGAGCTGGCTGAAAAACTGACCCGTGTGGGTTTGGAAGTAGAAAGCGTAAATTATCTGGGTGAAGGCATTGAAGGCGTTGTTACCGGTAAAGTAACGCAGATTGAACGCCATCCTGATTCTGACCATTTGTGGGTTTGCATGATGGATGTCGGCGGCCCGGAAATTTTACAGATTTTAACAGGTGCGCAGAACGTGCATCAGTATGATATGGTGCCGGTTGCGGTTGTAGGCTCCAGTCTGCCGAACGGCATGAAACTGAAAAAAGCCAAAATGCGCGGCCTTGATTCTTTTGGTATGCTGTGCAGCGCCAGTGAACTCGGCATTGATGCCAAACTTTTGCTGCCTGAACAGCGCGAAGGCATTTTTATTCTGCCGCCGGATACTCCGATTGGCGTAGATGTAAAAAAAGTACTTGGCCTTGATGATGTTGTGCTTGATATTGACCTTACCGCCAACCGCGGCGATTGCACCAATATTATTGGCCTTGCGCGCGAAGCTGCTGCTGTGCTTGGCAAAGAACTACGCATGCCGGATATGTCTGTTGCAGAAAAAGCAGGCGGCAATGCTGCTGATATGGCAGCTATTGAAGTACAGGCTAAAGATTTGTGCAGCCGTTTTTCCGTGCGCGTGCTGAAAAATATTAAAATCGGCCCATCGCCGGAATGGATGCAAAAACGCCTGCGTGCCTGCGGTATGCGCCCAATCAGCAATGTTGTTGACGTTACCAACTATGTAATGCTGGAACTTGGCCAGCCGATGCATGCTTATGATTATGATAAAGTAGGCGGGCACAAACTTATTGTGCGCCGTGCTGCCGATGGCGAAAAACTTGTAACTCTGGACAGCCAGGAACGTATTTTAACATCTGATATGATTACCATTGCCGACCCGTCCCATGCAGTTGGTCTCGGCGGTGTAATGGGCGGTCTTGAAACAGAAGTTACCGCTGAAACCGTAAATGTAATGCTGGAAGCTGCAACGTTTAACGGTCCTTCTATCCGCCGCACTTCCAAAGCGCTTGGTCTGCGCAGCGAAGCATCCGGACGTTTTGAACGCGGCGTTGATACCATTCTTACACATAATGCGCTGAACCGTGCAGCACATTTGCTGGAACAGATGGGTGCCTGCGAAACCGTTTGTGGTGTTGTTGAAGATTATCCGCAAGAGGTTAAACCTGCCGTTATCCGCGTAACGCCTAAAGCTATTAATACCCGTATCGGCGTTGAAATTGCTGCTGATGAAATGGTTGAAATTCTTAAAAAACTGCAATTTGGCGTAGAAGTTGAAGACGGCGTACTGGTAGTTACAGCACCGAGCTGGCGCTATGATATTAGCTGCGATGCCGATATCAGCGAAGAAATTGCCAGAATGCACTCTTATGATAAAGTTGAATCACATAATCCGGAGCTGCCGCTTGTACAAGGCCGTCAGGCAGTTATTGACGATGTGCGAGAGGAAATGGAAGATTATCTTGCCGCTGCCGGATTAAATGAAGTAATGACTTACAGCTTCATTAACCCCAACAATTTTGACAAAATGCTGCTGGCAGATAATGACGCGCGCCGTCAGGCTATTGAATTAATGAACCCGTTGAGCGATGAGTTTAAAGTAATGCGCACCAGTATGCTGCCGGGCATGCTGAATACAGCAGCTTACAACCAGGCACGTCAGGCTGAATCGGTTAAAATTTTTGAAATTGGCAAAGTGTTTCTGCCCAAAGCGCTGCCGCTGAAAGAACTGCCGGAAGAAAAACTGGTATTGTGTGCCGTTCTTACCGGTCGCCGCAGCAGCTTAAACTGGACTGAACCCAAAGACGAAGTTGATTTTTATGATATGAAAGGCGTTGTAGAAGGCATGCTGGAAAGCCTGCAAATGACAGATGTTAAATTTGTTCCGGTTGAGCAGCCTTATCTGCATCCGGGCAAAAGCTGTGCCGTTGAAGCAGGCGGTAAAGTAATTGGCTGGTTTGGCGAACTGCATCCTACTGCTGCTGCAAACTTTGATTTAAACGGCGGCGTTTGCGTGCTGGAACTGGAAGTTGCTCCGCTTGTTGCAACTGCAACCAATGTGCCGCAGTTTGTACATCTGCCTAAATATCCTGCCACTTCGCGCGATATTGCCGTTGTTGTTCCGCTGAACGTATCAATGGAAGAACTGGAAAATGTAGTCCGCACCAATGCGGGCGCATTGCTTAAAAAGGTACAGGTATTTGACGTTTACACCGGCAAACAGGTTGCCGAAGGTTACAAATCCATGGCATTTAACTTAACCTTCCAGGCAGATGACCGTACTTTGACCGATGAAGAAATTGATGCCGTTATTAAAAATGTAGTTGAAAAAGTTGGCGAAGCCTATAAAGCTAAATTAAGAGATTGATTTAACGTAAAGGTTGTGAAACATATGAAAAAACTCGCTTTAACAATTGCCTGCGCTTTAAGCATTGCACTTGCCGGCTGCGGAACTGCCGGTGCTGTTGATACGGATGCCGCTTTGGCCATTGCGCTGAAAAATGCTGATGTGCCTAAAGACGATGCCTATAATGTTAAAATTGAACAAGATGGCGATAATGGCATACCAATTTATAAAATTGAATTTGAAACCAGTTACGGCGATTATGATTTTGAAATTGCAACAGAAGACGGAAGAATTGTAGGCGCCGATTACGAAGTAAAAGAAGAATGGCTGAACCGTCTTGGCGGCAAGCCTGTTGATATGCAGCAGGCCAAAAAACTTGTGCAGCAAAAGGTTGAAGGCAGCAACGCGGATAACGTGCATATTTGGGAAGAATACGGAGATGGGCATTTGCGCTATGAGGGAGAACTGTTTTACAACGGTATGAAGTATGAATTTGAAATTGACCCGCAAACAGGCAGAATTTTTGACTGGAATGCGGATTTGCGCAAATGATTTTGTGCGGCAGTGCCGCCGGTTTATGCCGGCGGCTTTTGCTTTTGCAGATATAATTACGAGTGCATGGCAAAAGTTGCCGCTGCGGCAAGAACAGTTTATAATAAAAACAAAGAATACAGAAAGAAGGTGCGTTTATGAAACTTTATGTATGGCGCCATAACAAAACTTATCATAGCCACAGCATGATACAGGAACCTTGTGTAAACAGCGAATTTTATCTTGATGCCATTGCCATTGTAGCGGCCGAAAATCTTGATGAAGCATTGGAACTTTTGGCGGCGCAGCGTAAAGGCTGGCGCACCGATGATTTACGCGAACTTGAACCGCAGGTTTACAGCCTTGATGAAGGCAAGATTATTTTTACGGAACTGAGAGGTTCAATAGCTTAAAAGGAGCAGAGATATGTCCGCAGAAATAGAAGTAAAACTTAACATAGCAGCAGAGGCACTGAGAAAACTGCTTGCTTCTCCGCTTATTACTGAAAAAATTGTGCCCGGCAGTAAAGCCGTACTGCATTTGGCAACAACATATTATGATACGGAATCGTTAAAATTAATGCATAGCGGCATTGCTTACCGTGTGCGCCAAAACGGTAGTAAATTTGAAGCGACAATAAAGACGGATAAAGAAGTACATGGCGGGGTCAGCTGCCGCAATGAATACAACATTGATTTGCCTGACGCTGAGCCGGTGCTGCATGGTTTTGATAAAGAAGGCTTTAGCGGCAATTTGCCGAAAATTATGGCAGGCGAGCCGCTGAAAAAACTGTTTACAGTAAGTGTGGAACGCAAAGTATGCCTGCTGAAAATTACAGAAGCCACTACACTGGAATTAGCAGTGGATAATGGCAAAATAACAGCGCGTAACGGTAAAGAAAGCCCGATTAATGAAACTGAACTGGAAATAAAAAAAGGCAGCAAAGAAGATTTGCTTGCATATGTTGAAGCGATTGCTGCTTATGTGCCTGTATCCGGCGAAGAACGCAGCAAATATGAGCGGGGAATGTCATTGTGCGGAGTTCAATTAAAACGCCCTGCAAAATAGAAAAACGGTATTGCCATTTGGCAATACCGTTTTTTGTTTATAATACAGCTGAATTAAAACAAGCTGTTTAAAACAGGCAGCAATACCGGCGCAAGTAAGGACGTTGCAATACCTGTAAGGCCTATTGATGCGCCGCCGATAGCAAGCTGCAAAGCACTTTTGCTTGCGCAGACGCTTGTTCCCAAGCCGTGGCTTGACGCGCCGATGGATAAGCCGATTGCGATATTATTTTTTATTTTTAAGGCATCTAACAGTTTATGGTTAATGGTAGCGCCGAACATACCGGTAAAAATAACGCAGGCTGCTGTTAAGGCAGGGATGCCTCCTATTGATGTGGAGATATCCATAGCGATAGGTGTAGTTACTGATTTTGGTATCAAAGAGAGCAATACCTGCTCGCTGGCGCCGAAAAGTTTAGCGCAGACGAAAATGCTGATAATGCCGGTAACAGTGGCAACTATAATGCCGCTGACTATTACAAATAAATTTTCCTTTATAATGCGGCGGTTGTTATACAGCGGCAATGCCAGCGCAACTGTGGCAGGGCCAAGCAAAAAGTTAATAAAACCGGCACCGGTTTCGTAATTATCATAAGTAATGTAAGGCTCCTGAAAATAAATGAACATAATTATCAGCGGGCACGCCAGTACAAACGGCGGTACAATATTAAGTTCAAACTTATCTACAATAATTTCGCACATTACATAAACAACAATGGTAA
>ENA-OROS01000985-OROS01000985.1-human-gut-metagenome-genome-assembly--contig:-NODE-985-length-14031-cov-4.015455_pt1 | contig 14031 bp, 8 predicted proteins | sample MGYA00242134_ERZ509059 | MGnify/ENA primary metagenome ERZ509059 (study PRJEB26280, sample SAMEA2338753) | human gut metagenome | biome: human gut; feature: human-associated habitat; material: faeces... | reverse complement strand
CTGCCGGAATGGGTTCTTCCTGCACATCCAGTTCATCGTCGGAGATTTCCGGCTCTGTGATGGTGGCATGGATGCTGCTGATCGCTTCTTTCAACTGCTGCGCAAGGTCTGCGCCCTCGATGGGTTTGACCGTAGTTTCCTGCTTGCCGTACTGGGTGCTTTCCGTGGTGATCTCCCCCAGCACCATCTCAGGATGCTGCGCAAAATACTGGTTGATGGAGTAGTCTTCCGGTGTTTCGCCAAGGTCTACCCAGTCAGCCCGCTCCACCGCTGCGCGGTCACGCTTATGCAGGAACAGAATGTCAGCAACCACGCCCGTGTTGGCATTGCGCTGAAACGCATTGTTCGGCAGTCGAATCGCACCTACCAGATCGGCGCGGTTGGCAAGGTACTCACGGACAGAGGAATCCTTCTTATCCATCGTACCGCTGGACGTTACCACCGCCACCACACCACCCGGACGCACAAGGTCAAGGCTCTTAGCGATAAAATAATCGTGGATGAGAAAATTGTGGCGGTCATACCGCTTATCCGGTACTTTGTAATTACCAAACGGTACGTTACCCACAACACAGTCAAAGAAGCTGTCCGGGAACTGCATCGTTTCAAAGCCCTGCACCGCAATCTTGTTTTTCTGGTACAACTGCTGTGCAATGCGGCCCGAAATGCTGTCCAGCTCCACACCATACATCCGAATCTTCTCCATGCTGTCCGGCACCAGACCCATGAAATTGCCGACACCACAGGATGGTTCCAGCACGTTGCCTTTGGACAATCCCATATTGCCCAGGGCTTCATACATCGCCTTGATGACCGTAGGAGAAGTGTAAAACGCATTCAGGGTACTGGCACGGGCTTCCTTATACTCATCTACCGTGAGCAGGGACTGCAGTTCGGCATACTCTTTCGACCATTCCGCGTTGTTTTCATCGAACGCCTGCGGAATGCCGCCCCAGCCCACATACCGGGAAAGTATCTCCTGCTCTTCTGCGGTAGCCTGCCGCTGCCCTGCATCCAGTGTCTGCAGCACCCGAATGGCTTCCACATTGGCTTTATACTTTGTTTTCGGCCCTCCTGCGCCGAGATCATCGTCCGTAATGCGGAAGTTCATAGGTTTCTGTTTGGGCTGTGCAGGCTGTTCTGTTTCTGCTCCACTGTCCAGCGGAAGATTGTGCTGCCGCCGTGCATGGTTGACCTCTGCCGGGGTCATAGGCTGCTGGGTCAGCGGTTCAAGGGCTTCCTCTGCTGCTGCACGGCTGATGGCATCCGTTCGGTTCTGCACATCTGCGATCAGCTGCATCTGTTCTGGCGGGAAGTCAGGATTCAGCAGTTCTTCCAACTCGCCGCCTGCTTCTGCCACCGAATAGATCACATCCATCTGCTCCGGGGAGAAATCCTCGTAGGCCACACCCGCATTGTACAGAGCCGTAAAGACTGTGATTTCCACCGCTTCTTCCATCGGTACATCTGCCTGTTCGTACAGATGCCGAATGTACTCCAGCTGTTCCGTTCGGAAAATCGGATACCGGGCTTCTTTTGCAAGGGTCATGTCCTGCAAACTGACCGTTCCATTTCCAAAGTCCACCGAATCCACACGGAACTCTCTATCGTCCAGTTCGATGGTGGTATTAACAGGCAGATATTCCTCTCTGCGGAAGTATTTCGTTTGGGCATGGGTTCCATCTTCCTGCTGGCCGGACAGATAGACGTTCTCCCCTTGCTTCCAGAGCTTCATTGCCTGTGAAACCCACTGTTCACGCGGAAAACCAGATACCTCAACTTTGCCGAGTGCAGTTTTCTTTTCCAACAGTTTGCTGCCAAGCAATTCCGAAACGCGCTTTGCATCCTCGCCGTAGAACTCAAAGTTTCCGTACTGCTCATAGCCGACCAGAGCATCCGGGTAGCGCTCTTTCAGTGCGTTATATTCGTTGGCGGCATCCAGTGGCAGGGGCTGCAGCGTCTGCTCCGAATACTTTTCATCTGCAAGAGGCGCATCTTTTTTGGGTTTCTCAACCGCTGCGGCGGTTGACTGCTCTTTCGATTGCGGCTCCTGCTCCATAAAGTCGAATATGGACATTTGCCCCTGTTCAGGAACCGCAATCTCAACAGCCCTCTTCTTTTCCGGGAAAATCGTGTACGTTCCCTCAACATACTGGTGCAGGATAGAGAGGGATTCTGCCTTACGCTCATATTCTTCCGAATCCAGCGGCACAGACAGCAGTGCATTGTCCATCTGCTCCAGCAGTTCCACCGCCTGTTCAGGGGCTTCCAGCTTTTCAACGAGAGCCTTTCGTCCTTCTTCATGGTAAAGGTCTTGCGGATAAGGCCGATCCACCTCGTTCGGCAGATGGTGATAGAAGTCCATCACCCGCATTGCCATCTGCTCGCGCTCATAAGCAGGCATCCGAGAGTAATCTGCCGGCTTCAAATACTCACTGTCACGGATAAGCTGGTCAATTCGGCCTGCAGCCTGATTCCAGTTCAGATGAACACTTGCATCCGGGTTCCCGTATGGGCCACGTTCCAAAGCAATACCTCTGCTATCGTGATCTTCGTGAGAATCATCTGCCCCGCAGAGTGCATGGCTGCTGCCACCGATTCCGTAATGGTCTTTCAGGAAGTCTGCCCGCTCTTTCTTGTCCTCATGATTCAGGAAGAACGAATAGATTGCCAGCCGACTGTCCGAATAATTGCTGCCTCGTGTGAAAAAAGCGTTTATTTCATCTTCCGTGATGAACTTCTTATACTCGTTCCAGTGAAAGTCCTCTCTTGCTGCATAATTCTGATAAGTCTTTGCAAACTGCTGGAACAGAGCCGCTACTTTATCCGGCTTATAAAAGTGCATCCGCATCAGGTCTTTATCTTCGGCGTAGGCTTCCCCCAGCGCAGATAATCTGTCGTTTAGGTCAGTCAGAAAATCCGTATCATCTAGCAAACCTGCCAGCCTGTCCGTCATTTCCGGGAAACCGCCCCTGAAGATTGCTGTATCCTGAAACACCACTTCGGCAACACCGTCTGCCAAGTCGCGCTCCATATAAGCCAATGTCTGCGCGTGTTCCTGTAAGGCGTTCTGCCGTGCAGCGTCTAGAACCGCCTGCGGCGCATACTCGCCCTGCCGGAGCAGTTCATGGATACGATTACTTACATCCTCCCAGGATAAAGACGCATTGGCAATCGTACCGCCCTTTGCCGTGTCACCTGCCGCAATGCGCAACCCCAGATCATCGAACCAGACGGCATACTTTGCACCGACACTCTCAAAGCCTTTGCCGCCCGTTCCATATTCGTTTTTCACGAACTCTGTATATTCTTCCGGGGTTTTCTCAACCATAAAATTGTAGATCAGGCGCAGCTGACCCTTGCTGCGGTTGCTGCCCATGCGCAGGATTTCATCGACCACTTCAGGATCAAGTGCAATTTCATCCGCATACCGCGCCTGGATCGGTGCTTCAATGACGCGGATCTGCTGTTCCACGGTGGGCAGATCGGGAAAAGAAAAAGCAGAGGCAATTTCTTCCTCTGCTTCGCTCAAATCCTGTTCCGTTGTCGTTTCGGTTAATTGTACACCAATTCCTTCAAGACGATCTCCTCGGCCATCGCCGTCAGGTTGTTCTGGTGCGCTGCCCATGCCAGCGGGTCTTTCTCCTTGCTCGGTGCCGGAAACTTCTCGTTCAGGCTGTCCAGCAGGGTTTCCACCCGGCTCTCCGCTGCTTCCTCGATCTGCGCCAGATGCTGGTTCAGTCTGCCGCTCATCAGCATACTCTGATACCAGTTCTTGCAGTTCTCTTTCAGGTACGTCCTGCGCAGCATCCCGTACTTCCCGATAATCTGCGGCTCGTCCTTCACGGCCAGATTCGGGAACAGATAATCTCCCTTGCGGTAATACGTCAACTCCATTTTCTTGTCCTCCTTTGGTCGTGTTTTCTTTGGTTTCACGCTTTAATGTGTTAAAGTCCGTATTGGTATTATACAAGCTGTCAACGGATTTTTCAAGCTGCTGCGTGATTTCTTTTTTGTAAATTTTCCGCATCTCTCGGCCAATGTCAAAAAGAACCGCTTCGCACTGTTCGGAAACCGCGTTGCCAAGGAACGACAGCACCGGCAGCTTGTTGAAATCCACGATGCGGATAAAGTCATCATCGTCCAGCACATCCATAGGCTCCTGCCCGCAACGCCGGGAAAGCGTATAGAAGATACTGTTGGTCATCAATTCCCGGAAGCGGATACGGATGTTATCTTCGTCCAGTTCTTCCAGAAAAGTATCCGCCACCTCATAGGCCAGACCGTCCATCGCTTCATCCAGATTGTCGGCGGTCAGCTGCTGTGCCAGTTCCATCAGGGCGGTGTTCATGCTGTCTGTCTGGGATAAACCATAGGTATCTTCCAGATGGTCTAAGATAGCCTGCTCATGCTCGTGGCTGTCCAGATTCCATAAGAGCGGTGTTTTTCCGCCGCGCACCAGATGGGTGTCAGCAATATCGAACACATACCGCAGCCTGGTACGCGGTCCGGTATCATCCAGAAGCGCGATGCCTTTTGCGCCACGGTTGACCCATCGGCTCATTTTCTGATTCCAGAGTTCCAGTTCTGCGCAGGCGGTTGCATCGGGCCGCTGCGCGTGGATCAGGAGCGCATCGGTGAACGAATAGCGGTACAGCCGCGCCGCCACATCCAGATAACTCATCCAGTCCTGTGGCGAGTTACTGACATACCGGGCGTTCTGTTGCGCCAATTCTCGAATATCGTTAATCTGTGGCAAGGGTCAAACCTCCTTTACGTTTTCTTTTTCATCGGTGTTTTGGGAAATTCCAGGCTGTACTGTGTGCGGCCATCCTCGACGCGCATCACAAGATCAGCGGCGAATGTCTTATCTTTTTTCGCGGAATAAAAGTCTTTTACATGGGTGCGGCCTTTCTTCAAAAGGTCTACCGCCATCTTCTTGTCCAGCGTTTTTCTCATATTGGCCAAGTATCTGCTTTCTTTCCAGAGGGCAAATTTGCAGCTGCGATCTGCACAACAAAAGCTGAGCTTACTCTCATGTACAGGGTTTCCGCAGACCGGGCAGCTTCCTACGCTTACCTTATTATGATGGGGAGCTGCCGCGACGGTAGGAATCTGCCGGAGGTCAGCCAGCATCTTGTCGAGCAGTCCATGGATGCCCTGCATAAAATCATGGGGCTTGATCTCACCGCGCTCCATCCGCAGCAGGTCATTTTCCCATTCGGCTGTCATACTGGCAGATTTCAGGTAGTCCGGGATATTGCGGATCGCGGCCACACCGTCCTCCGTGGGAATCATCTGCTTGCCTTTACGCTGCACATAGCCGGCGGATACCAGCTTTTCCAGAATCGCAGCGCGCGTTGCAGGGGTTCCCAGACCTTTCTTCTCCGTGTCCTTTTCAAATTCCTTGTTGCCTGCTGTTTCCATGGCCGACAGCAGGGTATCTTCGGTGTAGACTTTCGGCGGTGAAGTAAAGCCCTGCTTTTTCTCTGCCCGTACCACCGGAATAACCATCCCCTGTTCCAGATCGTTCGGAAGTGACGCATCCTTGTTCTTCTCCGGCTCCACAAGCGGAACAGGTTTTGCCGTATAGCCGGGCTGCAGAACATCCTTATATTTTGCCGTGAAATTCCTGCCCTGGCAGCACACTATTACCAGCACATCCTCATAGATGAACGACGGCTGCACAGCCTGCACCAGTTTCCAGATGATAAGCGAAAGAATCTTCTGTTTGGTTTCGGACAACTTTTCCTTATTACACTTTGCGCTCTGCATGGTCGGCAGGATCGCATGATGGTCTGTGACCTTGCTGTTGTTGATAACGCAGCTTACGTCTGCCGCCGCGCCATCTAAGGCCAGTACCAGAGATTCCACCGTCTTGCGCATATCCTCGGTCACGAACTGGCTGTCCGTTCTGGGATACGTCACCAGCTTTTCTTCATACAGTTCCTGTGCCGCCTGCAAGGTCTGGCTGGCGGTCAGACCGTAATAGCGGTTTGCTTCTCGCTGCAAAGTTGTCAGGTCATACAGCTTCGGGGGCTTCTTTTCTACCCTCTTTCGCTCGATGCTGCCGACCACCGCGCACTGCCCGTCACAGGCAGCCCGCATGGTATCGGCATCCTGCTCCTGCGCCATCTGTTCCGATACTGCGACCATGCCCCCACCGGACAGTTCCACTTTATAATAGGGTTCCTTTACAAAGTTCTGGATTTTGGTCTGCCGTTCGGCCAGCATCGCCAGCGTCGGGGTCTGCACACGGCCAATGGTCTGTTTTCTGCCGTACTTTTTCGTAAAAGCACGGGTTCCGTTCATGCCGATCAGCCAGTCCGCTTTTGCCCTGCACTCGGACGCTGCAAACAGGTTATCATAGGCCGCGCCATCTCTCAGGTTCTCAAAGCCCTGCTGTATAGCGGCATCCTCCATGCTGCTGATCCACAGCCGCTTGATGGGGAGTTTACTTCCGGCAAGAGCATACACACGGCGGAAAATCGCTTCACCCTCGCGCCCTGCGTCGCAGGCGTTCACCACATAATCAAATCTCTTGCTGCGGAGCAGTTTGCGCAGAACATTGAACTGCGGCTTCTTGGTATTGTGTACCAGCAGTTTCCACTCAACAGGGAGAATCGGCAAATCCTCAAAACGCCAGTTTTCATAGCGTTCATCATAGTGTTCCGGGGCTGCATACTCTGCCAGATGCCCCAGACACCAGCTTACCACGCAATCCCCACCCTCCAGATACCCGTCCTCCTGCCGATATGCACCGATCACTTTTGCAATGGATTTCGATACGCTCGGTTTTTCTGCAATCACCAGATATTTCAACGCTTTCTCCTTTTTGAAAAAAGCAGGGATAGCCTTTCGACTACCCCTGCATCCTTATGTTACGGTTTTCTTATGTGCCATTTTCGTTGCCGGACTGATTATCCTCGTTCACAGTCGCAAGGCTCTGGTCGGTTTCCAGATTTTCACTCTGCGGCGTTTCTTCCTTCGGCTTCGGCTTATAAATATAGAAGTAGAAGAAAGCACCTGCGCCGCCCAGCGCAGCCACGAACACCAGCAGCAGAATCTTATTCATGCCGCCGCTCGATTCTTCTTTCGGTTCTTCGATTTCCACATCCGGGGTAGGTTCCGGCTTGGTTTCGGGCAGAACTACCGCAGGCGTTTCTTCTTCCTGCTGGCCGTTCCGCTCTTCATCATCCAGAAACTCCTGCAAATCGTACTCGTCGATCATCGAGAGCATATAGACGTTTTCGCTGTTTCGCGCCCGGTCGATCACCAGAAAGAATGTGTTGCCGCCCTTGGTCTTGACCGTGAAGAACTCCTTGCTGGGGTCATCCACGATATTGTCCTCTACCTCGCCGTTGCCTGCGATGGTGAACGGGATTTTTTCTTCCTCGGTCGGTTCCTCTTCCTCGATCACCTGTGTCGGTTCCTCCATCACTTCAGCGGTGTCCACAAAGGCAAAGGCCGGGGTCGAAAAGCCCACTGCCATCAGCAGGGTCAGAATTGTGCTGGGGATAACAACTCCCAGCCGTTTAAGCATCTTTTTCAATCGCTTCCTCCGTTTCTGCTTCCTCCGAAGCGTTGTTTACAGCGGTCAGGAACGTCACGTTGCCCGCCTGAATGTTGTCCAGCAGAGCCAGCAGTTCGCGCCCTCCCATCTTGGTGCTGCGGATGGCACGAATGATCTCGCTGTCCTCTTCCTTTTTCTGTGCTGCCCGGATGGTGCTCAGCCGTTCTTCCAGTTCCGCGATCTGCTGTTCCGTCTTTTCGGCTTCATCCAGATATTTCTGTAATTTTTTGCCCATCGGCTCTCCTTTCAGTTGATGCGGCCAAAGCCTAAAAAGTGGCTTTGCCAGTAGGTCGAATTGATACTGGTATAGGAAATGGGGTCGCCGCAGTGGATCATCATGCCATTGCCGACATAGATTCCAACGTGCGACGCGCCAATGGTGTTATAGGTTTTCTCAAAGAAAATCAAGTCACCAGGCTGTGCATCCGCAGGAGAAACATAGCTGCACTTCCCGCGCAGACCATTGGCTGTTGTACGCCCAACGCTCCACCCATTTCCGCAGTTATTGATGACCCAGCAAACGAAGCCGGAGCAGTCAAAACTGGTACTTGGGGAACTTCCGCCCCACACATACGGCATACCTAGATACTTTTCAGCTTCCTCAATCATCCTTGCGAACTTTTCATCCGAAAGGGCTTCCGATGGAATATCATACTTGAAACCACCGCCGGAGCCACCAGCACCGCCTGTGCCGATACTGCCCGTTGTGCCGCCGCTGTATGTCGGGGAGCCTGCACCGAACAGTTCCGGGCGGTTGCCGTAGGTCATGTTGTAGGCATCGTACCGCCCGGTCTGCTTCTGGTTCATGTTCTTCCGCGCGATGGTATCGAAGCCCTTATTTTTCAGCAGGACATTGAGGATTTTATACTCATACTCCACTTCTTCCTGATAGGTATAGGTTTCCATGCTGACATTTCCAAAAGCATCAATCGTTGGCCGAACCCCTACTCTGGTTTCCATACGAGTGCGAATCTCAATGGTTTCCCACACTTTCAGGAGATACTGCTGCTTGAACAGTTCCTTGATAACAGGCTTGACCTGTCCTCTGGTGAACTGCTCATAGACCGCAGTCAGATGGGAAATAAGCTGATATGGGTCATGCCCGATCTCGTCAAGTTGATAGCGGTATTCATCATAGCCCGGATGGGTGGATTCCATCTGCCGAATCTGCTTATCCAGTTCTTTTTCCAGTTCCAGATAATCTTCTTCCGCACCTTTCATGTCGGCATCCTTGCTGGGATATGTCGTTCCCACAAAGGTACTGCCTGTTCCCTGAATTGCTGCACCACAGCTTGAAAAGGCTCCCAGCATCACCATCACCAACAGGATGCCCACACCAATACTGACCCACAGGGTTTTATTCTGCACGACGATCTCCTGCACCGCCGCTTTCGCTTTCTCCGTAATGGTGTTGGTTGCCGCTGCTGCCTGCTTGCTGGCAGCAGTTCCGGCTTTCTGGCCGCGCTTGGCGGCTGCATAAGCATCCTTATACTGCTTTTTCTGGTAAAACTTCGCACCGACTGTTTTTGATTCACCTCCTGCGGCAGTCGGCGGTGGCTGGGGCTGTTTCTTTTTCAGCGGCGGTTCTGCTACATTTTCTGCAGTACCGCCCTCGCTCTCGGAGAATTTCAGGCAGCTGGACTTCTGATCCTCGCCACCTCTTTTCTCTGCTCTGGCAGATTTGTCTTTGGGCTTTTTCCTGCCTTTGACAAAGTGGTGCAGGCGTTCGGCGGCTTCTTCCGACTTATGAGCAGCTTCCACGCCGGAATTGTCCTTTTCTACCTGATGTACTTTCTGATGGGCATACCCGGTGGCGGTGTCCACTCCTTTCTTGGCCACCTTTTTAACGCCCATCCCCATGCCACGGACAATACCGCCTTTTTCATCTTCAAAAGAAAGTCGGCCTTTCTTTGTGGGCGGCTCTGCATCCGATTCCGCAGGCGCATCCTTCGGCTTCCCATCCTCCTGATGGGCTTTGTAATAGTCTGCGCTCTGCTTGGCGGTGCTGTGATGCCGGGGTGTTTCCTCCTTCCCATCCTCGGCATCCATACAGATTTCTTCGTCCACGACAGGTTCTTCGTCTGTTTCCTTTTCCGCAGTTTCTTTTGCCGAATCTTCCTTCTCCGGCTTTTCTGCTGCGGTTGCGGACTTCTGTTCCCCGGTGCGGAGGTTTTCATCCACCAGACCATCCTTGGTCATTTTCTGAACGATTTTATCTCTGCCCCGGAATTTTTTATCTGCCATCGGGTTCACCCTCTTCCTGCCGGAACTGTCATGCAAGCAGGGCCGCATGGGTTTCCCACTTATCAAGCACCTGTTCCAGCTTCCGGGCAAAGGCGATCAGACGGGCATTCACTTCCTCACGGTCAAGATAACCGTGGGCTTCCATGTGAAAGCCGTCAGTCAGTTCATCGGCCAGTGTGCCAACCGCATAGAAATCTTCCAGCACCGTATGCACCACCGATTCTTCATCGTGGAAGTTGAGCGGCTCCACCTCACCAAAGGGCGGGCCGGAATCGCTTTCGTGCGGCTCCATGTCAGAGTGATGATGAATCTTGCGGCTCAGTCGGTCAAAAATATTCGATGTGTTCATGCTTCTTTTTTCTCCTTATATTTTCCCATCTCATTAGGCTTCGTTGTCATCAGGCTGTACAGTTTCAGCGAAGTATCAAACTTATCCTTGAACGGGATAATCGTATTGCCGTAGAACAGCAGCCCCTCGCCCTCGTTGCTGTTCGTAACATAGGAAAGCTGGAACGGCGAGATATTCAGCTGCTTGGCAAGGATTTGCCGATCGCCGGATGCCTGGTTAAGCATATAAATAAAATCGCTGTTCTCGAAGATGTTCTCGATTTCCCGGCTGGCCAGCAAATCCTTAATGTTCTGCGTAATTCCTGTCGGTACACCGCCCCATTTTCGGAACCGCTTCCAGATTTCGACGCTGTATGCGGCGGTCTGTTCCTCTTTCAGCAGGAGGTGGAACTCGTCTATATAGTACCGGGTGTTCTTTTTGCTGTTGCGGTTGATGGTAACGCGGTTCCAGACCTGATCCTGGACGATGAGCATCCCCAATTTTTTCAGCTGTTTGCCCAACTCCTTGATGTCGAAACAGATGATGCGGTTATCCAGTTCCACATTGGTCTGGTGGTTGAACACTCGCAGCGAACCATTGACGTAGATTTCCAACGCTGTGGCGATACGCTGCGCCTGCCGCTCTTTCTGCTCCCGCAGGCAGTCGTACAGATCACCAAGCGTCGGCATATTCTCCGGCTTCGGGTCATTCAGATATTTCTGGTAGACCAGCGGCAGGCAGCGGTCAATGACCGACTTTTCTTCCGGCTCCATACCATCCCGTGCGCCCATGATAAGTTCGCACAGGGAAAGAATAAAGTCCGATTTCATGCCCAGCGGGTTATCATCGTCCGCATAGTTCAGGTTAATGTCCATCGGGTTGATATAGTCCTTACTGGTGGACGAAATATGGATAACCTGACCGCCCAACGCTTCCACCAGCGGATAATACTCTCCTTCGGGGTCTGCGACGATAATATCGTCCGTTGTGGTAAAGAATACGTTCGTGATCTCACGCTTTGCACTGAACGACTTACCGCTTCCCGGTGTGCCGAGGATCAGACCGTTCGGGTTTTTCAGCTGCTTCCGGTCTGCCATAATCATGTTGTTGGATACCGCGTTCAAGCCGTAATAGAGGGAATCGCCCTCCATAAAAAGCTCCTGCGTGGTGAAGGGAACGAAGATGGCAGTGGAAGTTGTGGTCAGTGCGCGCTTGATGGGAACGAGGTTATTTGCCAGCGGCAGGCTGCTCATAAGGCCCTGCTCCTGCAAATAATCCAGACGGTTCAGTGTGCAGTTGAACTTCTGAGCGATGCCAGCAGTCTGAAACACAGCACTATCCAACTCCTGCTTGGTCTTGGCCGTATTGAGGAAAAGCACCGTAACAAGGAACATACGCTCATTACGGCTCTGCAGATCATCCAGAATCTTCTTGGCCTCGCCACCATAAGTTGCAAGGTCGCTCGGAATAATTTCCATATCATAACCAGACCTCACAGCTTTCTTCTGTTCCTCGATTTTCATACGGTCCAGGTCGGTAATTTTACCCTTGATCAGTTTGATGGCTTTCAACTGGTCTACCGACTGCATATGGATACTGACCACCAGATTTTTGTCCATATCCAGAAACTCGGCCAGCACCTTATCCGTCAGTTCCGGGGCAAGGATGTTCAGGTAGGATGCTGCGCCGTAGGTGTCACCCATCATAAAGTCCTTTCCGCTCTTGAACAGAAAACTGGTCGGGGCAATGAAGTCCTTTGTGGTCATACCGCTCTGCAGGATGCGGTCATAGCTGAAATCGAACTTCTTCTGTTCCTCCTGATGAAAGGTTTCGTACATGATCTGAAGCCGTTCCACGCCGTTCAGCGGGTAGGCTTTCACGCCCAGCACCTTGAAATTGTTGAGAATATCGGTTTCGATACGTTCCAGCCGGGGCTTTGCTTCCCGGACACTCTTTGCTTCGATACTGAACGTGATGTACTTCGTCCGAACCAGACCGTTATTGCCCTTGGCAAGCTGCTGTTTCAGCATCTGTGCATATTCCATACGCACATCATCAAACTGGTCGTGCTGCGGCTCGATCTGGATGACCTTGTTGTACTCGCTCATGTCACTTTTATGATTGATGAACGAAAGCTGAAAACGGATACTGGCATCGAAGTAGTTGAGGAAGTCGCACCAGCTTTCAAAGATGGTGTTTTTATCCTCGTTCTGCGCCAGCTGGTAGTTAATGTCGTAGAATCGGACGGTTTTGGAATACAGATGTTCCTCTACCCGGCAGATACCGTCGCGCCCCATTTCCAGATATGGAATGGAACGCTGCACAGTCAACTGCTGTTCCTTCTGGCTCTTTTCGGGTTTCCGAAAGAACTTCTGGAAGAAGCCGCCGAACTGCGGTTTCTTCTTCGGTTCACTTTTTACCAAGAATGCCTCCTTTCTTCTGGATCGGTGCTGCGGTTTCCAGTTCCCGCTCATACAGGTTTTCGACCTCATAGCGGCGTACCGCAGGGCGTTTGAAGCGGACACTGATGAAGTTTGTCAGGATGGTTTCAAGGTGCATCCCGTTTTTCTCGTACAGCGCAAAGAAAAATTCCGGCAGCATCAGAAGCACCATGCCTGCCGCTGCATTGCTGGTTCCCAGCGTATCGCGCATGAGGAAATAGAACGGAACACCCATGCCCGCCGCAAAACCCATGCACACAAGCTGGCGTTTCGTCAGGTTCAGAAAGACCTTATTCTTTACTTTGGAAAGGTCTTTGGGAATCGTTACATAGGCCATTTATCACCAGAACAGCCAGACCGCCGCCGGGAAACGGCGTTGTCTGCTGTCTTTTCCTTTCATTGGATTTTCCCGGATTTAGTGACTGCCGAAGATTTGTTTGGACAGACTTCCCGTTTTGAGCAGCGAGAAACAAAGAATCACCGTGTAGGCCATTGTGCCGAACAATGCCGAGTGAATATCCGAAGATACCCGGATGCTGCCGATAAGGGCTGCATAAATTGCCACGCAGACCATCATCAGGAACGCTTGGAATGCCAGCGCGAAGAGCCCTCGGAAGTAGTTTGTACCCACATGGCCCCATTCACGGTTACTCATGGTTGCAAACGGAATCGGAGCAAGCGAAGTGTAGAGGTATATTTCTATCATTCTGCCGTACATAATTACCGTGATAACCACCGACAGAATTTTTAGACACCAGCTTACAACAAGGGTTTCCAATGCCAGCGTCACCAGTTCGCCAATCGCCATTGTTGCCATTGCCGCCTGCATCTGCATGGAAAGAGAACTAATATCAATGGCGGTATTGCCACGGATAATGCCGGAGGAAGAATTTACCACCGACTGCCCAATGTCAAATACCGCCATTGCAATATCGAACGTATGCCTGACGAGATAGACCGCGATCCACATCTTCACGAAATACTTGAAGAACATCCATGTGTCCACATCGTGCAGATTGTTCCGCTCTGTCAGCATCGAGATCAGTTCGTAGCAGAGGATCAGCGTAATGATGATTCCTGCAATGGGAATCACCACCGAATCCGAAATGTTACGGATCATGCTGAAAATGCTGCTGTTCCACCCTTGCGGTGTCTGCCCGACCTGAGCAGCGATTTCACTGGTCTGTTGGTTGACCGCTGTGAACATCGTACTCAGGTTGGACTCCACCATGCCGGAAAGAAGTTCCCTCATCCATTTTTCGATTGCTGCGAAAATATTATCGAACAATGGCGGGTTTTCCTCCTATCGCTTGTTGATTAGCCGAACAGACCAGAGAGCAGCGGGATCAGCTGGGTGCCGATGAGGATGACACCGCCGCCGGACATCAGCTGTTTTATCCCCAATTAGGTGTAAAACTCTGCTCGATGGCGGGCGGCGGCGTACA
>ENA-OROS01000962-OROS01000962.1-human-gut-metagenome-genome-assembly--contig:-NODE-962-length-14388-cov-11.373055_pt1 | contig 14388 bp, 7 predicted proteins | sample MGYA00242134_ERZ509059 | MGnify/ENA primary metagenome ERZ509059 (study PRJEB26280, sample SAMEA2338753) | human gut metagenome | biome: human gut; feature: human-associated habitat; material: faeces... | reverse complement strand
CGGCGGGGTTCAGCCCCGTGGCGGTGAAGACGATGGGTGTGCCTTCCGCCCCTTCTGGTAGGAAGCCCGCTTCGTCCTGCGTGCAGGCGGCAAGGCCGAGCAGCAGGGCGATGGTTGCGGACATATGGATGGTTGTTCGTTTCATGATGCGTGTTGTTTAGGGGTTGTTATTGTTTCTTTTGCAGTACGGGCAGACCATCTGTGCCGAGTGCCCACTGGTAGTCATTGTCGGTGAGGGCGGTGTTCATGCCGTCAACGGCTGTCTGCCATTTCACGGTCGCGCCGTCCACCTTCGTGGCATCTACCGTTCCTCCAAAATTACGGAATTCTCCTTGCTCGGCATTGCCTCCCCAATAACAGGAAGTTATAGTATTGTAGTTGAAACGCACTATAGCTCCAGATTCATAATCTTTCAATGTGCCGTCAAACCAACAAGCTGTGATACTGCCATAATTTAAATCGGCTATACCACAAGTTCTACCATATGCAGAAATTTTTCCCGTCACAGAGCAGGCAATGATTTGACCATTATTTTGATCCACTATTCCAGCTGCTGATCCATTATTGCCATATAGATTCACATCTATGAGTTGTAGGTTCTTTATCACACCACGTAAATTTAATAACCCAAAAAGTTCAGTAGTCGCTGCTGAAAAGTTTAATCCCGTAATGCGGTGTCCCTGCCCATTAAAGACGCCGGAGTAACCTGGCCATGTGCCTATCTGTGTCCAATCCTTACCCGTCAGGTCGATGTCGGCGGTGAGGGTGCAATTTATCGATTCGTCCTTTTGTGCGGCTTTGTTCCATGCCAGCAGGCCGTCAGCGTTATAGACCGTGTAACTGCCGTCGTTCTGTATAGAATAGCCCAAATCCTCAGCCTCGCCGCTCTCGCCGCCGCCGTCAGCCCAGCTGCCGATGGTGCAACCCTCTAACGTCAGGCCGGTGGCGTTCACCTTGACGGTGTATTTATAGCAGTTACCAGCCTCTAATACGACGTTGTTCTGCGGGCGGAAGTAGAAGGTGCCGCTGCCGAGTTCCACCTTGACGAACGGCTTGCCTGCCGCAACGGTCTGCGGGGCGGTCAGTGCCTCGTAGGTGTTGCCGCTTGCGTTGTAGGTCTTGATGGCGGTCGGGTTGCCGTTATCGGCGGACAGGCTCACGAGGCTCACCGTGGCACCGGCGACGCTCGTGAATCCCGTGCCGGGCTTCAGTTCGATTGTCACGCGTGCCGTGCGGTGGGTAAATTCAAGTGTCGGGTTGTTAAATTCCACCTTCCGGTTCTCAGCAGAGATGAAATCGCTGTTCTGGAAGTCAGCCAGTTTGCTCTGGTCTTCTGCCACCTTCACGGCAGGCATCTGTGTGATGTCAGCATTGTCGAAGGGCCACCATGCCGATACGGTAATCGGGTCGCGGCTGGTCCAGTAGTACGGGTCGTTCTCGCGTGAAAGCGTGGCACTCTTGAAATCGGTAGAAGCCGTTACGGTGTATTCCTTTACCGCATCGCCCATCTTGAGTGCCACGGAAGTGACGCCCTGCCAGTCGCCGTCCACAGAGGCACGGGTGGAAGGGGCTGCCAGCGGCGTTGCTTCTACGGACAATCCGGTGGCACGGATGACGACGGGGTATTCACCTTCGGGCAGACGGTTATCGCCAGCAAGTTCGTCCTGCGTGCAGGCGGCGAGGGCGAACAGCAGTGCGGTGGCTGCGGGGATAAATAATCTATGTCTCATAATTCTTCATTCTAATCGATTAATTATTAAAATCCTACAGGTCAGCACCCACATCTCCACCGTCTATATCGTTCCACTTTGCAATGGTGGCTTCGCTGACTTCAAGGACTTTGTTGCGTACCTTGACGGTATAGGTATAGTTGTTGCCCGCCTGCAGTGCGCCTTCGGGCATGGTGAGTGTGGCATGATATTCCTGACCTTTGTAATTCACAACCAACGGCAGGGATGCAACTGTCTGCGGGAAGAGGATGATTGATGACGTGAGATTGCCGTCTGCCAGATTCATGGCCAGTTCTCCGGTCTGTGCCCCGTTGTCTGCGGTGGCAATACCGTCGGCCGTGTTGAACGTACCGGTGAGTAACAATCCGTCCAGCGTGTAACGTTCAGGCTTGACCACGCTGAAATTCACGCCGTCGCCCGCCTCGAAGGTAAGGGTTATCTGGCTCATGCGGTGGTGGAAGGAGTTGTCTTCACCGCCTTTGGCGGTTTTGTCGGTGAAGCTTACTACCGGGTTGTTTTTGTCTCCCGTGGCTCCTGAAGCAAAGAGGAAGTCGATGGCAGGCTGGTTCTGCTGCGCCGTGGCATCGGTCGTGGCTGCGAGGATGCCTCCCGCCGCGTTGTACGGATAGTAGGCGCGGAAAGTATGGGTCTTTGTATCTTCGATATAGATGACCTTTTTTTCTGCCTCAAATTTCCCATTTTTCAGGATGAAAGGCACGTTGCCGTACTGGGTGTCGTTGCCGATGTCGGTGATGCCGATACGGTCGCCGTTATCCCAGGTGGTTCCGCTGGCGCGGGTGGCGAGGGCGATGTCGGCGGTAAACTGGGCGACCACTGGGTCACCGTTCAGGTTCTCGTTGTCGTTGTTGCAGGCTGCCAGTGCGAGGACGAGCGTCGCAAGTGCAAAAAATCTTGTCTTCATTATATCTGTCATTATATTAGTTACAAATCGGCATTTACATCATCACCTTTCACTTCTTCCCAGCCGTTGATTTCGGCTCCGTCCACTTCCATGCCTTCGGGAGTCTCAACCAGCGTTCCGCCGAGGGTCAGCGATTTGCCCTTTCTGGTGTTGAACTCCTTGAGAGCTTCTGTGAGGTCGCTTTTCAACGTGGTGGGGCTCGGGTTGCCGTCCGCATAGCGGATTTCAGCCGTAAGCAGTTGTTCCGTGCCGGTCACACCCAGCAGCCGCACCGTGGCTTTCCACTTGCCGGCATCGTCACCTTCGGTTATCTTGGTGAAGGGCAGCACGACGTTTGAAGCGGCTCCGTAGGTATCGGTAGCGAAATCGAGTGTTCTGGCTGCACCCGTCAGATGGGCAACAATCTCCGTGATGCGTCCGGCGGCATCACCAGTAGGTTCGACGACAAGCGTCAGTTCGCGTACCTGCTGCTTCATTGCGGCGGTCAGCGGATAGTCCTTGTCTTTCTCGATGGTCACCTGTTCCGTATAGGTGAAGAACCATCCCGGGGCATTGTTCACAAAGGCATCCGTGCCTGCCCGGTTTCCCATGGCTGCGGCAATGGTGGCGGTGGTACCATTTACCGTGATTCCTTCAGCTGGGTTCCACACCGCAAGGGTGTAGCTGCCCGGAGCAAACAGATGGTCGGGGGCATGGGTGGCGGAAGTCTCCGTACCCGTATAGTCGCCCATGGTGACCGTCCACGTGGCAGGTATGTTGATACCCTCACCGCGGGCCGACCAGTCGGCTGTCACCGCAATTTTCCCATAGTCGGGATGCGGTGTGTCATAAAGCGTGTCCTTCACGCAGGAAGAGAGCAGCACGGCGGCTGCCATTCCTACCATATTTATATATTGTCTTGCTTTCATACTCTATTCCTCCGTATTAGAATAACTTCCATACCAATGTCACACCGGCGTTGATGGGGCCACACCAATTTTTTGTCTCGTTGCCACAGCGCACGCGCACACCATCGATGACTTCATATTTTTCGAAATCGGCATTCAGGTAGCCCAAGCCGAGGTTGAAATCAAGAGTCAATGCCTTGTTCAGCCGTAGCTGATAGCCGGCGGTGATGCCGCCACCCATCAGGTCGCCCTGCTTGCCTGTTTCGGAGAGCTTGTAGTTGAACTGTCCGGCCTTGAACATCGCGCCCAGATACCAGGCTTTCTTCTCACCCATATAGTAACGCACTTCCGGAGCCACTTCCCAGAGTGCATAGCGGCGGTCCTTGTCGCTCCACGTCCATGAAGTCCACGAGCCGTTTACGGCAATGCCCCACGATGGACAGATGCGCCATTCAAGTCCTAAATCTGGTGTCAAGGTAGCCCAGCGCAGCAGGTTGGCACGCAGGGAGAGATGATAATCAGTTGTGATTTTGGTTTCCGACAGCGTGTCGGCAAGTGTATTTTGTTGAGCGGTTTTCTCGGCTTCTGCCTTTTCAGCGGCAAGTCGGGCTTCTTCCGCCTTGCGCTGCTCTTCGGCAAGCCGTTCCTGCTCGGCACGCTTCTCGGTTTCTAAGCGTTCGGCTTCCGCCTTGCGTCGTGCTTCTGCTTCCGCATCCGTCACGGCTGTTTCCTTTACCGGTACCGTCAGGCGCACGGTGACAAAATCACCCTCTGTCACATGATTGCGGGTAATGAAGTTTTCTTCCTTGATTTTCGCTCGTGTAATCAGTTCTGATTTCACACGGTTGGCACGAATCTTCGCTGTTGCAAGGTTCTTGACTTCACTGCTCTGCGAATTGCAGTATCCGTCAACCAATAGCGGCAGTTTGCCGTCAAGAATTGTTGCTTTGTTGTTTTCGATACATTCCAACAGGCGGGCAAGTTCCGTGTCATTGCCATTCCAAGGCACGTAGAACATGTCCTTCTGCGTAACGAACCGGAAGGTGTAGGTCGTGTCTGCTTTCTGCTGCGCAATGACAGGAAAAGTTACCGTCATCAGCCACAGAAACAGGGTGAGAAAAGTGATTTTTCTGCTCATATAAACTTGAATTTATTATCTTTGTCTTCTCCAAAGGTAATAAATGCCATTCAGCGCCCAAAATATTACAAAAACTTTTTCTGTTGAAATACAGCGTTTTATAAAAATTGTCGTTTGAGCACTTTTTAAATTGTCGTTTGAGCACTTTTTTTGTCGAATTAGCACTTTTTTGTCGCTTGAGCACTTTTTGAAAATGAGCTTCTGAGACCTTTTTCATCGGCTTTTTACCACACAAATTATTCCAGATTTGCTTTTTTCCACTTGCCAGGCGTACATCCTTCCTTCTCTGTAAATGATTTGATAAAGTTACTGCGGGAAAGAAAACCGGAAGACTCAGCCAGCTTCTGTATATTGATTTCCGGATGCTCCTTCAGTATGTTTTTCGCATACTCCAACCGGAGACCGGTTATCCATTCGCGGAATGTCATTTTATACGTAGTCTTGATATAAGCGGAAAGATAGGTACGGTTCGTATGAAGTATTTCGGACAGTTCTTTTATGGTAAGTCCCTGCTGGACATAGCCGTCTGTCTTTATCCAGTTGGCCACTTTCTCTATAATTTCTGTATAGGACACTGGAACTTCTTTCTCAGAAACTATTTCAGGTTCTGTTTCCGTATCTGTCAGAAGTTCTTCTTCAGACTGTATATCTTGCTCAAAAGCATTTTCCACCTGTTCATAGAACAGCAGGTAGTTCTGATAGCTGTAGAAAAGATAGCTGTAGAACGGTATTGACGACAAAATCCAGATAAAAACATATTTGTCTGGCAGAAATGTCAGCAATCCGCATCCGACACCGAAGATAACAGCCCAATAAGTGAATATGGAAAGCCATTCGATATATGTGCCTATATCATCCGCCTGAGTTTCATTGAAAATCCGAATGGCTCTACGGTATGCAATTATGACTCTGCGAGCTAAAACGATTCCAAAAACGACTAACCATACAGCTAAAGCAAATAAAGAGATTTTTTGCATGATTCCGCTTGGCAACAGGAACAACACAACTCCGGAAAGAGTTGAGAATATAATCCATAAAATGATATGTGTCCACACACGCCGTTTGGTAATGTAAAAACGATCAAGCAACATTATCAATGCCGAACTGAACAGAGAATAGCACAGGAAGTATGTGGACATGTTCATCAATATGGCAGAATCCGCATTTTTGAATCGGATACCAAAGAAGAAATGTACCGAATAGTTTGCCGAAAGCAGCAGCATAGCTATACCCATAATCTGTCGAGAGCGGAGATAATTCTTGAAAATTTTCTTTTCAGGAGTCTTTGCAAACAAAAAATAAAAGCCGAAGAATAACATCAACGGCAGTGCGGTATAAAGTGAAAAACTGTATATAGATATAGATGGCTCCATTGTTATGCTTATTTGATTTTGATACAAAGTTACGTCTTTTTCTTCACAAATAGACACATAATCTATGATTTAACGTTATAGATTCGGTCATATTAGATTGAAAAATTATTAGAATTAAAGCCAGTGGTGAAAAATTCAACCACTGGCTTTTTCTGTCAAGACTTCGATATTAAAGTTTTACACCTTTGGATTCCGATAAACCGAGTCTCCCTATAATTAAATGACTGCGTACAAAGTCCACGTGCGGGCTTTCCGGCTGTTGTTCCGTCTGTTTTTTCTCGTTGCCTTGCCGGTTCTCTTCTGTGTTTTCCTGAGCCGGAGCCAGCTCAAGCTGTATCTTGCGGTCCAGTGCGGCGAGTTCGGACTTCAGCTGTTTCAGCTCGTCCTCCTTCTTCCACACCTTGCCCGCTATCTCCTGCAACTGCGGAATCTCCTTTTCCAGCACTTCGTTCTTAGACTTGTACTGGTCGATGATGGTCGGAATCCTCTCCAATGCGTTCAGAAAGTTTCGTGCGGCAGCAATCGGGTCTGCCATCGCCAGATGCCCGTTGTTGTAGGTGTACTTGTAGTTGCCCTCCACCACGAAGCGGTTGTCGGTGAACTCCAGACCTTCTTTGAGTGTCCTCTCGCTGACCACCTTTATCGGAAAGCCGTAAAGTTCCCCGACAGCCTTGTACAGTCCACCAGTCGTGGCGTTCTTGGCGATTTCCTGCAAACGCTTACCGATGACCTTCTCATCCGTTGAATCCGCGCCGTCCACCTTGACAAGATTAAGGCGGCTGCCTTCCTTATCAGTCTGCACAACGGAAAGAAAACGGTTCCAGTCTTCCGTCATGGCTTCGATGAAAGCCGTGTTGTTGCGCAGTTCTCCCGTCTTGGATTCCAGCTTGAACTCCGAATCGCGCTTGCCCTTGCCCCACGACTTGCGTTCCCCTTCGAGCGAGGCGATACGCTTCTCTAATTTCGCCTTATCCAAAAGGTCGGTATTGCCGGAGAGCAACGCCATATACTCCGAGAAGTTCATACCCGATTTTTCGTCCATTGCTCCCTCGTCGATGGTACGTGCGCCCATCGCTCCACTTTTGAGCTGCGATATGAACGTCTGCTTGCAGTGCAGCAGATTGAACTTGTAGCTGTCCAGCGACTTTTCCACCGCGTAGATGATGATATCCACGTTGTTCTCGGCAAAATGCTTGGCAATCTCGTTCCCGGCTCTAACACCCCGTCCGTCACGCTGTTGCAGGTCGGACGGTCGCCACGGTGTATCAAGGTGATGGATGGCAACGCATCTTTTCTGCGCATTCACGCCCGTTCCGAGCATACTTGTGGAGCCGAACAGCACGCGCACCGTCCCGGCGTTCATGGCATCTATCACCGCCTTACGAGCCTTATCCGTCTTACACTCCTGAATGAAGCGCACCTCACTTGCCGGTATGCCGTAATCCTCCACCAACTTGCGTTTTATCTCGCTGTACACGTTCCATCCTTCCCCCGGCTGGTATGTCCCCAAGTCGGAGAACACGAACTGCGTACCCTTGTGCGCCTCGTACTTGTGGTAATACTCTGCAATCATCTTGGCACAATGGCTTGCCTTGTTGTCGGGATGGTCCTCGTAGTTCGGGTCTATCATGCGCATATCAAGAGCCATCTTTCTCGCATAGTCGGTGGCGATGAGCATCTTCGCCTTTTCCTCCGTTTCCGACAGGGGTAACCTGCCAATCAGAGTGGCATCGCCGGTTTTGGCAAACTGCATCAGCTTCTGTATGAAGTCCTCCTGCTCCGGTGTGGGCGGTATGTGGTGCAGTATCTCATTCTTGTTTGGTCTGTCCACACCTACATCCTCCGCCGTGCGGTAGTCGGTAATCTCGTTGTAGAAGGCGGCAAGCTCCGGCACCTTGATGAAATAGCGAAAACGCTCCTTCTGAACGATATTGTTCGTTACGTTGAACTCAAAATCGGTCGTCTTTTTGGCGAAGATGGCAGCCCAAGCATCGAAACAGCGGATGTCCTGCCGTTCCAGTTCGTTGGGGCGCAGGTATTTGAAGAGCAGGTACAGTTCCGTCAGACTGTTGGAAATGGTCGTGCCCGAAAGGAACGTAGCCCCCAAGTCCTTGCCCGTGCGTTCCTGTATGGTACGGATGGCAAAGAGCATATTCAGGGCCTTCTGGCTTCCTTCCGAGTTTCCCAATCCCGCCACACGGTCATGACGGGTGTTGAAAGTCAAGTTCTTGAACTGGTGACTCTCGTCAATGAAGATGTGGTCGATGCCCATCTGCTTGAAGTCCACCACATCATCCGTGCGGGACTTGATGGCGTGTTCCACCTTCTCCAGCTTCGCCACAAGGTTGTGCTTGCGCTTCTCCAGCCCTTTCAGCATCGCCCGCGACACGTTCTTGCCCTGCTGCCGCAAGACTTCGAGATTTTCCTCCACCGTGTCAAGCTCCGCCTGCAGGATGCGCTGCTGCAACTCCGGCGACTGCGGTATCTTCCCGAACTGGTCGTGCGACATGATGACGCAATCATAGTCGTTGTTCTTGATGTTGTTGAAGAAACGCACGCGGTTGGCGGTCGAAAAGTCCTTTTCCGAAGCGTACAGAATACGCGCATTGGGATATGCCGCCTGATAGGTGGCAGCAATCTCCGCGACATTGGCTTTCAACCCGATAATCATCGGCTTGTGCGCCAGGTTCAGACGTTTCATTTCATGCGCTGCAATACACATTATCAGCGTCTTGCCGGTTCCAACCTCGTGGTCGCAAATTCCGCCGCCGTTCTGCTTGAGCATCCAGACGCAATCCATCTGCGAGGGATAGACGCTCCTGATGCCCCGGCTTGCCAGCCCTTTCAGATTGAGGTCGGGAAAAGTCTGATGCGAGCCGTCATACTTCGGGCGCACGAAACAGTTGAACTTGCGGTTATACATCGTCGTGAGCCGTTCCTTGAACTGCGGCGACTGTTCTTCCAACCATTCGGAGAACCCGTTACGGATTTCGTCTATCTTCGCGTTGGCGAGCTGTATGCCCTCGCTGTCGCGTACCTTGATGTCGTTGCCGTTCTCGTCCTTGCCGATACTTTTCATCATGTCGGGGCAGGTGTTGTGCAGGGCGTGCTTCAACAGATGCATACCGTCATAGTTCCGGTAATAGCCCTTTACTAAAAACTCGTCCGTGATCTTCATGGTGCGGTAGCCGCACGCCACGGAAAACTCGTCCATGCTTGCGGAGTAGGCTATTTTCACGTCCGTGTCGAAAAGGTGGCTCATGTAGGCGGCATACACACCCGTGGGAATCCAGCGTTCCCCGAAATTGAAGTCGAGGTCTTCAAAGGCGATGCGCTGCGGTTCGGCCTCCTTCAATGCCTCCCACGCCTGTTTCACCTCCGGCATCCGCTCACTTTCGGGATTGTCCTCCATCCAGCCCTCTATGCGTTCCGCCTTCTCTATCACGTTCCCCGCGATGAAGCGGTCTTTGATTTCGTAACCGGTTACGAGCGGGTTGTAGAAGATGCGCCCCTTGAGGGCACCAAGCAGTTCCTCTTCCGTGGTGTCGGTTATCTCCCGCATATAGCCGAGATTGACCGTGCCGAACTTGTTGAGCGATGCGGACAAGGCTTCTTCGGGAGAGCCTGCATTGACACGGCTCTCCACCGAGAAGGAAACGGGACGGTCGAAGATGTCCGCCTTGACAAACTTGCCGTCCTCCGCACGTTCCAGCGAAAGGATGTCGCGCCCTCCGGCATCCATCATCACCAGTTTCACATTCTGTCTGGCGTTGAGGTTACCGTAACGCATGACAAACTCATCGTAGTAGGTGTTGAGATACCCGCGCTGCGGTTTGTGTTCCGTATGGTTCTCCGTCTCGTGGCTATACAGACGTTCGTAAGCGTCACGGAGCGATATATACAGCATCGCTTTCTCTTTTTGATAGCCACGGAGGTCGAGCGGTTGGAAGGTCGCACCGTAAGGCGTGAGGTCTTTCAGGCAACCGAGATTGCGTGAAGCATCCAGCACCATCGAGCCGTCACGGTGGTGTGGCTCCAGCAGGCCGTTGAACGGACGGGGAGAAAGGTCCATGACTTCCTCCTTCGGCTTTTCCGTTTCAAGTTCCGGGAACAGGGAAGTGGCAACCGTTTCGGAAGTAGGCACAACTTCTGCCGGTGTTTCAGGTTGCTTTATTTCTTCCGTTTGTTCCGGCTTTTTATCCATATTGTCCGAAGAAGGCGCAAAAGCAGGGTTCAACGTGTCTTTGATACCCATCTTTTTCAGTTGTTCCTGCCTGTGCCGTTCTGCCTCAAGCCGTAGGGCCTTGCGCCGTTCCGCTGTCAGGCTCATCATTGTCTCATAGAAGCCGTTGATGGGAGGATTAGTTTCCCAATCCAGAGTGGCGTAAATGTCGTCCGGGTCGTTTGGCTTTTCGGCATTTTCCGGCTTTTCTTCCTTATTACCGTTTACCGGCTTGGCGGCTTCAACGGGTGGAGTAACTTTGACTTGCGGTTTAGGCGTGGACGGCATAGGCTTCGGCTTGCTTTCCTTTTTCGCTGCCTTTTTCTTTTTTACCGGTTCCTCTATGGGCATACCCCAAAGGTCGAGCAGGGTAAGCTGCACGGCTGACGAATGATTGGGTTGGCGCGGCTCAATCTCCGGCTTTTCCTCTATGGGCTGTGCCTGCGGCTTCTCCACTCCCTTGACAGGCTCAATTACAGAAACGGGGGCTATTACAGAAGGTGATACCTTTTCTGTTTTCGGAGCAGGTTGCACTTCCGTAGCCGTGCTTTCCTCCTTTGTCGGATGCAGCCTGTGTCTCTCATACAGTTTCCTGTCAAGTTGTTGCAGTTCTATTTTCAGATGCTCCCGCAAGTCTTCCGCCAGTTGTGCGATGTCCCCACAGTGCAGGAGTTTATAGGCTGGTTTCCCGTACGGGTCGGTACTTCTGATCAAATCCGTGTGTGAAAGCGAGCCGATGCTCCATACATACCCATTTACGGAAGTGCCGATAGGGGTCTGTTCGGTCTGCACGAAGAGTTTTTCGTTGTAATACAGTTCACCGTTCTTTCCGCTGTTCTTTTGCAGGATAATCAGGTCGCTGCCCACCTCCGTTCCCGCGTTATCAGTAAAGAGGTTGTTCGGCAGGCGGGCTACGCCCACCAGATTGGCATGGTTCATCATATACTCGCGTATGGGCGCGTTGGTCGGGGCATCCAGTACCCCCTGCGAGGTGATGAACGCCACGATTCCGCCTTCACGCACCGCGTCAAGGCTTTTCAGGAAAAAGTAATTGTGTATCGTCCGTGCCGCCGAGAGCCTTGCAGGATCCTTGCTGCCCGAAAAATCCGGGTCGAACACCGCCACATCGCCAAACGGTATATTGGAGACAGCCAAATCAAAATGGTTCATGAACGGCTTTTCTATCTTCTCGAAGCCCTGTACCCTTACTTTCTGTCCGGGATGCAGGTGCTTCAGTATCTTGCCCGTCATCAGGTCTTTCTCAAAAGCCATGATGTCCGCGTCCGGTCTGTTCTCCAGCACGGCGTCCACGAATGCACCGACACCTGCCGACGGCTCCAGCACCCGGTCGGGACGGATGCCGTGTTCATGCAGCACGTCCGCGATGGTCCCAGTTATCTCCGGCGGGGTATAGAAGGCGGTCAGCACGGACTGCTTCATGGCATCCATATACCGTTTGTACTCCGTCTCGTCTTTTGTGTTCTCCCGCAGCAACCTGTGCAGTTCCACGGTAGGGGCAAACAGTTCGAGGTCGGACTTCGCCCAGTGGACGGCATCCGTCAGTTCCCTTGCAGGGTTGAGTATGCTCTTCAGTCCCCCGAAACCGCAATAACGCTCTAACAAGAGCCGTTCGCGTGCGGTGGGTGTGCGCTGTTCCCTGTCAAGGAGGAATGCCGTCCGTATCGCCTCGATGTTGTCCCGCAGCCTCTGTTTGCGGTTAAACGCCATACTCTTCGATATAGAGGATGACGGCTCCCGTCAGCTCCGTGTAGAGCAGGTCATATTCGGGCGACAGGGCGAAATTGTCATCCGAGAGGTCATAGATGGAGAATACGTTTCCGACAAGTGGCAGCAGCTTCTGGGTAAAGGCTTCACATTTTTCTTCCGGTACTTCACCCGCAAATTCGTTCTCCACGACTTCGCGCAGGATGGCGTGCCTGGAGTAGCGAAGGCCCTCCGTCAGCACCTTCATCGCCAGTTCCTGCGCCCCGTCGGCAGGATAGCCTTCGAGCCTTGCCCGTTCATACGCTTCGGCGGCACGGTCGGTTCTTTCTCGGATGAAGGCTTCATCGGCTGCCTGTTCGAACTTGTTCGTGGTGAGGTAGTCCAGCAGGTACAGACCGTAATAGGAAAAGTCGGTCCGACCCTCGTTTTTCTTCTTGTTGTTCATTTCTTTGGAATTTAGTGGATTGATAATGATGATAGGGATAATCGTTGGAAAACGAGAAGAAAAAGGCACCCGGTATCCCTCCGAGTGCCACCACTAAATCCAAAGTATGAGTGTAATCCGGTATCGAAGAACAATTCATTACTCTGAACCAGTGGCAAAGTTAAACATTTATTTTCTTCTTTTCGCAGAGGTCGCTTTACTTTTCCTTTCTGGGAACACGAAAACCGTGTTATAGTCCCCGTCAAAGGCGACTACGGCATCAAAACTCTTGCCCTGCTTGCTCTTGAATCCTTTGAGCAGTTTCGTGTGTCCGTCGGTGAGCAGGTTTTTGATTTCATCATCAGAGAGGGTGCGGTTTGCTTTCAGGCGGAACACGGGCAGACCGCACTCCGCGTTGTCGCAGCGGACGACCTTGCCGTAAAACTGCATCGTCCCCGCTCCGCACTTGGGACACTTGCAGCCGGAATCCCTGCGGGCGAACAGCTTGTCGCACGACAGCAGTTCGGAGGTAATTTCCCGTGTATATGCCTCAATCTTCCTGCGGAAGTCATCGGCGGGCAGTTCCCCACGCTCGATGCGTGCCAATTCCTTTTCCCATTCGCCCGTCATGGCGACATCGGCAATACGCATCGCCTTCACGACCGAGTAAAGGGCAAGCCCTTTTTCGGTGGGGACAAGCGACTTCTTGCAGCGTTCCATATAGCCGCGCTTGAAAAGCGTTTCGATGATGGACGCACGGGTGGCGGGCGTGCCGATGCCGCAATCCTTCATAGCCTGCCGCAATGCGTCGTCCTCTATCTCCTTGCCAGCCGTTTCCATCGCGGACAGCAGGGTGGCTTCGGTATGCAGCGGCTTGGGTTTGGTCTTTCCCTCCGTGATGGAGGCGGCTTTCAGTGCCAGCGTGTCGCCTTCCTGCCAACAGGGAATGGCGGCGGTTTCCTCTTGGCTGTTGTTCTCTTCTCCATTCTCCTTGCCATAGACGGCACGCCATCCGGCTTGCCTGATGATGCTGCCTTTTGCCACGAACTCCACTCCGGCACACTCTGCCGTGACGGTGGCAGTGTCCTTGACGCATTTTTCGGAGAAAGCCTCAAGCATGCGCCCGGCTATCATGTGATAGACGGTGCTGTCCTCTTTGGAGAGGAACAGCGGCTTCTCGCCCGTGACGAGCAGGGCATGGTGGTCTGTCACCTTGCCGCCGTCCAGGCTGCGGCGTGTCGGCACGGCTTTCGGCTGCAACTTGCCCTTCCATTCGGGCAGGCTGCCGATGAAGGCAAGCAGCTTGGGGATTTCCGCGAACACGTCTTCGGGAATGTAGCGGCTTCCGGTTCGCGGATAGGTGATGAGCTTCTTCTCGTAGAGCTTCTGCGCGATTTCAAGCGTCTGTTCCGCCGTGAAGCCATGCTTGGCGTTGGCTTCCTTCTGGAGCGTGGTCAGGTCGTACAGGAGCGGTGTTTCCTCCGTCTTCTCCTTGCGTTCGGCTTTCGTGACGGTGGCTGTGCCTGCCGACTTCACCTTATTATACAGTTCCGTCGCGGACTCTTTCTCTTTCCATTTTTCGGAAGAGGAAAACTTCACCGTTCCTTCATCGCAGCCGTCCGTTGCGATATGGAGCTGCCAGAAGGCTTCGGGGGTAAAGCGGCGGTTCTCCCAATAGCGTGCGCACACCATCGCCAACGTGGGTGTCTGCACCCGCCCGACGGAATACGTGCCGTGTCCGGCGGCGATGGAGAGAGCCTGCGTGCCATTGATGCCCACGAGCCAGTCGGATTCGCTCCGCGCTTTGGCGGCAAGATAGAGGTTGTCGTATTTGTCGCCCGCTTCGAGGTTGCGCAGTCCCTCGCGGATAGCCTTGTCGGTAAGCGAGCTTATCCAGAGGCGGACGAACGGGGTGGTGCATCCGGTATAATGATAGAGGTAGCGGAAGATAAGCTCACCCTCGCGTC
>ENA-OROS01000960-OROS01000960.1-human-gut-metagenome-genome-assembly--contig:-NODE-960-length-14408-cov-4.594022_pt1 | contig 14408 bp, 10 predicted proteins | sample MGYA00242134_ERZ509059 | MGnify/ENA primary metagenome ERZ509059 (study PRJEB26280, sample SAMEA2338753) | human gut metagenome | biome: human gut; feature: human-associated habitat; material: faeces... | reverse complement strand
GTTTTTATGCAGGATACGGTGCAGTCTCTGAAAAGGGGCTGCACCGTGTTCTGCTTTATGCAGAAGTCCTGAACTGCTGCGGGTTTTGGCGGATCTCCTCCATTGCCGCCTGCATCTCTTTTTCCGTAGGGACAGAGAATAGCCCAACGGCGGTGAAGTAAATATCCACCTTGACCTTCTTGGTTTCCTTATCCTTGCTGTGAACCTCGATGCGCCGGATCAGCGCATTAACGATCTCCGGCGTAAGCTGCCGTATGTCCGTATAGTCCCGCAGTGCTTTCATCAGCAGCCTCAAATCCACCTTGGTTTGCTCCGCATCCTGCAGCTCCTTTTTGCCGTCAGCTACGAGCTTCAGCAGCTCCTTCTGCTCCTTTTCGTAGTTGGCGGTCATTGAGTAATGGAAGAAGCCAACGTTTGCGGAAATGTCACAATTTACGGAGGTAAAGCTTCAAATACCACTTGCCTTTTTGTTCTTGTTATGATATTATTGGTATGCATACTAAAACACTTGAGGGGAGGTGATGGATTTGCGGAGAGACAGCAGCGAGACGAGGCGGAAAATACTGACCGTGTGCGTCCGTCTCTTTTTGGAGCAAGGGTATAAAAACACCTCTGTCAGTCAGATCGTGGACGAAGCGGGCGTAGCAAGGGGAAGCTATTTGAATCTGTTTCCCACCAAGGACAGAGTTTTGCTGGACTTGACCGAAACGATGTTCGGCGGACAGTTCGGCATGGCAAGAAGCATTGCAGACACCAAGCTGCCGCCGGTTTACGCCTATGCGGTGGAAACGGCGATCCAGCTGACCCTGACCGAGCTGAACGAAAACCTGCGGGAAATTTACATTGAAGCCTACTCCCTGCCTGAAACATCGGAGTATATCTACCTGCATACCACGGCAGAGCTGAAGCAGATCTTCAGCGCAAATTTCCCGGATTACAGCGACAGCGACTTTTACGAGATGGAAATCGGCACGGCAGGACTGATGCGCAATTATATGGCACGAAAATGCGATATCCATTTCCCGTTGGAACGCAAGCTCAGCCGTTTTCTGACGGCGGCAATGCGGGTGTACCGGGTGCCGGAGGACGAGCTGGAGCAGACGGTTCGCTTCGTCGAGCGTCTGGACATCCGCTCGATTGCCGAGCGCGTGATGCATACCTTGTTCCAAACGCTGGCGATGCACTACGATTTTTCACTGCAGGAAATGGAAGCCCCCTTGATTTCAGAAACGGAGGAAACCACATGAAAAAACGACTGTTCGCCATTTTGCTGACGCTCTGCCTGCTCGCGCAGCTCTTCCCGCTCACGGCAAACGCGGTTCGCCTTGATTGGCCGCATCCGTCTGCGCATTGCGTCTGCGGAGGAGGAATCAGCAATCATAAAGCCATGAACGGACACACGGCCTATGAAGGGGTCTACTTCACCAAGGACGGGAAGGAAAACACCTCCGGCGATATTTCAAAAATGAACGTGATCCGATCGGAAGCAGACCTTCTGGAGATCAACCATAAAGCAGCGAACAACAAGGGAAAAACGTTCTACTATTACCTTGCCAATGATGTCACCCTCACGAAACGAATCCATGTTTGGGAGGGCTGCACGTTTGTGATCTGTTTGCATGGCCATACCCTTACCTGCAATGTACCGGATGCACAAAGCGCCTTCCTTGTGATGAATAATGCGCGTCTGGTATTTACGGATTGCCAGCTCTCCGGCGACCGGGGCCTCATCACCGGCGACAGCTGCGCCGCTGTTTCTCTTGACGAAACTGCCACCTTTGAGCTTTACGGCGTGAGCATCTGCATGACCAGCTCGGAAACGGACGGCATCCGCGATGTTTACAACGACCCGGTTTGCGGCGTTTATAACTGCGGTACGTTCAATATGTACGGCGGCTGCTACTATCAAAAAAGCTCCGACTATCCCACGGATCGCCCGGTCATCAGCAACATCCGCAACACCAAGTACGGCCCCGGTGTAATCAACAGAGGAACCTTCAATATGTACGACGGCATCATCTCCGGCAACGAGCGGAACGGTGTGATGTCCACCATCACCCGGTCAGATGATACCATCAACCTCTACGGCGGCACCATCACCGGCAATACCGGCGCGGGTATTTCGGCCACCCACTGGCCCATGCCCTCCATCGCAACAAGCGACTATTATACCAATGTCAACCTCTACGGCGGCACCATCTCGGAAAATACCGGTGCGGGCATCGATGCGGCCTACGGCAGAGTGACGATGGCGCAGCAGAGCAGCGCCATTCCCGTCGAAATTAAGAACAACAAGGGCGGCGCGATCTCGCTGACGCGGGACGGCTCGACCGCCAACCTCGGCACCGGCCTGATTACCGGCAACTCCGGCGGCAAGGGCGCGGTCGCGCTGAGGGCAGGCTCCCTGACCCTTACCGGCGACGTGAAGATCACCGGAAACTCCGGCGCAAATCTCTATCTTGCCAGCGGAAAAACCGTCACGCTCGACAAGCTCGGCAGCGGTGCGCAGATCGGCGTTACTACGGAGGACACGGCGGTTCCGGTGGTGTTCGCTGCGGCCAACGGAACGGATTACGCCAGCCGCTTTACCCCGGACAGCGCGGGCTACAGCATCGGCTATAACGCCGCGCAGCAGCTCCAGCTGCAAACCATGACCTATCCCGTGACCTACGCCCCCGGCGCAAACGGCACGGGCGACAGCAAGACGGTGAACAAGGAGCACAACAACGCGCTGGAGCTGCAAGGCGCGCTCTTTACCCGCCTTGGCTACACGCAGGTCGGCTGGTCGAAGGTCGACGGCGGCGAGAGGGACTATTCCCTGAATGCGATTTATGAGCAAAACGAGGCGCTTACGCTCTACCCCGTCTGGCAGGAGCGCAGCGACTATACCGTCCACATCGTCAACCAGGACGGCTCGACGGTCACGGAATTGAAGAACGTCAAATGGACGGATGAAATTTGGAAGCTCCTGACGCCAAGGCCGACAAGAGAAAATGATGAAAGGCTGCTAGCACTGCTGATCGGCAATAGGAGAGTCATGGGCGGAGAAACCTACGGCGACTTTGCTACGGGCGGCGAGGACAGCCTTACCTTCCTTGCTTTTTGGAGCGGCGTTTTCATTGATTACAGCACCATTTCCGTGGGCGATTCCCAGTGGACCGGCTTCCGCTCCGAAGGTACGGAACACTTCTTCAACGAAGATCAGACCGTACAGATCAATACCGCCCATCCGGAGGAACTGTCGTATTTTGAGTACGCCGTCGGCGATCAGTTCTACTCGAATGGCCTAGCTGCGGATGTCCTTTTCAGCAGCGGGCACGATCACTATCCTTATACCGGCGCTTTCAGCACCGCCTCTCTGAATCTGGAGGAGGGAAAGCCCTATGTGATCTATGCACAGTTGGGGACGAAGCTCCTTGCTCGCTATGGCGTTGTATGCACGGAGAAAATCATCATCGACAAGACCGCCCCGACGATCACCGGTGCGAAGGACGGCGACGTTTTCTGCGGCGAGGGCAACAAGACCCTCACCGTGACCGACCTGTATCTGGACACCGTGACCGTCAACGGTAAGCCCGTGACCCCCAACGAACAGGGTCAGATCACCCTCACCGACGCGAGAACCCCGCAGACCGTCGTCGCCACGGACAAGGCGGGCAATTCCACGACGCTCACCGTGACCGTCCATTCGTCCCATTCCTACAAATGGCAGACAGGAAACGGCCAGTATTGGGGCGACTGCGAATTCTGCGGCAATAGGGCCGAAAAGAAGGACCTCCCCACCCTGACCATCACCAGCCCGGATACCGTCTGCCGCACGCAGGACTTCGAATTCTCTTTCAACCTGCCGGAGGGCTGCACGAATCCCGCCTACAGCTATGAGTTCACCTTCTCGGGTGACGGCGGACCCATCGCCCCGGTCGACGGCCTCTGCACGGGGACGATCCCTGCCGCTTCCTACATAGCGGGAGAAGCCGGCTTCCGCTTTATCGCCTCTGTCACGACGGCGGAGGGCTACCGCTTTAGCGTTTCCAAGGATATCACCATCCGCGAGCACTCCGGCGGCACGGCGACCTGCACGGAGCAGGCCATCTGCGACCACTGCGGTCAGTCCTATGGCGCACTGAAAGCACACAGCTTCACGGCAGAAACCGCCGAGGAGCAGTATCTGAAATCCGCCGCAACCTGTACCGAAAAGGCGGTGTATTACAAGTCCTGCGCCGTCTGCGGTACCAGCTCCAAGGGAACCGCCGACGAGGCGACCTTTGAATCCGGCAAGCCGCTCGGCCATGACTGGGGCGCATGGATGCCCGACGGGGAGGGCACACACAAGCGCATCTGCACCCACGATGCCAGCCATGTTGAAACGGCCGGCTGCACCTACGGCGACTGGAGCACAAACCAAGACAGTCACTGGAAGACCTGCACCGTCTGCGGCGGAGAGACTGAGCGGCTCAACCACGCCGACCCGGACTGCGACCATTTCTGCGACACCTGCGGCGTCAAAATGACCGAGCACGACTTCACGGGAGAAATTGCGATCACGGCACTTCTGTACAAGGAAGCAAACTGCCTCTCTCCTGCGCTCTATTACAAGTCCTGCAAGATCTGTATGCTGTCCTCCAAGGGAACAGCCGACGAGGCGACCTTTGCCGCCGGGGAAACGAACCCGGATCGGCACGCCGAAGAGCCGGGTGACTGGCAGCTTGACGGCAACAGCCACTGGAGATTCTACACCTGCTGCCATCTGGAGGTCGATCGCGGCGCGCATCAGGGCGGCACGGCCGACTGCCTTGCCCCGGCTCTCTGCGAGGTCTGCCAGCACCCGTACGGCGAGCTTGGCCCGCACCATTTTGTCGATCAGGTGAACGAATACCGGCTGAAGTCCGCCGCCACCTGCACAAGCCCGGCGGTATATTATCAGTCCTGCTCCACCTGCGGTGCGCAGGGCACGGAAATCTTTACCAATGGCAAGCCGCTCGGCCATGACTGGGGCGCATGGACGCAGAACAGCGATGAAAAGACCCACACCCGAATCTGTAAGCGTGACACCAGCCATACGGAAACCGAAAATTGCCACGGCGGCACAGCAGACTGCACGCACAAGGCTGTCTGTACGGTCTGCGGCGGCGAATACGGCGAGCTTGATGCGAAGAACCACACCGACTTAAAGCACTTCCCGGCAAAGGCGGCGACGAAGACTGCCGAGGGCAATATCGAATACTGGTATTGCTCTGGTTGCAAGAAGTATTACAAGGACGCTACGGCAACACAGGAAATCAAGCAGGCTGATACCGTAACGGCAAAGCTGCCCGGCGGCACCGTCAAACCCGGCGCCGACAAGTCTCCGCAGACGGGAGATAACTCCAATCTTTTGTTGTGGATCGCCCTGCTGCTTGTCAGCGGCGGTGCAGCCATTGGCACAACGATTGTCAGCAAAAGGAAAGAGTACAACAGATAATTGAATAGCGTTCCCTTGCTCCATCTTCCGAGCAAGACAAAAGCGTCGTAGCAATACGGCGCTTTTTTGTTACCCGGAAGCGACAAACAGCGGCGCTTGAATGGCGGACGGTAAGGATACTGCCGCTAAAACAAAGCCGCTCATATCGAAGGAAAACGCCCAAAATCGCCCCGAAACTATACAGCGGGGTCAGGTTTTGGGTGTTTCTGCGTTTCGGGAGCAAATCGGCAATTCGGCAGCGAAAAGGAGGTGCCCGCTATGCCCCGTATGCCGAAATACCTCAAGCTATCTGAGCAAGGTAAGAGGGCAATGATCCCGTACAGGCGCTCCTCAATCTGAAGATATCCTACAGTTTTGCTTAGACTGTCAAACCGTCGTTTTATGAAAATATCACAATTTACGGAGATAAAGTTTCAAATATCACTTGCCTTTTTGCGCTTGATATGATATTATTAGTATGCGTACTAAAGTGCTTGAAGAAAGGTGATATATTTGCGGAGAGACAGCAGCGAGACGAAGCGGAAAATACTGACCGTGTGCGTCCGGCTCTTTTGGGAGCAGGGGGTATAAAACACCTCTGTCAGTCAGGTTGTGGACGAAGCAGACGTGGCAAGAGGAAGCTATTTGAATTTGTTTCCGAATGTATGGCGCTCTGCATTGTGCCGACTATGGCATTTGCCGAAAGGATGGTGGTTTGATATTGAAGTCCTAACTACGACCAGCAAATCAATCTTTTCCAGTTAAACCTTCCGCCTTCTTCGGTATGTCCGCTGCCGAAGAAAGAACCAAGCGGACAATTAAAAAAGTGGAGGAACTGTTATGAAGAAAAAATTATTTGCAATCCTACTCAGCATTGTAATGGTAGCTGGATTGCTACCGACCGTAGCCTTTGCTGCGGAAAACTACGATCTGTATGTAAACGGCGAACAGTTCACAAGCGAAAAGCTCTCTATCGCTTGTGGAGAAGGAACCGCAAGCTATGACCCGAATACAAAGACCCTTACGCTTAACAATGCCGCAATTACAAACGGCGGCAAAAGTGATGAAAGTCCTAAGTACGGTATCAGAGTAGTCGGAGACACCGATTTAACGATCAAACTTTCCGGCACAAACAGCATTACTTTAGATAACGGCGGCGGAATTTTTGCAGACGGTAGCAGTGATAATTACAATATTATCGGTGACGGTAAGCTTACAATCAATGTAAAATGGGATGCACTCTATACGCTTAATGGCAACATCAGCATATCCGAAGGTGCAAAGCTTGATATAACTTCTGCCCAGGGCTGCGGAATTACTTCTTATAATAAAGGAATACTTTCCATTGACGGAGCAAAGGTTGCGGTTTCTTCCTATTACACTGCTGCAAGCGCCAAGGAACTGGAAATCAAAAACAACAGTGAGGTTGTTTTGATCGCAAGCGCGGATCAATTTAACGCAGTGTATATGGGCGATGAAAACGGCGCGGGCAAAATTGAAATTATCAACTCCAAGGTGGAAGCAACAAGCTATTATCCCGCTTTGTTTACCGAGGGCAATCTGACGGTTAACGGCGGCGAGGTAAAATGCACCTCTACTGCGGACGGCGCAATATGGACAAAAGGCAATATTCTGATCAAGGGCGGCGCCAAAGTAACCACTGACAGTAAATACCCCATGGGCGGTAACGGATCTTTCACCGTAGAAGAAGCAGAGATCGATGCAAAGAATACGAATGAGAATAATATCCCTGCAATTTTCGATGAAAGTGTGCCTGTGATTGCCGATGGCTATAAGCTGACCTATGCAAAAGCTGTAGATTCTGAAGAAACAGAAATTGACCTGCTTTCCAGCGGTACCCAGTACTTTGCACTTTACAAGAATGTCCATTTCATCACAAAGGCCGTCTATCCGGTTTCCTTCGTTGTAACCCCCGAGGGGCTGACCAATGTGGTTATTAAAGTGAACGGACAGGAGATCAACGGCCCTGTGAGCCTGACGGCGGGAACTTATTCCGTTGAAGTTACGGCAGATAACTGCGAGGTATACAGCGACAATATAACGATTACTGCCGATACGGCAACCCACACGCAGACGATTGCAATGACTTATTTACCTGCGGACTACTCCAAGGTCGACGCAGCCATCGCCAAGGCAAACGCACTGAACAAGGACGATTACAAGGACTTCTCCGGTGTGGAAGCTGCCGTTAATGCTGTTGTCCGTGACAAGAACATTACCGAGCAGGCGGAGGTTGACGCAATGGCGAAGGCTATTGAAGATGCCATTGCTGCCCTGCAATACAAGGATGCTGATTACACTAAGGTCGACGAAGCCATTGCCAAGGCAAATGCACTGAAGAAGGATGACTACAAGGATTTCTCTGGTGTGGAAACCGCTGTCAAAGCTGTTGTCCGTGGTAAAAATATTACGGAGCAATCTGAAGTAGACAAGATGGCAAAGGCTATCGAAGATGCGATTGCTGCTCTTGAGAAAAAACCTGCCAGTATCAAACCGGGAACATCCGATAAGAGTCCCCAGACCGGTGACACAAGCAACTTTGCTTTGTGGATTGCTCTGTTGTTCGTCAGCGGCGGTGCAGCCATTGGCACAACGATTGTCAGCAAAAAGAAAAAGTATAACAAGTAAGAGAACACCTTAACCTATGCGGCGGCTATCGGGAACGGTAGCCGCCGCAATCTTTAGCTCATCCACGGCATCTGTATACCGTCCGGCTGCAATCAGCTTGTTGCGAAAACGGTTCAACCCGTTGAGAGCGAGTCGCCACTCTTGCAGCTCAACATAGTGTTTTCGTTTCATTACGATCCCGCTTTAATGTTCTGCAATTATTGCAGTAAAAGGCACGGCTGGAATCGAATATGCGGAAAAAGAAATCACCGAGAAAAGCCTGTATTAGGCTTTCTCGGTGATTTTCCTTGCCATTGCTACGCCGCCTGAAAATACAGGCAGCTGCCGCTCTTATCTGCGAGCCTTGTCGTAGGGGATGCCCTCCGCCTTGGGGGCACGGGACTTCTTGGAGGTGAAGGCCAGCACCAGCAGGGTGATGATGTACGGAAGCATCCGGTACAGGTGGGAGCTGATGCCGATCTCTGCCAGCCAGTACACACCGTCGCCGTTGATATCGATGCTGGAGTAGGCGGCGGCGATGCATTTGAACAGGCCAAACAGGAGGGAGGCCCCGGCGATGTTCAGAGGCCGCCAGTTACCGAAAATCATCACGGCCAGCGCCAGAAAGCCGAAGCCCGCCACGTCGCCGTTGGAGGAGCAGTTGGCGGTGGTCAGGGCGTACACAAAGCCGCCCATACCCGCCAGCGCACCGGAGATGGTGGTGCCGATATAGCGCATCTTGTAGACATTGATGCCCAGAGAGTCCGCCGCCTGAGGATTCTCACCGCAGGCCCGCAGCCGCAGGCCGAAGCGGGTCTTATAGAGAATGATGGACAGGATGACGAACAGGATGATGCAGATGTAGGTAGCCAGATAGACCTTCACCAGAAACGTCTCGCCGAAGAAGCCAAGATCGGTGTTTTTGTCGATGCCGAAGGTGGACTTCCTGATCATGAACCACGTAGCGGAGTCGCCGGTAGCCAGCTGCAGGGTGTTCTGGTTGGCAATGATACGCACCAGAAACAGCACCAGAGCCGGAGCCATCAGGTTCAGGGCCGTACCGCCGATGGTCTGGTCGGCCCGCAGGTTGATGGAGGCGAAGCTCAGCAGCAGGGAGAACACGGCGCCCATGGCTGCCGTCACCAGCATAGCCAGAAGCTCCAGCCCCTGCATGGCTACCCAGTTTCCGGACTGTTGGGCGGTTACCACGGCGGCGCTGCCCTGCATCAGGCGCACAAACAGCACACCGATGAAAGCACCGAAGATCATGATACCTTCCAGTGCCAGGTTGATGATACCGCTGCGCTCGGCGAACACGCCGGCCAGCGCCACGATCATCAGGGGTACTGCATAGATCAGGGTCTGCTGTACCAGAAATGTCATGCCTGATCGCCTCCTTCTGCGTTATCGCTGTCTGTGACAGCGGCCTCTACGGGTGCTTTCTCCTCCTCCGGCAGCAGGGAGGTCTGATCCTCCACGGCGGCGCCCTGAGGGATGGGAGCCGTGTCTGCCACGGCGATCTTTTTCTTCTTCCGGCCGCTGAGCATCATGCGGATCACCAGAGAGAAAGCGCTTAGATACACGATGACGGCGATGATGACGTCGGTGATGTACTCGTTGTAGGCGGTGAGGTTGGTCAGCTGCTGGCCAACGATCTTCAGCATGGCCATGAAGACGCCGGCGAAGATGACGGCGATGGGGTTATTCAGCGCCAGCAGCGCCACGGGGATGCCGTTAAAGCCCACGGCGGGCAGAGACTGATAGGTGGACCAGTAGAACTCCGTGTTGCCGGACAGGTAGTACAGTGCCGCACCGGCTCCGGCCAGCGCACCGGCGATGGCCATGGACAGCACGATGTTGCGCTTATCCTTGATGCCGGCGTAGCGGGCGGCATGGCGGTTGGCGCCGCAGGCCTGCAGCTCGTAGCCCAGCGTGGTCTTGGTCATGAGGATGTACATGGCGATGGCCAGCAGAATGGCCACCAGAATACCGGCGTTGACCTGAGAGCCGGGGAACAGCTTATCCAGCCCCAGCTTGGGGGTGGCCACGCCGTTGAAGCTGGTCTTATAGATGTAGCCGGACTTGGTGTTCTCCACGGTGTTCTTGAAGTTGCTGATGTCGAACATCCACGTCACAAGGTTGGCGGCCACCCAGTTGGTCATGATGCAGGCCAGCACCTCATTGATGTTGAGACACGCCTTGGCCAGACCCGGCAGAGCGCCCCACAGAGCACCCGCCAGACAGCCGCCCAAAAAAGCCAGGATCCAGATGATCCAGGTGGGGACGGAGGAAGAGGGGATACTCAGGGCGATCATCAGCGTCGCCATGGTGGAGATCAGGTACTGACCGGGAGCGCCGATGTTGAACAGGCCCGTCTTGAAGGCCACGGCCACGGAGAGACCCGTCATGATCAGGGGCGTGGCCCGGAACAACATATCGCCGGTGTTGACGGCGTTGAAGCCCCAGGTCAGCTCACCGGCGGCATTGCGGCCGGTGCTGAAGATGCCGGCGAAGATGATTCGGAAGCCGTCCCATGCGCCGGAGAGGGAGATCTTTTCATTGAAGCAGCCCACCAGAATGACGGCGATGCCGCCCACCAGCAGACCCACCAAAATGGAGATCAGGGACGCCAGCACCTTTTTGGTGCCTTCCTTTTGGTACAGAGTGGCTGCGGAATGCTTCACGCTTCATCGCCTCCTTTGTTGTCACGCTTTGCGCCGGACATATACAGGCCCAGCTCGGATACGGTGGTCTTTTTGGGGTCCAGCTGGCCCACGATCTCCCCCTCGTACATGACGAGGATGCGGTCGGAGAGGCTCATGACCTCATCCAGCTCCAGAGACACCAGCAGCACCGCCTTGCCACGATCCCGCTCGGCCACCAGCTGGCTGTGGATATACTCGATGGCGCCCACGTCCAGACCGCGGGTGGGCTGAACGGCCACGATCAGGGGCTTATCCCGATCCAGCTCACGGGCGATGATGGCCTTCTGCTGGTTGCCGCCGGACATACTGCGGACCACGGTGATGGGGCCCTGACCGCTGCGGACGTCGAATTTCTCGATCAGCTGCTGGGCGTAGCTGCGGACGGCGTCCCGCTTGATGAAGCCCGCCTTCTCGAACTGTGGCTCCTTATACCGCTGGAGCACCAGATTCTGCTCCAGCGTGAAGTCCAGCACCAGACCGTGCTTGTGGCGGTCCTCCGGGATGTGGCTGATGTACTCGCCCCGGTGGTGGATGGAATAGTGGGAGATATCGTGGCCGCAGACGGTGATGCTGCCGCCGGAACTCTTGTCAAGGCCCGTCAGACCGTGGATGAACTCCGTCTGGCCGTTGCCGTCGATACCGGCGATGCAGACGATCTCACCGGCCCGCACGTCAAAGCTGACATTATGTACGGCATCCTTCTTGTGCAGATGGGAGGGGACGGTGAAGCCCTTTACGCTGAGCACCACATCGCCGGGATGGGCCTCGTCCTTGTTGACCTGCAGCTGTACGGGGCGGCCCACCATCATGTTGGACAGCTCCTGCTTGTTGGTGTCCTTGGTGTTGACCGTGCCGATGTACTTGCCCTTGCGCAGCACCGTGACCCGGTCGGCCACCGACATGATCTCGTTGAGCTTGTGGGAGATGAAGAGGATGGACTTGCCCTCCCTGGTGAGATTCTTCATGATGAGCAGCAGCTCATCGATTTCCTGAGGCGTCAGCACGGCGGTGGGCTCGTCGAAGATGAGGATCTCGTTGTCCCGGTAGAGCATCTTCAGAATCTCCACACGCTGCTGCATACCGACAGTGATGTCCTCCACCTTGGCGTCCAGATCTACCGCCAGACCGTACCGCTCCGACAGCTCCTGTACCTTTTTCCGGGCCTCCTTCTTCTGCAGGAAGCCCATCTTCGTGGTCTCGGCCCCCAGAATGATATTGTCCAGCACCGTGAACACATCCACCAGCTGGAAGTGCTGATGCACCATACCGATCCCCAGCGCTGTTGCGTCGTTGGGGTCATTGATCTTTACTGTCTGCCCATTTTTTCGGATCTCGCCTTCTTCCGGCTGGTACAGACCGAACAGGACGGACATCAGCGTGGATTTACCGGCGCCATTTTCCCCCAGAAGGGCGTGGATCTCGCCCTTCCGCAGCTGAAGGGTGATGTCGTCATTGGCCTTGATGCCGGGAAACTCCTTGGTGATGTGAAGCATTTCGATCACATACTGAGGAGAATTTTCCATGCCGCCACCTACTTTCTCAGGATTTACAGACCCATACAGGTTGTATATACAGACTATTATAACGGCTCACGCCGAGAATTGCAAGGTTAACCGAAGGATTTGATGGAACAAATGCATGAAATGTTCTGTATCTTAGGGTTGACATCTGGTGATTTTTGCTTTACGATACATTTATATTGCATGATATATTTCCCGGTAGGTAAGGCTACCGTAGGGATATGGGCTGCTGCCGCAGAGTGGTGGAGACACCATGAGAGGGTTTGAACAGGCGATATCGAAACCAAGGTATCATCTAATGCAGCTTCACCGCCCCACGATGCTAAAGCTTGTTACGGTGCTCAGGTCACGGCGGTGACCCGATGGCAATGCGACCGCAGCAGGCAAACGCCGGCTGCGGGATTTTTTATGATGCGGGGAAGGAGGAGCCGATATGGTAGACTACGAGGAAGAGCTGGACCGGTATCTGGATGAGATCAAGGAGCTGGCCCGAAGTAAACAGTATGCCCGCCTGCGGGACCTCTTTCTCCCCATGGAGCCTGCCGACATCGCTCTGCTGCTGGAGGAGTCCGGCGGGGAGCTGATGCCCCTGCTGTACCGGCTGCTGCCCAAGGAGCTGGCGGCGGAGGTGTTCGTGGAGCTGGAGTCCGACTCCCAGGAGATGCTCATCAACGGCTTTTCCAACACCGAGCTGAAGGAGGTGCTGGACGAGCTGTATCTGGACGATGCCGTGGACATCGTGGAGGAGATGCCCGCCAGCGTGGTGATCCGAATTTTGGATAAGGCGACGCCGGAAATGCGAAAATCCATTAACGAGATTTTGAAGTACCCGGAGGACTCCACCGGCTCCATCATGAACATGGAGTTCCTGTCCCTGAAAAAGGACATGACGGTGGAGGACGCCTTCAAGCGCATCCGCCGCATTGGCGGCGAGCTGGAGACCATCAACATCCTGTACGTCACCGATCCTACCCGCCGCCTGCTGGGGGTGCTGTCGGTGCGTGACCTGCTGCTGGCGGAGGAGGATGACCTCATCGAGGACATCATGGATCCCAACGTGGTCTGGGTCAGCACCATGGACGACAAGGAGGACGCCGCACAGGCCCTGAGCAAATACGGCTTTCTGGCCATGCCCGTGGTGGATCTGGAGAACCGTCTGGTGGGCATCGTCACTGTGGACGACGCTATGGACGTTATCGAGGAGGAGACCACCGAGGACTTCGAGAAGATGGCCGCTATGCTGCCCTCCGACAAGCCCTATCTGAAGGCCGGCATCTTCGCCACGTGGCGAGCCCGTCTGCCGTGGCTGATGATCCTCATGCTGTCGGCCACCTTCACCGGCATGATCCTCAACCACTATGAGAGCGCTCTGGCGGCGTGTCTGGTGCTGAACTCCTATATCCCCATGCTCTCCGGCACCGGCGGTAACTCCGGTACGCAGGCCAGCGTGGCGGTCATCCGCGCCTTAAGTCTGGACGAGGTGGATTTCTCTGACATCCTGAAGGTCCTGTGGAAGGAGCTGCGGGTGTCGCTGCTGTGCGGCTCGTGTCTGGCGGCGGCCAATTTCGTGAAAATGCAGCTGGTGGACCGTCTGCTGTTGGGTAATGCCGCCGTGACCCCCGTGGTGTGTCTGGTGGTGTGCCTGACCATCATGTTCGTAGTGGTATTCGCCAAGTGTGTGGGCTGCTCGCTGCCGCTGCTGGCGGAGAAGATCGGCTTGGACCCGGCGGTGATGGCCAGCCCCTTCATCACCACCATCGTGGATGCCACCAGTCTGCTGATCTATTTCCGCTTCGCTTCGTGGCTGCTGGGCATATAGACGCATAAAAAATCCGTTTCAAGACAAAATAGAGTCAGGCTTTGCGCCTGACTCTATTTTTCTGGAGGAACGTATCATGAGCAAGAACTGTACCAACGACGGCTGCAACTGCACCCCCAACTCCGCCATCAAATGCAGTGTCACCAACTGCGCCCACCACTGTCAGGATGTGGATCACTGCGGCCTCACCAGTATTCAGGTAGGCACCCACGAGGCCAACCCCACCATGGACCAGTGCACCGACTGCCAGAGCTTCAAGAAGCAGTAATTTTTGCAGCCGCCCCTCAGGCGGCCGC
>ENA-OROS01000949-OROS01000949.1-human-gut-metagenome-genome-assembly--contig:-NODE-949-length-14623-cov-3.170030_pt1 | contig 14623 bp, 12 predicted proteins | sample MGYA00242134_ERZ509059 | MGnify/ENA primary metagenome ERZ509059 (study PRJEB26280, sample SAMEA2338753) | human gut metagenome | biome: human gut; feature: human-associated habitat; material: faeces... | reverse complement strand
AACGGCTGTCCACAACAAGACAACCGCTCATGCGGAGCAGCGAAGCGAGATCGTCCATAAAACTTTTAGGGCGGCCTCGCTTTTTTCATAACACCGCAACAGCCCCACCACCTCGACACAATAAGAAATCAGTAAGAATTATCTTTACTTCCAATCCCTCAATAACGAAAACAGAATGAGACCTCCCCCTCTCCCACAGCTCATCACAAATGAGATAAGGAGGGGAGAGAATTGAAAGTGGTACTTCTCGTTTCGGCATAAAGATAGATTTTCACTTCTCCCCCTGCCGTACCCCGCAGCATTACGAGGTGTCACATATAGAATCGGAGCAGAAGCGAAAGGGAAATACATCTCACCCTCCTCCCCTATGTTTTGCCACATATTATTTACTTGCGCTTGTATTCGTCTGATTATTAATCTATAACATAAAACAGTTCTTGCAGCAAGTAACAAAATAGCAACAAAAATATGGATAAAATTGGGTTTCCCGAAATATTTTAATTCTTGTCAATCTTTTTCTTCTTGCCAATAAATAACTCCTCCAAATACTCTTTGGGCATAAAACCGGTTTCTACCCTTTTATGTACGAATAAATTATCTTCGTACACAACCACTCCAAGTTGATAGTCCAATTCACTTTCACTAAACTCGTCTTTATTGAGATTTGCTATGGGAATAGGCATAGAATCTCCATCCTCTTGGCTTTGCCACACGTATGCGGATTTAGTCATTACATATAGAGAATTTCGATCTTCTGAAAATCCATACTTGTCTACTACATACTCCCGATCTCCATTATTGTTCCGCCAATAAACTGCATTTTCGGTCAAATTGGCGGCATAAGCAGTTAAAGGATCACCACTATATTCCTGCGGAGTACATGGGTATTCATTGGGCTTATCATTATAAAAATAGATTTCTTGGGCTGCTCCGGGTGTTAACGAGAGCATAACATTGGGTTTTCTTTGTTCCGGCTCAACGGGACGTTCATATGCTCGAGGCGGAATTTGGCCCCACCCGTTTAAGGAATCGGATTGCAACTTGTCAATTTCGTCTACATTCGATGACTGACCGTCATTTTGCGAAATTGACTGCCGACCATATACCCATTCGCCCAAAGTGCCTCCGGATGCTTGCTTGTCGCTTTCAGCCCATGCCAATAATCGCTCTTTGCTGACTTGGGCTTCTGCATCCGTTACAGTTCTCATCCAACTGAAATCGGGGGTAACATCGCTTTCTCTCAACAAAGACGGATTGGCTAAGAACGCTTCGATACTACCGCAACGCATAATGATACGTTTGCGGGTAATCGGGTTATCGAGTGCGTTCTCCAATCGTGTGACCCATCGAAGATTGTCCGGGCGATTGTTGCGGCGATTCGTATCTATATGATCGACGACATGGTCTTCCGTTGGTTTCGGACCATGAAAGGCCGTTGCCACGATAATGTGAACACGAACGGACGCAATCTCCATGTATCCGTGTTTATCATTGGACTTACCGAAAGTCCAGAAGTTATCATATTGACGAGGCCGTTTACCATCACGAGGATACCGGAAAACAGCTCCATTATCTCGGACAGAGTATTTTTCATCTTTATAAATACACTCTATCTCGTGCTTAAAATCATCAATATCAATCATAATTTACATTACACAAACTCAACAAACGTGGTCATTAACTTTCTAACTTCCCCAACCGCATGACGATGGAAGCCTGACTGCGGCCCATCTTCTCCGCAATATATCGGATGCTCTTTCCTTCACGATGGAGCGTCAGCAAAAATTGGTCGGCACGGCGCGTCCACCGCTTGTTGGCATTCGGATGCTTGGTGTAACTCTCCACCGTAACTTTTTCGGGACGCAGAAACTCGTCCACAAAAACAGAAGGGAATCGTGCATCGTAGAGCACCCATGTTTTGACTTTGGCCCGTGTGATTGCTACATAAAACAACCGTCGCTCCTCGCCATAAGGGAAGTGGTCGCTTGCCGTCAGCACATATTGCAAAGACGGGTCATCGCTTACGAGAGAGGGGAAACCATAGGTATCCTTGTTGCATTGGAGCAGAATCACATAGTCGGCTTCAAGCCCTTTGGATTTGTGCACGGTCAGGAATTCGACCTTTCGGCCGCCAATGATATAGTAAAATCTGTTCCCTTCTTTGACGCTTTTATACATGAACGAAAGGTAGTAATCGTCGAATGAATACCGTCCCAGCAGGAACACAGATTTGTCGGACGGAATAGATGCAATAAGCTGTCCGATGACATTGCAATAGCTGTTTCGGTCGTAGGCTTGGAACGATAGCTCGGTTTTCCTTTGCTCGCTGAACGGCCGAATGTTCTTTTTTATTTGAGCCGTATTACGTTGGATGAATCGAGCCGATAAACCAACCAACGGCTCACCGAAACGATAGGTCGTTTCGATTTTATTGATTTCGGTCGGGCCGAAAAAAGCTGCGAAATTATTGAAAAGAGCCATATCGCTTCCCGAGAAACGATAGATGGATTGCCAGTCGTCACCTACGCAATAGAGTTTTGCCGGAGGATTTCCCTCGCGCAAGGCTTTGAGAAAGTTGTAGCGGTCAACGGATATATCCTGAAATTCATCGACAATGATATATTCATACGACACAGGATGCGTTGCCAGGCAAAGCTCGGTCGCCTGCAAGATGGCATCCGTAAAGTCGATTTGTCCGCTACTGCGCAAAGCCTCCGCATAGCGTTCATACGCGGGACGGAAAATGTTTTTGACTACGAACTCACTACGTCGGTCATCGGCTTCGTCAGTCTGTTTCAAGACGTCCTTCAATGATCGGCAACTCGATTTCAGCAAGGTGACGAATGTAGCGATCAATCTAATAAATGCCTTTTCCTGCTTGCTGCCCTCCGGTAATACCATGCTGTACAACTCAACATCTGTTCGCTCTTGCAAAGGAACACCGGCATCGAGCAACAATCGTTTGAGCGTTTCACGAATATCCGAACGGTAAAAATCCGCACTCGACGTCATAATTAGTTTCGTACCGAATTTCTCGTGGACGGCCCGCTTCCATGCGATGCCGTCGTTGTACTTTTGATTGGCCTCTTCATAGGAGATATTCCGATCTTTGGCGAACCATGCAGGCACAAGTCCGTGTTCATCCACACCGAAATGCTCCAGATAGAGACGCTGCGGTTTGCCGTCACGCTCGAAGTGGATCGAAAAATCCGGCTTGTATTGGGAGTGCATCGCATCTGCCACCGGATGCTCGTAAGGCTCCTCGTATCTGAACTGCACGCCGAGCGACGATAAGACGAAACAGATTTTCTGCTCCTGCTCGCTCCGCACATAAATCTGCTTGCCGTCCATATCCGGAAGCAGGGCTTTCAGCCGCACATCCTTTTGCTCGGATAGCTGCTGGCGTCTTTCATTTTTCCGCTTCTCCCAATCCGCCTCGTTGGCTTGATAATCGACGAAATACTCGACCGCATGTTTACGGAATCGCGAATCGGCCAGCAAATCGCGGTATATTTTCACGAACAACGCGTCCGTATTGTCGCAGATCGAAGGTTTATTACCTGTTTGCTGCCCAATCAGATCAAGGGCCAACTTATGGAAAGTATAGCCATGCAAGCCCTCGATTCCCATTCGTTCGGTCAGCTCGGCGGCAGCCTTGTTCGTATAGCTGATAAGAAGAATCCGTGTCGGATCGACTTTCTTTATTTCAATCAGGTATTTGACCTTTCCTACGATGGAGGATGTCTTGCCGCTTCCGGCACTGCTTACGACCAGACAATTATCCTCTTCCGATACGATGGAACGCCTCTGCTGTTCGTCCAACGGATATTTCAAACAATGATCGAAAAAGAGTTTGTGCCTATCGAGCGAATTTTGGATAACTTGCTGGTTATGCAATCTGACGAGCTTGCCGATATTTTTGAAATCCCGAATCAACTTTACGACAGCCTCCGACGGTTCAATACCGAAAGCCTTGAGCTGCGGGACGAGCGCATCCGCTTCTTTGTAATAATCTGCGTAATAACACGTAAACTCCTTCTCTTGTGCAAAGGTTATATAACAAGAGGCAAAGCTAGTCTCTAAATCTGTAATAAGATCGACAGAAAAACGCTCATTGCAAGCATAAACTGCCTCTTTTCTACCGTCGTTCGTTATTACATTTTCATAGGAGGGAATACAACCAATCTTTGCGGAAAGTTGTTCCAATTGCTTCGTAAGAAGCAGTCGTTTCACAATTACAGCTATTATGGCTATAATAATTACACAACCTCCTGTAATAAATAACAAGAACATCCTAATTGGTAAAAAGTAAATATTAGGGAATCAGGCTTCGCACATATCATGAATTTTATGATAAATGTCGAGGAATTCATCATGCTCACCGTCTGGGCAAAATGATTTTCTTAATAAAGGAAATGTTAGTTTGAGGAAATGCCTATCGCAAACTCCTTTCCCGCCTAATCGCCCAGACATAGGGTGTTCTCCGCATATTTTTTTTACATCATCCCAATCTCCATATTCAATTTCTATTGGAGGTGTTAAATTGCGGAAATAATCCGGATGAATATAACTTTCAATCTCTCGCTTTTTTGTAACGCCACAATTAGAATCGTTATACCCCAATTTTCTCAGTTTTATCAGATTAGGTGAGTCCATTACCTCCTTTGTCTTATCTGAATCCAGCATTATATAAAAAGGTTTACCCAGTTTATTGATAATCTGCAAATTTGTCCAATGTTTGATAGCGTCACAACCTCCAATGGGCATTACATGAACACCTAACTCTTCAAACGTGGAGTCAATTAGTCCATTGGCCTTGTATTGTACGGCACAATGCGTAAAAGCTATTACATCATCTGGCCCTTCAACTAAAAAGAAACCTCTTATTTTCTCAAATGCTTGGAGTAAGCGGCTATCGTGCTTAATCCCTAGTTCTTCTACTATTTCGCTAATCTCAATTCTATCATATTGTCGGACTGTATACTTACCATCTACTCGTTGAATGAAAATAATTTCATCCATATTACTTTCAGCTACAATATTGGGGGAATGTGTCGTTACCAATATTTGGTATCCATTATCTTTCATCCCGATTAATTTTGAATATAATTGCTGCTGTGTTTCGGGATGTAAAAAAGTTTCAGGTTCTTCAAACCCAAATAACATATCCCTCCCAGAGTGTTTTTCTTCGGCTAACATCTCAAAATAAGACATCATTGTAATCCGTCTGAAACCATCCCCTCTGGATGTTAGAGGAATATTAGCCTCATCTTTTTTACAACGAAATGATGTAGATATTAATTTCGACCAATCAAACTCCACTTGAGCTTCAACTTGTTCATCTTCTGGAACTACTTGATTGATTTTTTGTGTAATTTTGCCTAATGCCTCTTCAATATGATGCCTAATCGAATCTTCAACTTCATCTGTCGAAATCTCTGATTTCAATAATTTATAAGCCTGATCCTTAAAATATTTTTGGACAGAGGTATCACTATCTGAAAGTGATCTGTCAGCTCTAAAGTATTCAAAGGTCGGTAAAATACCTTTTAATGCTTCTATTATTTTTTTAGGACGAGTTGTACCCGTAGCAGGCATTTCTTCAAAATCGAAATGGAAAGACGTGCCTGCTTCATGATGATATGCACGCAATTTCTCCCGCTTTTCTTTATTGTTATATTCTTCTCCGTTTGCTTTTGCCGTTTCTATATGAAACTTTGCACAAAGAGTACGTAACTCTTTTTCACTCAACATAACAAAGTCATCTGCATCATATATCTTGCGACATAAAAAGATTTTAGGTTTAATCGTTTTTTGGGATACATCCCAGACCTTTTTAACTGAGATTAATCCATTTTCATCAACTAATTCTTCATCAAAAAGTGATACCGGAATAGTATCATCCAAAATAATTGGACTTGACGCAGAATCAAAAATTAAGTTTATTTCGATAAAATTGGAATCACTATATACGTTTTTATCCTCTATATTAGGATTATTTTCATTAAGGAATGCATCTATTGCTTTCAATAAAGTAGATTTCCCCACATCATTTTTACCCACAATACAATTGAAATCCTGAAATGAAACCAATGTCTCTTCTTTGATGCCTCTATAATTCTTTATTACTGCACTTTTAAGTTTCATTATTTATCAATTTTTTAGCTGTATCAAAATTACAAATTTTGAATTAGGTTGCCATAAAATTCTTTCATAATTTTCAGTGGTTAATATTAAACTCAAGAAAATTGCGTATTTTTGTATTTGGATAGAGTTCGCTCGTTCCAGACATATTGAGAAGAAGCGTTATGCTCATCTTGTAACTTGAAAACGTAGGAAATTTTCAATTAGATGCAAGGATGGCATAGTGGTTCTCACGCGTATAGCGTGGGCTGCTATCACTACATCTGCATCTATGGGTTTCCTACGACCTTCAAGTTAAGACGTGGCATTGCAGTTCCACGCTTCGTGTTACTATTAATATCCTTGTGGCAGCTGGAGGATGAAAACAATTTTTATTATGAGAAGGTTGATTCTCTTGCTGTCGGTTATCATCATGCTAACCTCGTGTAGCGTCGTAAAAAGAACTTATGTTCGAGATTATGGAGAACGCATCGAATTAATCAAAACGAATTTTCCGGAGATATACGATTTGTATCGTCGTGGTTCCGTCATTATTGACGATGTATATACTTATGAAAAAGATGGCAAAGAACGAGTGGGCATTCATTATCATTACAGATAAATCTATAAAACAAACATAAAAGCCACTATGAAACAGATTTTCTTAATTTTAAGTATTGTCCCATTTTTGTTCGGTTGTGTGCAGACGAGAGAACAAAGAGGAGCAGAGATTGCCAAGTCGGAAATGATGAAACGTCTTTACGATGCGGATAGTTATGAACCCATTGAAACACATATAGACAGCGCATATACTTCTATTTATACGGATTTAGCTGTGATTAGAGCCGCTCATGATTTGATCGAGCTAAATGCGGAAGAGAAAAAAGAACGACTGCAACGTCAATACAATTCCGCAAAATCATCGGCTGCCATTTGGAGCGATTCGAGAGGATGGAGTAGCTATGCCAGAGAAGAATATCGGCAGGCCAAAGAAGAAATGGATGATTACGCTAATCAACTCAAAGAATTGGACGAGGAGGTCAAGGTTAAAATGAACGAGATTCAAGACCATGCAAATGTAGTGAGTGAACACCAATTTTGCGGATGGAATATCTACCATAGATTTCGGTGCGCGAATCGACTTGGTATGCAACAGATCAGTGATGTTTTGATTATCGTAGATGAAAATATGAAATATGTCAATGGCTGTTTTATATTGGATGACGGCGATGATTATAGTTTAGAAAAATTCAAAAAAGTTATAGATAAGGCTATTGGCAAAAACCGAAAATAAATAAGTCCCGATAATCTATGAATTATCGGGACTTATATTTATCGTTTAAAGCCTTTGGATTGTCGTGGCTCTTGAGAGAAAAAGTGCCGTGCTTTCTCGAACTTCTCCCTGCACCACTCCTTAACTGGTATTTTGCTGATGGTTAGTTGCAATTTTCGTTTGTCGGTCAGGTCGGGAGTTATTTGCGCCGTTACTCGTTCGACCGTGAATTTGCAGTTGTGCTCTTCGGAGTATAGTTTGCCGCTATATTCAAGCGGTTTACCTTTAATAAGCATCGCGGTCTGTTCATCGTCGAAACCGACCGTTCGGCAAACACTCTCCATTCGGATCATCTCACGGAAATAGGGAAACCACGTTGTCGCTTTCGAGATGATTGCTTTCAATAGCGACATTTCTTTTTCGTGTCGATTCGTCAGGTTCGCCTTTTCGGTGGTATGTCGCGCCTGCATTGTCGTCAGTTCTCGACTATGTTCGCTTTGCATGGTCTGAATCTTCGTTTGCAGGATTTCGATCGTTTCATCGCGTGCGGCGACCTCTTGTCGCAGGACTCCGATTTCCTGCCCCTGCCGTTTGACTTTCGACGTTCCGATCATCGACCCGATACCGTCGAGGATGGTCGTGCCGACCTCGGCGGCGGAGTTTTTCAGTTTCTCGGTCTTCAACTCGCCTTTTACCGCAGCCAGTTCGGCCGCGGTTCGATGCAATTCTGCACGTGCCGTCTGTTCCTGCTTTGTGGCATGTTCGACGGCTTTGAGCTTCTCCTCCTCAATGCGGAGTAGTTCGCCGATATTGTCCTGCAAATTCTGCTGTCGGGCAATGGCGTTGCGGTAAAATTCCTGTGTTGTAACGTGTCGGGCGTTCGAGCCGTCGATACCTCTTTGCAGTCCGTATTTGGCCATTGCTGCGGCATAGGTGTCTTGGTACTCTTTCAGCTTGATACGCGACATTACATCGTCAGCGCATAGCCGAGGTCGGGCCGTAGATTTCGTGCGGTATTTCCGCTTGCCTGTTTCGTCAGTTTTCTCCTTTCGGACTTTACGACGTTCGCCAGTTACGATAGGGACGACAGCTGCGTGGATATGCGGTGTCGCTTCATCCATGTGCAATACTGCCGAAACGACATTTTCGGCTCCGAAAGTTTTTCGCAACCATGCAAGGTTATCGGTACACCACGCTTTCAGGCGTCCCTCTTGAACGATACGCAGCATATCCTCTTGTGTGCCGGTCAGCATGACACGAATTACCCGCACTTGATTCGTCCCGATTTTACGGGTCAGTCCGGCATGTTCGAGCCAATGGTTGATTGCTTCCGTTCGGTCGGCGACGCCCTCCGGAAATTCGACAAGTTCTTCATTCAGGTAGGTCAGTTCCGGCATGGCATTGGGCGGCATTTTGGTGCGTGCGATATGAGCGGTCATCGGTACTTCGTTGTCCGGCGACTTATCCAAATGCAATACGACGTATCCCATGATTCAGTAATAATTTTGCGGTTGATGATTTCGGTTGTCGGGTTTTCGACCGCAGTGCGTGCGGTCGGCGGCCGGAACGGTCGCAAGGGGTTTCCAAAGGGTCGCCCTTTGGCCTATTGGGGCTTTTTCAGCGACACGAAGTGTTGCGGCTCGGAAAAAGCCCTAATAGGCTATGGCTTTTCTGCGGAGGAAAAGCCGCGGGCGCGAAGTGGCCGAATGGTGGGCGACATTACAACTTGCGGCCGCACGACCGCCTGTGTTCTTTCACGGGACGACAACTGCGCAGGTAGTCGTTCAGATCGTTGTGCGGCCGATAGTGAACGGATTGGTCTGAGAGATTGCGGCAGGCGGCTTTCAACTCAGCGGTCGCCTTTCGCCCCGCCTCGTCGTTGTCGAGGTAAGTATACACCCGTTCGTGCGACGCGATGAACGGAACGGCTTTGGCAAGGTTCGTTACCGAGTTCAGCACGACGATATTGTGCGGCGGATTCGGATTGCGCTTGAGCGTCAGAAACGAAAGGTAGTCCATAAATCCCTCGAATACGAGGCACGTCGGATAATCGCCGCGTCGGGTAGTCGGAGCTTTCGACGTGCAGCCCTTGAAATAGCGGTTGCGCAACTCCCAGCCTCCGGCATCGTTTCGGAATCCGACGGCGAAATAGAATTTGTCCGCTACACGATAATGCACCTCCGAACAATGTTCCCGCGCTGTATTGAGGTTGATGCCCCGTTCTTTTATGTAAGCGAGCAAGGCGGGGTTTTCCAACGGGCGGACTTGCTCTATCGTGATGGCCGATTCGCGGTGCGGCGGCACGGGGTTGTGATTCCCGTGAAAAGAAAAAGCGGGCGTTCCGGAAATCTTCTGCTCCAGCCGCCGCATGGCCTCTCCTGCATCGCACCGCTCCATGCGCATCATGAGGTCGATCAGCGTGCCACCCTCGCCTGCACCGTAGTCGATCCACAGGTTCTTGTCGTAATCTACTTTCATGCTGGGTGTACGATCTTCGCGCAGCGGCGAATGATACAAGCCGTAATAACCTCTGTCTTTCACCGGACGGATGCCCCGTGCTGCAAGGTACTCCCGTATCGGGAACTTATTGATTGCTTTTGCGTCCATAAGCTGTTTTTCTTTCACTCGGTTTATCGGTACGGTTCGGGGTTTAACTCGCCGTACCGGTTTAGAATGGTTTAATAATATATACCCCCGTTCCGGACTAAACCGCCCGCAAGGGTCAATAGTGGAAATCGGAATTGTAGCGGTAGAACCTATCCTCCTTGACGATCATCCGCTTGTTCTCCAAAAAGACTTTGAGCTGCTTGGCCTTGTTGATGCCGAACGAGTGACCGATGGCGGCATAGCTGCTCTGCAACCGTCCGATAAGCGACGAATAGGAAACACGGTCAGCCTCGGAGAACAACAATTCCAACGCCTCGCGGTGTTTGGCCTCGCAGACCTCGGCATAGTCGAAACTTTTGGTGGCGGTAGTCGGCCGAGGTTGGTAGTCCTCGACCAGCTCGGGCAAGGCATTGGCGTTGATGCGAAAGGCGAACGGCTCGAAATCCCGGTCGCGGATGTGCATCGCCGCAACGGAACTTATATCGCGGTCGAAGTCGTCTTTGGTGATTTGCAAGACAGTTTCGGCCTTGTTGTTCAGCTCCGTACCCAGATGCCCGCGCGTGTTGTCGTCGCCCTTGTTCAGATGCAGCACTGTATGGATGTGGATGCGCCGCTCGTCCGTCCACTGCATCAACTTCGTGATAAGGTCGGTCGCCTCGCCGGGGCTGTTGATGTCGTGCGCCAAATCGCGGATGCCGTCGATAACGACCAGTCCGAGGTCGTCGAGGTCGTAGATCGCCTCCTCAATCTTTCGCAACCGCTCTTTGGTGGCATAACCGCGCAGGCACAAGAACTCCAACAACGGCGGATGCGCATCGGTCGGCAATCCCGCCAGCCGCAGAATCCGGCACAACACCCGCTTGCAATGGAAACGGCTCTGCTCCGTATCGACGTAGAGGACGCGCCGCCTCTCCGGCGGCAAAGAGGCCGAATAGTTCAACACCGTGCCGCCGGTCATGGCTGCCGCCACGATTGCGCAGACATTGAACGTCTTCTTACTCTTCGCCTTGCCGGTAGAAGCGCTGAAATTCCCCAAAGTCCCGATCACCGAATCATTGACCCGCAAAATCACGGGAGGCGCCGCGAACTCGTCCGTAACGAACAGACGAGCCGACCGCCATGAAGAAACCGGAACCGAATCGGAACTACGTTGCGCATTCATCGCTACTTTTTCTTCGAGGAGCGGCCAAGCAGGTATTGCTGTGCCTCGGCTTCGATCTGCGCCTGCGTCTTGACGGGATTGCGACGCAACCATGCCTCAAGCTCCGCACGCTCGAAATAGAGCATCTTGCCCTGCGGCTTGTAGTGCGGAATCAGATTGCCCGACGTCAGTTTGTAGAGGTAGCTTTTCGAGAGGTTCAAAAAACGGCTGGCCTCCTCGAAGCTCAACACGTTTTTGGTGTGAAACACCTGCTTTTCGAGTTCTGCAACTCGCATCTCAATACTTTTCTCCATAATTAGATGGATTTTAAATAAAACAAATGGAGTGCATGCCCTCCGTGACTTGTAACCGTTACGGGGGCAAATATATTGAGTATAAGCTTGATAGCAGACTGACCTATCTTTGAGGTCTCAACCCGTTCTCAAAGTCTTTTCACTTGCATGAGATACTTTTCAAGGGTTGCGTATTTTCCCTCTACACCGACGTCGCGGATGTAGTTGGTCGCCGTAGATAAGTCGCTTTGATTGATGTATTTATCGCGTGATGTATCTTTCGAGAGGAAGAGTTTATGATTGGCGATGACGGATTGCCAGTTGGGGGTTATCAACCCGCGGCTGCTCAGTCCCGAGAAAAAGAACGCGACAAGACGATTGTTGTTCGACCGCACGATCGCTTCGGGTTTGCAGGCGAAAATAGCTTTCAGCTCGTCCGCCGACAACGATACGTTGAACATTTTGACATCATTGACAGCCGTAGCGAGGTAGGCAATCTGCTCGTCGGTAAGTATCGAATCGAACGGATTCTCCGTTTCTGCAATGGGCAGCGCCGCAATAGCTGACTTCGGCGCAGATTCAGACAAGGATATTTCCCTTTGCCGCAAGTAAGCTGCATAACGCTCTCGGACGACAATGTTTACGACAGCAGAAAAATAAGGAAGTTCGGCATCATAGGCCGTGTTATCCCGTTCGTATTGGGAGTAGTCGAACGAGGGCACGGAGAATGCAAGATACTTTTTCTTTTCATCTGCATGCAGCGACTCGAAGAATCCGCCCTCCCAAAGAAATGCAGGTTCGGAGTGGCAGAACCGCAGGTCGGACAATACGGAGTGGTGCAAATACAACTCAGCCAGCTCGTCGGCAATCCGGTTATACTCCAGCCTTTCTTGCTCTTGCCGCTGCTCAGTGGCAAGTCGTGCGGTTTTCGTCGCAATACGCTCCTCCAATACCCGGCAAGCGTGTTTGATGCAACGATCGAATATCTTTTGCAGCTCGTCGAACTGCGGTTTCAACTCCATACCTTCCATAATCCGTCTTGTTTCATACGAAGATACGAATAAGTGAGAGCAAAAGCAAACGAAGTTTGTATTTTGCCGAGCGGGAGTATTTAAGACGAAGTCAGCGACACGAAAAACGGTTGATAAAGAAAAACGTGCGAATTATCGTCCGCACGTCTGGCCTCTGTTTCAGTCTGTCAGATTCGGAATCAATCCGATGGCTTCCTCTTTCTTTTTGTCTACGATTTTGGCATAAATCTGCGTCGTGGCGATATTCTTGTGGCCGAGCAATTTGCTGACGGTATATAAATCGGCGCCCAAAGTCAGCATCATCGTGGCATGGGTATGACGGCTCACGTGAAACGAGATGTGTTTGGTTATTCCGGCGACTTTCGCCCAATGTTGCAACGTGTCGTTCACCGTCCCCTCGTGCGTCAGCGGAAAGATAAAATCACTGCCGTTCGCCTCGCCGCGCTCCGGCAACCATTTCAACGCTTCGTCTGAAATCGGCAGATAAAGCGGTTCTTTGGTCTTCTGCATCGTAATTTCGATACGGACACGCCCACCGCTCCGTTGCAGGTCGCACCACCTCAATTTGCGAATGTCGCTGACGCGCAATCCGCACAGACAGCTGAACAAAAAAGCCCGCTTGACGATCTCGTGCCGACATTCGGTATTTATCAGCGTCTTCAACTCGTCGATTGTCAAATACTCGCGGCGGCTCGGCTCCTGCCGCACCTTACTTGCGAAATCGAACTCTTTGGTCGGATTGACGGTGATGATCCCCTCTTTGTAAGCGCGGTTGATTGCCGTTCTCAAAGTACCGTAATAAGACACGACCGAATTGTTGCTCAACCGGCCTCCAGTTTTCAATACGCCGTATTTACTGGCCTTCGGCATCTGTCGCAGGAAATCGGTGAACTCCGAGAGAAACTCCTTATCGACGTCCCGAAAAGCGATATAGTCGCCGCGAAACAATCTTAACGCTCGGACGGTATTGAGCACCGTTCGGGCATAGTTCCGGCTTCCCTGCTCGGCGGACTGCTTCCCGATATTTTCCAGATAGTCGAGCAAGTTCACTCGGGACTTGTTCGTGTTCTGGAATCCGTGCGCGTCGTTCTGCACCTCGACGATCCGTTTGCTTTGAATCGCTTTGGCAAGGGCGAGCGTCGCTTCGTTTTTCGCCTTGTCCTCCCGCGTCCGTTCGGGAATAAGGTATAGCTTCAGAAACTCGTATTTCCGTTTGCCGCCGACATAGTTCTCCTTGCGGATCACGTCGCCCGTATAGTATTCCAAATAGATGGATTGATTCCCGTTAGAGAGTTGCTTGAACCGGATTCGCACCGGCTCCTTCAATTTGACCGTCTGTTTCTGCTTCGCCATGCCGTTCCCGTTTATTGCTTCAACGGCAAATATAGCGAATTTGTTTTGTTACCGCAGTATTTTCGAGTAACAAAATAGTAACAAATATCGGACAATTATGGGCTTTGTCGGGGAAATCACAAAAACAACAGAAAATCCCGCAATCAAATATAAATCGCTATATTTTAGTAATTTATATTCGATTTTTCGCCGCTTCTCTATCCTTTTTATAGATTTGGTAGGAGTTCACGAAGTTCTGCCACACAATATATAGGTGTGGAGTACCCGCAAGGCAAGGGGGTAAACCCTACAATCACAACTCCTAAATACACAATACTCTCCCTTAAAAGCTCTATATATAATTATTGTTAACAACATATATTTTCATAATAAAAAACACAATAAATCAATTATATTTACATCGTTTCTAAACGAAATAACCTCATTGGAATAAACTAAAATTTAATACTTAATCGAAAATATCATGAAAACAAATCGCCTCTTTTTTGTAATAGCAGTATACAGTTTTTCTTTCTGCGTAATGGGACAAATGAAAATCCAAAACGATGGACAAATTTCAATAGGTGTTGGTCGGCGTTTTTGTGAGCGGGAGTTTGCCCCAAGTGGGGACAAACCCCCGCCTGCCCGTGCTGCCTACCCTATTGGACTTCTCAATGTGCATATCCAGAGAGCGGCTGATTTTGTATCCCGATACAAAGTCAGCCGCTTTCATTTAAGGCTCCCTGAACAAAGAATTAGGGAGCCGCCACCTCCGATTTGTTTTTCGCAAAAAACAAATCGGAGGTAACAGACTTGCAAAATT
>ENA-OROS01000938-OROS01000938.1-human-gut-metagenome-genome-assembly--contig:-NODE-938-length-14766-cov-3.374550_pt1 | contig 14766 bp, 13 predicted proteins | sample MGYA00242134_ERZ509059 | MGnify/ENA primary metagenome ERZ509059 (study PRJEB26280, sample SAMEA2338753) | human gut metagenome | biome: human gut; feature: human-associated habitat; material: faeces... | reverse complement strand
CACAGAAAAACGGGGGACACCATTTCAGAAAAGCCACTCTGAAATATAGAACAGGGAACTCGACACATATACAGATTATAAACAACTATACCTAGTGTAAGGTTACGGACACAATATGGCATGTTGTGTTTAGGGGTTCAATTCCTCTACTGGGTACCAGCAGCCCTTCTTCACCAGGGAGGGCGAAAATACAGAACAGAAAGGAAGTGAAATTCGCTTCCATTCTCATCTCTGTTTTTCAGCATGTCTGCAATATGCGAGCGTGGTTTGCTATTCGGTTTGGGCACACTCTTGGATAGCAGGTACAAAGCCATGCCACGACCAGAAGCGGGCTGACAGCCCGGAAAGACGGGCCATATGCTGGGCTTTAGGGCATGACCTAGAGTTTGGCTCCTTTCGGTGCGGTCTTTTCATTGGTTTCTACCGCCCTCCTATGTGATAAGCTGCGGCCCGTAAAGAGCAGCTCTCTTTGGGACAAGAGCGCCAGTGCAATTCTGGTAGGGCATTTATATGCGGGGATACTCAAGTATGGTTGAAGAGGGCGCACTTGAAATGCGCTAGGGGCTATACAGCCTGCGGGGGTTCAAATCCTCCTCCTCGCGCCGAATAAGAAAGGGGATGCTCTACTTGGTTTCTCTCAATGCAAAGGTGATCGCTGCCATTGAGGCAGCACTTTCCAGGGGAGACCGGGTAGAGGTCATTCCAGGAAAGAACAACAGTGTCAAGGTGGTGCAGACACACAGAAAGGTTGTTTGCACCACAGAGAAGTGAATAACCCTACTCTAAGTGGCGAGTAGGAAGGGCCGAATGGGGTCAGTTACCTAGAAAGAAGTTTCTAGGTGGCTGGCCATTTTTTATTGCCTGAAATGGGGTGAGTTCGTGGCAAAGAGAAGAATGTACCGGGGACAGGGGAAGAAGGAAATCGTCTGGGACCCTGGGGAAGCCAACGCAAAGCAGAGGTTGTTTTACCTATCGAGAACAACCTATACAGCTTACGGCGGTGCTAAGGGCGGTGGTAAGACCCACGCTGTGCGAATTAAAGCGGTGGGTGGTGCCTTCACGAATCCGGGAATCAGGATTCTGATTATGCGTCGCACTTATCCTGAGTAAACTTCTTGCTCCGGCGTGTAGGAATACACGTTAGAAACCTGCTAAAAAGCTGGGAAGCTAAATCTGTAAATAACGCCAGAGGGGGTTCATATATGCGTAGACACGAGCTGACAGGCCAGCGCTTCGGGCGTTTGACCGTCATTGAGTATCAGTTGCAGCACAAGACCCTTCCCAACGGGAAGAGAAAGGCTGTTGGCAAGTGGCTGTGTTCCTGCGATTGCGGTATGACGACGCTGGTAGTCGGTACTGACCTTGTGAAAGGGAAGACACGTTCTTGCGGGTGCTTTAAAGCTGAGTGTACTAGGGAACGAAACACGAAGCACGGCTACTCCAAGAAGGAACGGCTTTATACGATCTGGTACGCCATGAAGCAACGCTGTTACTACAACAAGGCGCAGCACAGGAAGAACTACTCCATGAAGGGAATCAAGGTCTGTGACGAGTGGAAAGACGATTACGCTGCGTTCCGGGCCTGGGCTTATGAACATGGGTACTACGAGCAGCCGAAGGACACTCCGCACAAGGAGATTCTTTCCATTGACCGCATCGACCCGGACGGCGATTACTGCCCAGAGAATTGCCAGTGGATTAGCTGCGACGCCAATCTACGCAAACGATTTACAGACAGGCTAATCAGAGGTGAAGGCCGGCAGGGATGCCGTCCAGCCGCAGAGCATAGGTGAGAGCCTAGAACAGGTGACACACCCACGAGAGCGGGTCCCCAGAGGGGGAAAGAGATATGCCGAACTACCCGAAAGGGCTAGAAGCAGAGGATAAAAAGCCTTTGCGATAACAAAATTGTAGAAGAAAACCATATCCGACCTATCGTGAAGATGGTACCGCGCGAGGCGGCTTCTTACAACGCCACAACGCACCTTATGACCTTCCACAACGGCTCGACCATCAAGTTTGGTCACTGGGCCGGGGATGCTTCTGAGGACGAATACAACGGTCTGGAATACGACTGGATCTTCATTGACGAGGCAACGCAGTTTTCGGAGAGAGCGTTCAACTTCCTGGGCGGCTGTCTTCGTGGTGTCAATGAGTTCCCGAAGCGGATGTACCTGACTTGTAACCCTGGTGGTGTCGGGCACAGATGGGTGAAGCGGCTCTTCATTGACCGGGACTTCAAGATCAACTCGGACAACCCGGAAGAGAACGAGAACCCGGATGATTACAGCTTTATCCCTGCCACAGTCGAAGACAACTACCACCTGATGGCTTCTTCTCCTGGCTATGTGAGGATGCTGGCAAATATGCCGGAAGACAAGCGAAAGGCTTACCGCTATGGCGATTGGAACGCCATTGGCGGCAACTACTTCCCGGAGTTTTCCGTTGCTACTCATGTGGTGAAGCCCTTCAAAATTCCTGACCACTGGCAGAGATACCGGAGTTTTGACTACGGCCTTGACATGTTCGCGTGTTACTGGTGGGCGGTGGATGAGGACGGACGTTCCTGGTGCTACCGGGAGTTCACCCATAAGGGCCTAATCGTCAAGGAAGCAGCGGACAAAATACATGAGCTGACCCTTCCTGGGGAGCACATCGCGGCTACCTATGCGCCGCCTAAACACATATTGGGCGGCTACACGGTAACGTGTAGAAAATAAGCTGCTTAACTGCTGGGAACCCTCTCTGAGGCAATCAGCAGCCAAGCATCATCACAATACAGAACACTACAAAGGAGTTCGATATATATGGAAATCTGGAAGCATGTAATCGGCTACGAAGGATTGTACGAAGTCTCTAGTTTGGGGCGAGTTCGCAGGGTTGGCGGCAAGGTCTTAAAGCCCTGGAGAACGAGAAACGGGTACATCCACGCAACTCTTTTCTCTGGAAAAAGCAAGAAGCAAGTCCTTGTTCATCGGCTTGTCGCAAAAGCATTTTTAGAGCCGATCCTCGGCAAAGAGTATGTAAACCACAAGAATTGCAATCCGAGCGATAACCGGGTTGAGAATTTGGAGTGGGTTACGCAAGGCGAGAACATAAAGTATGCCTACGACTTGGGCAGGGCTGTCAACGTGGCGAGAAAGAAGATCAAGTGTCTGGAAACAGGCCGGGTTTTCTATAGCTCTATGGAGGCGGCTACATGGGTAAACTTGGAGTGCTTTCACGATTCCAGAAACCTCAACACCATAAGCCGGACGATTCGCCAGTGTGCTAACGGCGACAACGGGCGGACAAAGGCTTACGGATTCAAGTGGAGGTTTTGTGATGATGAAGGTTCAACGACTATCCCTTGATGGGAGTAGGAGAAATCCGAAATGGCAGCCCCCACAGTAAGAGTGGGTGAAGATATAGTCTAATCCTCTTGGCGACAAGAGGTAACCACATGGATATGTGGAGCAGGCAGAAGGACACCGGCAAGACCATGGCAGAAGTATTTATGCTGAACCAGGTAGGTCTTATCAAAGCAGACAACAACCGCGTTCAGGGTCACATGATGATGAAGGAAGCTATGGCTCCCTATCCTCTGCGTGACCCGCATGTGCAGGCTATGTTCCGCCGGGATGACGGCACAGTTCCTGATAAGTTGCCCGGCCTGCTGTTCTTCGACACCTGCAAGGGTGCTATCGGGGATATTCAGGACATTCAGGCGGACGAGAAGAACCCGAACGACTGTGCCAAAGACCCGCACGAAGTGACCCACACGGTCGATGGTGTGCGCTACTACTGCGTAAGCCGTGTGTTACCTGCAGAAGCCATTCAAGAGAAAGAGCCTGTCTTCTTGGACGATGAAGAGGACGATGCGCCGGAAGACTACGTAGGATACATGACCGGCGGGGAAGTGACTGCCGGGTATCTCGGCGCTGGATAAGGAGGAAACAATGGAGTTGTATTATGTCTGCTTACTGGTCGTGTTCTTCGCTTTCATGGCAACCACTCTGAATTTGAAGAAGCTGTTTGAGCTGAAAATCAGACAGCTGGAATTGATGATCGGCAAGTTAACCGACAAAGTGGCTGTTTTGTCGCTTTCTAAGTCCAAAACGGACGAGAAAATAGACGAGCTTTTCCGGCGGCTTCGTTCTCTTACGGCGGATGTTGACGGAAATGTTGAACTTGTGAACAAGCTTGTTCTCGACCTGGAAAAGCTGGAAGAGTACATGGAAGACCGCAAGGCGCTGGACAAGCGAGAAGAGCGGATGCTCAGCGGCATCAACAACATTATGTCTTACGACATGGGCGTAGCACGGGAGGCGGTGAAGAACCTTGAAGAAAGCGAAGACTGAGACCCCGAACACAGCGGGTCTTGACCTATTCGGCGCAAAAGGAATCACCCTGACCCCGGACGCCGTGTGGAAGATGTATGAACGTGGGATGCTCTTCAACAGCAACATCAACCTCAACGAGACCGTCCGCGTGAATGAAAACTTCTTCATCGGCAAGCAGTGGGAAGGTGTTGTCTCGAATGGCCTGCCTACCCCTGTGTTCAACATCCTCAAGCGCGTGGCACTGTTCACAGTGGCCTCTATCACGTCGGATAACATCAAGGTCAATGCGACACCACTGGCAGCCACCCCTGCCACGGAAGAGCTTGCCACGCCGGTCCGCATTGTCAATGAAGAACTGGACAGCCTGACCGAGCATCTGAACATCTCTTCCCTCATGCGAGAGTACGCGAGAAACGCCGCTGTGGATGGGGATGGGTGCACTTACACCTATTGGGACCCGGACGCAGAGACGGGCCAGCAGGCCAAGGGGAAGATCGTCACGGAGATTCTGGAAAACACGCAGGTCTTTTTCGGAAACCCCAATGACCGGCTCGTTCAGAATCAGCCCTATATCCTGATTTCCAAACGGGAGATCGTGGGCCACACAAAGCGCAAGGCCAAAGCAAACGGCATTGAGACGTGGGGTCTGATTCAGCCGGACAGCTCTGACACCTACCTGGACGACGTGAAGCAGACCGACGACAAAGTGACGGTGCTTCTGCTGCTGTGGCGAGATGAAGAGACTGGCCACATCTGGGGCTGTGAGAGTACCAGGACTTCTCTGGTGCGGGAAGCGTGGGACTTGAAGCTGTCCCGATATCCCATCACCTGGCTGAACTGGGACTATGTGCAGGACTGTTATCACGGGCAGGCCATGATTACCGGTCTGATTCCAAACCAGATTTTTATCAACAAAACCTATGCCATGTCCATGCTGTCCCTGATGACAACAGCGTTCCCAAAGATCGTCTACGACAAGACGCGGGTCTCCAAGTGGGATAACCGCATCGGGGCGGCCATTGGCATCAACGGCGGCGATGTGAACAACGTGGCGCGAATCATCGACCCGGCGACCATTTCCCCTCAGATTTCCCAATTCATTGAGTTGGCAGTAAATCAGACAGAGGAAAGCTTGGGTGCGACGTCCGTAGCGCTGGGCGATACCAGACCGGACAATACGTCGGCAATCATCGCCTTGCAGAGAGCGGCTTCCACGCCATCTGAGCTGACGAAGCAGAACCTCTACAAGAGCATTGAGGACTTGTACCGCATCTATATCGACTTCATGGGTGCCTACTACGGGAAACGCTTTGTAGACGTGGATACCCCGCAGCAGGTGGAGCAGGCGTTTCAGTTCGTTGGACAGCAGCCTCCTCCCGAAGTGCCATTGCCGTTTGATTTTTCCGTGCTGAAAAAGATTCCCATGGCAATGCGCTTGGATGTGGGTGCAAGCTCCTACTACTCGGAGATCGCTTCCATCCAGACGCTGGACAACCTGCTCAAAATGGGACGAATCAGCACCACGCAGTATCTGGAACGAATCCCGGACGGCTACATTCCTGCCAGACGTGAGCTGGTGCAGGAGATGAAGCAGCAGGAGGCGGCACAGATGCAGGCACAGCAGGCCATGCAGGCCGTACAAGACCAAGGAAACGCGCCAGTAGCGGCTACGGAAGAGAAACCTGAAATTCCAACAGGCGGCGGATACTCTGCCTTACAGCGCAAGGTGAATGCAACCGGGACGACAGAGGGGATGGTTTAATGGAACCCATTCTCAAAATCATCGGCATCGTGCTTGGTTCGAGCGGATTTTCTGCCATTGTGGTAGCCCTTCTGAACCGGTATTGGATGAAGAAAGACAAAGAAGACGACAAATTGAATGCACTAGCAGCAGCGCAGAAAGTCTTGATGATAGACCGAGTGCGCTCTCTTGGCAGACGGTATGTCGATGCTGGTGGCATCACTCTGGAAGACAAAGAGAACATCCAGGAGATGCACAGAACCTACAAGGCACTCGGTGGCAACGGACACCTAGACACCATCATGGACGAGGTGGAGCGGTTGCCCATTGTAACCGGTTGGGAGGTGAGGAAATGAGAAATTGGAAAGCGTGGGCTTGTGCAGCGGCAGTGCGTGCTGTGAAGACCATTGCACAGACGGCAATCGGCTGTATTGGTGCCGGTGTTGTGCTGAGTGACGTTTCCTGGCCGATGGTGGCTTCTGCCGCTGTCCTAGCTGGTATCGTGTCTATTCTGACCTCGATCGCAGGTCTGCCGGAGGTAAAGCAGAATGAGTAATTCCAGACTTCCCACCTACGTCCGACTTTCGCCCAACGTGACAAAGCCGAGACAAGGCACTATCAAGGGTGTAGCCATTCACTGCACCGCAGGCGGCAAAGACCTGCCTGCCAGCAACTTTGCAGACCTTCCCAGGTTTGTGATTCCAGACAAGAAGCTGGGTGCTTCCTGCCACTATGTGGTAGGTGGCGACGGCTCGATTGCCCAGGTGTGCGGCGAGGAAAACCGGGCCTGGTGTACATCGAACAAAATCGACCACCAGCTTGTGACCATCGAAGTTGCCAGTGACCATGTGGCCCCCTACCTGGTGAACGCTGTGGCGATTCAATCCCTTGTGAAACTGCTGGTTGACATTTGCCAGCGCAACGGGATTCCAAAATTGCTTTGGAAGGGCGATAAGTCCTTGATGGGCCATTGGGACAAGCAGAACATGGTCGTTCACAGATGGACGTCGAACAAGGCTTGTCCAGGCGATTTCCTGTATAACCTACACCCGAAGATCGCAAACGCAGTCAACGAGATTCTGGAGGGGAAGGAGGAAGAGGAAATGGACGTAAATACCTTTCTGAACAGCCTGACTGATGAACAAGCATATACCCTGCTTGAGAAAGCCATGCGCCACGCTGATACGATGCTGGAACCCGTGTGGAGCCGAACGGACGGCCACTGGGCCAAGGCAACGGAAAAAGGCATCATCAACGGCGAAGGGCCGGAACGACCCATGAAACGAGACGAGGTCGTGACCATCCTGGGCCGCTTAAACCTGCTCTAACCCCGGCTGAACCGGATTTAGATACCTGTAAGAAACAACTTATATTTGGCCGACCATAGCCAAGAAGGAGATAAAACCATGAACGAAACTGCAATGAACAACGCCCCTGAGACCATGAATACCGCCACTATGAGCGAGGGTACCACGTCAAACTATGACGACGACGCTTTCTTTGATGATATCGATCTGAGCGACGTGCAGGCAGACGAAACGGGCGAAGGAACGCAGGAACCTCCCGCCGAGGAACCCGAACCGGAAGCAGACCAGCTGAAGGAAGAGGAACCGCAGGAAGGGGAGCAAGGCACTTCGGACGAGCAGAAGAGCGAAGAGACGAAGGAAGGGGAAGACCAGCCCTTCATGGAACTCAAGCGATTCGGTGAGATCACGAAGGTGAATCGTGAAGAAGCTACTGTCCTGGCACAGAAGGGCTTGGACTATGACCATGTGCGCGGCGAACGCGACACGGCAAAAGAGCGCGTGGCAGAGCTGGAAGGTTTTCTGACGGAGCTGGCAGCGCCCAGCAACATGAGCATTGAAGACCTGATGGACGCCACAAGAGCGGAACTTCTGGCAGGCAGAGAGGGCATCGACAAGAGCGTTGCCCTTCAGCGCGTGAAACTGGACCGAGAGCGGCAGGCATTTGACGCACAGAGGCAGAACGCGCAGAGAGAACAGCAGGCACAATTGGAAGAAAGACAGCGCATTGACGCGGACAACGCCGCGTTTCAGCGTGCGTTTCCCGATGTGAAGATGAGCGATATCCCCAAGGAGGTTTGGGAGACGATGCTTCGAGAAGGGGAAAGTTTGGTTTCTTCCTACGCACGATTCACAGCCAAAAACTTGGCAGCAGAAAACGAGCAGCTGAAAAGCGAGTTGGAGACTGCCAAGAAAAATCTGGACAACAAACAACGTTCCACCGGAAGCCAGAAGTCTGCTGGGAACGCCCAGAAAAAGGCTGACCCCATTGACGACGACTGGTATTACGGGGACGACTGACAGGCCCCATTTCATAGGGGCCGGAAAGGATAAGGAACCCCTATGGCTATCAATCTTGCTGAGAAGTATTCGCAGAAAGTTCAGGAGCGCTTCACCATCGGCTCCAAGACCGACCGTTACTGCGGCCATGACTACGAATTCACGGGCGTCAAGACCATCAAAATCTACTCCGTTGACACCGTGCCGACCACCAACTACACCCGCACCGGCACTGCCCGTTTCGGCGCTCTGACCGAGCTGGGCGACACCACCCAGGAAATGACCCTGGCGGTGGACAAGGCGTTCACCTTCTCCATCGACGCCGGTAACGCCTCCGAGCAGTTCAACATCAAGCAGGCCAACAAGTGCCTCAAGCGTGAGATCGACGAGGTTATCACCCCCGAAATCGACAAGTACCGCTTAGAGAAGTGGATCGCTGGCAACGGCCTGAGCTCCGGTAAGTCTGTTCTGACCTCTAAGGACGGCGTACTGACCAAGGCCAACATTGTCGAGAAGATCTTCACGGCCAACGCCACCATGTCCGACGAGAAAGTCCCCACCACGGGCCGCGTCCTGTTCATCCCTGAACTGACCTTCCTCAAGTTCAAGCTGGCTGACGTGGTCATGGGCGGCTCTGACACCCTGACTGCTGAGAACATCCGGCGCGGCTACCGCGGCACCATCGACGGCGTGGATGTGGTAACCGTTCCTTCCTCCATCTTCCCTGCTGCTACCAACTTCATCCTGAAGTACAAGGGCGCGACAGTGGACGTGATGAAGCTGAAGAACTACCGCGTCCACAAGAACCCCATGGGCGTGGATGGTGATGTGGTCGAGGGCCGTTACATCTACGACAGCTTTGTGCTGGACACCAAGTGCAAGGGCATCTATGTGTCCTCCACCGCAACTTCCTGATAAAACAAAACAAGGGGGAGGCCCAGCGCCTCCCCTTTTTCCAAAGGAGGGAACACGATGCCTGCACCCAGCACCACCGCCCAGCGTGTCTTTGACATTGCCATGGGCCTTATCGACGAGGTAAACGAATCCAGCGGTGAGACGGATACCTCTGACACCAGAGAATACAAGGTGAGAACGCTGCTGATTCTGAACGCTCTGCGTGGGGAGCTGTTTCCTTACTCAGACACCTATGAGCAGGTAGAGGAAGGAAAACGGCCCATTGTGGATGTAATTCAGAACTTCACGGATTTCATTCAACTGGACGACTACATTTGCCAGGCCGTCCTTCCCTACGGGTTGGCGGCACAACTCTTGCTGGATGAGAACCCTTCGGCAGCGGCGTTCTTCCAGCAGAGATATGAAGAACTTCGGGATAAACTGGCTGCCGGTTTCCCGCGCTCTTCGGAAAGCATTACCGACGTATACGGCGTAAGCACCGAATACAACTACTTTTCCCGTTGGAGTTGATGTTCTATGGCGAGGATCACAATAGGAGCCGACGAGAAGGTCTTTCGTATCCAGGAATTTCTTGGCTTGAACGAAAACCCGGACGGCGACACCAAACTGAAAATGGGGGAAGCGTCGGTCATTCGGAACTTCAAAGTGACCCGTGACCGGAACTTGCAGAGAAGACCGGGACAGCAGATGGTGAAGGGCTTACTGCAAGCCTATACCTTGCAGGTAGAAGATACTGCGCAGAGCGTCCGCGTGGACGAACATGTCTCCGGCAAGCTGCGGATGCACCCCACCTGTACCGTGACAACAGACGGCTTTCTGGAAGTCTCCGGGGACGAGGTCTCTGTAAGCTATGAGAACGCGGAACAATACGCAGGATATTATTGGCGCTATGACGAGAACTTCACCTATCAGCTTGTTTCCTGCACCTATGACGCGGAACGGGATGAGTACACCTGGAAGATGAAGCGTTGCCGGGCAGTATCCTCTTCCGCGAACCAGAAAGTCGCTGGTCTATGGGCTGGCAACGTGAAGGGAAAAGAGTACCTGGTCGGCGCTGCCGACGGCAAGCTCTGGAAGCTCCATGACGGGGTATGGAAGCGGGAAGCCATTGGCGACCTGGACACCACGGAACCGGTGTTTTTCTTCGGCTACTCTGAAAAGCTCTATATCATGGCGAAAAACCAGTACAAAGAGTGGGACGGAGAAACACTCCAGGACGTGGACGGGTATCGTCCTATCGTGACTATTACCGTCGTTCCGAGCGGCGGCGGCACCACTTATGAGCAGGTGAACAAGCTCAACGGGAAGCGCCGCTGTTGGTTCTCCCCGGACGGAACTGCCACCACCTTCACCCTGCCGGAGAAGGACTTGAAGTCCGTTGACTGGGTAAAGAACAAGGCGGAAGAGAATGAGCCTGAGATCGATAAGAGCAAGTACACCGTTGACCTGGAAAAGGGGACTGTGACCTTCAGCACAGCCCCGGAGAAGGGGATAAACACCATTGAAATCGCGTGGGAAGTCAAGAAGAACTTCCGGGACAAGGCGCTTGCCATGAAGTATGCAGAGACCTTCAACGGAGCCAACGACAACCGCGTATTCCTCTACGGAGACGGAACGAACGAGGCATATTACTCCGGCTTGGACAACGACGGAAAACCGAGGGCTGACTACTTCCCAGATATGAACGTCCTGAAAGTCGGGGACGCAAACACGCCCATCACGGCGCTCATTCGGCACTACTCCCGGCTGATCGTCTACAAGTCTACGTCTACCTACTCCGTGCAGTACGGCGTGACTACGATGGTGGACAACACCACGGCGGCGACCTTCTACGCAACGCCCGTGAATCGTGCCATTGGAAATGTGGCACCGGGGCAAGCACAACTGGTGCTGAACTCTCCGAGAACGCTCTTCGGGCATGACTTGTATGAGTGGAAGAACAGCTCTTCTTACTCTGCCAACATGACCATTGACGAGCGGCAGGCACGGCGTATCTCTGACCGCATCATGGGGACGTTGGCAGGCTTTGACCTGGAACACTGCCGCTGTTGGGATGACAACGACAACCAAGAGTATTACATCATTAATACGGACAACAGAGCGTTGGTACACAACTACGCTGCCGACGCCTGGTACTGCTACACAGCCTTTGACGTGACGTGCTTTGTAAACTTCCGTGGGAAGCTATATAGCGGAGACAGCAAGGGGCGCTTGAATCTCATCGCTTACACCAACCGGACAGACAACGGAGAGAAAATCGAAAGCTATTGGGAAAGCGGCGCAGAGAGTTTTTCTCAGGACTTCATGCGAAAGTACAGCGCCATGCTGTGGGTGGGCATCAAGCCGGAGACCCACGGTGAAGTCTATGTGACCGTTCAGACAGACCGAAAATCGGCCTATACAAACAAGGTCGTGGTCTCGTCCCTGATCTCGTTTTCCGGGGCGGATTTTCGGAAGTGGAGCTTCAACCCGAACCGAAAGCCGCACATGAAGCGCCTGAAGATCAAAGCGAAGAAGTTCGTGTTTTACAAGCTGATTTTCCGAACGGAATCCATCAACACCACCGTGACCATCCTGTCCGCTGACATGCGGGTACGATTCACGGGCTATGCGAGGTGATACCTATGAGCTTAGAAAAGCTGACCAAGGACTTAAACATCGTTCAGAAGCTGGACGACGAACCCAACGACGTAGGCGGTCTGTCTGCTGCAGAACTCAAGAAGAAGTTCGACGAAGGGTCTTTGACCATCCAGGAGTATATCAACGTCACCCTGCTTCCCGCTCTGGAAACGCTTGGCGTGGAGACGAGCGTACAGCTCCCGGAAGGAGCCGGTTTCAAGTACATCCGTCTGAACGCAGACCGGGTGCTGGAAACCAGCCAGGACGGCGTGACTTGGCAGGCATCTGGTTCTTCCGGTCACATCATCATGGGCCCTGACGGGGAGACCCTTCCCCAGCGCGGACGTATGCAGTTTGACAACTGCGAAGTCTCCGACGACGGCACAAAGACCATCATTCACGGCGTGAAGGGTGATACCGGCCCCCAGGGAGAACAGGGTATTCAGGGCGTGAAGGGCGACAAGGGCGACAGAGGAGCAACCGGCCCCAGCATCGTTCCCAGCATCGACACAAACGGCGTCATGTCCTTCACCATCCAGGACAGCGCCATTGCGCCCCAGGCCGTGTCTGTCCGTGGTCCGCAGGGTCCACAGGGTGTCCAGGGCGAACAGGGCGCACAGGGTGCCAGAGGCCCGCAGGGCATCCAAGGCATCCCAGGTGTACAGGGTGTGCAGGGAGAACAGGGTGAGCAAGGCCCTACCGGTCCTCAGGGTCCGCAGGGGAAAGCGGGGACACAAGGCCCCACCGGTGCCCAAGGCCCTGCCGGTGCCCCTGGCAAGGACGGCACCAGCCTCTACATCGAGGACATTTACAGCACCCTTGCCGCGCTGAAAAACGCCATTCCCAACGGCAATGACAAGATGTACATGGTCAAAGCCGACGGGGAGTGCTACATCTGGTCTGAGATACAGGGCGACTGGACTTCCGTCGGCAAGCTCCAAGGCCCGACCGGCCCCCAAGGCCCCCAAGGCCCCCAGGGTGTGCAGGGTGAAACCGGCCCGGAGGGCAAGCAGGGCAAGCAAGGCCCACAAGGCATCCAAGGTGTGCAAGGCCCCCAAGGCGAGACCGGCCCGGAAGGGCCCCAAGGCCCGGCAGGTGTGAGCGGCCAAAACGGCAAAAGCGCTTTTACCGCCGCCGTAGAAGCAGGCTACACCGGCACAGAAACCACCTTCAACGACGCCCTTTCCAATGTCCCCAGCCATATTGCTAACCACAGCAACCCTCACAAAGTCACCGCCGAACAAACCGGCGCAGACCCCAAGGGCACCGCCACCACAGCAGTCAGCACCCATAACACCGACACCGACGCCCACGCAACGAAGTTTTCCGAAAAGCAGGACAAGCTTGTCGGCAAGAAGGGGAAATTCGTCGGCTTCACGGCGGACAACGTGGTCGGCGCTGTCGATATGACCGGCGGCGGCTCCCTCATTACCATCACCTTCGAGCCTGCGTTCCAGGGTGCAACCTGGACGCTGACCGGCGGCGGGGAGAATTACAGCGGCGTGGTGGACAGCACTCTGAAGGCGGTTGTCCCTGTAATGGGCGTGAATACCCTGTACACCGTGTCTGCTGCCATTGATGGCAAGACCTACAAAGCAGAAATCACAACCCTGGACTATTTCACCGCGCTGTCTGTCGAGCTTCTGCGTGACACATCAAGCACGTTCGGCGTCTGTTGGGATACCTCCAACAGCTCCACTGTCCTGACCCGCCTGACCAAAACCTCCGACCCCTATGGGTTTGTGACGAAGGACGTCACCACTGAGCCGGTTCCGGCAGTTGGCACGGGAGCGGGTAGTTCGCCGTTTGACAGCTACGCGCCGTGGAACGGGATGAAGGAATGCAACCTCAATGCATCAGGCACGGTAACGGCGTGGAATGGCCAGAGTGGATTTTCTCGCGCCAATGAATACACCATGGTCTATATCCCCGTATTCTATGTTGCGCAGAAACAGAGCGGAACAAAACAATATTTTTATGTTTCCGATAAGATGAAAACTGGTTTCACAAAGCACCCGGGCTCCGGAAAATACGTCGGGAAATACCACAATAGCGATTGGATCAGTTCTTATGAAGCGAGCACAACAGGAAAATCCCCTAAAGTATCTCAAAAACGCGCTCAATTTAGAACAAACGCAAAAGCTATCGGTTCTAAATTTCATTTGTACGACTTTGCCACCTACTGCGCTCTCATCTGGCTCTACATTGTTGAGTTCGCAGACTGGAACACACAGAGCAAAATCGGCAGAGGCTACGTTGATGACCACAGCTCTGCTATCAATTCCGGTAGAACTGACAGCATGACCTACCACACAGGCCGCGAAGCTGGCATTGACGGCACCGCCGCCGTCCAGTACCGCTGGATTGAAAACCTGTGGGGCAACGTCTATCAGTGGGTGGATGGATTCAATGCCAACGGCACGACGGCATATTACTGCCTTGACCCTTCCAAGTATGCTGACGACACAACGACTGGATACACGCAGATTGGGACACTGCCTGCTTCTGGGTGGATTAAAGACCTGACTGTGACGGATAACGGCCTGCTGATTCCGAAAACTGTCGGCGGCAGTGAGACCACGTTTATCCCCGATTACGCCAACTCGTCTTCCGGGTGGCACGCGCTCAATGTGGGTGGCAACTGGAACAATGGCGGCAATGCCGGCCTTTTCTACTTCAACGCGAACAACACCTCGTCGAACTCGAACTCCAACGTCGGCGCGCGACTACTTGTTTTTTCTCTGATTGGCGCAGGCTTTTCCTCACCGCTTGGTGAAAATATTGCCGCATAGGACGGGGTTTAGTAGGCTTCGGCTCGAATAACCTCGCAGGCAAACAAGGACGGAGGGAAAATCCTATGCCGAAA
>ENA-OROS01000935-OROS01000935.1-human-gut-metagenome-genome-assembly--contig:-NODE-935-length-14848-cov-2.868586_pt1 | contig 14848 bp, 19 predicted proteins | sample MGYA00242134_ERZ509059 | MGnify/ENA primary metagenome ERZ509059 (study PRJEB26280, sample SAMEA2338753) | human gut metagenome | biome: human gut; feature: human-associated habitat; material: faeces... | reverse complement strand
TTTGTTACCACAACATTATGTATTCTTTTTCACAGCAGCATCTGCTCCACGATATTTGGATAAAGAAAACCGATGGCTTTGACTGTTATCAGTCTACATCATCGGTGACGGTGTGAAATTTTTTCTGTAAATTCAGATCTTCTATGATAATTGATGCGGCTTAACAGCAGTTTTCTGTTGTTAAGCCGTTGTTTATTTAATAGCAAAAATAAGCTGGTATGTCAAGAGCGCCCAGAGAATTCTGGGCGTATATTTACTCTTGACCGTCCAACTTTTATTGCTATATTAGCCGATCCGGGTACATGATTTCCAGTTCACCACGTACTTTGCCCCAATTCCGGATTGGCATTGTCCATTTTTTTGCTATCTCAAAAGTTCCTAAGTATAGTGCCTTCATCAGTGCCTGTGAGCTTGGGAATACGCTTCTCTGCCGATTCAGCTTCCGGTAGGTGGAATTCAGGGATTCAATCGCATTGGTGGTATAAATCACCGTTCTGACCGTCGTTGAAAACTTGAAAATTGGAGAGATGGCATCCCAGTTATCCTTCCAGCGTTTCATGGAATTCGGATATTTGGGAGTCCATTTTTCGGTCACATGTTCTAATGCTGCCAATGCCTTTTTCTCGCCTGCCGCCTGATAAATCGTTTTCAAATCCGCTGCAAATGCTTTCCTATCCTTGTCAGGGACATATTTCAGAGTGTTTCTTACCTGGTGTACGATACAGCGCTGATATTCGGTCTTAGGGAAGGCAGCATTGATAGCTTCTTTGATTCCTGTAAGACCATCAACACAAACAATCAGGATATCTTTCACACCTCTGTTTTTCAGCTCATTCAGTACTGTCAGCCAATATTTGCTGCTCTCATTTTCGCCAACCTGAATGGTCAACACTTCTTTTTTGCCTTCGTGATTGATGCCTAGGATCACATATGCAGCAAGCTTACGGATAACGTTATTATCTTTCACCGAAAAGTGGACGGCATCGATAAAAAGAATCGGATACACTTCTGCCAGAGGTCTGTTCTGCCATTCTTCTATTTCCGGCAAAAGACGATCTGTGATATCAGAAACCATGCCTTCGCTGACTTCAAAACCATAAATATCTTCAATCATCTCAGAAATCTGGCGTGTTGTCATGCCTTTGGCATACATAGAAATGATCTTATCATCGATTGCAGAGATGTCTTTCTGACGTTTCTTGACGATTTTAGGTTCAAATGTACTGTCGCGGTCCTGCGGAACACTCAGTGTGGTTTCGCCATATTTACTGCGAATCTGTTTTTGTTTATATCCATTTCTGGAATTGGGATTTTCAGAGCGTTCATAGGACTCATAACCCAGGTGTTCATCCATTTCAGCTTCCATCATTTCTTTGATGGTATCGCCCAGCAGATCTTTGAGAGCGTCCTGGATATCCTCTGCTGACTGGATATCGTATTCCTGCAGAAGTGCTGCAATAATGTTTTTCTTACCCTCGGACATTCTTTTTCTTCTTGCCATAATTTAAGGCCTCCTCATGATATTTTTATTCTATCATAGAAGGCCTTGTTATTTATGTTTTTACAGAGTTTTTTTCACAGGCTCCAATTTGCCCCGGAGCTGTTGGATGAAAAATTTTGTGAAAAGCAACTTTGAAAATATTTTTTTCAAAGCCTAAAGGAAACTGCCACAAAAAATTGTGCTTAGCAGCCCATAAGCTAAGGAAAGGTGAGGGCCAGTCCCCCACCTTTTTTTAGCTCTAAGACCGCTCAAAATATTCTCTATAGATATTCTGATAATTATCCACATTGAGCTTTCTATTACGGATATTTTGGAAAATACACCTGTAAATAATTATTGCTACCTATACAGCCACTTTACATTTTCTCGCTTAATCTGCCATCGAGAACCTGTCTTGCCGTCTTTTCATCGAACAAATAACAGAGCTGGGCAACCACTTTTTTCCCTGCATCCTCGTCAATATCTGCATTTTTAACAGCCGTTTCGACAAACGCTTTGATAATATCGTTGAATGCGGAGCTGTCCACCATACGGCAAATATCTTCGGTATCACAGGTGGCAAGGAAGTCATAAATACGAATCTCCTTGTCTGCCGTTTCCTTGTCGATTCTTCCCTGCTTTACCATCTGTCTGTAACTGGCTGCCATTATTTCGTAACCATTCATGCTTTTACCCTCCTATTATCGCTATTTATCGAATTTGATACTTGACTGCTCTCTTTATGTATATATTATATTGCAATAGATCCACACTCGTCAAACCATTGCTTCTGCCATTTACGGATAGGTTTAGTGTTAAGCCCCGCATCCAATCCTTGTATCTCATGCGAATATCATGAACAGTTCTTCCGATATAATCTTTACCCCTTTTATACAAAGGAATACAGCCCCAAGGCAATTTGCCCCGGAGCTGCTGGATGAAAAATTTTATGAAAAGCAACTTTGAAAATATTATTTTCAAAGTCTAAAGGAAACTGCCACAAAAAATTGTGCTTAGCAGCCCATAAGCTGTTGCTCCTTAAAAGCTGCTACGAGGAGTGCCTCTCATGTGTCATAACTATCTTGGTGGTATGTATCTCCGCACCTTTAGCAAAAAACCTGCACCCGACACAGTTTCCTCTGTGGTTATATTACCAAAAAACGCCTGTTCAAGCAAGTGATCAGAACACTTCTTTTTATATGTATAACCAGAAAGACAATTAAAACCAATATACAACAAACAATGCAGATAGAATTTCAGTAAGATTCTATCTGCATTGTCTTTTAGTGATATTTTGCAACATGACTTTAAAAAACCATACTCATGTAGATATTGTAATTATTTACAATATTTCACTCAATCTGATTTTAATCATTAGGGCCAAAGCCAAACATCAACACTTCTTCCTTCTGATTCGCAGGCTTTTCAAATCCCGTCAGTACTGCATCAGATGCCTCACGAACCGTTTTTGCCGTTTTCAGCGTTGCAAACACCGCCTTATAGCCGGTCCGCAGTTCGTGAATCAAATATTCAAGCTGCATTTCCAAATCTCCAATAGATTTTCCAGCCTGCTTTGCATAGGCCTGCAGCTGCTGTTTTCTAAGCCAATATGTCCACTGCGCCAGCCCGTAGCCTGCGGAATCTTTAGCAAAATTCGTATAGCTGCCATTATCCACAGCAGCTGTATAGCTTGCGTCAGTGTACCCCAGTTTCTTTTCGCAACTGTTCTGTAAATTCTGGGGATTTAAGCCGCTTTCGGCAAACAAATTTCCCATAAGACCTGCGACACCACAGGAATTCATGCCCTGCTTCTGCAGGTAATTCCAGATTCTCTCTTCATTCGTTTTTCCAACCAGTGCCATAAAAGACATCTCCTTTTCAACCGTTAATCTTTCAGCACAACCTCCGCCAGGCGAATTGCAGCATCGATGCCGTATTTGTCAGCGAATTTCATTACAAATCTCTGCGCATATTTCGCTCTATTTTCGTTTTTGGATTTCCACAGGTAAAATCCTCCCCATGTGCCATCGACTACCAATGACGTTCCTGCAAGTGCCGCTATGACAGAAACATCGATAGAAAGCAGCGTGCCAACAATGACAATCAGAATCAAAAAAAGCGAAATGCTGCAATACAGATACAACATTCGCTTCGAAAATTCGATATTAAAAATGCCCTGCTTTTTTTCTCCATCCTTTTGCTGAGAGGAATTTCGTTTTTTCTTCTTACTTCTTCGCAATAACATCATTGCTGTTATAATTACAAAGATGCTTGCTACGATTACCTCCACAATCACATTCTGCGCGGTGTACATCCAAACCAACCTCCCCTTTGTCCATCAGCTTCAGCGGAAGGCTATCTACACCATGCACCACATAATCAGCATCTCCGTTACCATTCAGTTTATCATGGTACATATCGTGCATCATGTGGAACATTCTGCGGTCATTGAATGTGATTTCCCGTTCGGAGATATACTTCTGTCCAAGGTAACAAATTTTATCCAGATACATCAACTTCTGCGCTTCCATCAGTGTTTTTATGTCTTTTGTCAGATGGTCGATTTTATCTTCCAATTCTTTGTTCTTTCTTTTCTCAAACGCCTTGAACTCCTCTACCTGCTCACCAATTTCATCCGTTTTATCGTTTTTTTCTTCTTCACGATCTTCTAACTGCGCCTTCCGCTGCTGTCTTAATTTCCATCTATCGTTGATGGCATTGACAAGTGCTACCCCAACCCCACCACCGATGATGGCATATACAAATGTCGCAATATCATTTGAAATACCACTCATCATTTTCCTCCTGTTTGCCTTTTTTTAAAGACAGGGACTACCTTGTTAGATAGTCCCTGCTCTCTTGTTATATTGATTTATAATCCCCAACAAATTTTTACATAGCCATCGCCACCATTGCCAGCATAAGTACTATCGTTTTTATATGTGCCGCCGCCTCCGCCGCCACGAACACCATTCTTGGTACTGAGATCAGATATATTATCTTTTCCGGTTCCACCATCTCCGAGTGATCCGCCTCCGCCGCCACCAGAAGAATTGCTAGAAGATTCATTCTGAGAAATGGATGAGCCGCCCTTACCTAAGATGCCATCTTCGCCTGCAGAACCACCATAACCTCTATTACCTGTACCTCCAGCACCCCCACCTACGCCGCCTGCCGGACCACCTTTGCCGGAATAATTATCTGCATGGTATGCGCCGCTACCTCCGGCAAGTGTTACAATACTCCCGATAACCGTTGCTCCGCCGTTTTTCCCCGCAGAATCCCTGCTTGATGTGCCACTTGCACCGCCCTTACCAACAGTAATAGTCAATGTGCTTCCAGGCGTAACATCAAATTCTTGGTTAACGATAGCGGCACCACCGCCACCGCCACCGCCGCAGTAGTCATTATCGACAGCTCCGCCGCCGCCTGCACCGCAAGCAGTTACTCTGATTCGCTTAACATATTCGGGAATTGTAACTGTATAAGTACCTGCTTTGTCGAATTCATAGGTGCGTCCATAAATAGCATCCAGCATATCATTGTCTTCAGCAGTTTTCTTGACCGTGGAGATGATTTCCTCTTTCGCTGTGGAAATAGATGTACCAACTTCTTTCTTTGCCTTTTCTACGATATTTGCCGTTTCGTTCCAACTTCTGGGTTCACTCATACCGAAACACCCCCTTCAAAGGTGTTTTCAGCACAAAGACAAGAAGGGCTATCTGTACTTAAAGTACGATGCCCCCCCCCGATTTTTATGTAAACTAAACATTGGGATTCCTCCTTATTCTTTCGTCCTTCTATGAAAGTTTTACCATTCGATTATGACAATGCCATCGCCGCCAGCAGATGCACCAGTATAATTATAACTACCGCCGCCACCGCCACCACCATAACCTGGCGGAAATTGAGATGCCCCCTTTGAAGAATCAGCACCATTTCCTCCGCAGCCATAAGAACCGCCGCCGCCGCCACCATTTGGGGAACTTCTTACCGATCTATCCGCTACTGTACCTCCATTACCTCTAGCACCATCTAGTCCATATTCAGCCCCACGATTACTGGAGGAGTCTCTGTAATAGAATCCTCCTTTACCACCGCCACCAGCACCAACAAGCCCTGTTGTAGTACCTCCACCTCGGAGTGTAACGAGGTTTCCGATAATTGTAGGTGTGCCATTTGAACCTGCACTACCACCGTTGCCAACAGTAATGCTTATTGTTTGTCCTGCTGAAACAGAATACGGCTCCCTTATGATGCACTCGCCACCATCGCCTCCTTTTCCGCCGTAATAATAAGAACCACTATCACTATATCTGGTGCCTCCCTGCCCACCTGCACAGGCAGTAATCCAAATTTTCGTTACGCCGTCGGGAACAGTGAATGTGCCATTTTCGGTAAAAGTCTGGACACCACCAGAGGACGAACCTGCATCGGCGGCTTCTTTTACTTTTGCAAGAATCTCCTGCTTGGCTGTGGTAATAGAGCCTTTGACCTCGGTGGTGTTTTCATCAAGATAATCTTTGATTACATTTCTATCCAATGGTGTCATGCCAAAACACCCCCATTCTGAGTGTGTTTCGTACACTTACAGGTTCGGTTACTGTCCGTTAAGACGTAACCCCCCCCCTAAAATTATGTAAACTTTCATAGTGTTTCCTCCATTTCTTGTTCTCACTTCGTCATAGTAAGATAATCCAACTTTGCTTCGATCCGTTCTTCATAAGTCGGGACATAGTCCCCTTCCTCTATAGGTTCAGGAACGTATTCGTAAAACTCTCCCGTTTCCGGATTGTACAGCATCCCCAGAATAACGGTATCATCACAGGGAACTGCGATAACAGGACTCCCGTCCGGAGTCGGTCCCCATTCAGGTTCTGTTTCCTGATCATACAAAACTCCGATTACTCGATTCTTCGAAAGCATTGCATAAGTCATACTGCAACCAACCCCCATTCAATCAATACATATCCGTCTCCGCCGTTACCTCCTTTAGCGCCGTAGCCGCCACCGCCGCCGCCACTACCTTTGGTTCCAGGATTCCCATTGCTACCCGATACACCGCCGTTGCCGCCGTCACCCAGAGAACCTCCGCCACCGCCGCCGTCCTTGTTGGCTGTGCCACCAGCTTTACCACCTGCACCCAAGAGTCCTACACTACCTTCCGAATGACTTTTACCACCAGCTCCACTACCCTCACCAACAGATTCTGCTGATGTGTAAGCACCTTCCCCCCCAACTAAAGAAAGAATATTCGAAATTACAGTACTTCCGCCGTCTGTGCCTCTTCCCGGTGCAGTGTATCCATGTTCACCGCCTGTTCCACCGGCACCAATCTGTATAGAAAGTACAGTGCCTGGCTCAACTAAGATTTTCTTTTTAACGCACATACCTCCGCTACCACCTGCACCGCCGTAACCATTGCTGTTACCACCAGATCCTCCGCCACCTGCACCACACGCAGTAATTACAAGGTTATTTACACTTTCGGGAACCTTAAATGTATATGTGCCAGGTTCCTCATATTCCTGTCTACCGCCCCATAATTCAGCGACCATTTTATCCAACGTCATGAATTTTTCTGTATCCACTGTGCTGTTTAATGTTTCTTTGACACAGCTTTTTACGTCAGATTTTTCAACCTTTTCCAAAATTTCTTCTTTGGCAGTGGTAATGGATTCGTCCACAGACTTACCGGTTTTATCTACATCATTTCTGATTTCCTTCGCTTCTTCACCGGTATTCTGATTTACAATTAACGAGTCTCTCACACTCATGTGCCAGACACCTCCTCTTTCGTTACTTCTTCATACCAGGAGGATGTTGTGCCATCTTTCGTTGTGCGAACAATGAACCGGTACTTTTCTGTGGCACCATCATCCTCATAGTAAACATACGTTTCCTGATAACTCCCATCAGAGTTTTTCAGCGTAGTTCTTTTTGCTTTCAAGATTTTTTTCGTTGCCGTATCAACAATCTGCTCAACGGTTTCGCCAGTGGCATCGTTTGTAGGACTCGTAATCCGAGTACATCCGGGCCAATGCAGCAGGTTGTTGAAATCAAGCGGAAGTCCCAATTTATCAAAACTGATTTCAGGAATCTGCTCCGCAGGCAACTTCCCATTTTCGTCCAGCGAAGCAAGACCGCCGGGTTTGCCGATTTGCCCCTGATCAATCACATCATCTGCATTGATTGGCGGGACAACATTAACAGGGCCAAATGCCATAAGACTTTACTCCTTTCCCTGTTCAATCCAGTATTCAGCGGCGATGCTCTTTGCAGGGACGCTGACGGAACGAACTCTGATTTTTCCTGCAAGAGTTTCATTCGTTGGACACAGCTTGCAGGAGGCAGCTGTGCCAATACTTGCTGGTGCAATCGTGATAGTTGCTCTATCATGTGCAGTTACCCCATTCACCGGGATATCGTAATAAAACGGATAATCAGGGACCGTTGCGTCAGAACCCCAACCAGTGGCGGCAGGAATAACGATAGATACCGCTTCCGTCTTCTCGACTTTGGATGTATCTAATGCTTCGATTGCATCCGTCACAGCAATAAGAATCTTATCTACATAGCCTTTTACAGCACTGATACAGCTCTTTACTTGCTGCTTGGTAGCCAGCTTATCCATGCAATCACCTCCGTACCAGATAAAAGAAAAAAGGAACGAGATTAAACTCGTTCCTTTTAAAGTTTAGAAGTGATTACTCTGTGGGAAATACCTCTTTCAACATCTCTGTCACTTCGGCATCTGTTGCAACATTGCCTGTTCTGACAACGTCTTTGATGTCATCATCGACTACCACATTGTCTTTCGCGATGCCGCTGTCTGTCAGATTGCCGTTATTGTCCAGTGCGGCCAGATTGCCTTCCGTTGCACCAGTTACTTTATCGGCTTTACCCGTCTGATCTACAGATACGAACAGCTTGCCGTTTTCATCTTTCTGCAGCAGGTTGCCTTCTTTTTCGGATACTTCCACATTTACTGTGATTTCGTAGCCTTCTACTGTTACTGTGGCGGAACCGTCACCTGCTTTTGCTGTGTATGTATCCACCAGTGTAGCCATATTCAGGAAGGAATATGTAACGGAATTGTCAGAGCCTTTTACAGCCAGAACCATTACAGGCTTGCCTTCCAGTTTAGGATTTGTTGCGCCAGTGTATGTTTCCTCAGAGAATGCGAATTTAGGTACGAAAGCTGTCTTTGCCTGATCCAGCACCATTTCAATGGGGAAGTCAAAGCTGAAGGCTGCATCGCCTGTCATATTATCGGATGTATACAGATTTACTGTATTGCCGTCTACCTTGCCGGATTTAAACGCTTTTGCAACCACAGCGTTCGTTGCCTTAATCTGATCGTCAATCTTCTTATCAATAACGCCAATCTTCGCCGTATAATCAGTCTTTGCGGCTTCAGCCATAGATTTCAGATGGGACAGTCTTGCCAGTTTATTTACATCGTATGCCATAATAATTTTCCTCCTAATCGTAAATACCTTTTTTCATTTTTCCGTTTTCATTCGCCAGCGAATACCTCTTTCAGCATCTCGGATACTTCTTCATCCGTTGCCACTTCTCCGGCAACCCCGGAATTTTTCATTGCATCCTCAAGCTGCTGCTGTGTCACAAAATTTTCAGTATTGATGTTTGTATCATCAATCTGTTCCATTTTTCCGTCAATCAGCGTGTAAATGTCTTTGAAGCCATCCTTATTCGTGACCACATAATAGACATTTTCAACGGCATCTGCCGGTTCAGGAACAGAATCAACAGCCTCCTGCCGCAAGTGACCGCTGGCTAAAACCTCCCCGGCAATTTCTTTTTTGACCTTAGTCATGGCTTTTTTCATAGTTCCCAAAGTAACTACAGAATCCGAATCGTATGCCATCTTTTACCTCCTCTCCTTTAACTTTTTTCATTGAAGGCTTCTTCCAGCATTGCTTCCATATCATCACTGGTTGCAAAATCCGTGACGGTAGAAATCGTACCGTCCTCCGTAATCTGTAAGCCTTCGCCTACCTTAACGCCGCCAAGTCTGGTAGCGGTCGCCGTGGGTAATACATAAGAGCCTCCTCCCGAACCGAGTTTAATGGATTCGCCAAGCAATGCCACCGTAGCTTCCAGAGCAGATTCGGGTGCTTTTTTCGCCCAAAAACGAATACTGCCGGAAAGCGATTGTGCGGTCGGACATAAGCCTGCCTTTCCAGCCGGTTCAAGAGAAGATTTATCCAGAGCAACCGTTGGGAACATCGTTTCCATGCACCCATCAATCTCCACATCAACGAAATAAACATATTCGTCAGAATAGGTTTGGTTGCTCTTATCATCAAATTCCCGTTTCTGCCAAGCATCTGCAGGAATCGTGATGGTCGTAATAATTGCGGATGCAGCATCTTTTACAACATTGCCTACCGCATCATTGACCATGGCATCAATCAGTTCTTGTGCTTCGCCTGCGGTGATGAATGCACCGGGGTTATACACAACCTGAACATTTGCTTCCAATGCCAGGGAAATCGTAATAGGATATCGTCTGATATCAATTCTGCTGTCCTGATATGCGTTTACAGGCTGAGGGCTGTCACCCAGTGTTGCATAATAGAGTAGCACTTCCTCGCTGTTTTCTGTTTTGGCAAAAACACCAAACTCTCGCAACCAGAAGCCATCCTTCAGACCGCCATTCATATCGTTGCGGTATTCAACAGTCATCGTGATTACGCCATTATCAACCACGGGGACTGTCGAAGCACCCTCTGCCACAGGCTCAACCAACTCAGTCATATCAATCGGTTCAACGCCTTCCGGCATACTGCCCTTACCAACAAGGATTCGGGTAAATTCGATTGTTTCACCTGCTACAAGGCTCGTAATCAAATCTCGGCCAAGAACAGTAATCGTTCCTCCGTAATAACTCATGTGTGAGGTTCCTCCTTCTGCTTTCAGATTTATTTGAAATGTGTGATATCTCCCAAGGGCGTTTCCATAACACTGCTTACAACGCTTCCGGTATCAATGGATGTCTGTAAAGGAATATCCCTTTCGATATCCGGCAAAGACCCCTGCATAATGCTCTGGTTCTGCGTTCCGACATATAACTTCCCATCAAAATCATATTCAGGCTCCACATTCGGAATCATATCTTCCGTAATGCCTTGATTGACAGAACCGATATGCAGCTTTCCTCGGAAGTCATAATTCCTTTCAATGATGGGATGCGTGGATACCGTAACTGCATAGCCTAACCCACTCAGAATATGCAGAACCGCAACATTCATCGGCGTGGATGTTCTGGCATAGATTTTCAGCGTAACCCCTGCAGCCCTGAGCAGTGGTGTGCGGAACAGTGGTCTGGTATCAACCAATCCCTGCATTTCTCCGGTATCGAAAATCATGGTTGCCGGCTGTTCCGGATCCTCCCTGTAGTAAAGCGGTCTTTCCCAGAACATGCTGAACGCCTTGATAATGTCCCAATAGGTACAGTCGCAGTTATTTTTCAAAATTTTAAAAATCAGGTACTGCCTGTAGGTTTCATCATCGAGAATATTAAACAGAATCGGGTTTCCGGCTAATTTGCCGGCTTCCATTCTGCTCAATACCGCAATATCACCAACACCGTCCAGTTGCTTGCCGACCGCCGTTTTTACTCCTCTGTCCAAACGCAGCTGCTCATAGAAATCAAAGACATCCTGCAGCTGCCGTCCCAATGCCCGTATGAGAACATCGATGTTTTCTTTTCCCCGGAATTGTTCCAGCAAATCTTCTCTCAAGTCTTTCATGAAATCAGCCATCAATAACCACCTCTATCATTGATTCGGTAGTATACGCACGCTGTCTTGCTGTGATTTCAACCGATCTGCTTGGATACGTTTCCGGTTCTGCTCCTGCATCAGCCGTTGCAAACATGCTGATGTCGATATAGCTAATCCCAGAGCAGGCATTGTAAAGCTCAGACATGAACTCCTGCGGAATCACATCATCCCCGGCGTTCAATTTTTCTGTATTACTCAGAATCACTTCTCTCAGCAAATCAACATAGTTTGGCGGAATCCCTTCATTCTTTCGGAGCGTGATTGCAATATGAAACCATGTGTAAACCTTGGTCGGTCGATTGAATCTGATCGTAATATCTTCATCGTATTTCCCTGCAAGGCTAACTGCTACATCACCAAAAGTATTGATGCCACCGGCTTTTTCTTTCAGAATTTGTTCTGCGATTTCCGCTGGATCACCGCCGTCTACAACAATCTCGATGCTATGCGGCGGTCTGCCGAAATCGTCCCATTCATGGGATGGATTCTCATACGGCGCAACGCTCAGAACCCCCTGCACATTCGTTAAAATTGCAGAGCGGATGCTTTCAAGCATTCTGGAGGAACGTGTGAAAATTTTATCTGCGTAAGACTGTCGAAACTCCGTATCGGTTTCTTCATCCCTCCCGGCGATATATCCACACTGGTTATTGACACTCAGCAACCCTGCATCCGCCTTTACAATTTCCGTAATCACGCCATCCGGCAGCAGAATATCTCCCGTATCCATCGTGCCAAACGTAATAACGCAGGTTACTGTTTCTGTGGTGAGATTTTCGGATAAAACCAAATCATTCTGCGAAACCAAATCGTCTGCTTTCAACGTCATAACTTCATTCTCTTCGTCAATCTCTGCCTTGAAATCAATGCCCTTAATCTTTTCCGCCAATCCTCGCAGGATAACCAGCGGCTCTGCTGAATTTTCGGCATAAGAAAACACCGTACCATTGATGGCTACGGTGTACACCTCGTTCCCCTCTGCAGATGCGATTTTTATTGCTGCCTGATTGCAGGATGTTCGGCTTAATTCTCTTGGTGCGGTCAGTGACAGATAAATCGCAGGATTCGTGTCAGATGCAATCATCGTACCCTCATCCAAGGTCAACCCATCTCTGCCGGTGCAATGAATCGGATAATACGATTTAGCCGCCGGTTCTCTCGTGGAGCCGCCGTACTGCGCTGCGTTGTCCAGACTGATTCCTTCCGCGCTGGCAGGATACATACTGTAATATACATCCTCGCCGAACTCCCACAACTCAGCAATCTTATCGGCGAAATTCGTGATTAAATGGTTCAGCAGGGATTTCGGATTCTGCTTTGTGTTCTTTCCCCAACCCTCTGACAGATCTGCATGAATTTCATCAATGATGGTATCCAGCCTTTTGATATTCGGGCCATTCGGCGTTACCCCATACTCACTCATGCAATGTCACCTCCTCACGAAACGTTTCTTCGCTTGTACTCACTTCATAAACTACGGTTGCACTTCTTCTTTTCCGGTCAAACGTGTAGGAAAGAATCCGCGCAGACACCACTTCGTCCACAGATAGGATTTCCTCTCGAATCAAGTGCCTGATTTTCACCTCATTCGGATTTTTTACAAACACTTCCTCAAACCAGCGAAAACCATATTCTGGCCCAAGCCGCCATTCTCTGTAAATCCATCTCAAACGTACCAAAATTGCCTGGCGCACGCTTTCTGTGAGGGAAATATCTCCTGTGTCAGAAATCGCAATATCGCCATTCGTATTCAGCATTATATCTGTCAAAGAGCATCCCTCCCAAAAAGCCTTTTTGTATGACCCCGTATTTTCCATTTTAAGCGATTTTATTATCCAGTTGGAGAATTGGTTGTCCAGAATATAAAAATCATTTGTGCGGACAAGGAAGCATAAATACGAGCGTGTTACAGCGGTATTGTTGTTACATCGTTGCGTCCATCTCTGTGCGTATGATTTTTCAGGCTAATGCTACCGGCTGTTACATCCCCATTTGCCGATACACCTCCGCCCGCTGATACACTACCGCCAATTTCCGCACTACCACCGGCAGAAACAGCACCGACCGCTGACAAATTGCCGCCGGAATCAATATTTCCGGAAACGGTCAGATTGCCGCTCATGCGAACCTCCGGGGCCGATATCTCAATATATCCCTGACCAACCGAAAGTTTTGTTTCCTGCACACCAATGATAATTGCATTTTTCCGGCAAGCCTCCTGAACCAGCGCACTCGGCTGCCGGAACAGACCGGGTATACAGATTGCATTTGTCAAATCAAATGCCAGGTCTGTGTTCGTCTCCTGACCATACATCCAGTAGTCAATCGACTGCTCCGCAACGATGATAAGACAGCCATCCCCTTCTTTCACCGGGTACGCCAGCGTTGCCTGCTGAGAAAGAGCCTGCGGAAATACAACCGGAACGCCTGTCAGCTGCGGATAGTCAATCATCTCTCCGTCTGGCTTTTTGAATTTCATTATGGGCTGCACCGATGCTGTGCCTTTTGCAGAATCAAAAGCAATTACTTTGCCCGGCATTGCTGTATGTATCTCACGAATCGCACTCTCTGTATTTTTCCCAAGCTGCTCTACAAATTCCTGTAGCATTATGCTTTCACCTCCAACAGGCGCGTTTTACACATCCAGTCACCGGTAACATTGTCACCGTCAATAGAAATCGAATACACCCGAAAATATCCGGTGACTTCCTTGCTCTCCAGTTTTACGAAATCATCAATTTGGATTGCGCCGTTCAGAAAATAACTTACATCCCAGCCATACTGCTTTTTCCCACTCGATTCAGAGTCTTCAATGACTACCCTCTCCGGATACCCGATCAGACCACTGTCAGCATTGAGCAGATATACCTGCTTGGACATAACATCGCCCGGTTTCTTAATCTGCAGAACGCCATTCTGCAAAGACCAACTCAATCCACAGCAGTCACACCCTTTTTTCAGGATATTCTTTGCTAACCCCACATAGCTGAAGCCATTCTGGATATCAACAAACTTTGCATTGTACGAATATGTGATTGCCACGCCCATCTGATTTGCAATTTCATCAAAGATGGTCCGCCAGCTTACCGCACCTCGGTACGAAACGGAAACGTATGTGTCCCGAATCTGCACAAGGTTATCCACAACCTCAATATCCGTTTTCTGATCGGCACTATCCATCGTTGTGGATGCAAAGCTGACGATACCGGAAAAGATAAGAGACAGCCTGTTCCCGTATCCAGCTTTCAAGGCTACAACACAATCTTTTTGATTTAAGGCTGCTCTATGCTGCTTATTCAGATTCCAGACAGTTACCTTTGCCGTATTCTGTGTCTCCAGATCGCTTTTCTGGATGGAGAAATTGACATGCAGTGGAGTATCACCATCTCCGATTTCAAATCCAGTGCCTCCTGCCTTTCCGACAGACAAACGATATTGCCTGTCAAAATTATTCAGACTTTGCATTTTATCCCTCCATTCTCTGGCAGAAAAATAAAAACGCTTTTTGTGTTTGTCAGAACACGAAAAGCATATATTTATATATATATTATTTAAT
>ENA-OROS01000919-OROS01000919.1-human-gut-metagenome-genome-assembly--contig:-NODE-919-length-15082-cov-2.403806_pt1 | contig 15082 bp, 11 predicted proteins | sample MGYA00242134_ERZ509059 | MGnify/ENA primary metagenome ERZ509059 (study PRJEB26280, sample SAMEA2338753) | human gut metagenome | biome: human gut; feature: human-associated habitat; material: faeces... | reverse complement strand
TTTAGCATAACCAATTTCAGCAGTTAAAGGAAAGAGGGGAACCACATGACAAAAATGAAAACCATGGACGGCAATACCGCTGCGGCTTATATATCCTATGCGTTTACCGACGTGGCAGCTATTTACCCTATTACTCCGTCTTCGCCGATGGCAGAAGTTGTTGACGAATGGTCTGCCCAGGGCAAAAAGAATATTTTCGGCCAGACTGTAAAGGTGCAGGAAATGCAGTCCGAAGCAGGCGCTTCCGGCGCTGTGCACGGTTCTTTGCAGGGCGGTGCGCTTACCACTACTTATACGGCATCGCAGGGCCTGCTCCTCATGATTCCTAATATGTATAAAATGGCAGGCGAGCTTTTGCCGGCAGTGTTCCATGTATCTGCGCGCGCGCTGGCAACCAGCAGCCTTTCTATCTTTGGCGACCATCAGGACGTTATGGCTACCCGCCAGACCGGCTTTGCGCTTTTGGCGGAAGGCAGTGTGCAGGAAGTTATGGATTTGGGCGGCGTTGCGCATTTATCCGCCATTAAAGGGCGCGTGCCTTTTGTAAACTTCTTTGATGGTTTCCGCACTTCGCACGAAATTCAGAAGATTGAGCTGATGGATTATGACGATTTGGCAAAACTTCTGGATTGGGAAGCGCTGGATGCGTTCCGCAAACGCTCTCTGAACCCGGACAACCCTGTTATCCGCGGCACGGCGCAGAACCCGGATATTTACTTCCAGACCCGCGAAGCTGTTAACAGCTATTACACCGCGCTGCCGGAAATTGTTGAAAACTACATGAATGAAATTAACAAAATTACCGGCCGCAATTACGGTTTGTTCAATTATTACGGCGCGCCCGATGCCGAAAACATCATCATCGCCATGGGCAGCGCCTGCGAAACCATTCAGACCGTGGCAGAAAAACTTAATGCGGAAGGCAAAAAGGTTGGCTTACTTGCCGTGCATCTGTACCGTCCGTTCAGCATTAAGCATTTTATGGCTGCAATTCCGGAAACCGTTAAACGCATTGCCGTTCTGGACCGCACCAAAGAGCCGGGCGCTTTCGGCGAACCGCTTTACATGGATGTGCGCGGCGCGTTTTATGACAGCGGCCGCAGCCCGATGATTATCGGCGGCCGTTATGGTCTCGGCAGCAAGGATTTGACCCCGAGCGATATTCTTGCCGTTTACGAAAATCTGGAGGCTGAATGCCCGAAAAACAACTTTACCATCAGCATTGTTGATGACGTTACCAATACTTCTCTTACGCCGAGCCATGAAATTGACGTTACCGGCGCAGATACCAAGAGCTGCAAATTCTGGGGCCTTGGCAGCGACGGCACCGTTGGCGCAAACAAGAGCGCTATTAAAATTATCGGCGACCATACCGATATGTACGCGCAGGGTTATTTCTCCTACGATTCCAAAAAATCCGGCGGCATTACCGTTTCGCACCTGCGTTTCGGCAAAGAGCCCATCCGTGCGCCGTACCTTATCAATTCGGCAGATTTTGTTGCCGTACACAACCAGAGCTATGTAGATAAATACGATGTTACCGCAGGGCTGAAAAAAGGCGGCACGTTCCTTCTGAACTGCAACTGGAGCGCAGAAGAACTTGATAAACACCTGCCCGGCAGCATTAAACGCTACATTGCCGAAAACGAAGTAAACTTCTATATTATTGATGCCGTTAAAATTGCGCAGCAAATCGGCCTTGGCGGACGCATTAACATGATTATGCAGTCGGCGTTCTTTAAACTTGCCGATATTATTCCGCTGGAAGATGCCGTTAAATACCTTAAGGAAGCGGTTGAACACAGCTACGGCCTGAAGGGCAAAGACGTTGTTGATATGAACAACGCTGCTATCGACATGGGCGTTAACGCCGTTGTGAAAGTTGATGTGCCCGCAAGCTGGAAAGGCGCTACCGATACTGCTGCCGAAGCTAAATCCGGCAACGATTTTATTGACAACATTCTTGTGCCGATGAACCGTATGGAAGGCGACAAACTGCCTGTCAGCGCGTTTACCGAACATCAGGACGGCACTTTCCCGAGCGGCACTTCTGCATACGAAAAACGCGGCATCGCCATCAATGTTCCGGAATGGCAGTGCGATAAGTGCATTCAGTGCAACCAGTGCGCCTTTGTTTGCCCGCACGCTGTTATCCGCCCCGTGCTGATGACCGAAGAAGAAGCTGCCAACGCTCCGGCAGGCATGGCTTCCAAAGATGCTATCGGCGCTAAAGGATTGAAATTTACCATGGCTGTATCCCCGCTTGACTGCACCGGCTGCGGCAACTGCGCTCAGGTTTGCCCGGCTAAGGAAAAAGCCCTGGTAATGAAACCGCTGGAAACCCAGCTTGCCAAAGCCGAAAATTGGGAATACGCAATGCACAAAGTTGCGCCTAAACCCAACCCGATGAATAAAAACACCGTTAAAGGCGTACAGTTTGAACAGCCGCTGTTTGAGTTCAGCGGTGCGTGCGCAGGCTGCGGCGAAACCCCGTATGCCAAACTTATTACCCAGCTTGTTGGCGACCGCATGATGATTGCCAACGCTACCGGCTGCTCCTCCATTTGGGGCGCAAGCGCACCTTCCATGCCGTACTGCAAAAATGCGGCAGGCCACGGCCCGAGCTGGGCAAACAGCCTGTTTGAAGATAACGCCGAATACGGCCTTGGCATGTACCTTGGCGTTAAACATACGCGCGAACGTGTTGCCGGCCGCGTAAAAGAAGCGCTGGCACTGCCTGTAAGCGAAGGCCTTAAAGCAGCTATGCAGGATTGGCTGGACAACATGAATGTAAGCGACGGCACCCGTGAACGTGCCGAAGCACTGAAAGCAGCACTTGCTGCCGAAAACAGCGATAACCCGCTCCTGAAAGAAATTGCCGAACTCGGCCAGTATTTTGTAAAACGCAGCCACTGGATTTTCGGCGGCGACGGCTGGGCTTACGATATCGGCTACGGCGGACTTGACCATGTACTTGCCAGCGGTGAGAATATTAACGTAATGGTATTCGATACCGAAGTATATTCCAACACCGGCGGCCAGTCCTCCAAAGCAACGCCTGCTGCGGCAATCGCCAAATTTGCTGCCAGCGGCAAAAAAACCAAAAAGAAAGACCTCGGCATGATGGCAATCAGCTACGGCTATGTATATGTAGCGCAAATTGCCATGGGCGCAGATAAAAACCAGACCCTTAAAGCCATTGCCGAAGCTGAAGCATATGACGGTCCGTCCCTGATTATCGCTTACTCGCCTTGCATTAACCACGGCTTGAAAGCAGGCATGGGCAACAGCCAGCTTGAAGCAAAACGTGCGGTTGAATGCGGCTACTGGGCAAACTTCCGTTACAATCCGGAACTTAAGGAACAGGGCAAAAATCCGTTCATTCTCGACAGCAAAGAGCCTACCGGCGATTTCCGCGAGTTCTTAATGGGCGAAGTACGTTACTCCGCACTGCTGAAACAGTTCCCGGATCAGGCAGAAGAACTGTTTGAAAAGACCGAAGCCGACGCTAAAGAACGCCTTGCTACCTATAAACGTCTGGCAGGCAAGGAATAACAGGCTTAAAGCCTTGAGGCTACGGCATTTATAACTGCAAAGCAGCAATAAAAAACGGGCGCACCGTAAAAAGTGCGTCCGTTAGTTTTTTATAATAGCAGAAAAAGGCTGCCCATCAAATTATCTTGTGAAAATAACATAGAAGAACTTTCATAAAAATAAACAAAATAAAAACAGCAGTTTAAAATGAACTGCTGTTTTTTGTATAAATAGGGTATTTTTATTTTATTATTCTTTGTTCAAATGTTCGTCAAGCATGCCCTGGTTAACGCTGTCCAGTGTGCCTATTATTTTAACTTTCAGGCGGGTAATGCGCAGGGCTTCCACTTCTTCAACGGTAATTTCCGCTTTGGGCAGTTTAACGGTTTGCCCAACCTGGGGCTGCGTATTAAGCTGCGTGTAAACCCAGCCGCCAATGGTGTCGCACTGGCTGTCGTCAAGCTCAAGCCCGAACAGGTCGTTAACATCTTCCAGCAGCATTTTGCCGTCGATAGAATAGGTTTTATCGGTTTCTTCTTCAACTTCCGGGCGTTCTTCGTCGAACTCGTCCTGAATTTCACCGACTATTTCTTCCAGAATGTCTTCAATGGTTACCATACCGGCGGTGCCGCCGTATTCGTCAATCAAAATAGCAAGTTGTTTGCGTTCTCTCTGCAAAAGGCGCAGCAGGTTGCTGATTGGCATGGATACCGGCACTTCCAGCACGTCGCGCGCAAGAGTGCTTAAATCGGGCTTTTGGCCGTCGTTAAGGGCGCGCAGCAAATCTTTAATGTGCAAAAAGCCGATAATGTGGTCTTTGTCTTCGTTGCAGATAGGGTAACGGGTCATGCGCTCGGAAAGCGCGGTTTTGATGTTTTCGTCAAAACTGTCTGCCAGATACAGGCAAATCATATCGGTACGCGGCACCATGATTTCGCCGGCGCTGCGCTCGGAAAAATCAAATACGTTGTCAAGATAGGTAAGTTCGCTTTTATCAATGTAGCCGTATTTGTAGCTTTCTTCCATTAATATGCGTATTTCTTCTTCGTTGTGGGCTTCGTCCGCTTCGCTGGCGGCGCTGATGCCCATGCGGCGCAGCGTCCAGTTGGCAACGTGGTTTAAAAACCATACTGCCGGGTACATCAGTTTGTCAAACATGATGAGCGGACGCGCCACAAAAAGAACGATGGCTTCCGTTTTCTGAATGGAAAGGGATTTCGGCACCAGCTCGCCAAGGACAATGTGCAGGGCGGTGATAACAGAAAAGCCTACTACAAAGGCAATGGTGTGTTCAAGCTGCGGCGGCAGGCTGAACAGGTGGAACAGCGGCGCCAGCATTTGTGCAACGGCAGGTTCTCCAATCCAGCCAAGGCCGAGGGAGGCCAGCGTAATGCCGAGCTGCGTTACGGAAAGATAAGCGTCAAGATGTTCCGTTACCTGACGGGCGTAAACGGCGCTTTTGCTGCCTTCTTTAATTAAGGTGTCGAGCCTTGAGGGACGCACTTTAACGATAGAGAACTCCGAAGCTACGAAAAAGCCGTTGAGCGCTACCAAAAAGAGAATAATAACAACATTAAAAATTATGACAAGATAATCCAAACAATTCGTTTCCGCAGGGGAAACAGTCACCTCCGTATAAATAGCTATATTTATTTAATTTTAACACATATCACGTTCTGCTCAAAGGGGCAAAATAACAAAAAAACGGTTGTTGTAGGTTAATTTCGGGCTGTGGTTTGGCAAGGCTTGCCTTAGTATAAGCGTAAGTGGGCGTGGCGTGTTTTTTAGCCTGTTTTCTCAGTTTTGGCATAAAAAAACATCCGGCCGCTTTTGCAAGATGCCGGATGAGTTTTAAATTTATGTAAATTTAAAGTATTATTTAATGTAGTAAATGTAATTTTCCTTGCGCGGCGCAGGGGCTGCTTCCGGGCAGTCGGCATAGCCTAAAATGCAGTGGCCTATGCCTTCGTAGTCGCCTTCAATGCCGAGTTCTTTTAAAATGGCTTTGCCTTCTGGCAGTTCAAATTCTTCTTTGGCGCGGTGAATCCAGCAGCTTGCAATACCTTTGGCGTGCGCGGCGTGCATTAAGTTGCCCATAACAAGGCTGCCGTCGTAAATATAGGTTGGGTATTGTTTGTTTGCCAGCACAATTACCACAACCGGCGCGCCGTAAAACGGGTCAATATCGGGGTTGCCAAAAATTCTGGCGTTGAGTCTGCTTAATTTATCGCGCAGTTCTTTATTGGTAACGGCAATCATAACAGGGCTTTGGTTGCCTCTGCCGGTAGCTGCGTAGGTGCCTGCCGTTAAAATTTCATCCAGCACATCCTGCGGCAGCATATCGGGTTTATATTTGCGGCAGCTTCTTCTGGTAAGTAAATTTTGCATTGCTTCATTCATGGTAAAACCTCCTTTTGGGGCATTTACCCCTTAACTTTAATATAGCACTGCGGCGGCACGCCGTCAAATATCCGCCCGGCGGGATAATTTGTAAATTTAGGAAAGCCTATGTAAAAAATATTGCGTTTTATGATATAATTAATAGATGTAAATTTTTATAAAGGACGGTAGTTATGCGTTTAAGAAAAAAACCGTGGATTGAAACGGCAATGGAAGAATTAAAGGATAAATATGTGCTGATGCACGATTTGGAAACATATAAAGGGCACTGGCAGGAGCGTTTTCCAGGCAAAAAACTGTGCCTGGAAATTGGCTGCGGCAAGGGCCGCTTTTTAACCGGCATGGCAGAGCTGAACCCGGATAAGGCATTTATCGGCGTGGAGACGCAGCACGATATTTCGTACTACCCGGGCAAATATATTAAGGATAACAATTTGGATAACGCCGTTGTTATCTGCGCCAATGCCGAGTTTTTGGAGGACTGGTTTGAGCCGGGCGAAATTAAGGAGCTGTATTTAAACTTCAGCGACCCGTGGCCGAAGGCGCGCCACGCCAAACGCCGCCTTACGCACCGTAATTTCCTGGCTAAATACCAGAGGCTTTTGGGCAGCGGCGGGCATTTGCGCTTTAAAACGGATAACCGCGCGCTGTTTGATTTTTCGGTGGAAGAATTTAAGGAGTTTGGGCTTGAAATTATCGCCCTCAGCTACGATTTGCACCGTTCTGAATATGAAAACGCGGTGCAGACGGAATATGAGCAGAAGTTCAGCGCTTTGGGCACGCCCATTAATTTTTGCGAGGCTGTTTTTAAATAGAGGCACTTTATGCAGAAACGCTTTTTAATTTGGGATAATACGCGGGACGCTGTTGTATGGCTTACATTAATGCTGCTGGCTATTGGCTGCATTAATGTTTTCAGTGCCAGCTTTGTGGAAGCAACAGATATGTTCGGCGACGGATATTTTTACTTAAAACGTTATATTATTTTTGCAGCTGCGGGTTTTTGCATAATGCTGTGGCTGGGCTTTAAAGGGCCGGATTACCACCATTGGCTGAGCAAGCATTGGATTAACGGTATTTATTTTGCGGTGCTTTTGCTTTTAATAGCCGTTGAAACGGTTGGCGTAACCACCAAAGGCGCGCAGCGCTGGCTGTACGTTGGGCCAATCAGCATACAGCCTTCGGAGCTGGCAAAACTTGCGGTAATTATGATATGTGCCGGTGAACTCGGCAGAAGAATGAAAAAGCATCTGCGCACGGTGCTTTTTGATTACCCGGACTGCAAAGCGCTTGTTATGGGCGGCATTTACGGCATACTTGTATTGGTGCAGCCGGATATGGGCACCGCCGCCATTGTTGTGGCGTTGTGCGTCGGCATGTATATTCTGGCAGGGCTGCCGCTTAAAATGCTGCTGCTGTTAATGGCAGGCGGCCTTGCAGGCGTTGCCGGGCTGATTGCCATTGCACCGTACCGTCTGCAAAGGGTGCTGGTGTGGTTCGACCCGTGGAGCGACCCTTCCAACGCAGGTTATCAGATGGTGCAGTCTTTAATCTCCATTGGCAGCGGCGGCGTTTTTGGCGCACCGTGGGGACAGGGCAGCGGCAAATTCTTTTATCTGCCGGAGGCGCATACTGACTTTGCCTTTGCCATTTACTGCCAGGAATGGGGCTTTATCGGCGCCCTGTTTTTAATATTTTTGTTTGCGCTTTTGGGCATTGCCCTGTTTAAAATGGCGGCTGCCTGCCGTGATGAAGAAGGTTTTATGCTTATCAGCGGCGTAACGCTTCTGGTTGTGGGGCAGGCTGCGGCCAATATGCTGATGGTATGCGGCTGCCTGCCGGTTATCGGCGTGCCGCTGTCGTTTATAAGTTACGGCGGTACATCAATGGTGGTGTCGCTTACGGCGCTGGGGCTTGCGCTTTCTGTTTACAGGGCGGAAGTTAAGCGTGAAAAACGCGAAGAAATGCTGCGCGAAGCCGGCATGCCGCCGATTATGCCTACCAGTACCCTGAGAAACAGGGGGTGGCGCAGATGAAAAAACAGTTTAGCTTTTTCAGCAGCAAAAAACGCTTTTTCGGTTTATTTGCGTTGATATTTGCAGTGTTTACGGTGGTTATAGGGCGTTTGGTATGGCTGCAGGTTGTGCGCGGCGAAGCACTCGGCAAACAATCCATGGCGCAGGCAATGGGTACGGACGTTATGTATTCGCCCCGCGGCGCTATTGTAGACTGCAACGGCGAAGAACTTGCCGTCAGCATTATGGCTAAATCGCTGTATGTTGACCCGATGGAAATGGAAGACCGTCCGGGCAGCGCAGCAGCCAAAACAGGGCGCAACGTTAAGCGCCTGGCGGCAGATTTACTGGCTGCGCCTTTGGGCATCAGCGCCGAAAGCCTGTACAGCGATTTTACCACCGAAGCACGTTTTATATGGATTAAGCGCACCTTATCGCCCAAAGAGGCGGACGAGGTAACGCGCATTATTAAGGAAAACAAAATTCCCGGGCTGCACTTTCTGGAAGAAAGCAAGCGGTATTATACCAAAAAGACCATGGCGGCTCAGATACTCGGTTTTGTAGGCACGGATGACAAAGGGCTTTCCGGTATTGAGCTGGCGCTTGATTCCGTAATAAAAGGCGCGGCAACGCAGCAGGAAGAAATGGTGGACGCGCTTGGCAGGCCGATGGGCGAATCGGGCATGAACGCTACACGCCCGCAGAATATGCCGACCGTGTACCTTACCATCGACAGCAAAATTCAGTTTGTACTGGAAGATGCGCTGGACCGTGCCATGGAAGAAACCAAATCCAAAGCAGCGGCAGCCATTCTGATGGACCCGCACACAGGTGCGGTGCTGGGCATGGCCTCACGCCCGACTTTTGACCCCAATAATTTCGGCGAGTATCCGGTAAATACGTGGACCAACCGCGCTATTTCCATTATTTATGAGCCGGGCTCCGTTTTTAAACCGATTGTGGGCTGCATGGGGCTCAGCGAAAACATCATCACTCCGCAGACGGTGTTTGAAGACCACGGCAGCATAAAAATTGCCGACCGCATTATCCGCAACTGGGATAACGAAGGGCGCGGCTATGTGCCGTTTGAGGATATTATCAAATACTCCATCAATACCGGCATGGTGCAGCTTGGCATGCAGCTTGGCGCCAACCAGATGATTGATTACAGCAAAAAGTTCGGTTTTGGCAAGCCTACCGGCATAGAACTGCCCGGCGAGGAAAGCGGCATTTTGTACAAACCGGAAGATATGTACGAGCCGGATATTGCCACGATGGCGATTGGGCAGGGCATTGCCGTAACGCCGCTGCAAATGCTGCGCGCTATATGCGCCATTGCCAACGGGGGCGAACTGCTTGAGCCGTACATTATTGATAAAATTGTAATGCCCGACGGACGTGTGCTGCGCCAGGGCGAAAAACATGTTGTGCGCCGCGTTATCAGCGAAAATGTTGCCAGCCAGATGCGCACCATGATGGAAAAAGTTGTAAGCGAAGGCGGCGGCAAACCAGCGCATATTGCAGGCTACCAGATTGCCGGCAAAACAGGCACGGCAGAAAAACTGGCGGAACAGGGCGGTTACGCTCCCGGCGAATACATTGCCTCTTTTGTAGGTTTTGTCCCTGCCAAAAATCCGCAGTATGCAATGCTGGTAATGCTCGATACGCCGCAGGGCGCATTTTACGGTTCGCAGGTTTCCGCGCCGGTGTTTAAAGATACTTTGCAGCAGATTCTGGTTGCCAAAGGCGTGCAGCCCAGCACGCACGAAGGTTTGCCATCTTTTGAAGAAGACGGAAATGCCAAAAGCAAAACAGCCAAAGTGCCGGTAATGGAATTTTTGCCGGACGGCAAAGTAAAAATACCGGATTTTACAGGGCTTGATATGCGGCAGACTGCCGAACTTGTGCAGCGCGGGCATCTGGTGCTGGTGCCTTACGGCAGCGGCAGGGCCAAAAAGCAATCGCTGCCGCCGGGTACGGTTGCCGCAGAAGGAAGCAAACTGGAAATATGGTTTGAATAAATTGTCTCTGACGGCAGGAAAAACGGCTAATGCAGAGAATTTATTAAAGATACAGTTATTTACGCAGAGATAAAGGGAGGTATACAGATGTTATCGGATATTGAAATTGCTCAGCAGGCGCACATGCTGCCTATTACGGAAGTTGCCAAAAAACTCGGCATCGGCGAGGACGATATTGAGTTATATGGCCGCTACAAAGCAAAATTGTCCATGGATTTAATTAAAAGGGTGCAGAATAAACCCGACGGCAAACTGATTTTGGTTACCGCCATTACCCCTACCCCTGCCGGTGAAGGCAAATCCACCACTACCGTTGGTTTGGCACAGGGTCTTGCCAAAATAGGTGAAAGCGTTATTGTAGCACTGCGCGAACCTTCGCTCGGTCCCTGCATGGGCATTAAGGGCGGCGCTGCCGGCGGCGGCTATTCTCAGGTAGTGCCGATGGAAGACATTAACCTGCATTTTACTGGCGATTTTCACGCCATAACATCTGCCCACATGCTTCTGGCAGCTATGCTGGATAACCACATTCAGCAGGGCAATGCGCTTAATATCGACCCGCGCCGCATTGTGTGGAAACGTGTTGTTGACATGAACGACCGCGAACTGCGCAACATCGTTGTGGGGCTTGGCGGCAAAGCGCACGGCGTACCCCGCCAGGACGGCTTTGATATTACCGTTGCTTCCGAAGTTATGGCCATTTTGTGCCTGGCTGACGGACTGCACGATTTAAAAGAACGTTTAAGCAAAATTATTGTTGCCTACGATTACAGCGGCAACCCCATTACCGCAGGCATGCTTAAAGCACAGGGTGCAATGGCAGCACTTTTAAAAGATGCCGTTAAGCCGAACCTTGTGCAGACTTTGGAAAACGTACCTGCTATTATCCACGGCGGGCCGTTTGCCAACATTGCCCACGGCTGCAACAGCGTAATGGCAACCAAAACCGCGCTTAAACTTGCAAACTACACCATTACGGAAGCAGGCTTCGGCGCAGACCTCGGCGCAGAAAAATTCTTTGACATTAAATGCCGTTATGCCGGTTTAAAACCGGATGCCGTAGTGCTTGTGGCAACCGTACGCGCGCTTAAAATGCATGGCGGCGTGCCTAAAACAGAACTTGCCGCGCCGGATGTGGAAGCTGTTAAACGCGGCCTTGTAAACCTTGAAAAACATATTGAAAACATTAAACAATACGGGCTGCCTCTTGTTGTAGCCATTAATGCCTTTGCACAGGATACCCCGGAAGAACTGGAAGCCATCCGCAGCCACTGCGCAGCGCACGGCGTAAATGTAGCGCTTTCCGAAGTATTTGCCAAAGGCGGCGAAGGCGGCATTGAGCTTGCCAAAGAAGTTGTCCGTCTTGCAAGCAGCGGCCAGGCTGATTTTAAAGTATTATACGGCGATGAACTGAGCCTTAAAGAAAAAATTGAAACCATTGCCAAAAACATTTACGGCGCAGTTGGCGTAAACTATACCAAAGAAGCAACCAATGCTTTGAAAGATTTTGAAAAAATGGGTTACGGCAACCTGCCTGTCTGCATGGCAAAAACGCAGTATTCCTTCTCGGATGACCCGGCGCTTCTTGGACGTCCCGAAGGCTTTGAAATTACCATTAAAAACTGCCGTATTGCCGCAGGCGCCGGTTTTGTAGTAGTTTTAACCGGCGACATTATGACTATGCCCGGACTGCCGAAAGTACCTGCCGCCGAAAAAATCGACGTCAGCGATGACGGCGTTATCAGCGGATTGTTTTAAGGAGAAGTTTTATGGAAACACTGATGATGAAAGGCAAGCCTGTGGCTGATGCCTACCGTGAAACAATAACTGCCCGTGTGGCGCGCGCACTGGAAAAAGGGCGCAAAATAACGTTGGCAATTATCGTTGTGGGCGACGACCCAGCTTCGCATGTATATAAAAACCGCCTGATGAAACTGGCGGAAAGCCTTGGCATTTATGTTAAGGAACTGTTATACCCGGCTGACGTGAAACAGGAAGACCTGCTGCGCGACATTGCCCGCATGAACCACAACCGTTACATTACCGGCATTCTGCCGATGATGCCCATGCCGAAACCGCTTGACAGCGACGCAGTAGGCACGGCTGTTACGGCAAGCAAAGACGTGGATTGCCTTAACGTAAAAAATGTAGGCGATATGTATCTGGGCTACGGCACCATGTCGCCCTGCACGCCGCGCGCCTGCATGGCAACGCTTGAACATTACGGCATTGAGCTTAGCGGCAAACACGCAGTTGTTATCGGGCGCAGCAACGTGGTAGGCAAACCGGTTGCCAACCTGCTGCTTAACAAAAACGCTACCGTTACCATCTGCCATAGCAAAACGCAGAACCTGGCGGAAATTACCAAAACTGCGGATATTATTGTAGCTGCTGTCGGCAAACCCTGCTTTGTAACGCCGGATATGATTAAAGAAGGCGCAGTTATAGTTGATGTAGGCATTAACGCCGTAGAAGGCGGCCTTGTCGGCGACGTTGACCCTGCCGTTATCGGAAAGGCAGGCGCATATACGCCGGTGCCGGGCGGAATTGGCGTTGTAAGCAACATGATGGTAATGGATTTGCTTACGCGCAATCAGTAAGGCGGCTGAGATAAATGAAAAAAGTTTTGTGGCTGCTGCTTTTGCTGCTGTTTACGGGTTTTATCTTTTTCAACTCGTCGCTGCCAGCAGAAACATCTTACAAGGCAAGCGGGCTTCTGGCAGAATGGCTGGACGGATTTTACGGCGCCATTGGCGACCCGATGCCGGTTGACCGCCTTGAAGCGCGCCTGCGCAAACTGGCGCATTTTGCAGAGTTTGCCATGCTGGCTGTAATAATGGTTAACACTTTTATTAACTGGCGCATCTCCAACCGTGTGGCATCAGGCTATATCCTCTTTTTGGGCCTTGCCGTTGCCGTTGCAGATGAATACATACAGCTTTCCGTGCCCGGGCGCACCGCGCAGATTACGGATATCGTACTTGATTTCTGCGGCGTGTTTATCATCTGGTGCTGCCGTCAGATATGGCTTTGGAGCAAAAAATAAAAATTGTGCTGAAATACAGCAAAACACCTGCTGAAAGGCAGGTGTTTTGTTTTTTATGATTGTTACAGCAAATATTATAATAAAGTCAAATTAAAGCCCGTTCAAATCATCGTTTTATTTTTATATTTTGCTTTAACTAAAATATAAAAAATGCTATAATATAACGTCAAGGAGATTGTTAAATGGATAAAAAGGTTTTGTTTGGCTTTGATTATACAAACAATGAATTTGTAAAAATTATTTTATATTTGTTTGTCGGCGGCAGCGCGGCGCTGATTGAATGGGCATTTTTTTATGCCTTTAACGCTGCGGCAGGCATTAATTACCTTGCGTCAACGGCGCTGGCATATTTTTTATCAACGCTGTACCACTACTTTATGTGCAATATCCTTGTTTTTACAAGCGGGGTGCGTTATGGCAAAGCCAAAGAACTGAGCCTGGTGTTTCTTGTAAGCGGCATGGGGCTTTTGTTCAACCTGCTTTTAATGTATATTTTTGTTGGGCTTTTCGGCATACCCGGGCTGGTTTCCAAAATTGCGGCAACGTGCATTGTTGTTGTGTGGAACTACCTGGCGCGCAAAAAATGGATTTTTTAAGGTGTGGATATAATGGAAACTAACGGTATTGAAATTAAAAATTTTAAAAAAGTTGTTATCATTTATAATCCTAATTCCGGCAAGCAGATTTTTGTCAGCATGCTGTCGCGCGTATTGGATTTAAAACGCCGCCTGACGGCAATTATCGGCCCGAACCGGGTGGAACTGACAGAACTGAGGGAATTTAAAAAACTGACCGAATGGGCGGATAAAATAAAAGAAGAAAAATATGACTGGGTTATTGTGGCAGGCGGCGACGGTACGCTGCGCGCCATGATTGGCGAACTGAACCGCAACGGCTATGTGCCGTATATAAGCGTGTTTCCGGCGGGAACGGTAAACCTTGTTGCCAAGGAATTTGACCTGCCGGCCGACCCTATGCGCTGGGTGCAGCGCGTACGTCAGGGCAGGGTTAAACCGGTGCGCATCGGCATGGCTAACGGGCATCCGTTTTTAACTGTTGCCGGCATTGGCTTCGATTCTAAAGTTGTAGACAGCGTATCGAGCCTTGAAAAACGCTTTTTATCTTCGTTTGCCTATGTAGTGCAAAGCGGCGAACTGGTGCGCAAAGAGCTTTTGCTGAGCAACTGGCGTTATAAATTCCGCGTTAAGTTTGACGGCGACCCGGAATGGTATGACGCTTCCACGGTTATTGTCGGCAAAAGCCGCTATTATGCAGGGCGTTACAGCTTGTTTAAGGGCGCTGCCATTACTAACGATTATTTTGATGTGGCGCTGTTTACCGGCAACAAACGCGGCGACTTTTTAAAATATGCTGCCATGATTTTAATGGAATCGCTGGAAGGCGAAAACGGCGTTATTGTTAAAAAAGCACATACCATAACGGTTGAGTGCAATGTGGATGCGTTTCCGGCAGAACTGGACGGCGATGTTGTGACGGCAACGCCGCTGCTGATAGAAATGCAGGCGCAGGCAGTAAACTTTTTGGCATAAGGCGGGTTGGCAATGAGAGTACGTTATTGGCTGTTACTGCTTGTGGTTATTGCCTTTGCGGCAGAATATTTTCTGTCGTGGCGTTTTTACCAAAGCATTACGCCGTTTCCGGAAATGGAATTTTGGTATACAGCCGTAAGCTGTTTTTTACGCGATGTTTTGCTTTTGGGCGTGGCAGGGCTGTTATATTTGCGGCGCACGCGTATCCGCGACAGGGTGAAGCGTTATTTTCCGGTAGTGGTAACGGGCGTTTTATACCTTGGCGTAACAGGTTTTATGGTGCATCAGTTAAGGCTTGACAGCGGCGTGGCAACAACGCTTGCCATACTGGCAGGGCTTAACAACAATATTTTTGTAGTGCTGGTAACGGCCATGTGCTACCATAAATGGGTTGGGCAAACAATGAAAACGGTATATTTTGCCGTTTATTTTTTGTCTGCCGTAATTATGATTTTTGACGCATTTTATTTCTGGCAGACCAGCATGCATGTGCAGAGCGTGCTGTTTTCCAATCTT
>ENA-OROS01000918-OROS01000918.1-human-gut-metagenome-genome-assembly--contig:-NODE-918-length-15100-cov-2.573945_pt1 | contig 15100 bp, 10 predicted proteins | sample MGYA00242134_ERZ509059 | MGnify/ENA primary metagenome ERZ509059 (study PRJEB26280, sample SAMEA2338753) | human gut metagenome | biome: human gut; feature: human-associated habitat; material: faeces... | reverse complement strand
ATGAGTTAACATATATACTCTTTTTAAAACTATCTGATGTTAAAGGTTTTTCAAATGAAATTCCAGCTCAGTGGCGATGGAAAGAGTTTGTTAATGAAACTGATAATAGTAAAGCATTTGCTATGTACCGGGAATTTTTAGCATCGGTCAGCAATAAGACCCCCAGCGATACTATCAAAGAAATATACCGCAATGCATCAACAAGTTTACGGAAACCTGTAAACTTTAAAACTATTGTTCTTGCTATTGATAAGCTTGATTGGTATGAAGAAAGCGACCGAGATATGATGGGTGATATTTATGAAAGCCTGCTTGAGAAAAATGCCACAGAAAAGAAAAGCGGTGCTGGACAATATTTTACACCTCGTTCTCTGATTAATGTAATGGTTAAGCTCTCTGTTCCTCAGTTGGGCGAACGCTGGAATGACCCGGCGGCTGGTACTTTTGGCTTTATGATAGCTGCAGACCATTATTTAAAAGAAAAGATAGATCCTTTTACATGGAATGAAAAAGTTCGAGACTTTCAAAAACGAGAAGCTTTTTCTGGTGTTGAACTTGTGCCGGATGCCCACCGATTAGCTTTAATGAATGCCCGCCTACACGATATGGAAAGTAAGATTATCTTGGGAGATACTTTATCTGACATTGGTAAAAAATTGATAAATTTCGATGGGGTACTGGCAAATCCGCCATTTGGAACAAAGAAAGGCGGAGAGCTTCCAACACGAGATGATTTTACCTTCCCTACAAGTAACAAACAGCTCAATTTCTTACAACACATATACCGTAGTCTAAAGAAAAATGGCAAAGCTCGTGCAGCAGTCGTTTTGCCTGATAATGTACTGTTTGAAGATAATGATGGACAGAAAATCCGCCGTGATTTAATGGATAAATGTGATTTGCATACTATTCTTCGTTTACCCACAGGGATATTCTATTCACCAGGAGTCAAGACAAATGTGCTATTCTTCCAAAGAGGAAAATCTGAGACCGGGAATACTAAAAAAGTTTGGTTCTACGACATGCGTACCAATGCCCCATCCTACGGCAAACGTACACCGTTTACCGAAGAAGCTTTCCGGGAGTTTATTTACGCCTATACGGGTGGAATTTCGGCAGAGGACGTTGTTGAGAAATACGATGGAACGATTGATCATGAGAAACGGGCGAAAATTAAAGACGAACGTTGGCACTGTTTTTCACGTGAAGAAATTGCCACTAATGAAGACACATTGGATTTAGGACTTATCGTTGACGATAAGCTACAGGAAACTAGGTCACTAGTAAGTCCAGAAGATATTATTCGCGAGGTAAAAGATGAAGTAACAATTATTCTTTCTCATTTGGATTTAATTTTAAAAGAATTGAAATGACAAATAAACAATTGCCAAATAATTGGGCCGTAACCAATCTTAGAAAAGTAGTATCTCCAACTAAAGGTAAAAAGCCTATAAGATTGGAAAATTCTAGTTTTGCCGAATCAGTACCTTATATTGACATTAAAGCATTGGAGCTAAACCAAATTAATCAATATGCAGATATTAAATCTTCTAAATTATTTTCTGAAGGTGATATTGCCATTGTTTGGGATGGCGCAAGAAGTGGTTGGGTTGCCAAAGCTCATAAGGGGGCTATCGGGTCTACACTTTGTGCATTAACACCTATAAAGATAGACTCTACATATCTTTATTATTATTTGTTGAGCAAATATTCATTAATTAATTCTAAACCAAGAGGTGTGGGGATTCCTCATGTGGATCCTAAATTTCTATGGTCTTTAGAGATACCTCTTCCACCCACTGCAGAACAAAAGAGAATCGCGGATAAATTAGATACACTTTTTGGACAGTTAAATACTATTCAGAAAGCGTTCGAACGTATTCCAGAATTAATTAAGAACTTCCGTCAACAAATTCTTACATTTGCTGTCACCGGAAAGTTAACAGAAGAATGGAGGAAAGGTAAAAATCTCACTCAATGGAAAACTGAATTAGCCAGTGAATGCTGTGAAAAAGTACAAAGTGGAGGAACTCCTAAAGGAGGGAAATTTGAGGAATCAGGAATTCCGTTTTTGAAAGTATATAATATCGTACATAATACAATAGATTTTGAAAATGAACCTCAATATGTCTCTAGCGACATTCATAATTCTAAAATAAAAAAATCTATCTCCTACCCTGGTGATGTTGTAATGAACATAGTTGGTCCTCCATTAAATAAAGTAGCTATAATACCAAACACATATTCTGAATGGAATATAAATCAGGCTATAGTACTTTTTAGGCCCAAAGACTATTTGGATAATAGATTTTTATATTATTTCTTTTGTGAGGGTACTCCTGTCAATCGTTTAGTAAACCAAACAAGAGGAGTTGTTGGACAAATAAATATTTCCCTGACCCAATGTAGAAATTTTTTAATTCACATTCCTCCAATTGAGGAACAAAAAGAAATCGTAAGATTAATAGACTCGCTATTTAAGAAATTAGAGCTGGTAGAAAAACAGTATAACGCTTTAAAAGTAAAAATAGAAAAGTTGCCACAGGCTCTCTTAAACAAAGCTTTCAGAGGCGAATTGGTTGATCAGTTACCATCAGATGGCAATGCAGAAAACCTGCTTAAAGAGATAGAACAATTTAAAAGAAGTACTAAAAAGAAATAACTCTAATGAGAATAAAATCCTTCAAAACATCTAAATATAAGAATCTGCATAATATTGATATTAAATTTGATGCAGATGTTATTACACTATTAGTGGGCCAGAATGGATTAGGCAAATCCAATCTGATAGAAATTCTTACTCTCATATTCAGAGACTTATACATGATCAAAGAAAAGAAGAATTTCATCGAATCTGCAATTAAAAGTAAACTCAGTGATTATATAATTGAATATGAATGTAATGGAATTCAGTTAAAAATCGACTATTATGATGATAAGCTTGAAATATATATAAAATATACTGAGGGGGTATATCAGGCTATTTCATTTGCAGAATTTGCAAGAAATTCTGACTTATTTTTGCCAAAAAGAATAATGGGGTATTATTCTGGAGAAAACAAACGACTGGAAGAAATATTAAATGAATACACTTCAAAAGAAAAGAAGCAACAGTTGGCAGCATACAAAAAAGGGACTGTATCTAAAAGACTGCGTAATATTTTTTTCTCAGAAAACAGACATAGCCAATTAATCTTATTTACACTAATCCTTTACTGGAATCACCCAATATTCGGGGCAGCTATTAACCATCTTCTGAATAATATCTTAGATCTTGATGACATGACTGGGTTTGATATCAAATTCAAATCCCCCAAATTTGCTAAGCTCAATAATCTTAAGAAACGTCATGCAACTTTACAAGATTATGAAGGAGAGATATTAAGTACAAATGATTATAATAAATTTGCCGACACCCCTATTTTTTGGGAAATAAAGGGACCTATTGACCCACTTTTGAGACTCTTTTTGTTTGAATATTTAGGCAATAATTCATGTACAATATACGAAGATAATAATCAAGAATATTTTGTCATTCATGAAGAGTCCTTGAGTTATGATACCTTTATAGAAAATATATATAGAGTATTTCCTGGGCCATTAGATTTTTTTGATGCGTTGGAAGCTGCTTCAAGCATTGGGGCTTTAGATGAGCTTAAATTAAATATTAGCAAATCTGGAGATGAGGATTTTTATAGCTTTACGGAATTAAGCGAAGGAGAGCAACAATTAATAAGCGTCTTAGGATTAATGACGATTCTCAGAGATGATCAGGAGGAAGTACTTTATCTAATTGATGAACCGGATACACATATTAACCCATTATGGCAACGTAATTTTGTTAAATTGTTATTAGATAACATCGGAGACTATCAGCATAGACATATGTTCATCTCTACTCATAGTCCATTCCTAGTACAAGCATACGACAAAGATGTAGTCGATATTTTACTCTTTAGAAAAGATAGAGGGGATGTAATTATTGATGTTGCTGATAACACTATAAAAAATTGGAGAATAGATCAAGTATTGATGAGTCCATATTTTGGGCTCAAAAGTACTCGGCCAAGTAATATAGACGAATTTATGGATAAGAGACGCGCCATAATAGAACGTGGAGAGTTTACTCCAAAAGATAAAGAAGAGTTATCAGAACTTGAAAATGAATTGGGATTTTTACCTACTGGTGAAACATTGACAGAATTAGAAAGTATGGTATATATTCATAACGCAGCTAATCGATTTAAACAGGAGGATAAAGAATGAAGTATATAGATAAAACAGGTACACCTGTACCTGAAATACTTAAGTCAAAAGGGGAAAAGGAAACATTAAAAAATATTGCAGAATATAAAAAGAGTAAAGCTAAATATATATCAAATACACCAGGGACTAAAACGACAAAAGATTACACTGTCGCAGATTCAATTGAAATAGATAAAGATATCTATGGGCATAAAGAGGTAAAATCTGCACTTATAAATCTTCAAAAGAAATGCTGTTGCTTTTGTGAATCACGTATTACACATATATCATCTGGAGATGTAGAACATTTTCGTCCTAAAAACGGATATAGCCAAGACCAAACTGATTTATTCCATAAGCCTGGATACTTTTGGCTTGCTTATGATTGGTCTAATTTATTTTTCTCTTGTGAACAATGCAATAGACGATTCAAAAAAAACTTTTTCCCTCTAAAAAATCCTGCTAATAGGTTTAACCCCAAAAAGAAACTTGACATTTCAAAAGAAGAACCTTTATTTATAGATCCAAGTAAAGTAGACCCAGCAGAGCACTTAAGTTTTATCGGGCCCAATATTACTCATAAAACAGAAGAGGGAGATACAACGATCAAAGCGTTAAAATTAGATCGAGATGATCTTACAGAAATGCGAAGAGACTCATACAATGCAATTGAAGCATTAAAAAATATCTACGAAAGAGATAAAGGGACTCCTAATGAAATTGATAGCAAAAAACAATTTAAAAATGTTTTAAACGAAAAATTAAATGATACAGCTCAATACACTTTAATGTTTAGATGTAATTTCGATATTTATATTAGAGATTTTGGAATTTAAAAATCTCTAATATAAAGACAAAAGTATTAATCCCAGATTATTATATTATAGCATGTTACTCCTTACAATAATAGCAGCTGAATATCTCTGATTATAAAACAACAGACCATTGATGATAGAGTTATAAGGATTTTAAAATGGGTAATAAGTATAAGAAAATTAATGTTTCCACATTTGATATAATAGTCAATTAAATTACACCACAAACAGATATTTTTTAATTTAACGGTCAAGTTTTTTTATTACTAAAATAAAGTCATGAAATTTACATGGATTCAATATTATAAGGAGTTTGCAGAAAAACTCCTTCGTTTTCGTAATGACAGAAAGCCATTGCTAAAATTGATAGCGTCCATCGCCGCGGCCATGATAGCTCCTGTCAAACCAGTCCAGCATCTCGCCCGTCTGTGCATTGATGACCAACGTTGCGACGCCTGCATATTCGCTCAGTTTGTCCACCTTTGGATTATTCAATAGGAATATAAAACTTCAAAATCGTTTTACGTCTACAAAAATTTTCAAGGAGTTACTTGATATAGAATGTGAAATTCCTAAAGACTTTGATGGAATTCCAGTTCTTAATAATCAAAAATCACATTTCTTTGGATTTAGAAGTCATAGACATAATAATGATATTGAAAATCTTTGGGATTTATTTGTAAAAGTTATTAACGGTGAAGACTATGAGGATGCATACAATAAGGTCATTACACAGTTCATTATAAATATAAACATCACGATGGCTTTATTTTGGATTCGTCCTGATGATTTTCTTGCTCTTGACAGTACTAACAGGAAATATCTCAAAGAACAATATGGAGTTGAACTGCCAAAGAAAGTACCTCAATATTCTGAGTATATGAAGCTTTTAAATGAAATTAAGCAAATGATGTCAAACAATAAAATAAAAGAAAAAACTTTCTATGAATTATCAGCCAATGCTAATAGTAATAGTGGCTCAAATAATAATATTGAAAACTATACATGGTATGATGATGTTGCCCAGACATTAAAAAGACGCAAGAATATAATTTTATATGGTGCACCTGGTACAGGTAAAACCTACTCCATTCCAGAAATAGCAGTAAGACTTTGTGATCAATCAGACTGTTCAGAATATGATGATAGAGAAGAACTAATTAAACGATACGAGCAGTTAAAGCAAGAAAAACGAATTTCATTCACGACTTTCCACCAGTCTATGGACTACGAGGACTGGATAGAAGGTTTGAAACCTGTAGCTGAAAATAATCAAATTACTTATGAGATTGAGAAAGGAATATTCAAGCTACTTTGCGAAGAAGCCGAACGTCCAATTATTAGAGATAAACATATCGGCTTAGCTGAAGATGCTGTAGTATGGAAAGTGTCTCTTAGTGGTACAGGCGACAATCCTGTAAGGAAAGAATGTATGGACAATGGACATATAAGAATAGGATGGGATGATTATGGACCTATAATCTCTGACGAAACAGATTGGAGCATATATAATGGTGAGGGAAAACGTATCTTACAGGCTTTTGTATATGAGATGAAAATTGGTGATATCGTTATGAGTTGCTATTCAAACCAAACTATCGATGCTATAGGAATAGTAACTAGTGATTATGAGTTTATTGAGACTTATTCAAATTATAAAAGGGTCAGAAAGGTCAATTGGATATTAAAAGGAATAAATGAAAATATCGTTACTCTTAATGATGGAAAGACAATGACTTTAGGCACAGTATATCGTTTAAATGCTATAACTTTGGATAAGGTAAAGTCTGTCTTGGAAAAGTATAAAAAGCCTACTACTATGGTAGATAATACTCTGCCATATATAATGGTTATTGATGAACTTAACAGAGGAAATGTATCAAAGATATTTGGAGAGTTAATCACTCTTTTAGAAACAGACAAACGAAAAGGGAAGAAAAATGAAGAAAGCGTTATATTACCTTTTTCTAAAAAAATGTTTGCAGTTCCTGATAATGTGTATATTATAGCAACAATGAATACGGCAGACCGTTCATTAGGAACATTAGACTATGCTATCAGAAGAAGATTTGCTTTTATTGCATGTAAACCTTACTCTTTGGCTGAAGACGAAGTAGAAGGTTTCGATGAAGATTTATTCAAAGAAGTAAGCTCATTGTTTATATCTAACTATGACGAATATCAACAAAGCGGATGGGAACAAAGTTTTAAACTTATACCAGCCGAAACATTATCCTCTGAATATTCCCCTGAAGATGTTTGGATAGGACAAAGCTATTTCATCATGACAAATGACGAAGGAGAGGATATTACAAGCGACAGACTTTTATACGAAATAATTCCTCTACTTGAAGAGTATGTTAGAGATGGAGTACTTACAGAAGATGCAAACGAAACTATTGAGTTGTTGTACCAAAAGGCTTTAGAATAATGAAAGTTATTCAACTTCAAGAACAAATACTGGATAATTCTCTTCTTCGGAATGATATATCATCCACCCTCCTTTCATATATTGAGGATGGAGAAGAAGTTGTATTCTCAGTAAAGAGAGGGAAGGAAGAAAAGGAACTCTGCTTGAGATTACACCGTAAATGCAGTGATGTATTGGCCACTGGTTCTTATTTTGTTGGTATAGACTGGATTAAGGAAAATGAACTGGCTTTGCAGGTTAGTCCCAAAATGAATGATACTTTTGAAATCGATTATGTACGAATGCTTAACGATGCAATGTGTGAAGAAGAAAACCATCAGCATCTGAGAGATTTAATAACTATAAAGTTTGACAAGCCATCGATAAAAGTAAATCAGAAGCAAGATCTGCTAAGTATATTCCTCATAACTGAATATCTTAATCTACTACAACAGATTGTAAAGAAAGGTTTAAAGAAGAGTTATTATATAGTAGAGGAAAATCTTTCCAATAAGGTTAAAGGAAGAATTGTAATAGAAAAAAATATTCACAAAAACCTTATGAGAGGCAATATAACTGACAATGTCTGTTCGTATCAAGTATATGATATAGATTCACCTGAAAATCAGATACTGAAGAAGGCATTATGCTTTTGCATTAAGCAACTTGATATATACAGTTTTTCTGTAGATATAAGCTGTCTAAAAGAAAAAGTACGTATAGTGTCACCGTATTTCAAAAACGTAAGTGATAATGTAAGCATAAAAAAAATAAAGTCATTCAAGACCAATCCTATATATAAAGATTATATGCGAGCAGTTGGAATTGCTAAATTATTACTTAAACGATACAGTTATAATATTACTAATATTGGGAAAACTGAGATTTTTATTCCTCCATTCTGGATTGATATGAGTAAACTTTTTGAATTGTATGTTTTCCACCATCTGCGTAGAGTATTTACTGTTAAAAACGAAATAACATATCATGTAAAAGCTCATTATCAGGAGCTGGATTTTCTTCTTAAACCTGAAATATGGTCAGAACCTTACATTATAGATGCTAAGTACAAGCCACGATATAAATATTCCTGCGGTATTAATATGAATGATGCACGTGAAGTTTGTGGCTATGCCCGCTTAAGTAATATATATAAGCGTCTCGGACTAGATGAAGAAACAACATTGCCAATTAAATGCTTAATTATATATCCTGACCAAGAGCAAGAAGAAAGCTTTACTTTTACGCGTTATAAAGAACCAATCTTTGATAAAGTTGCAGGATATGTAAGATTATATAAATGTGGTATAAGATTACCTGTTATTAGATAGACTATTTAATCAATACTACTAATAATAGAGTTATTTTATGGCGTAGAAGAAAATAAAAATACAATGAACATTATAACTTTTTAAATCATAAATATGCCCAATATGTATATTCCCGAAAATATAGTAAATGTACTTCATAATCTGGATTGTGAAACTGTCGCAAGAAAATTTGGGATTAATATCGTTAAACATCAAGCACACTGTTTCATGCATGAAGATAAGCATCCAAGCCTAGCTTTTAAAAACAATTGTTGGAAATGTTTTGCTTGTGATAAAGGAGGAGACGCTATCTCATTAATAAAAGAAATGTTTAATCTTTCTTTTCAAGAATCTTGTATCATATTATGTGAACAATTTAATATTATATTACCAAATTCCGTAAAAAGCGAATTTGATAACATGAAATTTTCAAAACTTAGATTGACAAGACAAATAAAAACAGAAGATAATTCATTAGTTTTTGACAATGAAGTTGCTACTTCAATAGTAGAATTCTTAACTTTAGATAAATTAGGGAAAGAATTTCTTCTCAAAGAAAGAAGATTATCACCTGATATCATAAAAATAATGAATATAAAATCTATAGAAAATTCTAATATATTGAAGGATATGTTGTTATCTCATTTTGATAAGCAAAGACTTATTAAATGTAAAGTCCTGAATGAGAGTAATAATAGCTTAACTATAAATATACCTTCAATTGTCATTCCATATTATGATATAAACAATAATCTGGTAGCTTTACAAACAAGATACATTGGTACTAGAGATAATATACCAAGATTCAAATTGATCTGTAATTCAAGTATAAAACTATATAATCTAAGTATTATTTCTAGACTAAACTATGGTGACCAACTTTTTATTATGGAAGGTATTACAGATTGTTTAGCTATGCTATCATCAGGGAAAAATGCCATTGCAATACAAAGTGCAACTTCAATACCTGAGATGGAACTTGACAAACTATCATGCTTTTCACTTTTTATGGTTCCCGACAAAGATGAAGCGGGAAGAAAAGCGTATAATAGATTATATCAATTTTTTTTAAGATACGGCAACCAACTTACACGTATAGATCTTCCCCAAAACATCAAAGATTATTCTGAATATTATACAAAAATACACTCAAAAAATAAATAGAATGAACAATAATACAAATAAAAAAATACTAACGTATAAAGAGTTTTCTAGGGAGAATTTATTTAATCTAATATTGGATGAGTATGCCCCCAATATTCAAGTACAAGATATTGACAATCCGAAGAAAGATATAACAAAAGACATATTCTCTCCTTTAAGATCCGAGATTAGATATGAATTAGAAAAAAGAACTTTTATATTATTTCTATTTAATCCAGTTTTAGAGAGTATATACGCATTAAGAAAAAGTTCCTTATTTGATTATATCACAGGATTACATTTATATATCTCTTCAAATCCAAATTTTAACTATACCTTTGGATTGTTTAAAGAAAAAATTACTTCATTTGATAAATTAATAGGAAATTGGTCTCTTTTTTTAGATTCAGTTATTGCTGATATAATCACATTACCAGTTATAGCTTGGAAGCAAACTTTATATTTAGAAATAGAAGATCTTATTCGTTTTTATCTAAATGAAAAGGGAATAATAAGAATTACCATTAATATGGCCAACTTCAATAATTTCTTTAAAGGAATGAGTAGTAGCTATAATTTTGGTATTTTCCTATATAACAAAGATAATGGAAATGAGCAACTTTTAATTTCTGGTCAAGGTAATGGTGAAGGGAAAGAAAGTGGTTTATACAAGGAATTTACCCGTATAAATGAACTTGTTACTAATATCAAAGAAGAACAAAATTATTATATTAAAAATACACATGAACATGAATTTGCGTGAAACAATTCTTTCCGAAAAAAATATTTATAGTGCTATATATGCACTGAATTCATATATTTCAGAACGAAATCTTCTTTCAAAAGAGGATTTAATACTATATGAAAAGTTAACAGATAAATTTGATTTTGAAGGTACAATATCTCACGTTATAAGTGAATGTAAGAAAATCCTCAATAATATTCTTGACACTAAAAACCTATTTGAGGTATCTGTTTTTTTTAAAATCAAAAAATTTGATGAAGAAGAGAATATTGTGAAATATCGCCCTCTTCACACTTCCAGTCTAATTAATCAAATTTGCATGGCATCTATGCTTATTCCATTAATGTTTGATGATTCTGATGGAACACGTAAATATTCTGAGCTATCAAAGATGTTACCACATAACTTCTATGGGAATATCCCTAGTGAGAATGTAGATATTTTATTTAAGAAATGGTCAGAAAAATATAGACAATATACAGATAGCATAAATGATAAATGTAGAGAATATAGTAGGACAAGAGAATATGACAAAGAAATAAACTTAGATTTAAAAGATTTCTTCCCATCAATTAATCCATCATTTATTTTCGACTATATTATCCAAAAATTACAACATAAATACGACTTAGATGATATAGATACTCTAAAACGTGTAGTCACCAAATTATTATATTTTACAATTAAACAAGAAAACCTTGATGGATGGACAGATGTATATTATCCTAGTCTAGCATTAAAGGATAATACAATACCTGAAATTTTTGTAAATCGAGGTATTGCTCAAGGGTTACCACAATCATACTTTTTTGGAAATCTTTGCATGATTACTGTTGCAGAAACAATGTCTTCTATTCCAGAATTAAAGAACTCTAATTCATTCTTCTATGTAGATGATTCTGTTGTATTTACTAAAAATATTTCCGAAAAAGGCTTTAACACCCTAATCACAAAATTAAACAATAAACTAAAAGAGAAGTTATCAAATATCAATTGTCCGCCAAAGGATTTCTTGAACGAAAACTATTACAATGAACAATGCAAAATATTATATAATGTTACATTTCACGAAAAAGGGAAAAGTTCGATATGCGACATAGGTAACTCCTTTAATGGCTTAGAATATCTTTTTTTAGTACAACGCCCAGTATCATTAGGTGGGTGGATAAAGGGAAATATAGACGAAGTTGACGATCATGTTTCTCTAAAAAAACTGATAGCTTTGCAAAAGGTTGTTGACAATCAAATCAAGAGAGCTAAAGAAGAGAAATGTGAAGAGAACCAAGAGAGTTACCAAACACGCCTAAAATGGCTATACAGATACCGAAAATACTTCATTTTAAGACAACGTAAACTAAAAATGCTCATTAATGGTAAGTTTGATCCATTAATGATTGATGATTTTTATAATCGTTTTAAATTTAAAGAACTAAGAAAATTAGCAGGACAAGATGAGAATCTTTTAAATGTTATAAAAGATGTATTCGAAGTTTTTGAAGAGGAAATTTTTAGTGCTGAAATTGAATTAATTGCAAAAGGAATGCCATTGATTCAATTGAATAATTTTTGTGATGAGATTAAGAATTTCGAAAATGCTCTAACTAAATATAAATGCCCATTTAAACGTAATAAACAATTCCTATATTATCATAAAATTGTTGAAGCTCTAAAAATATATGACATTCCTACTATAGATAAATATGCCTCTCTTTGTCGTTTAATAAAACATATTTTTTTATATAAAGATTCTAAAGTATTTCTTGATACAATAAATAAAAATCATGATATTAATGAATTCAACTTTTGGAAACTAATAAATATTAATGGCAATACCTCCTCGAGCGCTATTGAAAACACCTTTATAGGAATTCCAATTTGGGCTGATTTTATCTTTAATAACTCCAATGAGTTTAAAAGGATGATTTTAAACTGCTGTTTTTCTACAACTTGCAGAATACCTGTAAATGACAACATGACTTTATTGCGTATTGATATAAAACCGGTAAGATACTATGAAATGCGTATTTTAGCCATGCTTAGAAACTACCATTTTAGTGTTGAAGATTTCTTTGAGTTTCTTCGTTCATTAGACCACAATGATTTAAATGAGCGTATGGATATTGATCTAGGTATATTAGAAGCTCTCTGTATTTTTAGACAAAAAATACAAACTCCACGAAAAGTTGACCGTATGATTCTTACTCATAGAGTGGTAAAAAGCCTATGGCATAATGGTTCAAAGTTTCTAAATGCATACACTTTACATAATCAAGAACATGCAGTTACCTTAGTCAAAAATGTCGTAAGATTAGTAAATAATATTGATTTTCTTAACTTGAAATCTAATGATTATTTTCTTCTATTTCAAGCTTGTTACTTACATGACATTAGTATGGTAATTCATCCTAAATTAGCATCATTCAATGAATGTAATCCAAAAGCTGAACATCTTATTAGCAATTGGATGTATAAAATGACAGATATAAAAAACAAGGTAGAAGATGCATTCAAAAACGGTAATTTCTCACAACAAAACATTAATCAGATTCGTAAGAATATAGGCTATATGCTTTTGGAAGCTTATGAGGATGTTTTTAACTTTTTTGAAACAAAAGTCAGAAACTCTCATCCTCAGGATAGTGCCAATTACATTAGAAATTGGCACAAAGGAATTCTATCGTTTCTTTCTGAATTAGAAGCTGAAACAATAGCCAAAGTATCTGATAGTCATGGATGGGATAGTACAGATGTATATACGCAAAAATCATCCGCAAAAGATGAGTTAGTAAGCATCAAATACATGATGATTTTAATAAGAATGGCTGATTTGCTAGATTTGGCAAATGATAGAATTGACTATCATATTCTTAAACAAAACAGATCACAAATGGGATTGATATCCAGATTTCATTGGATATCTCATCTGATAACTGATGGTTTTAAACTTGACGTTGACTATATTACGGATGATGTTGAATTATATAAGCACCCTATTAAAGAAAATATTCATATAGATATATTTTTAAACACGGATCTTATGTCAACGATAGAAGTAAATAAGAAACAATGTAAAAATTATATCTCGAAATTAAAAACATATAAAATAAGTAGCAATCCTTATGAAATCAATAATAAAAGTCAATGCATAGAATTTTCATTTGATAATAAAGATGTTAAACCTTCATCATCTTTATGTAATCAATCAATTAATGGGAATTGTATTTGTCCTTTTCTATGTTTATGGATGTCTAAAAAACATGAGTGGTTATTTAATGAAATATTTGAATTAAAGAATTATTTAAATTCTGTAAACTCAGAACTAATTACATCTGATTTTACATTAAGATTTTATATGTCAAATTCTGGAAAATTAGATTCTGAATTTTATGATGATGTTAAGGAATGGATTAGTAAGGAACATTAAGCATTCAGCAAACAACTGCTATTGAAGTGTTATATACAATAGTGACTGTAATTATGACCTAATCGTTGCAGCCACTATTGTTTCAATATGTTTATACGAGTATTAACTATAATATAGGATTGATAAAGACAATATAGCCTCTTACTTACCAAGAACAATACGAATAAATACTTCGAGGTATTAAACATAAAAATGGATTTAATATATAATTAGTTTATTTTTATGTATTACCCCAATAATAAAGCACCCTAAATATTTTCTGTACAAATACACCACACTTATAAATATTTGTGGTATCTTTGTACAGATTTAGATAGTAAGCAATGAAGAAACTTAATTCATACATATCATCAGCTGACATGAAGGAAAAAGGGCGTGCTGCTTATTACAAAATGTTGGAAAGTGTACGCCAAGGTGAACTAATACAGGTTAGACGAGGGCTGTATGCCAACATTGACCAACTTTCAAACAGCATGATTGACATAGAAGCGATTATACCAGGTGGAATTCTTTGCCTCTGGTCTGCATGGAGCATACACCAACTTACGACTTCTATGCCACAAGCCTATCATATAGCCATAAAAAGAGATAGAAAAGTAGTAACACCTTCATTTCCCTCAATAGAGCTTCACCACTATACTGCTTCTATACTAGAGATTGGGGTAAGTAAGATGGTTTTGGAGGGTTACAATATCAGGATCTATGATATAGAGCGATGCGTATGTGATGCAATTAAATTCAGAAATAAGATAGGTATTGATGTCTGCTCAGAAATCATAGATAACTATCTTACACGACCGGAACGAAATATAAGTAAACTACTGGATTATGCCAGACAACTCCGTGTGGGCACAATCCTTGAAAACTATCTGCAAGTCAAACTATGAGTAAAGAACAAAATAAAAACTACGGAAAAATCAATTCGTACAAAGCTCTTGAATGTAGCCAAAAAGGAAAATATATTCTATCAGACTATATTGACACGATATTTTCAGGAGCGATTACTAT
>ENA-OROS01000898-OROS01000898.1-human-gut-metagenome-genome-assembly--contig:-NODE-898-length-15369-cov-4.347395_pt1 | contig 15369 bp, 14 predicted proteins | sample MGYA00242134_ERZ509059 | MGnify/ENA primary metagenome ERZ509059 (study PRJEB26280, sample SAMEA2338753) | human gut metagenome | biome: human gut; feature: human-associated habitat; material: faeces... | reverse complement strand
CCCCGCCGTGTCCCGCGTCGATGACGATCACGGGCGTTTCCGGGATCCCCTCCGGCCGAAAGACCGGTCGGGCTTCGCGCGTGAGTACGCCGCACAGCATGAAGGTACCGCCCAGAACCAGGGCTGCGAATGCCAAAATTTTTTTACGCAGAAGAACGATCAATTTCCTCACCCCGTGCAACGCTATGCGCGGGGACTTTTTTCTATTCTTCCATGGACATATTGTAGCAGACATCGGGCGGAAAGAAAAGCCCTGTTTCCTCTTTTTTGCCGCGGCGTATACTGGTATGAGCGCAATGCTCAATGCCAAGAAGGAGGAGACCCATTTGGAAAAGAACGATACGGCGGTGAAGATCTGCGGCACGACGGAGGGCCGTCTGCCGGGCAGCTGTGCGCCGCTGGCCTTTCCCTATGTTCCCGTGCAGTGCGACAACCCCGCACGCTATTCCCAGCAGGACGCCCTGCAGGCCGGCACGCTGTTCCCCGGCTTGAATCTGCCCTTCCACGCCGACATGGAGACCCGCTTCCCCGCCGCCAACACGGCGCTCAGCGAGCTGATGGCGCTCGACTTCGCCATCGACGAGCTGGGATTGTACCTCACCACGCACCGCGACGATCAGGAGGTGCTGGCGCTCTACTGGTCGTATATCAAGCTCGCGCGCGAGGGACGGGAGAAGTATCAGGAGAAGTACGGCCCGCTGCTTCAGACCGACCTGACGCCGGGCAGCTATAAGTGGCTCGATAATCCGTGGCCGTGGGATCTGGGAGGGAACGACTGATGTTTGTTTATGAAAAGAAATTGCAGTATCCGGTGAAGATCGCCAACCCCAACCCGAAGCTCGCCGCGGCGATCATCAGCCAGTACGGCGGCCCGGACGGCGAGCTCGGCGCTTCGCTGCGGTATCTGAGCCAGCGCTACTCCATGCCCTACCCAGAACTGAAAGGCCTGCTGACCGATATCGGCACCGAGGAGCTGGGGCATCTTGAGATGGTCGGCACCATCGTCCACCAGCTCACGCGGAACCTCACGGTAGATCAAATCAAAGAGGCCGGCTTCGATACCTATTTCGTTGACCACACGACCGGCGTGTTCCCGCAGTTCGCCTCCGGCTATCCGTGGTCGGCGGCGACGATGCAGGTCACGGGCGATACCATCGCCGACCTCACCGAGGACCTCGCCGCAGAGCAGAAGGCGCGCGTGACCTACGATAACATCCTGCGCCTTTCCGACGATCCCGACGTCAACGACGTCATCAAGTTCCTGCGGGCGCGCGAGATCGTGCACTTCCAGCGCTTCGGTGAAACGAAGCGTACAAGATGAAACAGGATGAAAAGAACTGCTGACATAAAAGACATCCAAGGCCAAAACTTCTCGGATGTCTTTTATTATTAGGATTTAATTATGATGACATCCAGTCGATCCCCACACCACCTTGCAATATGCATGACGGTCTAATTTCAAATACTTGGCAAGACGCATATATTGAAGCATATGCCATTGTCCAAATGCACGGGGGAAAAGATAGCTAACGTGTTGGGTGATCTTCTTGAGTTCCTCTGGTACCTCAGCGCTAAAGACGCAAGTGCCATTATGACCCCTTCCATTGCGCACGTCTTCCGCATCAAGAAAGGCTTCGCCTGCATTCTTATAGATCTGCCGGAGCATGTCGAAGACATCATCGCGAGTATAAATTGGGCAAGACAAAAACAGCGGATTTTCCGAGAATTCTTGAAAAGAAACAAACGAATCGTAGCTATCTTCTGCGTGATAAGTATTATGGGTGGCAGAAAGTAAATCCATCTTTTCCCGAAATGTCTTGGGCTTCTGTTTGAATAACACGTTGTATTCGCCCTGCTCCATGATCGATGTGTTGAGGATGTTTTGGCAGGAGACATCATAAAGTTCTTCTGGTGTTATGTCATCAGCCAGAGCGCCGGTTTCCCATTGCACTTTGTCGAGTACATCCAAGAGATTGAGTCTTAAAAGTAAAATTTTCTTGAGGTTTTCTCTTTCAAAAAGGTGCCAATCGTAGCATAGGCACTCTTTGCCGTCCTGGGTTATGCCGACAAACTCTTGATAATCTATAAGGCCCTTCCCAGCGGGGAGAATGACCATGCCAGATACTTCCAACTGGTCACTGTTTTGCCAGCCGAGCAATGCCGTATGCCGATGCTGCCCCGCATAATGACGTTCAATGACTTTGTGGGCAAGTGGAATTACGCGTGAGGTCATCCGATACTCGAAAGACATTTCAGAGGAAGCCTTCCACACGTATTCCTCCCGCAGCGAAAAACCATCTCTGCGCAGGACGGCCTTGCAGTGCGGACACTTTTCTTCGGGCAGATCCAATCCAACAACTGCCTGTAGTTCTTCGTGATAATAGCCGCAGTTGGGACAGTAATAGTGTGCTGGCATAGGATTTAGTTCGTGGTCACCTAATAGATAGATCAGGATCGAATTGGTTATTGTCCCTGCCAGATATAACTTTCCGCAGGCTTGTTTGACAGCCTGACTGATTTCCTTGAACAGAAGGAAATTGTCAATGCAGTCTGGCTTTTGTGACAAACAGTTTATTTCCCGTTCGAGCCGAAGGGATACCTCATTCGGGATGCCTGCCGGGTACAATTCGCACAGAGCATCTTCGCAGCAAGTCCTCAAATTGTACAAAGGCTGATCTTTCATGAAATTTCTCCTCCTTAGACTAAATTTAGCTTACTGCTACTATAGCAAAGCACCCTGTACGCTTGTCTGTACAGGGTGCTTTGCTGAATGCAATAATGTAACTGAGTACTTGGAAGGGAAAACAGTATTGAGCTATCAGCGATTGCGCAGTGTTACCATATCGTGTTTACAGCTGCGCGCTCAACTTTTTCTGTGCATCCTGAAACCATCGGTTTTCTGGCTCAATTTGCAGAACGTACCGCACTTTACCCATCAAGTGCAGAAGATAGGACGAACTCCGGCTCGATCCACTGTCTTCAACAAAGTTCAATCGGTGGCGGCGTATGACACTATCCTCCGCCCCGAATTTTAATGCGTAATGGACTTCCTGGCGCAGTGCGCGTTTGTAATCGTTAGGGATGGATGTCTTTTCATTGACGACCAAGCCTGTTACTGTCTGCCGGTCAGCATTGCTGATGAAATGTGTTTTCGATTCATTCAATTCAAAGCCCATCTCAAACAGCATTTTTTTGACTTTTTGATAGGCTCCGTAAAGCGGACGGTCGGAAGAAAAGGTCATATCGTCGCAGTAGCGAGTATAGGTGATTTGGCGTTGGCTGCACCAGAGACCGATCTGGTCGTCAAAACGACGCATGACGATATTGGAGAGCGCAGGAGATGTTGGAGAGCCTTGTGGAAGGACATCATTTTTGCAGCACAGTGAGGTAAGAAGATAGCCGACCTGCTTCGATACATAGCAGGTGTTGAAAGCTGAGCAGAGGACCTGTTCAAAGGAGATGCTTCCAAAAAAATCGGTGATGTCCAGTTTGAGCAGATACTTCCTACCGACATGCGGTTCTGCATTCCTGAGAGCCGATCCTCCCTTTCTGTATGCGGTGGCGAAAGTGGAGACCGGGAAGTGCGAAAGGAAATTTCGATTGATTTGTTTTTGGCAGGCCAGAAGTCTTGCGTTCGGAATGTGCAGATGGCGAAAGCCGCCGCTGTGCTTCGGAATCATAACGGGGTGGTATGCATCCTGAATATGATTGACAAGATGGTTGAGGGCCCCGCAGCTCACACTCAAAAAGTCAGCCAATTGACTCGCGTCATAGAGAAAAGGAAGCGCAGGGTGTACCGCATGAAAGTCCAAAACCATATTTTCTGCTGCTGCCGGACCAAACTTCTTCACAAAAGCGGCATCACACGATTCAAAAGTCACAGAGCATCCGTTTGTTTTCATGAGCGGTATCCTCCAAAATAAAAATCAGCCCTTTGCAGTACAAATTGGTCTGATGAAGCGGAGGCGAATCCTGAATCATGAAGTGATTTGTAATTCGCCGGAGCGCATCAGATCGGGCTTCGCTGTGCGAAGCTGATCTCTGCTTTAAAACCGAGGCAGCGACTCGCTGTCCCTCCTAAAGACTTTGACTTTAGGCTGTACGCTACTGCAAAGGACTGATTTTATTAATATGATAAGTCCATAAAGTAGAAACTGTCAAGGTGCTCTGCGATTTTAGAAAATAACTCGTAACTTTGTGCAGAACATATTCTGTGTGGGAACCTATAACCGTACTTCAGTTTCCCAAAAAGTTTTTTCGCGTCGAGAACCGTGCCAGATCAATGTTGGTGGCCCATCCTTAAACTCAAGTGGGCATAACAGATAACAAAAAGAATAACGATTTCCCGTCTATGACCTTAAACGCAGGTGGGAAACGGAACTGTCGGTCTTTTTGGCAGGCCGCTCGATACGACGGAAAGAGTTTATTCACAGAATTCAAAGGAATCCCGCTGATTTACAGTATCCAGCGCAAGCTGCGCACGAGACAGTTCATCAGTGGTCTTTTCATAGTCCGCCTCCACAGCCGCCAGATCGTAGTTCGTGTAGGTGTAGTCGATGATGTTTGACTGCCGGCCGTACTGCTCCTCGACGCGCTCCTTGGGAAGGCGGCTCTTCATTTCAAGAAGCTTATTCTTGCGTCTCGTGAGCTGCGGGATATAGACCAGCATCTCGTCGATGGTCATGTCAAAGCCGTCGACAAAATGCGTCGTATTAAAGCAGTTGATCGCGTGCTTGAGGCGGCGGATCTTCTCTTCAAGTTCTGCAAGTCTCGCCTGCGTCTCGGCATAGTCATAAGCAGGGCGCACGGACTCCGCGTCCTCGCCCATCGCGGCGCGGAAGTCGCGGCTGCGCTGCTCTTTATCCAGCAGGGCGGAATATTCGTCATTCAGCTTTTTCAGCAGCTTATTGGCCTGAGCAGAAGTATATTTCATTTTGTCCATCCTTTCTTGGCGCCGTACTACGGCACTATCCGTATGCTCTTTGTTCTGCTGATAGAATAGCACGGCACCCGGTGCAAATGTCTGTACAGGGGAACTGTGCGTAGTTCTATTTCAGTTTCATATCGCTTGCCAGGCGCTTATAGATGTGCTCACCGCTCGGCGTGGTCTCGCTCCATTGGAATATTCCGATGAACCGGTAAGCGTCTTCGCCGCGCTCGTCCTTGCTCTTTGCGAAGGTATAGCGAGGCTTATCCGGGTGCTTTACTGGGGTAGCGCCGCTGTTATTATGCTCGATGATCACATTCCAGTCAGCGGACAGCTCATTGACCCAGCCGCGAGACTGCGCCACTTTTGAGCCGTCGGGCAGTTCGATCGCCAACTTAGGACACCAAAGCATCCGATCATCGGCCACACGGAAAAAGCTGCGCTGGATGCGATAGTTCGCATCCTTGCCGAAGCATTTTTGGCAAATATCGGCAATCGTTTTAAAGGAATAGGCATCCTCTGTCCGCAGAATACCGCGCTCTTTAATGCTGCGCCATTCCTCTTCACGCTTAAGCCATGGAGAGAGCTGTTCTCCTTTTTCTGCGACCTTTTGCCTGATCTCGCAGACGATCTCTCGGATGCGGGCGTGAAGCGCATCTGCGTCCAGCGTTGCATCCACGCGGCGAATCGTCAATCCGTCTTCGCTGCAGGCGGACAGCGCCGTTTGCAGGTCGATCTCGCGTTCTGCATCCTTGAGCGTATTGTCCTTGTGATACGCTTCATCGCACTCCACGCCGTAGTTGATCTGCGGAAAATAGAGGTCGATCAACGCATATCCATTTGGGCGGCGGACATATTGCTGCGTCACGGGCTTGATGTTCAGATCATCCAGCCTTGCCCAAATCGTGTTGACAACATAGTTTTCCTTCTCTTTGTCCTTGGTATGGTGCGAAAACATACGGTAGAGGTAATCTTGTTTCCATGCACGGCCATTTTCTAACATCATAAAAGCCTCCCCATTTCAATGTTTAGACAATCGGTGTTGTAAGAATTTCTATATCTCGGGATAAATTTACATCAAGACCATCTGCCATTTTGTCAGTATCATAACCGCCCAGCACGCAAGCTTTTAGCAGCACGATATCGCTTAGGCTAAGCCTATTTGGTATACTTGTTCTTTCCAAGGCTCTCAATGATCTCCTCCCGCAGCCACGCAGGCTCTACGACCTCCACATGCGGCAGGTATTGCAGCGCCCAGAATTTGACGCCGCGCGGCGGCGCGGTAAAACTGGCGGTAAAAGTATTTTTGTCGCGTTCACGGATCTGCACCTCTGTGCCGAAGCGATCGATCACATCGTCGAGGATGGTGAGGTCACAGTTCATGACGATGCGCTCCTGTGCACCAACATAGGCATAGACAGCGTTTTGCGCCTCCTGACGGGCGACAGCTTCGCTGCGCGACTCGTCCAAAAGTTGAATGTCCTTCATGCGGTCTATGCGGTACAGCCGGGTGTGAGGATCATGGTCAGGGACGCAAATGAGATAATACCGCTCATTCATGTAGACCATTTCATAGGGACTGAGCGTATAGGTCTTTGTTTCATGCTGCTTTTTATCCAGACCGTAGTGGAGGTAGCTGAGCTTGATCTTTTTCTTCTGCTCAATGGCCTCATCCAACTGCTCGATGTTCCAGAACACCTGCCGTCGGTCTTGCGATCCTGCCGTGATATGGTCAGATAGCGATAACGCTTCCGCTGGTGGATGCTAAGCTGCTTTTGCAGCTTTTGGACAAGCTGTTCCGTTTGCTTTGCGGGAATGAACGGGAAGGAATATACCGCGTCGGTCAGCAGAAGAACTTCCGACTGCTCCAATTCCCGTTCCCGTAAGTAATAGCCCACGCCGTTATCCTCGTAAAGGGAGACATCGTAACCGAGCTCGATCAAAAGCGCAACAGCCCCGTATATGGTGCGGCGGTCGATTTTGATACCGTAGAGGGACTGCATCTTTGCAATGATCTCCCGCATGGGCAGAATATGTTCCGCATCGGAATACTCCTTTAGAACCTCCAAAAGGCAGATGGCATTGGCTTTTTCCGTCAGCATAATGCAGTCCCTCCGTGTCGTTTTACTTCAGTACCGGCCACTTAGCCCAATTAGAGCAGGAAGAACTGCAAAACTTCGTACTGCCCCGATTGGAACCGTTTGGAATTTGGCACTTGGTGCTATTGCTGGTCGGCTCCGAAGAGTTTCCGGAATTCACCAGATTGCGGCTTCCGGTCCAATAGGCGCAAGTGGCGCAGACCTTGTTTGTTTTGGAATAATGCATAAAGACATCTCCTCTCATAGTATAGCATCGGTTTCGATGCTTGCATAGATGCTACCATAAGAGGGTGTACAAAAGTCTGTATTGCTGTTCTGACTATACAGAGATGTTATTTATATCTGAGGCGGCTTCGCTCAGCACGCCATAGACCTCCGCCAAGGCGCGGACATACTGCGGGAAGTCGCGCCGCAGCTCACTGTCATCCCCCGGCGGCGGGATCGGTCTCCGCATCATACGATGAACAGTCCTCCATACCTGAAGCCTGCTGCCGGGATAGGATTCTCTCAGCTTCTCTACCGCGCGGTTCTTCGCCTTCTCCACGGCGGACTCCTTCATCATGTGATACATCCCGATCTCTTTCAAAGTTGCCTCCGGGTATCCGAACACGCCGCAGGTCTTGCCGAGAATGTCCCTGTCCTTCTTCGGCAGGGCGTCGAACAGCTCCCGGAGGAGCTCAATGCAGACCTTGCGCTACACGGCTTGCTCCGCCGAAGCGGAGAGCAACCCCGGCATCAGCCGCTCATAGGGATCGCCGTCATAGCCCTCCGGGACAAGGTCATGCACACCGAGGAAATGGGTGTTGTAGCGAACATACCGGCTGACGCGAGCCTCGGGGATACCCAGCTCCTCCGCGATTTCGCCGGTATCCTTCCATGCAACATGATACAGCCTCTGCGCCTGCCGGACGGCAGCCATCTCATCCTTGCTCAACGCCATGCAGCCAATATTCTGTTCCAGCCAGCGGGTCATGCGCCCCTTCAAATGCGGGTAGAGGTAGGTGGTGAGCGCGGCGCGGTTCTCGTCATATTCTCTGCTCTGTATCCGCGTCAGCAGCTCCAACGCGCCCTCGCCGCAGAGATCGTCCAGAATCGTTTTCGTATACGCGGAAAACTGATTTGGGTGATGCTGATCCGTCGTCAGGCAGTTGAACGCCTCTGCGGTTTCCTTGGCGATGCCGCGGATCAGACCAATGTTTTTATGGTACAGCTTTTCCAGCGCGGCTTCATCACCGTCATAATATTGGCGAATTAGTTGCTCGTTGGTCATGATTGCTCACCCGCCTTTTCCTTCGGCGGACGGCCCCTTGGATTGGCCGTTCTGGTGATCCCGCAGTGCTGGTAAACGCGCTCAGAGGAAATACGCTGCTCGAAAGCCTCTACGGAGATATTCGCGTCACGTAGAGCGTCATAGAGCAGAGCTCGCACATAGTCCTTGGCTTTTCTTGCGTCCTCCTGCGAGATCGCACCCCGCTGCATATCCTTTGTGATGCGGGCAAAGGCGGTCACCTTGACTTTGACCTTGGGAATGTCCTTCGCCAGTTCCTTCTGCAACTCCACCGTGCCGAACTGCCGGCAGGTGTAGCCGGGCGCATGGGGACACGCCCCTTCGCAGTACAAAGCATGGACACCGCTCTTGAGCAGAAAATACCGTCCGCAGATGATGCAGCGGCGGATGTTGTGCCCACTGTTCAGCGCCAGCATATAATCGGCTTTCATCAGCGCCTGTAAGCTGTCGGTCACATGCTCCTGACAGATAGCGACAGAGCCGTCCGGCAGCGGCCGCGGCAAATAGGAAAGCTCGTAGGCGTCGTGGGTCGTATAGCAATCGCCGTTGTTGCGGATGGGATTGACGATGAGCTTTTCCGCAATGCGTTCATCATTGTAGAAGCCGTAGAGTGCTGCGGCATAGTCCTCTGGGCTGTTATGCTTCAGCTTGGACAGACTAAAGCTGATGAAATTCCGAATAGTACCGTTGAAAGCGCGAATGTCGTGAAGATATGTTTCATAACGGCGGATGTATTTTTTGTAATCACGCCATGCGTCCTTGGTAGGACCGATGGCACGAAGCATTTCGTAATAAAAGGCATCGCCTTTTTCTAAAGCTGCTTCGCTCGGATGGAACAGGACAAGCGGAACATCCTTGACCGTTTCACTGCGCGCGGAGATTTCATTCGCCACGCGCTCAAGTCGTTTCCGTTGTATCTCTTCTGACGGCTCATGCTCCTCTTTCGGAAACAAATCGAACTGCCCCGTGACCTCCCGTATGACAGAGAAGAAAGCGTCCTCGCTCTCGTCCAGCAGCAAGCGGAACACAGCGTAGCGGCGCAGCACTCCGCATAGCGCCGCCAGCTCCTCGTTCAGCTTCCACCAAAGCTCTATGCTCCCGCTCTGCTCATATTCTTCCGCAAGGCTGGTGACCTGCTTCATGCGTTTGCTCATGGGTCGATATTCGTCCGGCGACAGGTTCAGCAGATCGGCGGTCAACATACCGGCAGTGAACTGCTGACCGTATAGCTCCAGCGTACTGCCATAGGTGTAGAAAACGATGCTGCCCTCCATGCGTACCCCTCCTGCTAAAATCTGTCCTACCTGACTTTTAATCTGTCCATACTTTTTCTCAGAATAGCATAAATTCCTCCACAATACAAGCAGAGGGGAAAAACCATGTGCCGTCCCGTGGTAACGCCCCTCTGCTTTTTCCGCTCTCATCGTTCCGATGGGAGCAATATTTTTTAAGGAGGAACAAAAATTGAAAAAAGAAAACCGATTGCTGACCATCGATGGAGAAACACTGATGAGTCAGCCGCTCACGCCGCTGAACTTTGTGGTGGACACGCTGCTCTCTCAGGGCCTGCACATCCTCGCGGGCTCACCCAAGGTGGGAAAGTCCTGGCTGGCGCTGTGGCTGGCGGTCACGGTGGCGAAGGGCGATCCCGTCTGGGGCATGGGCGTGAAGCAGGGCACCACGCTCTACCTCTGCCTGGAGGACTCCACCCTCCGCATCCAGAATCGCCTGTTCGAGATCACGGAGGACGCTCCCGCCAGCGTCCACTTCTCCACCAACAGCGATACCCTTGGTAAGGGTCTGGAGGAACAGCTCTGTGCGTTCCTCTCTGAGCACCCCGACACGGTGCTGGTCATCATCGACACGCTGCAAATGATCCGCAGCGCCGGTTATGACAACACCTACGCAAATGACTATCGCGACCTCTCCGCGCTGAAGCGTATTGCGGACGCCCACGGCATCGCCATTCTGCTGATCCACCATCTGCGGAAGGAGCTTGCCGACGATGTGTTCAGCCGCATCTCCGGCACAACGGCCATCAGCGGCGCGGTGGATTCCAGCTTCACGCTGGTGGAGGACAAGCGCGGCAGCGGCAAGGCGACACTCTCCTGCATCGGGCGCGACATCGAGTACCGGGAGCTGACGCTGGAGCGCAACACGGAAAATGTGTGGGAGCTGGTGTCGGACAGCCGGACGCAGCCGGAGCTGTTGGGTGGCCGGATCGTCATTCTTCTCTCTGAACTGATGCGTGACCGTGCGGAATTTATCGGCACTCCCACGGAGTTGTCCGCGCAGATCGACCCTGCGGGCAGCGAGGGCATCACGCCGAAAAAGGTGTCCCGTCTGATCCTGCAAAGCGTTGCCGCACTAAGCAAAATCGACATTTCTGCCGTGGTGCGCCGCAGTAACGGCAAGCGGCTCATCGAACTGCGCCGTGCCGAAAGTGACGATGCACAGGGTACCCAAGCTGTTGACCTTATCGACCCTGCCGATGTCTCAGGCGGTGAGAACGCCCCGTGTTTCGCCCTGTGAGCCGTTGTGTGCGCTCGCAGAGCCGACGGGGAGCGAGTACACGACAAGGAGCTTATTAAGCCACCGTGTCCCCTGCGCGCCCAGCGTTTCGACGGCATGAAGCACACGCCGAGGGTAATGATACCACCCCCATGCAGAAATGCAAAAATAACACTGTGTGCAAGAAGAAAAATCCATTGAAAGCCAGCAGAAGAAACATTTCGTTTCTCTGCTATAAATGGAAAATTTCTCTGCTAAGGATACTGTTCCCAATAAGCGCAGAATTTTCCTTTTACGGAAGTCTTATCACCTCCCTTGGAGGTGGCCAGCATCGCATTTGTCTGGTCTGCGGCGAAGCCGCTGTCCTGCCAAATGCACTGGGCGGGGCAAAGCCCCGCACCCCCACGCTGTGAGCGTTTCTGCGGAAACGCTTTTACCCGCCTCCGGCGGCGCAGCTTCAAAGGGGGACCAGTCCCCCTTTGAGGAACCCCCAGCTCTCCGAGGGGACGAGAGAAATCATTTCAGAAAGGTCACTGATTATGAAAAAAGATATCAAATTCAGCACGCGCATGGCGTCCGCTGACCGTGAGAAGATCAGGGCACTGGCGGCGAAGGCCCACATGTCCATGAGCGACTATGTCACCGCCTGCTGTCTTGGCAAACGGATCGTGGTCATCGACGAACAGAAAGAACTGCTCCGCCAGCTCAAAGGCATCGGCAGCAACATCAACCGCCTCACCGTTCTTGCCAACATGGGCACGGTGCAGGTCATCGGTTTGGAAAAAGCTGCCGGTGAGTTGTCCGAGGTCAGCGCCGCGTTGCGGGCTGTCATGGAAGGGCGGTGAGCCGTATCGCCATCATACATTTTGTGAACTACAAGCGGGGCACACAGTCCCGCGCCGCCATGCGCGGCGTGATGCTCTATGTCATGCAGGAAAAGAAAACCGCATGGGATGGCGTGCCGCTCGTCAGCGGCATCAACTGCCAGCCGCAGAGCGTCTACGACGATTTCCTGAACACGAAGCTCCTCTACCACAAGGACGGCGGCTTGATGTTCTACCACATGGTGCAGAGCTTTCCGAAAGGCGCGGCGGTCGATCCCCGGCAGGCCCACGAAGCTGCGCGGCGGCTGGCGGAATACTTCGACGGCTGCGAGGTGCTGGTCTGCACCCATGTAGACCGCGAGCACATCCATTCCCACTGCGTCATCAACTCCGTCAACTTCGAGACCGGCAAAAAGCTGCACATGGCGAAAGAACAGATTCAAGAACTAATGCGGCGCAACGACGCGATCTGTCTGGAAATGGGCCTGCCGGTCTTTGAGCCGACCACACAGCAGGCCCGCGGCATGAGCGGCGCGGAGTATCACACGGCGCTGAAGGGCCAAAGCTGGAAGCTGCGGCTCATGAACACCATCGATGCGTGCATGAAATACGCCGTCGACAAGGACGCCTTCGTTTCCCTGATGGCATCCGAGGGCTACGCCGTCCGCTGGGAGAGCGGCCGCAAGTACATCACCTACACCACGCCGGACGGACTAAAATGCCGCAACAGCAAATTACACGAAGAAAAGTATTGCAAGGAGGCCATGGAGCATGAATTCAGAATACGGGCAGAGCTCGTCCAGAGAAAATTCCATCGAGCAGAGGAAACCGATGGAGGAATTGAAGCGGATGAATCAGCCGAGCAGCGCACCGCCGGCTGCGCCGCAGCCGATGCAGCCCATTGTGATCCAGTGCGATTTGCCGCAGGCGATGAGCAAGCTGGCGGAGCAGGCAGACGGAATAAACTGGGAGCTGGCGGAAATCCGGAAGACCCTGCCGGAACTGAAGCCGTACATCGATCTGACGCCGGTACAGAACACACTGGTCGAGATACAGAAATCGCTGACAGAGATGAACAGACTGCTGGAACGGGTTGGGAATCTGAGCGAGAAATATTCCTCCAAGTGGATCGACTGGCTCCCGGACTTCAGCCTGCTGGTGGCCCTCAAGTGGATCATGCTGGTGCTGATCCTTGGCACGGCGGCACTGGCGGGTTGGTATGGCGCGGCGGCGATCCGCGGCCTGTTCCTCTGATGCCTGCCGTGGCAGGACTGGCTGCCGCGGGGACATTGATGGACGAGGATGAGGACGCCGAGGAAAAGCGGCGGCGCATAGAGGCGAAAATCGCCGCCGAAAACTTCGGCGCGGTGATCGGACTTGCGACAGGTGTGGTTATCGTGGCAAAAGAAAAGCACGACGAACATGCTGCACAAAAGGAACAGGAAGAACAATCACATGGGCAAACGATGGGTGGGTTATAGGAATCATGTACTCACCTGTCCTGAATCATACGAATGAAAGAGACAGACCAAGTCAGTCTGTCTCTTTTGCATAGGACAAGTTTCCCACAAATAAAATATTAGCACCGCGGGAGGTGATAGTTATTATTGTCCGCCCTTTCACTTACGATAGTGATGCGCACCTTGTTTCCGGCAGAAAAAACATGATTAGAATCGAAAACCTTACCCCGCAGCTTACCGCCGAGGAGTGCATGGAACAGCGGCGATGTATCGAGGAAGGTCTATTTGAGGTCTTTATAAAATATGAAAAATACAACGAAAATGATAGCTATTTAGGAGCTTCTGCGGTATGATGTACCTGTCAGCAGCTCTTTTCTATGAGAGAAAGGAGCTACAAAATGAACGCAATCTACGCAAGACAATCCGTTGACAGAGCCGATAGCATTTCCATCGAAAGCCAAATTGAGTTCTGCCAATACGAAATGAGAGGTGAACAGTACAAGGTCTATACCGACAGAGGTTACAGCGGTAAAAATACAGATCGTCCGGCCTTTGCGGAAATGATGAACGACATCGAAAATGGAGTGATCGGTAAGGTCGTTGTTTATAAGCTGGACCGTATCAGCCGTTCCATTCTTGACTTTTCCAATATGATGGAGCAATTTGGGAAGCACAAGGTCGAGTTCGTATCCACGACGGAAAAGTTCGACACCTCCTCCCCTATGGGGCGCGCTATGCTCAACATCTGCATCGTATTCGCACAACTGGAACGGGAAACCATTCAAAAGCGTGTGGCAGATGCCTACTACTCCCGCAGTCAAAAAAGTTTTTATATGGGCGGCAGAGTTCCGTATGGGTTTAGGCTGATTCCAACGACCATTGAGGGTATTAAGACCTCCATGTATGAGATCAACGCAGAGGAAGCAGAGCAGGTGCAATTGATCTATGAGCTCTACTCTAAGCCGGAATGCTCTTACGGTGACATCATCCGCTACTTTCAGGCCCACGGCATTCTCAAAAACGGAAAGCCGTGGGGACGCACACGCCTTGCAGACATCCTTCGAAATCCCATCTATGTTCGTGCGGACCCATCCGTTTATGCGTTCTACCGTGACCAAGGTGCGATCATGGCAAACGACCCTGCCGATTTTATCGGCACGAACGGGTGCTACTACTACAAGGGACAGGACTCTGCCGGACGCAAGCAAATGAATTTGGAAGGCAACCATCTGGTGCTGGCTCCGCATGAAGGTATTATTTCCTCTGACCTGTGGCTGAAATGCCGTGCAAAGTGCTTGGAAGCGCAGCAGATCAAGCCGTATCAGAAGGCCAAGAATACTTGGCTGGCAGGAAAAATCAAATGCGGAGCCTGCGGGTATGCTTTGGTGGATAAGCATTACTCGACCACACGCTCCAGATACCTTCTCTGCTCGAACAAAATGAACGCCAAAGCCTGCGAGGGTCCCGGAACGATCTACACCGACGAGTTTGAGCAAATAATCTATAATGAAATGCAAAAAAAGATGGCTCAATTCAAAAAACTCAGGAGATGTAAAGGAAAACGCGTTAACCCTGAGCTGACGGCGCTGAACATTCAACTTACGCAAGTTGAAACGGAGATCAGCTCTCTGATGGATCGCCTGTCGGCTGCGGACGATACCCTGTTTCGATACATCAGCGGGCGCATCAAAGAGCTGGATGGAAAAAAGCAGGAGCTGATGAAGCGTATCTCTGAACGGAAGCTGCACAAGGAAGCGGACTATACGGAGATCAATAATCACCTGACTATGTGGGATGAACTGAGCTTCGACGATAAGCGACAGACGGTAGATCAGCTTATCCGTGTCATCTATGCGACCAGCGATTCCATCAAGATCGAATGGCGCATTTGAAGGTTTATGATTTCCATCTTGTACGCTTCGGTGAGGGGCTGCGGCTTGCCAAGGAAAAGCTCGACGAGAAGAACGTCTACTTCGTCAACCCCAGCTTCGACCGATAAAGGAACGGGAGGGCGTCCCTGCGGACGCCCTCCCGATGTCATGCCTTTTGCGTGAGCAGCTCCGCGAGCCGCCTGCGTTTCGTGCGCTGGTCGCCCTCGATGTGGAGCTTGGAATAGATCTGGTTTACATATTGCTTGACGCTTCCCTCGGAGAGAAACAGCTTTTCCGCGATCTCCCGGTTCGTCAGCCGCTGTGCCATCAGGCCGACCAGCGCATATTCCCGCTCCGTCAGCGCGGCGAACGCTGCGGGGCGGACCGTC
>ENA-OROS01000896-OROS01000896.1-human-gut-metagenome-genome-assembly--contig:-NODE-896-length-15387-cov-4.628163_pt1 | contig 15387 bp, 10 predicted proteins | sample MGYA00242134_ERZ509059 | MGnify/ENA primary metagenome ERZ509059 (study PRJEB26280, sample SAMEA2338753) | human gut metagenome | biome: human gut; feature: human-associated habitat; material: faeces... | reverse complement strand
TGCCGCACCTCGCTCGCCGTATCGGCACTTAGAATTATGCGGTATTGCCTTAATTTTAGCTATGCTTTCGTCTTAAGTTGCGTGCCTTCCCCTATTTCTTAACTCCTTACTCAAAATTACGCTCTCTCGCTTACCAGCTTAAAGCCTTCTTCGGTCAGTTTGGCTTTAATTTGTTCGATTTGGGTGTGGTCGCGGGTTTCAAGGCCGAGCTTGAGGAAGCAGCTGGTTACGGTCATGTTGGGGTCGGCCAGGTCGTACTGCACGCTGACCACGTTGGCCCCCATGCCGGAGATGATCTCGCTCACGCGGGTCAGTTGGCCGGGCTTATCCTCCAGGGCAATCATCAGATTGGTCTTGCGGCCGCTCATGATCATGCCGCGGGTGATCACGCGGGAAAGGATGTTTACATCGATATTGCCGCCGGAGATCAGGCAGACGGTCTTTTTGCCCTCGATGGGCAGCTTGCCGAACAGCGCGGCGGCAACCGGCGTGGCACCGGCACCTTCGGCCACCAGCTTCTGGTTTTCCATCAGGGCCAGGATGGCGGCAGCAATCTCATCCTCACTGACCGTCACGATGCCGTCCACATACTGTTCGATCATCTTAAAGGTGGTTTCGCCGGGGGTCTTTACCGCAATGCCGTCCGCAAAGGTATCCACATGGTCCAGCGTTTCATACGTATGGTCGCGGTACGCATTGTACATGCTGGCGGCACCGGCAGCCTGAACGCCGTAAATCTTGACATCGGGGCGCAGGCTCTTGATGGCAAAGGCCACACCGGCCAGCAGGCCGCCGCCGCCCACGGGCACCACAACAGCTTCCACATCGGGCAGCTGATCCAGAATTTCCAGGCCAATGGTACCCTGACCGGCAATGACCAGCTCATCATCATAGGGGTGGATGAAGGTCATGCCTGTTTCTTTCTGCAGTTCCACAGCGCGGTCATGGGCGTCATCGTAAGTGCCCTTGACCAGCTCCACCTGGGCGCCCAGGCGTTTGGTGCTTTCCACCTTCATCAGCGGCGCGCCGTCCGGCATGCAGACAACGCTCTTGATGCCCATGCTGGTGGCGGCCAGTGCCACGCCCTGTGCATGGTTGCCCGCCGAGCAGGCGATCACGCCTTTGGCGCGCTCCTCTGCGGTCAGCTGGCTGATTTTGTAATAAGCGCCACGCACCTTAAAGCTGCCGGTCACCTGCAGGTTCTCGGTTTTCAAGTACAGGTCACTCGCGCTGTTCAGCCGCGATGCCGCAATCAGATCCGTGCGGCGTGCAACGTCACGCAGAACAAACGCGGCATGGTAGATCTTATCCAGTGTAAGCATTGATGTCCCCTCTCTTTTTGCTGCCCTGCATATAAATGACAATGCAAGCGGCGGTCCCCGCATATGCCGCGGAGCCGCCGTGTTCTCTGCTTCGCCTTTGAAGTCTGTGCATCATTATAGTTGAGTATGTTTAATTTGTAAAGTGAATTGTTTTCATGTGTATAACTGTCACGGACAGTTTTCGTAAAGAGAGAGTTAGAAATAGAGTTAGGAGTTTTAGTAGGTGGAAGCCCGGTGCGCTGCACCGGGCAAAAAAGATAATAGGCCGTTGGCCATCTGTAAGTAAGCATTATAAAATTAAAGCATTAAGGGATTAAGTTACAAGGCCAGCCGAAATATACGAATTGTATATTTCAATATATATTATCCATTTACGAATTTCACGAAACTCTTGCCATGCTCTCTACTCATTTTTTGAGCCGCGCCACGCGCGGCGGTCCACCTTCATTATTCATTCATTATTCATTATTCTCTATTCTTTATTTATTCCTTCAACTCCTCCCTCCTAACTCCTAATTCCTAACTGCTTTCGTTTTTCTGCTGTCAAACCCGCCAAAACATGCACCGTATTCTTGTGCTTGTATACACTTTTTTCGGCCTGAGGAATCGGCTATAATGTATGTATACAAGGTCAGTGAAACGGTTGGCACCCCGCCAGTCCGCTGCCGCTGCAAGCAAAACAGGAGGATTCCGCCCCATGGATATTCGTTATTCCTGCAATCAGCGTGACTTCAAGCGCTATACCACCGAGGAAGTCCGCAATGAGTTCCTGATTACCGATCTGTACAAAGCAGATGAGATGGTTGCCGTTTACAGCCATGTTGACCGCATGGTCACGTTGGGCTGCATGCCGGTCAACGAGGTCGTGTCCATTGATAAGGGCATTGACATTTGGGCAAACTTTGGCACCCACTATTTCCTGGAGCGCCGCGAAATCGGCATTTTCAACATTGGTGATGGCGCCGGTACCATTACCGCAGACGGCGTGGCCTATCACCTGGGCTATAAGGACTGCCTGTACATCACCCAGGGCACCAAGGAAGTTACCTTTGCCAGCGATGATACCGCCAAGCCCGCCAAGTTCTATATGGTCAGTGCTCCGGCCCACTGCCGTTACGAAACCAAGCTGATCACCCTGGCTGACGCTGCCAAGCGCCCGCTGGGCACCCTGGAAACCTGCAACAAGCGCACCATCAACCAGTTTATCCACCCCAGCGTGCTGAAAACCTGCCAGCTTTCCATGGGCATGACCGCTCTGGAGCCGGGCAGCAACTGGAACACCATGCCCAGCCACACCCACGAGCGCCGCATGGAGATCTACACCTACTTCGAGATTCCCGAAGGCCAGGCCGTATTCCACATGTGCGGCGAGCCGACCGAAACCCGCCATGTTGTGATGCACAACTATGATGCTGTTATCAGCCCGTCCTGGAGCATCCACAGCGGCGTTGGCACCTCCAACTACACCTTCATCTGGGCCATGGGTGGTGAAAACATGGAATTCGATGACATGGATAACATTGCTACGACCGATCTTCGGTAAAACTTTTTTATAAAGAAAAAAGAATAAAGAATAATTAAAAATGATGGTGGACCGCCGCGCATAGCGCGGCTCAGAAAATCAGGTTCGTTTTTATGGAAAATAATGTACTACTGGAAAAGTCGCTGGCTTTTGCTGCGCGCATCGTAAAAGTTTACCGCTATTTAAGTGAGCAGCAGCACGAAACCGTTCTTTCCCAACAATTACTGCGCAGTGGAACTTCAATCGGTGCCAATGCTAACGAAGCTGTCTATGCAGTAAGTAAAGCGGATTTTATTTCTAAGCTCCATATTTCCTTAAAAGAAACCGCTGAAACGGAGTATTGGCTGCGTTTGCTGACTCTTTCACAGTACTTAACAGCTGCCGAAAGCCAATCATTGCTTACTGACTGCCTTGAACTCAAGCGCATTTTAATTGCCATTCTAAAAACTTCAAAGTCCACTTCTGAACCGCCTGCAACCTAATATTTAATCCGTGCCGAAGGCACACCTTCATTATTCTTTATTATTTATTCTTTCTTCATTTCTAATCCCGTTCCCCTGCCGCTCTATGCGCGGCTTTTGAATTACATAACATCACTTTCAGGAGGTAAGAAATATGTCTGTCTGCACCCCGAAATCTTTTGATCTGACCGGCAAGGTCGCTCTGATCACCGGCGCTTCTTACGGCATCGGTTTTGCTATCGCCACCGCTATGGCAAACTGCGGCGCTACCATCGTTTTCAATGATATCAAGCAGGAACTGGTTGATAAAGGTCTGGCCGCTTACAAAGAGGCTGGCATCACTGCCCATGGCTATGTCTGCGATGTTACCAACGAGGACGCCGTCAACGCCATGGTCAAGCAAATCACCGAGGAAGTCGGCCACATCAACATTCTGGTCAACAACGCCGGTATCATCAAGCGCATCCCCATGTGCGAAATGACCGCTGCACAGTTCCGTCAGGTCATCGATGTTGACCTGAACGCTCCCTTTATCGTTGCCAAGGCCATCATCCCCGACATGATCGAGCAGGGCGGCGGCAAGATCATCAACATCTGCTCCATGATGAGCGAACTGGGCCGTGAGACTGTTTCCGCTTACGCTGCTGCCAAGGGCGGCCTGAAGATGCTGACCAAAAACATTGCTTCCGAGTACGGCCAGTACAACATTCAGTGCAACGGCATTGGCCCCGGCTACATCGCCACCCCGCAGACCGCGCCCCTGCGTGAGATCCAGCCGGACGGCAGCCGCCATCCGTTTGACCAGTTCATCGTTGCCAAGACTCCCGCTGCACGCTGGGGCAACGCCGAGGACCTGGGCGGCCCCGCTGTCTTCCTGGCATCTGAAGCTTCCGATTTCGTCAACGGCCTGATTCTGTACGTTGACGGCGGCATCCTGGCCTACATCGGCAAGCAGCCGGGCTGATTGGGCGTCGGTTTGTCTCCCATAAAGGTCTGACCTGATCATAAAAGATTTTCCCCCGTTTTGCAGCAGGCGTAAATGCCGCTGCGGAACGGGGGATTTGTTTTTTATGTTGATGTATGGGCATTTTTTAATAGGCCAGCAGTTGGATTATTTGAGTTACGGAATATTTCGCAGCTCGTCCGCGGGCGCACAATGTGCGCCTCTACTAGTGTGGTAATTTTCAAATATCCGCTTACGGCGGTGAGGTAAGGTTTTCGCCTCCTGCCACACCCTACCTCCAATTCCTAATTTCTCATTCCTCATTCCTAATTGAAATAGTTCCTCCCTCCTACCTCCCAACTTTTTTCTCTTCGCCCCGATTTTGCCCTCTTTTTTTGCTCTTTTGCACAAGAGAAAGATTCTCATTCTATGGAAAAAGCCCTGCTGTCTTTCAGGCAGCAGGGCAATTTTTACAATGTTTTATTTCCTGATTTGTGCAGAATTACAGGTGGAAGTAACGCTGTGCGTTGTAGTAGCTGATGCCTTCCACGATCTTCTTCAGGGTCTTCTCATCGCTGGGGTACTGGCCATTCTCGACCCAGTTGCCGATGAGGTTGCACATCAGGCGGCGGAACAGTTCGTGGCGGGTGTAGCTCAGGAAGCTACGGCTGTCGGTCAGCATGCCGATAAAGTTGCCCAGCAGCCCCAGGCGAGCCAGGGTCTTCATCTGCTGGTACATTCCGTCGTCGGTATCGCAGAACCACCAGGCAGAGCCCAGCTGGATCTTGCCGGGAACTTCGTCATCCTGGAATGCACCCAGGATGGTGCCCAGCATGTCAAAGTCGGCGGGGTTCAGGCTGTACAGGATCACCTTCGGGCATTCGCCGGTCTCGGTCAGCTTGCTCAGCAGGCTGCTGATGGCGGCGCTGCCATCGGTCACAGCGATCATATCAAAGCCAGTATCGGGGCCCAGCTTCTTGTACATCTTCTGGTTGACATTGCGCAGGCAGCTGTAATGGATCTGCATGGCAACGTTATACTTTTTGTACAGGCGGCCCAGGCTGATCAGCAGGTAGGTGGTGTATGCGTCGCCCTCTTCCTGGGTCAGCGGCTCACCGGCCATAGCCTTTTTGAAAGCTGCGGTTGCCTTTTCGGCGTTGGTCTCCACGTAAGGAACATAATCCAGCCCGTGGTCAGAAGCGCGGCAGCCCATCTCAACAAAGAACTGCAGGCGCTCTTCCAGAGCGTTGACCACACAGTTGGCGCAGGCGAACTTGCGGCCAACAACTTCTTCCAGCTTATGGATGTAATCTGCAAAACCGTCCTTGCGGATGTTCAGGGCCTTGTCCGGGCGGAAGGAAGGTGCAACAACAACCTTGATGGTGGGGTCTTCCTTGATCTTCTTGTGCCATTCCAGGCTGTCGATGGGGTCATCGGTGGTGCCAACCATGGCAACGTTGCTCTGCTCGATCAGGCCGCGCACGGTCATCTTGGGATCATGCTGCAGCTTATCGTTGCACAGGTTCCAGACTTCCTCAGCGGTATCGCCGTTCAGAACGCCGTTGTAGCCAAAGTACTTTTTCAGTTCCAGGTGGCACCAGGTGTACATCGGGTTGCCGATGGCCATTTCCAGTGCTTCTGCAAACTTCTGGAAGCGCTCGCGGTCCGGCTTGTCACCGGTGATGTACTCTTCGGGCACACCGTTGGAACGCATCACGCGCCACTTATAATGGTCGCCGAAGTAGTAGTCAGAGCCATCGGCCAGAACCTGATGGCCGCCCAGCCATACCTGAGCGATATTTTCAAAGCGGCGGTCCTCGTAGATCTCCTGCGGGGGAATGTGGCAGTGATAGTCTACGATAGGCAGCGTTTCTGCATAATCATGATACAGGTGCTGCGCGGTGGGGGTTTCCAGCAGGAAATCCTTGTCCATAAATGCTTTCATAATTGCAAGCTCCTTCGTTGTGTGCTGCGGGTCAACAGAACGAATCATGCTGCCCCCAAACAGCAGAATAAAACATAAGCTGATATTATTATACATACTTGCAGCGGTTTGAACAAGTTGCAAATCTTGCCCTTTTGATGTAAAAAGCACTAAAAATATTGCATCCCGCTTGTGCAAAACAGGGAAAGGGAAAAAAGTCAAAAAAGGAGCGCAAAATATATGCGTTTCTTCACGAAAGCATCTTGACGTTGCAAGCAAAAAAAAATACAATGAAGCTAAACAAGGCGCTTACGCAGCGCAGGGCGTTTTTGTCTGGCCCTGCACACCGCCGCCGTAATTGCACACATTGCAAAGGAGAATTTCCAATGGAAACTTTGAATTATCAGGTCCTTGAAAAATCCGGTTATGATGGCTACATTCTGAAAAATGCCCCCGAAAAGGTTTTGCAGTTTGGTGAGGGCAACTTCCTGCGTGCCTTTGTTGACTACTGGTTTGACCTTGCCAACGAAAAAGCTGACTGGAACGGCAAGTGCGTTCTGGTTCAGCCCATCGCCCCCGGCCTGGCCAAGATGATCAACGAACAGGAGGGCCTGTACACCCTGTACCTGCGCGGCAGCGAAAACGGCCAGAAGGTCGATGACAAGCGCGTGATCTCCAGTGTATCCCGCTGCCTGAACCCGTATGAAAAAGCTGATTACGAAAAGATGATGGACGTTGCCGCCAGCGACGACCTGGAAATCATCGTTTCCAACACCACCGAGGCCGGTATCGTTTATGATCCCGCCTGCCAGCAGAACGACTGCCCGCCGTCCAGCTTCCCCGCAAAGCTGACCCAGGTGCTGTACCACCGCTACAAGGCCGGCAAGAAGGGCATCATCATGCTGGCCTGCGAGCTGATTGACAACAACGGCAAGGAGCTGCTGAAGTGCGTCAACCAGTACATTGACCAGTGGGGCCTGGAAGACGGCTTCAAGAAATATGTCAACGAGGACTGTACCTTCTGCGGCTCTCTGGTTGACCGCATTGTTCCGGGTCGCATCCGCGACCCGAAGGAAGTTGCCGAGCTTGAAGAGAAGCACGGTTACGCTGACCCCCTGCTGGACGTTGGCGAGGTTTTCGGCGTGTGGGTCATTGAGGGCGACACCAAGCTGAACGATATCCTGCCGTTCCGCAAGGCTGGTCTGGAAGACCACGTCTTTGTTACCCCCGATATGAGCCCGTATAAGAAGCGCAAGGTCCGCATCCTGAACGGCGCACACACCGGTTTTGTTCTGGGTGCTTACCTGGCAGGCTTCGACATTGTGCGTGACTGCATGCACGACGAAACCATCCTGGGCTACATGAACAAGATGCTGCTGCAGGAAGTTGTTCCCATTCTTCCGCTGGACCAGGACGACTGCAAGAAATTTGCTGCCGCTGTGGAAGACCGCTTCAACAACCCGTTCGTCAACCATGAGCTGATGAGCATCTCCCTGAACTCCACCTCCAAGTGGCGTGCCCGCAACATGCCGTCCTTCCTGGAATATATCGAGAAGAACGGCAAACTGCCCACCTGCCTGACCATGAGCTTTGCCGCTTACATCGCATTCTATTCCAACAACATCCAGGAACTGAACGATAAGGGCCTGGTCTGCAAGCGCGCCAAGGGCAACGAGTACACCATTTCCGATGACCGCTATGTGCTGGAATTCTACAATGCCCACAAGGATGACGACATTCCGACCCTGGTTCATGCTGTTATGACCAACGAGCAGATGTGGGGCCAGGATCTGACCAAGGTTGCCGGTTTTGAGGAAGCCACCGTCAAGAACCTGACCCTGATCCGTGAGCAGGGCGCAATGGCCGCTTATAAGAGCTGCCTGTAATTTGAGTTAGGAGGTAGGAGTGAGGAGTTAGGAGTTAGGAGTTAGGGAGCAGCGCAGAGCCTTTGGTTATCTGCAAAAAGCCCTGAAAGCAGGGCTAACAATTCCCAACTTCTACTTCCTAACTCCTACCTGTTTTTATCGTAGTAAGGAGATTCTGTATGCCTCTTGCAATCAAGATCAACCCCAAGGATAATGTTGTGGTTGCCCTGCATCCCATTGCCAAAGGCACCGCTGTGCCGGTGGACTGTGCATCTGTGACCGCTGTTGAAGATATCCCCCAGGGCCACAAGATGGCCATTGCCCCCATCCATGCGGGCGAAAACGTCATCAAGTACGGGTTCCCCATCGGCCATGCCACCGCTGATGCCGTGCCCGGCACCTGGATGCACACCCACAATGTAAAAACCAACCTGTCCGGCGAGATCGAGTACAGCTACCACCCCAATGTGCACCCGCTGGCCCCCGTTGCTCCCGAAACCTTTATGGGCTACCGCCGCAAGGATGGCCGTGCAGCCACCCGCAACGAGATTTGGATCATCCCCACCGTTGGCTGCGTGAACGACTGCGCCAAAGCCCTTGTGCGGGACAATCAGGATCTTGTGACCGACAGCATTGACGGGCTGTACACCTTCACCCATCCGTTCGGCTGCTCCCAGACCGGCCATGACCACGCCCAGACCCGCAAACTGCTGGCTGCGCTGGCCCGCCATCCCAACGCCGGTGCCGTGCTGGTGCTCTCCCTTGGCTGCGAGAACCTGACCCATGAGCAGTTCCTGACCGAATTGGGCGAATACGACCATGACCGCATCAAGTTCCTGACCTGCCAGGATGTGGACGACGAGCTGGTTGCGGGTCGTGAGATCCTGAAGGAACTGGCCGCTTATGCTGCCCAGTTCCAGCGCGAGCCGATTCCCTCCAGCGAGCTGGTGGTCGGCATGAAGTGCGGCGGTTCGGACGGTTTGTCCGGCATTACCGCCAACCCCACCATCGGCCGCTTCAGCGATATGCTGTGCGCCCGCGGCGGTTCCACCGTGCTGACCGAAGTGCCGGAAATGTTCGGTGCCGAGGGCTTTTTGATGGATCGCTGCCAGAACGAAAAAGTGTTTGAGAAGGCCGTGCATATGATCAACGGCTTCAAGGAATACTTCATCAGCCACAACGAAGTTGTGTACGACAACCCCAGCCCCGGCAACAAGCAGGGCGGCATCACCACGCTGGAGGATAAATCCTGCGGCTGTGTGCAGAAGGGCGGCAGCGCCCCCATCATGGACGTTATCGGCTATGGCGATGCTGTGACCACCAAGGGCCTGAACATGCTGTACGGCCCCGGCAACGATCTTGTTTCCGCCACCGCCCTGACCGCCGCCGGCGCCCACATGATCTTGTTCAGCACGGGCCGCGGCACTCCGTTCGGTGCCCCCGCTCCCACCCTGAAAATTGCTACCAACAGCCAGCTGGCTGCCAAAAAATCCACCTGGATCGATTTTAACGCCGGTGTTGTTGCTGACGGCGAAAAGACGCTGGATGAAGCCGGTGCTGACCTGTACCAGCTGGTGCTGGACGTTGCTTCCGGCAAGCAGACCTGCGCCGAGAAGAAGGGCTTCCGCGAAATTTCTATCTTCAAGGATGGCGTTGTGCTGTAATTTTTGCACTGATGCTCTGGCTCCCGCCGCATTTTTTTACCCAAAAGGGTAGAGCCGGGAACATTTTGAGAGTATAATAGAATTAAGAAGTGCCTGCCGGGAGCTGTGTCTGCCTGCGGTGCACAAAATGGAACGGCTTCGGGCGTTCCGGGTGCTCTGGGATCAAGGCGCTGTGCGCTGCTCCAAGAATCCCGGTGCGGTCGGGCCGTTTTTGTAACTGAAGAAAGGGGACTGTAACAATGTCCAAGCTGACTGCCGGTACTTACGAAAAGTACAATGCCAAATATTCCACCCTTACCCTGACCGATGGGGAGTACGCCCTGACCGTTACACCGGAAAAGGGCGGCATGGCAACCTCCTTCACCAAAAGCGGTGAGGAATACCTCTGGCTGCGCGATAAGAACTATGAATCCTCGGACCGCCCCCGCTGCGGCGTGCCCATCCTGTTCCCCAGCTGCGGCAAGCCGGACGGCGGTGTGCACCACTTTAACGGCTCCGATTATCCCATTGAGGTCCACGGCTTTGCCGATTTGCTGCCCTGGCAGGTCAAGACCGCTGCGGATGATGAGATCGTGCTGACCCTGACCCCCAACGGCCTGACCAAGTTTGTTTACCCCTTTGATTTTCTGCTGGAAATGCGCTATACCCTGTCCGGTGCCAAGGCCGGGTTGGAACTGACCGTGCACAACACCAGCGACAAAGCCCTGCCGTTCAGCATCGGCTTCCACCCGTATTTCGCAGCTTCCAAGCTGGAGAACGTCCACTTTGACATCAACGCCGCCACCTGCTCCGAGAACGCCAAGGGCGAGCAGCCCGCCGCACCGGAAACCATCACCTTGACCCGCAAGGAAGGCTCCGCAGATTCCATCCGCCTGATGACCGGCGTAAAGAGCCCGATGCGCCTGACCGATTCCGGCAGCGGCCACACGGTGGAAGTTGCCTTTGATGAAAGCGTGTTCACCAACGGCGTGCTGTGGCAGCAGGATGCCGAGACGTTCGTCTGCATGGAGCCCTGGAACGGCTGGGCCAACAGCGTGAACGAAGCCGGCCGCCACATTGAGCTGGCCCCCGGCGCAAGCAAGACCTTTGTCTGGAGCATTACCATCGGCTGAGCTTAACCGCCTGCCCTGCATCTGCTGAACATTTTTAACCAACTGCCCTCTGCTGTGTGGAAAACTGCAGGGGGCAGTTTGCTTTGCCCGGCTGCCAAAATTTCCTGTCCAAAATTACACAATCTGCCTGCTTTACCGGATTGTATTTTGTTTGACAAAATGTTACCATATTCTTATAAATATAAAAGTTTTAACGCCAACATTCCGCTGCCCACCGGGCAGCTGCGATCATAGAGGAAACCGCCGATGGAACAAAACAAACAAACGTCGGGGCAGCCCCGCAAGCCGGAACAACAGCCCCGCCAAACCTACCGCAAACAGTCCCAGCCCAAGTCCCCGCAGGGCCGCCGCCCACAGCCCAAAAAGAAACAGCAGCCCAACCTGCGTCTTGCACTGGCCGCGTGCGTGCTGGTTGCCGTTGTGGCGCTGGTAGTGATCGGGCTGGTCGCCTGCAACAGCGGGCAGAAAGCCCCCCTGACCATTGACCCCGGCACCAGTGCCGGAGCGTGGGCCAAGAACGATGCCGGGTACTACTTTAACAGTGACGGAGAGCCGATTCTGGCCGCCACCAAAAAAGGCATTGACGTGAGCAAGTATCAGGGTGAAGTGGACTGGGAGAAAGCCCAGGCCGCCGGGATCGATTTTGCCATGATCCGCTGCGGCTTTGGCAGCGAGTGGAACGGCACCGGCGATTACGCCCAGGACGATGAACAGTGGCGCCGCAACGCGGACGAATGCACCCGCCTTGGCATCCCCTTTGGCACCTATCTGTACTCTTACGCTACCACCGAGGAACAGGCCAAATCGGAAGCCGAACACGTTGCCCGCCTGCTGGGCCTTGTGGCACCCCCGCACGAGGGGCTGGACGATTACACCGCCACCCCCTACCAGCTCAGTTACCCGGTCTATTATGACCTGGAGGATAAATCCATCACCGGCCTGTACCCGGACGAGATGGCCCACCTGACCGAAGTATTTTTCGACCGCCTGAAAGAACTGGGCTACAAGGGCGAGGAAGGCATTTACGCCTCCATCAACTGGACCCGCGGCCGCCTGACGGACCCCGCGTTTGACCGCTGGCGCGATAATTTCTGGATCGCGCGGTTCAATTCCGCGTTGGGCTACACCGGGCCGTATTCCATCTGGCAGGCCACCTATACGGAGCCGGGCGAAAAGTACGGCGTGCAGAGCGACACGGTGGATGTTGACTTTGTGATGGAAGAGCTGACCTTTACCGGCATCAAAGCAACCAGCAAGGACATCCTGCCCTCGCTGACCAACGACACCTACAAAAACGAGCTGTGGCTGCCCAAGGCGAAAGCCACCGCCACCCTGCTGACCGATGAGCCCAGCGAAAGCGAGGGCGGGCAGAAAATCTTCTGGTCCAGCGATAATGAAGACGTTGCCACCGTGAATAAGCACGGCGAGGTAAAAGCCAAGGCGGACGGCACCTGCACCATCACCGCCACCCTGGCGGATGGCCGCATGAGCGCCGATGTGACGGTGCGGGTGGGGGCATTCACCATTCCCGTTTACGTTACCGGTAATCTGCAGGGCTTGACCGATGGCGAAGAGGTCAGCCTTGCGGACATTGCTGCCCTGAAAGCGGGCAGCGAGGACTCCATTCTGGTGGATGCAGGCGGCAGTTTGCAGGGCACCGCCCGCGCCAGCCTGACCGGCGGCATGGATATGACCAGCGCCTTTGCCTCAGCCGGGTATGATTTGCAGGCCTTTGATGCTTCCGATATGGCGTATGGCACTGACCGCCTTCTCAGCGATGTAATGACCGCCACTGGGCCTTCGATTGCTTCCAACCTGTACACGACAGAAAACGAAGCGTTGCTGGCCCGTTCCACCAGCTGGAGCCGCAACCGCATTTCCAACGGCATGAACACCATTGTGGAGGAAGCAGGCAAAAAGATCGGCTTCTTCTCGCTGGCCTCGATCGGCAATTCCGCCCAGACGAAAGAACTGACCGCTGCGGACCTGGCGCTGGCGGCTTCCGAACAGGTTGCTGCTTTGCAGGCCCAGGGGGCTGATGCCATCCTTTGCATTGCCGGGCCGGATACCGACATCAGCGGCATTTATGCCGACCTGGCAGACCTTGGCGTGACCGCCGTCTTGGATGCCGGCGCCACAGCCAACAGCACCGCAAAGGCAAACGGCATTGCCGTTGTTGCCGCCGGGTCCGGCTGGGACAGCGTGGGCTGCCTGAACCTGACCTTTGCGGCGGACGGCAGCATGACAGCCGAACCCGCCAGCATGAGCGCTGCCGACCTGAAATCCGCCCGCGGCAGCTACACCACCGCCCAGCAGACTGCCTATGATTCCGCCTTTACCAGCCTGCAGAGCCTGGCAGACGGCGACGAGGATGTGCGCAGCCAGACGCTGTTCACCTTGGAAGCCAACGAAAGTGCGGATAAAACCATCAGCTTTGCCAACTATGCCGCCGCACTTTACCTGGCCTATGCCGACGGTGACCGCGCCAACTGCCCGCAGGATGCCGCCGACCTGACCGTAACCGCGCTGGCAGGCGGCATTACCGAGCTTGACTTTGGCGATGTTACCCGCGGGGCGCTGTGTGATGCCGTTCCCGCCGGGCAGCGGCTGGTGCTGGCGCGGACGACCTCCGCCGCCATCGGTGCCCTGATCGACACTGGTACCGTGACCCGCACCTATGAGGAAAGCCTGACTGCCTTTGAGCCGACGGACGGCGACGCCCTTGTGGTGACCGATACCGCCACGCTGGAAGCTCTGGAGCAGGCAGGCGGCAGTTATACGATTCTGCGTGATTATGGGGATGTCTTTTGGGATATCCGCATGAATATCAATGATGTAACCAATAACTTTGCAAACCCGTTTACGTTGCCCGAAGCACCGCAGCGCGGTGCCGGGAGAAAGTGAGGCTGTTATGAAGCTGACCTTTTTGGGCGCTGCCCGTGAAGTGACCGGCAGCTGCACCCTGATTGAAGCAGGCGGCCACCGCTTTTTGGTGGACTGCGGCATGGAGCAGGGCAAAGACGTTTACCCCAATGCGGACCTGCCCTGCGCCCCCGGTGAGATTGAAGCCATCCTTTTGACCCACGCCCACATTGACCATTCGGGACGCATCCCCTATCTGTACAAGAACGGATTCCGCGGCCCCATTTACAGCACAGATGCCACCATGGACCTGTGCGAAATCATGCTGGAAGATTCCGCCCACATTCAGGAGCAGGAAGCCGAGTGGAAAAACCGCAAAGCCCAACGCAGCGGCAATGAGCTGGTAGAGCCGGACTACACAGTAGAAGACGCCATAGCCGTGATGAAGCAGTTTGTACCGCAAAGCTACGGCAAGCCGCTGGAAGTTTTCCCCGGCATTACGGCCACCTTTACCGATGTAGGCCACCTGCTGGGCAGCGCTTCCATCACCTTGCAGGTAACGGAGAACGGCGAAAGCCAGACCATTGTGTTCTCCGGCGATATCGGCAACCTGGACCAGCCGCTGATCCGTAACCCGCAGTACCTGACCAAAGCGGATTTTGTGGTGATGGAATCCACCTATGGTGACCGCACCCACGGCCCCAAGCCGGACTATGTGGCCGAGCTGACCCAGATTTTGCAGGAAACGTTCGACCGCGGCGGCAATGTGGTCATTCCCAGTTTCGCCGTGGGTCGCACGCAGGAAATGCTCTATTTTATCCGCCAGATCAAAGAGGAGCACCGCATCCACGGGCACGATAACTTCCCCGTGTTTGTGGACAGCCCGCTGGCCAGCAAATCCACCACCATTTTCCGGGAAAACTTCAGTGAATGTTATGACGCCGAAGCCCTAGCCCTGGTGACGAAAGGCGAAAACCCGCTGGCGTTCCCCGGTTTGCAGATCAGTGAAACCAAAGAGGATTCTGTTGCCATCAACCTGGACTCCACCCCCAAGGTCATCATCTCCGCTTCCGGCATGTGTGATGCCGGGCGCATCCGCCACCACCTCAAGCACAACCTGTGGCGCGGGGAATGCACCATCCTGTTTGTGGGGTTCCAGTCCCCCGGCACGCTGGGGCGCGCACTGATCGAGGGTGCCGATGAAGTACGGCTGTTTGGCGAAACGGTGCAGGTCAATGCGCAGATCCGCCAGATGAGCGGCTTGTCCGGCCATGCGGACCGGGACGGCCTGTTGACCTGGATCCGCCACTTTGATCCCAAACCCAAACATGTGTTTGTGAACCACGGCGAGGACTTGGTTGCCGATCACTTTGCCCGCACCCTGACGGCGGAGGGCATCCCGGCAGAAGCGCCGTACAACGGTGCCGTGTATGAGCTGACCGGCGGGGCCGTTGCCCTACTGCGGCAGGGCACCATGGTGCCGATGGCCAAGGCCAGCCAGCCTGCCGACAAGCCGCGCACCAGCCCGGCGTTTGAACGCCTGCTGAACATGGGCAAGCGGCTGCTGGTTGTGATCGAACACAACCGCGGCGGTGCCAACAAGGATCTTGCCCGCTTTGCCAGCCAGATCGCCAGCTTGTGCGATAAGTGGGACAGGTAGGCAGGGAGGAGTTAGGGCAATACCGCATAATTCTAAGTGCCGATACGGCGAG
>ENA-OROS01000871-OROS01000871.1-human-gut-metagenome-genome-assembly--contig:-NODE-871-length-15769-cov-2.413198_pt1 | contig 15769 bp, 14 predicted proteins | sample MGYA00242134_ERZ509059 | MGnify/ENA primary metagenome ERZ509059 (study PRJEB26280, sample SAMEA2338753) | human gut metagenome | biome: human gut; feature: human-associated habitat; material: faeces... | reverse complement strand
GCGCTTCTTATCGTTCTGTTGATGGTGCAGGCAGCAATCATCAAGGTTATCTGCGTACCCGTTTGTTCTTGAACGGTGCTATTAACGAAGACTGGAATTATACCGGACGTTTTGAAAACAGACAATATTATACTGGCGGCGACAGTTGGTCTGGTCATAACAGTGATGACGATGTTGATTTGAACTGGGCTTATGTGTCTGGTCCTATCGGCGGCGTTAAAGTAGAAGCCGGCCGTCAGGATTTTGTTATGGGCGATGTAGTTGATAACCGTGGCGATGGCGTAAAACTCAGTTATGGCGATAATGTTAAAGTTATCGGTTGGGCATATAAAGCTTCCAGCAGTGATTGGACCAATACTGGTAATGGTTTCTTTGACGGTGCCGTAGAAGATGGCGACCGTGTATATGTAGCCGGTGTTGAAAGCAAAATCGGTGTAGTAGGTGCTGACCTTCATTACTATAATGCTGATACTGCTCGTGAACAAGATATTTGGGAACTTGCTCTTGATGGCGAAATTGCAAAAGATTTAACTTTGCGCGGAAGCTATTTCTATGGTGATAGTGATGTTGATGGTTACAACGGTGATGAAAGCGGTTATCTGGTAGGTCTTGCTTACCGCGGCGCTAAAGCATCTCAGCCGGGTAGCTGGGGTTTATATGCTAACTACAGCGACCGTCCGCTCGCAACTTTCCTTGAACCTACTTTGTTTGCAGGCGGATATGCTGTGTTCCCGGGAGATACCGCAGAAGGTGACGGTTATCAGGGTTATGATGTAGGAGCAAACCTGACTCTTGCTAAAAACATTATATTCAATGTTAAATATGCTGATATGGAATCCCGTGAAGGCAGCGAAGATACTCAGACTCTGTGGACTGACGTAACTTTCACATTCTAATTTAAAACTTTAGTTCTTCTGACACTTAACTATTGGAGGGCGGCTGGTGCTGCCCTCTATTTTTTTATATTTTTTCTTGACTTGGAGTCAACTTTAAAATTTATAATCAAAATATAAAGGTATATTGTTTTATTATGTGATTTATTAAGGGGGCGATAGTATGCAGAAAATGAACCGCAAAGATTTTCTGAAACTGGCCGGTTTCACTATGCTGGGGCTTACAGGCTGTAAATTTACGGATGCTGCCGCTACAAATAATACTGTGCCGCAGGCTGCTCAGTCTGCGGCTGTTAGCGGCAACGGCAAGGCAAAGGTATATTTCAGTGCCGATATTGATGAAGCGCACATGGTTAAGCTCTATAATCTTATAAAAGAAAACGTTACCGGCAGGGTAGGCATCAAAATCCACACCGGTGAACAAGGCGGCAGAAATTTTTTGCCGCGCAGTTTTGTTAAAGCCGTGCAGGAGCAGATACAGGGCAGCGTTATTGTAGAAACAAATACTGCTTACGGCGGCGGGCGCAGCACAACAGAGCGGCACCGCGAAACCCTGAAAGCCAACGGCTGGGATTTCTGCCCCGTTGATATTTTGGATGAGGACGGAGCTGTAATGCTGCCGGTAAAGGGCGGCAAACATTTTACGCAAATGTCTGTCGGCAAAAATCTTGTCAATTACGATTCGCTTGTAGTGCTGACCCATTTTAAAGGGCACAGTATGGGCGGTTACGGCGGCTCGCTAAAAAATATCGCCATTGGCTGTGCAGACGGCAAGGTTGGCAAAATAATGCAGCACGGACGCAGTTTTAGTGTGCGCAATGCTGCCTTTATGGAAAACATGGTTGAAGGCGGCAAGGCTGTAACAGATTTCTTTGGCAGGTATATTGTTTATATCAACGTCATGCGCCGTATGTCCGTTGATTGTGATTGCGCCGGGCGCGGAGCGGCAGAACCTGTTATCGGCGATATAGGAATTCTTGCTTCAACCGATTTGCTGGCCATTGATAAGGCAAGCATCGACCTTATTTACAACCGTCCCGGTGACGATAAAAACGATTTGATTGAACGCATTGAAAGCCGCGAAGGCCTGCGCCAGTTAAGCTATATGAAAGAGCTTGGCATGGGCAGCGACGATTATGAACTGATTACCGTGAGCTGAAATTTAAAAAAGATAGCTTTTTATTTGAATAGAGTTAAGGTGCTGTTAAGGCACGGTTAAATTTCTTTGAGGCGCTTGACTTTGCTCAGGCTGCAAGTTTTACTATATATAGGATAATGATTTCAGAGTTGATTTAAGGAGGAATAATTATGTTTGGTTTAGGTTTACCGGAACTGCTTCTCATTTTAGTAATTGGTTTAATATTTTTCGGACCGGGAAAATTACCGGAAATCGGTTCGGCGCTCGGCAAAAGCATGAAAGAGTTCAAACAGGCGGTAAACAGTACGGAAGCTGAAATAAAAAAAGCTGGAGAAGTTGCTGAAACCAAAGAAACAGAATCTGCTAAAGAAACAGTACAGGCAGAAGCCAAAAAGTAAGGGTTCTTATGGATAACAGCAGCCCTTTGTATAATGATGAAAAAACAATGACGCTAACAGAACATTTGGGCGAACTGCGCAGCAGAATTTTGTGGTCGCTGGCGGCACTGGCAGTTGGCACCTGCATAAGCAGCGTGTTTATTGATGAAATAATTGCAGTGCTGACGGCGCCTGCGTCAAATTTGTATTATATGCGCCCGGCAGAAGCGTTTTTTATTTATATAAAAGTTGCGCTTGCTTGCGGCGTACTTCTGGCATCGCCGGTTCTGTTTTACGAATTGTGGGCGTTTTTGATGCCCGCCCTGACAGGGAAAGAACGGTCGGCATTGCTGCTTTTTGTGCCGGGTTCCGTATTTCTGTTCTGGGGAGGCATCGCCTTTGCCTATTTATTTGTATTTCCGCAAGGTTTGAACTTTTTTACAAATTTTGCGGGCGGCAATATTGCGCCGATGCTGTCTATCGAAAGTTACCTTGATTTCTTTTTAATGCTTGTTGTTCCTTTCGGATTTATTTTTAACCTGCCAATGGTGCTGATAGTGCTGGCGCAGATGGGGATAATAAGTTCCGCCCTGCTGAAAAAAGGACGTAAGTATATGGTGCTGGCATCATTTATTTTGGCGGCGGTTATTACACCAACGCCTGATATAATTACGCAAACTCTTTTGGCAGTGCCGATGGTTTTATTATATGAAGGCAGCAGGATTTTTATTAAATTTGTGCTGCACAAATAGTATAAAATAAAAAATCTTCTTCCTTTTTTGGAAGAAGATTTTTTTATGCCTGTTTCAGTTTTGCGGTAGGTTTGCTCTTAAATGAGCTATAAATTTTTCTACGGCCGGAGTGTGCGGCTGATGCCGCTTCCAGGCAATAACGCTGCTTGTACGCATTTCCGGCTGCAGCGGGCGCCAGGCAATGTGTTTTTCGTCCCAAAAAGTAATGCTGCTGCCGATAATCAGCGCATACCCAAGCCCTTCTTTGACCATGATGGCTTTATTGGCAGGCAGATTGCCGCTGCCGGTAACAATAATATCTTTAAAGCTGCTGCCGAACCAGCTGGCAATTTCGTTGCGAACATTATCGCGGCTTACCATAAAAACCGGTTTGCCTGCCAAATCCTGCGGGCTTATGGCGCTTTTGGTCGTCAGCGGGTCGTTGGGCGGAATGAGCACTACCCAGCGTTCGCAATCTTTAAGGCGTATAAATTCATATTTTTCGATGCTTACCGGTTCAAGCAGAACGCCGATGTCGCTCAGTCCGTCTTCGATGCGTTCTTTAATCTGGTCGGCATTGCCGGTGTAAATTTCAAAAGTAACGTTGGGGTAAATTTCGCGGAAGGATTTAATCAGGGGCGGCAAAAGCTGTACGGCGTAAAGTTCGCCTGCGCCGATAGAAATTTCTCCTTCAACCATTTCGTCGCATGCGCTGATTTCTCTTTCGGTTTTTTGTACCAGCCCTACTATTTCTTCTGCGCGGCGGCGTAAAATGAGACCGGCCTGCGTAAGCGTTATTTTGCGCGACAGGCGGTTAAAAAGCTGCGCGCCTACTTCTTCTTCAAGCTGCATAAGCTGGCGGCTGAGCGTGGGCTGGGTTATATGCAGCAGTTCTGCCGCCCGGGTAAAGTTTTCTTCGCGGGCTACTGTTAAAAAATACTTCAGTGTACGTAGTTCCATGGCGTAACCTCCCCTTACATATTTACAGGCTGAATCTGTATTTTTATTTTATAATACATCAACACGCGCGTGCAATAGCTTTGCCATGCCCGCTTTGCATATAGCGTTATAAATGGCAAGTATTGGATTTATGCGGCTGCTGATAATAAAATAGAATAGAAAAGCCGCTTGCAGCAGCCTTAAGCGCGCAAAAAAATGGCATGCGCAAAACGCTTTTTGTATTGCAATACAGTAAAAAATACCGGAGGGAATTTTATGGCTGAAAATACAGATAACAAAGAAAAGCAGCCGCAGCTGATGAGCAGAAAATCGTTTCTGCAAAAATCGGCTTTGATGGGCGCTGCATTTCTGGCAGCTTCTTCCGTAGTTCCTCAGGAAGCAGAAGCCAACGAAAGCAGCAAAGCAGATAAAAACGGTCATATGAGCATCAGCGGCAGGCGCACGCTTGGCAGCGGCAGTGCTGCAATGACGGTATCTGCCTTGGGCTTTGGCTGCATGGGGCTGAACTATAACCGCAGCGTATCGCCAAGCCGCAAAGAATGCATTAAATTAATCCGCGAGGCGGCGGAACGCGGCGTAACATTATTTGATACCGCCATTATTTACGGGCCGCTTATTAACGAAGAACTCGTTGGAGAAGCGCTTGAGCCTTATAAGGGACAGGTTGCCATAACGACAAAATTCGGGCACGAAGTTATTAACGGCAGGGCTACCGGCAGGCAGAACAGCAGACCGGAAATTATTCGCCGTTACTGCGAAGATTCGCTGCGCCGCCTGCGTGTAGATTGTATTGAAATGTTTTATCAGCACAGGTTTGACCGTAATGTGCCGGTTGAAGAAGTTGCAGGCACCATCGGCGATTTAATTAAGGAAGGCAAGGTTAAACGCTGGGGTGTTTGTGAAGTAAGCGCACAAACTATCCGGCGTGCGCATTCCGTAACGCCGCTGACGGCAGTACAGAGCGAGTATCATTTGATGTTCCGCGATGTGGAAACCAACGGAGTGCTTGATGTGTGCCGTGAACTTGGCATTGGGTTTGTGCCTTACAGCCCGATGAACCGCGGCTTTTTGGGCGGCGCCATTAACGAATATACACGTTTTGACCCGAATAATGATAACAGGCAGACCCTGCCGCGTTTTTCGCCGGAGAATATACGGCTCAATACGCGCATTGTTAACGAACTGCAGGAATTTGGGCGCAGGCGCGGCATGACTTCGGCGCAGGTGGCGCTGGCGTGGCTTTTGGCAAAAGAGCCTTTTATTGTACCGATTCCGGGTACTACCAAACTGGCGCATCTTGAAGAAAACCTGCGTGCTGCGGATATGCAGCTTTCAGAAGCCGATGTGCGCGAACTGGAAGCGGCCGTGGAAAGATTCCCGGTTGTGGGTGAGCGTTATCCGGCAGAGCAGCAGCGTCAGATTGGAGGCTGATTGTTTAATAATAAAAACCCTGTACAAATTTTTGTACAGGGTTTTGTGTTTTGGCAATTAATATTTAAGGCTGCTTAACCAGCTTTCTGTTGCGGCGTTGTCATCCGCATAAGCGCGGATGCCTTCTATTACATTGGCGCCTTTAAACCATTTGTTGATATCGGGCGTACTGTCGCTGATAGGGCTGCCTCCGCTGGTGCAGAAAGTAATGACGGTTTTGCCGTTAAAATCATAACTGTCGGCAAAACTTGCAACTGCCATTGGCGCGGTATACCACCAAATGGGAAAGCCTACAAAAACAACATCATACTGCGCCATATTTTCTACTTTGTTTTTCAGTGCAGGGCGGGCATCATCTGCCTTTTCCTGTTTGGCAAGTTCAGTTACTTCACGGTAAACGCCGGGGTATGGTGTGGCAGTTTCAATTTTAAACAAATCGCCGCCTGTTTTGGTTTGGATAAATTGGGCAACTTTTTCAGTGTTGCCGGTGTGGCTGAAATATGCTACTAACACTTTTTTGCCTTCAGCAGCGGTTTGTGTCTGCTGCTGCGGCTGCTGTGCCGGTGTCTGGCTTTGTTCTGCCGCACCGCCGCAGGCTGCTACGCTTAACGCAAGGACGGCGGCGAATAAAACGCTTAAAAATTTTTTCATGGTCGTTTGCTCCTTTTTAATATATTTTTTATTTTACGGCAGGGGGTTCTGCCTTTAAAAAACTTTTTTGGCGGCGTTTGCAAATAATACGGCTGCCTAAGTATAAAGCCAGTGCAACGCCACCGAGACAGGTGCCGCCGCAGCTGCCGCAAATGCCTGTACAGCCTCCTGCATTGCTTGTAACAGCAGTTGTGAGTGGTATGCTGCCGCCAACTGTAAAATTAAGGGCTGCGTCTTTGCTTAATTTTTTCATAAAAATCACCTGCCGGTAGAAATTGCCTTGCGCGGGCATGAATTGGAACATAAACCGCACTTAATGCATAAATTAGTATTGTTTTTAACCGCGCCATTATTGAAACTCATGGCGCGCATAGGGCAAATATTTACGCAATGCCCGCATTTTATGCAGACGTCGTTGTTAATTTTAACTTTGGCAGCAAGCCCGAGTTTTACGCCGATAGTGAACCAAAAACTCTGCATAGCTCCATGTGGGCATAAAAAGCGGCAGTAACCGCGCCCGCCTTTGGTAAATAAGCCAAACAGCACAATGTAAAGCAGGCAGCTTACAAGAAGCGGCACTGTAAACGAAATGGCAGCGCCTAAAAGAATGCTTGTCAAAGTGTCAAAAAAATAAAAGTTGCAGTAAGCGCAGGGATAAAAGCCATACCATAAAGGCAGCAGCATATAAGTAAGCAGCATGCCGTAACGTACAGGCGTTACAGGCACATATTTTTCCCATTCAATTTTATATTTATTGGGTACAAGTCTGCTCAAACTTTCTGAAAAATAACCGGCAATACACAGCCTGCCGCAAAAAAACGGACCGAAAATGAGGCACAGCAGCCAAAAAATAAGTGTGCTTATTATCATAAGGCTGTTTAAATCAAAAAAACCACCCGTAAAAATTTCGGCAGTTGGAATGCGCGGGCAAAAAGCATGCGGTAAAAACGCAGGTTGCACATTGAGCACCTTTTCCAAAAAGCGGCGGTATAATTCAAATGGAGAATAAAGCAGGGCAAAGCCTAAAAGATAACCTGCCGCACGCTTTAATGCAAAAGGTAATGCCATAGTGTTTCTTGCCATATATTTCCCCTCTTTCTAAAAGTTTAGCATTTGAACTTAACTTCAAGTCAATAGCAAAAATGCCGGTTGCTATTTTCTTGTGCCTTTATTATAAAGTGATAACCGGCTTATATGCCAATACTTATATTTTTCTTCTGTTCATGCTTAAAAAGCATTGCTGCAAAGATTTTTCTGCGGATGTGTTATTTTAAATTTATGTTTTTTGGGCATGGCAAACTATATAATACAAGTATTGGACTCTGGTCTAATATGCGTTTTATAATTAAATCAGTAAAACGGCTTTATAAATACGCTGCGGTAAATGTAAGGAGGGGCTCGTGATGACTATTAAAGAATTTTCGGCACGGACGGGCGTATCGGCAGACACTTTGAGATATTATGAACGCATGGGGCTGATTCCGGCGGTTCCGCGCAAAGCGGGCGGCGTGCGTGTATACAACGAGAACTTTGTAGAATGGGTTGATTTCATTCAGACTTTAAAGAAAGCAGGCATGTCATTAGAGGCTATTGCCGATTATATTAACCTGGCAAAACTGGGTGAAGATACCTGCCAGCAGCGTAAAAAAATACTGGCGCAGGCACACGAAATGCTGCTGCAGAAAATTGAGGCTCTGCAAACTATGGCACGCTGCGCGGATTATCAGCTTATGAGTTATGATACGGTGCTGCGCCCGCGTACAGACAGCCTTATCAGCGGCTTTGCAGGCGCTTAAAATTTACTTGACATGGACTGAACTTCAGGGAGTAACATATAACTGTAAATGATATTTAAGTGAGGTGTGCCACAAATGGAAAAGATGACCAGACGCAGCTTTTTAAAGGCTGCCGGCACTGCTGCTGTCGGCATTGCGGCATATAATTTAGAGGGGGTAGAGAAAGTGTTTGCAAAAGAATTCGGAAGTACAAAAGTTGCCGGTAATGGTACCGGTTCATGCGCTAAAGTATATTTCAGCAAAAATATTGATGCTGATACTTTAATAAAACTGTATGATATGATTAATGAAGGCATTTACGGCAAGGTTGCCATTAAACTGCATACCGGCGAGCCGCATGGACCCAATATTTTGCCGCGGGATATGGTAAAGGCTTTTCAGGCTCATGTTCCCGAAAGCAATATAGTAGAAACAAATGCTTTATATGAAGGCGGACGCGACAATACCGAAAAACACCGCGCCACCATTGCTTTGAACGGCTGGGATTTCTGTCCGGTTGACATTATGGATGAAGAAGGAACCGTTATGCTGCCTGTACGCGGCGGCAAGCATTTTAAAGAAATTTCTATGGGCGGTCATATTGTAAATTATGATTCCATGATTGTGCTGACGCATTTTAAAGGGCATGCTATGGGCGGCTTTGGCGGCAGCATGAAAAACATCGCTATTGGCTGCGCCGATGGCAAAATAGGCAAGGCAATGGTACACGGCGTATACGGCCAGCCTTTGCCGGAAGACTGGGGGCTGTGGCCTGCTAAAGAAACATTGATGGAAAATATGGCTGAATCTGCCAAGGCAACGATTGATTACTTCGGCAAACACATTGTATTTATTAATGTAATGCGCCGTATGTCTGTTGACTGCGACTGCGCAGGCGTTGCCGCTGCGGAACCGACCATTCCGGATATCGGCATTCTCGCTTCTACCGACCTTCTGGCAATAGACCAGGCAAGCATTGACCTTGTTTACGCTCAGCCGGAAAAATACCGCCATGATTTGGTAGAACGTATTGAAAGCCGCCATGGCCTGCATCAGCTTACGGCAATGCGTGAACTTAAAATGGGCAACCCCAATTACGAACTTATCAGCATTGACTGATGTTTGGCGGATAAAAAACAAAAACGGGCTTTATGCCCGTTTTTTTATTTGCTTGTTTTTAATTATCTTCTTTGCAGTGGCAGCCGCTGTTTGCTGTCATGGAACATGACGGACACTGCCCACGTTCCTGCATAAGGCCGGAACCCCATTTGTACATTGCCTGCAGAATCGGAAATAAACTTTCGCCGAGTTCAGTGAGGGAATATTCTACTTTAGGCGGAACAACGGGATAAACCTTGCGGATGATGAGCTCGTCCTGTTCAAGTTCGCGCAGCTGTTGGGTAAGCATTTTCGGCGTTGCTTCCGGCACTAACTGCCTTAGCTGGCTGAAACGCAGCACCCGCCCTGATAAATGCCACAATAAAAGTGCTTTATATTTACCACCGATAAGATGCAGGGTTGCTGCGACAGGGCAGTTCATATTTGCAGTTGCTTTCATAATACGTTCTCCTTAGTATCTTTTTAGGTACTATATCACAAAATAGTGCATTCTTGATTAAAAGATATTGGCTTAATATAATAATAGCAGGATAGAACTGCGGCGTCAACGCAGAGTATTAGATACAGAAAGGGCAAAATTATGAAAAAGGAACAGTTTAACGTTACCGGCATGAGCTGCGCCGCATGCAGTGCCCGTGTGGAAAAAGCGGTGGGCAAACTGAATGGCGTGGATAAAGTTGCCGTAAACCTTTTAAAAAACAGCATGGTTGTTGATTATGACGATGCTGTTTTAAGCACGCAGAACATTATTGATGCCGTAACGGCGGCAGGCTATGGTGCAGAGCCAAGGCTTGAGCAAACAGCAAAAAATGTCAAGTCTGCTGCGGCAAATTATGCCAATGATATTGCTAAACAGGAATACGAAAGCATTAAAAGGCGGCTGAAATTATCGCTGCTGTTTGCTGTGCCGCTTTCTTATATTTCCATGGGGCACATGATGGGCTGGCCGCTGCCGGAGATTTTTCTCGGTGTGGAAAATGCAATGATTTTTTCATTGACGCTGCTGCTTTTGGTAGTGCCTGTGGTGTTTATTAACTTCAAGTTTTTCCGTGTAGGCTTTAAAACCCTGTTTGAAGGCGCGCCGAATATGGATTCCTTAATTGCCATTGGCGCATCGGCTTCGCTGGTATACGGCGTATATGCGCTTTATAAAATTGCCTACGGTTTTGGCCACGGCGATTTGGCGCTTGTCCATAAGTTTTCGATGGATTTGTATTTTGAATCGGCAGGCATGATTTTAACGCTGATTACTTTTGGCAAATTTTTGGAAGCACGCGCTAAAGGCAGAACCTCCGATGCTGTTAACAGGCTGATGAATTTGGCGCCGAAAACTGCGGTACGGGAACGCGACGGCGTGGAAACGGAAATCCCTGCCGAAGAAGTAGAAAAAGGCGATATTCTCGTTGTGCGCAGCGGTATGAGCATACCGGTTGACGGCGTGGTTGTGGAAGGGCATGCCGCTGTTGACGAATCTGCCATTACAGGTGAAAGCATACCTGTTGAAAAAGAGCCGGGCGTAAAAGTTACCGGTGCAACAGTAGTTAAGAGCGGATTTTTAAAAATGCGAGCCGATAAGGTTGGCGAAGAAACAACGCTTGCGCAGATTGTACGCCTTGTGGATGATGCTACCGGCAGTAAACCTCCCATTGCCAAAATGGCAGATAAAGTAAGCGGCGTGTTTGTGCCGGTTGTTATTGCCATTGCCGTAATTACCGGCGCAGTGTGGCTGATGCTTGGCGAAAGTTTTGAATTTGCGCTTTCCAACGCTATTGCCGTGCTTGTTATAAGCTGCCCGTGTGCGCTTGGGCTTGCTACTCCTACTGCTGTAATGGTCGGCACCGGCCGCGGCGCTGCCGGCGGCGTGCTGATAAAATCGGCGGAAGCCTTGGAGACAGTGCATAAAATAGATACTGTAGTGCTGGATAAAACCGGTACCATTACTGAAGGAAATCCGGGCGTAACAGATGTTTTATACAGCAATAGTGTTGGGGAAGAACGCTTTTTGCAGCTTGCCGCTTCCCTGGAAAAATATTCTGAACATCCTCTGGCAGAAGCGATTGTAAGTTATGCCGCCGCTAAAAATATACAGCTCTTTCCGGTTGCAGGCTTCACGCAGGAGGCCGGCCGCGGCATAAAAGGCGAAGTTGAAGGCAGATTATGCTTGGGCGGCAACCGTAAAATGATTACGGATATAGATTTGTACGATGACGATATGAAAGCGCTGGAAGAAGAACTGGCCAGTGCCGGCAAAACGCCGCTGTTTTTTGTATATGACGGCAGCCTGATTGGCATAATTGCATTGGCAGATACGGTTAAGCCTACCAGCCGCGCAGCCGTTGCCGAACTGAAACGCATGGGCCTTGAAGTTGTAATGCTTACGGGCGATAACGCCAAGACAGCGCAGGCGATTCAGAAAGAAGTAGGCGCAGACCGTATTGTAGCGGAGGTTCTGCCCCAGGATAAAGAAACGGAAATACGCCGCTTGCAGGAACAGGGCAAAAAGGTGGCAATGGTCGGCGACGGCATTAACGATGCACCGGCGCTTGCACGCGCCGACGTCGGCATTGCTATCGGCGCCGGTACGGATATAGCCATTGAATCTGCGGATTTGGTACTTATGAAAAGCGACCTTTTGGATGTTGCCGGAGCAGTACAGCTTGGACATGCGGTAATCCGCAACATAAAACAAAATCTGTTTTGGGCGCTGTTTTATAATGCTATCTGTATTCCGGTAGCGGCGGGCGTTTTCTATCCGCTGCTGGGCATAAAATTAAGCCCGATGCTTGGGGCACTGGCAATGAGTTTCAGTTCCGTTTTTGTTGTAACCAACGCCCTGCGTTTAAGGTTTTTTAAACCTTCGTACAGTGCCGCTGTTGGCGCAGCCGCATCAGCAGGCACGCACGAATGCAGGACGAAGGCCATAAATATAAAAACACAAAGTACAAAAGAAAGGGTTGATATTATGAAAAAAGTTCTTGATGTGGAAGGCATGATGTGCCAGCACTGCGTAGCGCATGTAACTAAGGCTTTGGAAGGTATTGAAGGCGTGGAGGCTGTGGAAGTTTCTCTGGAAAACAAAACTGCCGCAGTTACACTGGCTAAAGATGTTGCCGATGATGTTTTAACCAAAGCCGTTGTTGATGCAGGCTACGAAGTTAAAGGCGTTAAGGCTCTGTAAAAATACAGTGCCGTAAAACAGGCATAAAAATACGCCCTTCCGTTTTGGAGGGGCGTTGTTTTATTTGCATATAAAATTAATTTTCGTTTGTTACGGAACACATTTCTCCGTTTTGATAACGCTCAATTTTATAGTTCAGGCGTTCCAACGTAGCCTGCATGGCGTTCAGACGTTCTTTAAGCTTGTCGCGTTCGCGTATCAGCAGGTTTTCGCGGGCTTTTAATGTTTCGTTGCCCTGGCGGAACAATGTTATGTATTCTGAAAGCGTTTCTATCGAAAGCCCGGCTTCGCGCATGCATTTTATGAATTCTATCCAGCCGCAGTCTGTTTCGCTGTAATCTCGGTTGCCGCTTTTGTTGCGGTTTACCGCCGGCAAAAGGCCGATGCGTTCATAATAACGCAGAGTGTCTGCGGTCAGCCCATATTTTTTGCTTACTTCTGCTATGGTCATTGTTGGTTCACTCCCTTATTAAAATTCCGCATCAGGCGGATAATATTTTATAAGCGCTGCATATGGCAACGCGGCCGCTGATGTTGACCAGCGTATAAATTATGGCAAGCGCCGTTGCGCATTGAAGTAACAGTTTCATAATTAATTCCTCTCTTTAGTGATTGTTGCAGCATCAAACTGAGTTCCGTCCGGCAAAAAGGCTTTGAAAGTTAAAGCATCGTCAGTTTTTTCAAGTGATAAATAATTGGCGTCTTCGGGCTGCGGGGCAAGCGCTGCATCGGTAGGGTTTTGCTGCCACAGGTTTGCGTAGCGTACGCTGCCTGCAACACCGGTTAAAATGTAGGTGATGCCGCTGTTATCCGGGCGGAAGTTTTTTAATGGAACGCGGCGGCGGTAAGTGTGCAGATGTGCTGTAAGTACGGCATCTACATTAAATTCTTCAAATACCGGCATCAGTTCTTCTGCCCAGGGGGTAAACTGAATGCTCGCCGGGTCAAAGATGTTGGGGCGGTCGGTAAAGGCATAACGCAAAATGTCTTTATGCATCAGCACAACCTTCCATTTGCTTTGGGTATTTGCCAAATCGCTGCGCAGCCAGGCAAGCTGTTCCTGCATTAAATCTGGCTTAAAATCAGCCAGTTCGTCATTTTGGGTGTTGAGCACTGTAAAATGCACATCGCCGTAATCGAAAGAATAATAATGGTTACGGTTTTCGCTGCTGCCGTTTTCCGGAAGGCTGAACAAAGTCAGATACGGTGTCGGCATGGCCACTTTCCATTCCATATTATAGGTTTCGTGGTTACCCATAACCGGCGCAAAAGGTATGTTTTCAATCATCGGCGTTACGGCGCTGAACCATGCCCTCCATTGCGAAAGGTCATAACCGTTATCTACCAAATCGCCCATGTTGATAAAAAATGCGGCGTCATTGTTTTTGGCATAAGCGTTTTGTGCCAGTTTGTGCCAGCCGCTGTAATCGGCAGACTGGGAATCAGGAAAAATCAGCGCTTTAAAATTCTGCGGTGCCGCTGTCGAAAGTTTATGCCAGTCTGTACGGCTGTTTTCGTAACCGGCGCGGTATTCGTAAGTGCTGTCAGGGTTAAGGCCTGTAAGTTCAGCGGTATAAACAAAAATTCTGCTTGTGCCAGTGTTAAGCTCCTGCATGGAGGCAGGAACGGCTGTTATTTTATTGTCGCTGCTTTTAAATTCAGCCACGGGGTTTTTGATTTCAGCATCAGACTGCCACATAACGGTGCGGCTTACTGATGCATCATCTGTAATAATCTGGCGCAGATATTTTACTTCATCCGCTGCGGCATAATTTTCCGCACTGGTTTCTGTCTGCTGCGTGCAGCCGTAAATTAAAAAGGCTGCTATTATAATGATGTATTTAAGATATTTTTTCATAGGCATTGCTCCTTTTTATCGGCTAAACTTGCTGCGTTATTAATAATATAACAATTGAAGTGAACTTAAAGTCAAGCGCTTTTCAAAAAAATTTTTGCTTGACTTGGAGCAGGCTCCATATTATATATTATAGGTACATTAAATGACTAAGGGGTTTTGCGATGAATCTTTTTATGATAATTATGTATTCTTATCTTGTTGCCATGGGCATTGCCGTGTGGTTTTACTACCGCACTTTAATACCGGGGCTTACAAGCTGGCTGTGGCCTTTGGCTGTTGCAGGCTGCACGGCAAGTTATTTAATCAGCCACAGCGGCTATATTGTCCATCCGGAGCCGGTGGCACGCATACTTGCGTGGATTGGCAATGTATGGATTTTGTTTGGCTTTTACAGCCTGATATTAATGCTTGTTAACGGGCTTTTTATTATTCCTGCCAAACTTTTTCATGTACAGTGGCGTTTCAGCACACCGCTTGCCATGTTGGGGCTTTGCGTTATAGTATTTTCCATCGCTTTCGGCATTTATAAGGCAATGAGCCCTGTTGTGAGGACAGAAAACATAGCAACACACAAAAACATTGCTGCCGATACTAAAATTGTACTGGTAACGGATTTGCATCTTGGGCATATTAACGCTTTGGGAGCAGCACAGGATGTTGTCAGCAGAATTAATGCCCAAAATCCTGATTTGATTTTGATTGGCGGCGATATTGTTGACGAAAAATTAAGTTATGTGCTGGATAACGGTTCTCTGGCAGCGCTGAAGTTTAATGCGCCGACGTATGCCGTTTACGGCAACCACGATTACCTTGACGGTGAAATGATGCAGATACGCCAAATCTTAGGCGATAACGGCATAACTTTATTGGAGAACGAAGCGGCGGTTCTGCCGGGAGGCATTAAACTTGCCGGGCTGCGCGATTACAGCCGTGAGCGCGGTACTGAGGCGCTCAAACAGCTTGCGCAGGGCAATGAAGATTATTTCAGCATCATGATAGACCACCAGCCGCGCCGTTTGATAGAAGCTGCCGGAGCAGGCTATGACCTTACGGTATCGGGGCATACGCATGCCGGGCAGGTATGGCCATTCCGTTATATTACCCAAAACATGTACTTAATTGATTACGGCATGACCTATGTTGACGGCATGGCGGCAATAGTCAGCAACGGCAACGGCTTTTGGGGACCGCCGGTGCGTATGGGCCCATATCCTGAAATAGTTGTTATTAATGTACAAAAAGCAAACTGAAAAACAGCACCGTTTAAACGCGGTGCTGTTTTTTGTTAGAAATAAGTTAAACGATTGCAAAAACTGTAAGATTTTTAACAATGTATATCTTAAATTGCGTTTTGTACACAAAAATCTTTACGAAAATAACAAAATACTTGCCTGAAAAATGCTAAAGTGCTACAATTTATTATTATAGAAGTACACCATAAAGCTGTAATGTACTGATTTTAAACAATTTGGAGGGAAAGAAAAATGAAATTTGCCAAACGTATGGAAAGGATGCAGGCATCCGAAATCCGTGAACTTTTAAAATTGACCGCACAGCCGGACATCATCTCTTTTGCAGGCGGCCTGCCCGCACCGGAACTGTTCCCGGTTGAAGAAATTGCCAAAGTTTCCCATGACCTTGTAGAAAAAGAAGGCCGT